>Ga0070734_10002539_pt1 | contig 21702 bp, 16 predicted proteins | sample Coa_R1_8_FD_66444 | JGI IMG/M metagenome (GOLD analysis project Ga0070734, IMG submission 66444) | Surface soil microbial communities from Centralia Pennsylvania, which are recovering from an underground coalmine fire - Coalmine... | ecosystem: Environmental > Terrestrial > Soil > Unclassified ...
TGGAGACCATCGAGGAGCAGCACCGGGTCCTGTTAGAGCGCGGGCCGGGTCGGATCAGCCCGTTCCTGATTCCGGGGATCATCTGCGACATGGGGGCGGGCATGGTCTCCATCGTGCTGGGCGCGCGCGGCCCGAACGCCTGCATCACGACCGCCTGCACCACCGGCACGAACAACCTGGGTGACGCCTATGAGGTCATCCGTCGCGGCGCCGCCGACGCGATGATCGCGGGCGGGGCGGAAGCGTGCATCACGCCGCTGGGCATGGCCGGCTTCTGCGCGGCGCGCTCGCTATCCACCCGCAACGACGCTCCGGAACGCGCCAGCCGGCCCTTCGATGCTGGCCGGGACGGCTTCGTGATGTCTGAGGGCAGCGGCATCCTGATCCTGGAGGAACTGGAGTCGGCCCTGGCGCGCGGCGCTAAGATCTATGCCGAGATCGTCGGCTACGGCATGTCCGGGGACGCGCACCACATTACGGCGCCCTCGCCTGACGGGGAAGGCGCCGCCCGCGCCATGAAAGCGGCCCTGGAGAGCGCGGGCCTGCATCCCGAAGACATAGATTACATCAATGCCCACGGCACCTCCACCGAATTGAACGACAAAAACGAGACGGCGGCGATCAAGACCGCGCTCGGCGCGTTTGCCTATCGGGTTCCAGTCAGCTCTACCAAATCCATGACCGGGCATCTCATCGGCGCGGCGGGCGCGGTGGAAGCCATCCTCTGCGCGCTGACGATTCGGGACGGCGTGATCGCCCCGACCATCAACTACGAAACCCCCGATCCGTCCTGCGATCTGGACTATGTGCCGAACACGGCCCGCAAAGCCGGCGTGCGTGTCGCTATGTCCAACTCCTTCGGCTTCGGCGGCCACAACGCCACTATTATTCTCAAGCGCCTGGAGGCCGGCGCGCGGAAGGCGGCCTATCTTGCGGAGCGGGCTGCGGAAGCGCCGGAAGCGGGCGATGTTTTTGCAGGGCTGAACGAGGAGATCGAGTTGGAAGCTCTCGTTCGCGACATGGAGGAGGACGCCATAGCGCCCGTGAGATAGAGGAAGAATCAATAACAATGGCACAACCGCTGCCCCATCCTATCCACCCCGGCAAAATGACCTTTGAAGAATTTCTTCATTGGGGAGATGAGGACACGTATGCTGAGTGGGTGGATGGAGAGATCATCGAATTGACGTCACCGTCCTTTCGACATCAGAAAATAGTCGATTACCTGATGGCTCTGCTGCAACACTTTCTGTATGCTCATCCATTAGGGGAAGTGTGTTCCGCTCCCTTCCTGATGCGTTTGCCCAAGCGACCTTCCGGGCGTATGCCCGACATTCTGTTTATCGCGAAGGAGAATCTTGGCCGTATCAAGCAGAACTACCTGAACGGTCCTGCCGATCTTGTGGTAGAGATCGTCAGCCCGGAGAGTAAGAAGCGAGACCGGGAAGACAAGTTCTCTGAGTACGCGCAGGCCGGCATTCGAGAATACTGGCTGATTGATATTGAGCGCAAGCAGGCGGAGTTCTATCAACTTGGCGACAAAAATGCCTACCGTCCTGTCTCCATCAATCAAGACGGCATCTACCACAGCGCCGTATTAAGCGGGCTATGGCTGAAAGTCGATTGGCTCTGGCAGGAATCGCTCCCTCCACTGTTGGAAGTGCTTAAGGAGTGGCGTCTGGTATAAGCGCCCTCACCAAACCTGCGGTACTTTCTGAATAAGATCAGTAGCTTCTGGTCGCCGTTCCCAGCCCAGCGCCTTTACGAACGCCGTTCGTCTGGGTCCAAGCCGGGTCGTAAACGACCCGGCATCCGGTTCAGCCCGCCTTCGGGCGGGCTTCGCGTTTCAGCGCGGTGTTTCAACGCCGTGGAACCCGTGTTATGCTTTCGGGGCGGGGGCGAGGCCTTTCTTGCCGTCTGGTTTAGCGGTCCGGGCGGGCGCCGATGTTTCCACGACCGCCTCCGTCGGGAGGGAAGGCTCGGCCGTGTCCGGCGCCGTCAGCGCCTCCTGGAGGGCGTTCAGGAAAGCCGGGTTCTCGGCCAGGCTGCGCGCCACCTGCTCGGTCACTTCTGGGGTCACGCGGGCGGGATCGCCGCCGGTCACGCGGGCGAGGGCGGGCTGGAGCAGCCCGCCGATCTGGGAGATCAGGCTGCCGACCGCGTCGCCGCTGCCTTTGCCGTTGCCTTCCGCCGGGACGTGGCCGTTGGAAGCGATGGCGCCATTGGCCTGCGTGCCATTGACAAAGCCTTCGACCATCGCCCGAAGCCCGAAGCCTTTGGCCATGCTGTCCAGCATCGTCGTAGCCGTCTCCGGGGTGCCGTAGAGGGTCATGTGGCCGCTGGCCAGGAAGTTCGCCAGGGCTTGGGCGAAGGCGATCTGCACGTCGCGGCCGGCCTGGATGCTCAGCTTCTGGATCTCGAGCTGGATGCCGGCTTCGGCGAACTCCTGCCGGTTTTCCCACTGCTGGCGCTCGACGGCCACCTTCGCCTGCTCGACGTTGACCTGCTCGCGCGCCACCTCCACCGAGACCATCTGCTGGGCTTTCTCACCGCGCGCCACCAGCTCTTTAGCCTGCGCTTCCGCCTCGGCGAGCTGGCGCTTGGCCTCCGCCTGCTTGGCCGCCGCCTCCTGCTCGGCCTCGGCCTGCTTGACGCGGCTGTATGCTTCCACGTCCGCCGAGGTCTGCTGGCGCAGCTTGCCCTGCTCGATCTCCTGGCGGGCGGCGATGAGCTTCTTGTTCGCCTCGCGATCAGCCTCCGCCAACTGCGTCACCGTCTGCACTTGCTGGCCCGCCTTCTCGCGCTCGGCGGCGGCCCGGAGCGCCTCCTCCTCGGCTTTGGCGCGGGCGGCTTCCTGCTCCGCGATGGCGATTTGCTTCTGCCGCTCGGCCAGCGACACGCTCTTCTCGCGCTCGACCGTGGCGATCTGCACCTGCTGGTCCTTGGCGATCTGGGCGGCCTGCACCGCCTGCTCCTGCTGGGCGCGGGCGACCTCGACCACCTGCTGGCGGGCGATCTCCTGCGCCTGGACCTGCTTCTCCTTCTCGATCTTGGCCAGCTCGACCTGGCGCTCCTGGGTGATCACGGCCTCCTGCGATTCCCGCTCTTTATCGGCGCGCACTTTGGCGATCTCGGTCGCCTGCTGCGCCTCCGCCTCCGCCTGCTTGCGCTCCAGCTCCAGGATCTGCTGGCGCGTCTCCACGTCCTTGAGCTTGCGGGCCCGCTCGGCCTCCCGCTCCAGGGTGTTGCGCTCGACGGCGGCCGCCGCCGTGATCTCGGTGATCTTGCGCTTGCCCTGCGCGTCGAAGACGTTGTTGTCGCTCAGCTCGCCCGGATCGGTCTGATCCAGCTCGGAAATCGTCACCGACTCCAGCAGCAGGCCGTTGGCTTCTAAATCCGTCTTGACGTGCTCCTTGACCCGCTCGGCGAACTCGTCGCGCTTGGTATGGATCTCGAACAGGTCCATCTGCGAGGCGATGGCCCTGAGCGCGGAGACCAGCTTCTCGCTGACCAGCGCCTCGACCGCCTCCGCGTTGACGCTGCTCTGGCCTAAAGAGCGCGCGGCGTTGAGGATATGCTCGGTATCCGCCTGCACCCGAATATAGAACTGCGCCAGGACGTTGGCGCGCAGGTTGTCATGGGTGATGAGCGCGTTGACTCCGCGCGGGTTGACCCCCAGCTTCATCGTCTTGAGGTTGATCTCAAGAATGTTATGGAAGAACGGGAGGACATATGTGCCCGCATCCAGCACGACTTTGCTGCCGCCCATGCCCGTCCGCACGAACGCCTGGTCGGCGCTGGTCCGACGGTAAAACGACATGTAGGTCAGGCCGAGACCGATCACCGTGACGATGCCGCCGCCAAGACAGACGATAGGGCCGGCGGCGCCCTGGAGGGGAATGCCTATCCGCGATCCTAAGATGCCTATCGCCATCATAACGATGCCTACGAGAATAACAAAAAACGCTGCCATAATTCGCCTCCTCCTTTGAAGGCTAACGCACATTGCGTGCCGGAGATCACCGGACGGAGTCGGGGATCTCCTCGACAATCAAGCGACCCTGCGTATCCATGTCCACGACGATGGCCCGATGGCCCTTTTCAATGGGGGGATGGCCGGGTGAGACCCGGCAGACCTCGTCGTGAAGCGTTCCGAAGGAATCATAGATATGAATGCGCCCCCCCTCCTCGCTGATGGGGAATGCGACCGACCCGGTCAGGCCGAACAATTCCTGCTGCGAGACGGCGCACGACTCCTCTTTGGGCAAAACGCGCGACAGCAGCTCCGCCGCCAGCCGGGAGCCGACGATCCCGCCGGCCAGAGCGATGCCCAGGGACGGCAGCATCTGCAGGAGCGACGGGGTGGGCGTGCGCAGTAAGAACTCGTTGGCCCAGAAGCCGCACTGCCCCCAGGCGATGCAGAACGCCTCCAGGACCATCGGCGCCGGAGCGCGCCCGAAGCCGAGCAGCCCCAGCAGAAGGCCAGCCGGAGTGAGAAGGTTCTCCTTAGTCCCATTCGCCGTCGGATGCGAATGTCCTCCCGGCCGGGCCGCCGCGCCGTGCGGTTGCGCATGGGCTCCTGCCGCTCCATGCGCGTGACTCGGCCCTGCCGGCGCGCCGGTCGCATGCGTTCCATGAGGAGCCGCATGGCCGTGAACGGCAGCGTGCCCATGCGTCACCGCATGAGCGCCGTGGCCGGAATGATGGCCCAGGCGCAGGGAAGAGAGCAGCAGCAAAAGCAGAGCCATGCCGAGGGGAAGCAGGAAGATGAGGTAGTGCCACTGCAGAAGAATTGTCGCCTCTGTTGTCATAGCGTTATGACCTCCGGACCTTCCAGCCCATTCTGGAAGGTCTCTATTATTATACGCCAGGCTTTGTTAGCTTGCAATCTATTTCTTAACACAGTATGTGTTAAATTTGTCACAGGTTGCATGAAATGCTAAGACGCTCAGGTCATGCGAGTGCCCTCTTTTAACTGGCGTCCACGCGCCTGCCCGCGCGGATTTGAAGATTACGGGCCGATAGAGTATAATGAGGGCAACGCGCCTTTTACTATTCGCGCACTCCTCCGCTTTTTCATCCTTCCGAATGAGCGCAGGGCGCCTATCGAAGCCCGGCCCTTCAGGCCGGTGTGAGCGCATCGCAGGAAGGCTGTTTTACGGTCGTTGGCGACGGCAGTCTGCGCAGGCGGTCTGGTTTCCGCCCTTGCAGCGGCTCCCGCCGCCCGAAGCAATAAGATGTGTCCGGTGAGCCTGTTCCGGGGCTATCGCTGCCGGCTCCCGCGAGCGTGGGAGCAACGCGCGTGCCGCAGGGACCGCCGCCGCTGCCAATCCGATTGGCAAGCACCCTTCAGGAGAAAATCGCATGAGCTATGACGAGCTCCCGCCGGACTCGGCGCCGGCCCGTCCCCAGGGGGGCAGCGCCGCCCAGTCCCGGCCGGAAGTCTCTGCGCCGGAGGCGTCGCCTGCCGCGCCCGCGCGGCGCCGGCGCGGAAAGGCGGCGGGTTCTGCCGCTTCCTCCGAGTCCGTTACCCCCACGCCCGATCCTTCTCTTTCCGAATCCCCCGGCTCGCGCCGGCGTCGCAAGACGGCAGCCGCGCCCACGAATACGGCGGCGCTGCCGCCGGCTATCGAGAACGCCGTCCCGGATCCCGCGCCTGCTGCGGAAGCGCCTCCCCAACGGTCGCGGCGACCACGCCACGGCGCCTCCACGCCGCCGGCAGAGGCCGCCGCGCCGATTGAGAGCGCTGCTCCAGCACCGGAGACACCCACCCCGCCCACCGGGCGCGGCCGGCGCCGCAAAGGTGAGTCCAGTCCGGGGTCTCAGCCTGCGGCAGAGACCGTTCTGCCCCCGCCGGAGATGCCTGCCCGGGAAACACCTATCGAACTGCCCGCCGAAGCAACGCCCCGAGCGCCGCGCCGCCGTCGCGGGCGAAAAGCTGCCGCCCAAACGGAAGCGCCGATAGAGGCGTCCCCGGCGCCGGAGGGCCTCCCAACGATCGCTCCGATCGAAGAGCCCGCTCCGGAAGCCGAGCGGCCTGCGGGCCGGCGCCGGCGGCGCCGCCCTGCCCGCGAGACGGCGTCGGCGGAGGAGGCTGCTGCGGCCCCTGCTACCGAATTGAGACCAGCCTGGGAGACCGTCGAGCCGCTCGCGTCCGCCCCTATCGAGGCCGAGACGCCGGCCCTCAAAGAGCCCTCGCGCCGCCGTCGTCGCGGCGAGCGCGCCCGCCGCCCGGAACCGGCAGCGGAGGCGCGGGCGCCGGAAAGCGAGGAGATCGAAGAGCGGATAGACCGCTCGGTCGGCGCGCACCTGCTCTCCCGGCACGGCCTGCCCGAAATCCATATCCACGGCCGGCCCTATGCGCCGATTTTCTTCTTCGGGAATATGGAGAGCGCCTCCGCCGCCCAGCGGGTCCTCTCCGAGGCGCGCCGCGCCGCGCGCGCCGGCGTTCACCTGCACTCGACGCTCATCGAGCTTCCCTGCCCGCTCACGGAAGCCACCGACGCGCTGGACACTATTGACGACCGCCTGCGCGAGATTCTTGAAGCCGACCCGGAAGGCTACCTTATGCCCCGCCTGCTCTTTGTCCCGACCCGCGGCTGGCGGCGCGAGTACCCGACCGAGATCGCCACCTATGCCGATGGCGCATCGGGCGATCCGTCCATCACCAGCGAGCGGTTCTGGCAGGAGGCGGAGCGGTCGCTGGTCGCCCTCATCGAGCACCTGCGCATGTCCGAGTGGGGCCAGCGGGTCTTTGCCTTCCATCTGGAGCGGGGCGAATGGTTCCAGCCGATGGCCCAGGGCTATGATCGCAGCCTGGCGAACCGCGAAGCGTTCCGGGACTGGCTGCGCGAAAAGTATAAGCACAGCCTGGTCGCCCTGCGCGCCGCCTGGTACGACGGCGACATCCAGTTCCACACGGCCGAAATCCCACCCACGCCCGCCAAGCCCAATCCGCAGCAGGCGTTCTTCGAGCCCCGGCGGGAACGCCGCTTTATAGATTTCCACGAGTTTACCGCCGAGAGCACCGCCCGGCGGCTGATCCAGCTGGCGAAGACCGTCAAGAAGGCCACCAGCAACACCGCGCTGGTTTCCGTCTGCTACGGATACACGCTCGAGTTCGGCCATCCGTTCAGCGGGCATCTGGCGCTGAACCTGCTGCTGGCCTCGCCGGCGATCAACCTTATCTGCGGCCCTCCTTCCTATCGCGACCGCAAGCCCGGCGGCGCCGCCTCCTATTCAGCGCCGGTCGACTCGCTTCCCCTTCACGGCAAGCTGTGGCTCTCGGAAGACGATACCAAGACCTATCTTTCTCCGCCGCATCAGGATCCGGAGGATTTCAACCCGCGGCTTAGCGACCGGTTCCTGACCGAGCAGGCGCAGGCGCGCGCCTTCGGCAAGGCGCTGGCGCATGAGACGGGTATCAGTTGGATGGACCTGTGGGGCGAAGGCTGGCTGGATGGCGAGGAGGTCTGGAACCGCCTGGGCGGCTTCACGCAGACCTATTCGGCCTGGATGAAGCACCGGAACCGTGCGCAGTCGCCCGAGGTCGTGGCGCTGATCGGCGAGAAGAGCCTGCTGCACGTCCAGCGCGGCGAACCGTTTTTCCGCAAGCTCACCAACAGCCTGCGCGAGGCGCTGCAACGGGCCGGGGTCCACTTCGGCATCTATCTGCAGAGCGACCTGCTGGCCCGGGATTTCCCGACCGACGCCCGGCTCTATCTCTTCCTGACGCCGTATCGCCTGCCGGCGGATCAGCGCGCGGCCATCAAGGAGAAGCTGCATCGCGACGGCAAGACGCTCGTCTGGATCTATGCGCCGGGCGCCTGCGAGGAGCGGCCCGTCGCCACGACCGGCATGGAGGAGGGAGTCACGGATGCCATCGGCATCGCCATCCGTCAGCAGGAGTGGAACTCGGAGATCGGCTCGCGTATCATCGAGCCGTACCATCCCCTGACCGAGCGGCTGCCAGGCAAGGAGATCGGCGTGCGGGAGCGGCTAAACCCCTCCTTCTACGTGGACGATCCCGGCGCGATCGTGCTGGCGGAGTATCAGGGATCCGGTTTACCCTCCGTGGCGGTGCGCAACTTCGGGAACTGGCAGTCGGTCTTCGTCGGGGATCCCGTGCTGCCGCTGGAGCTGCTGCGGGGCATCTGCCGCTATGCGGGCGTGCATGTCTGGACGCCCCAGGGCGACGACGTGGTGGAGATCGGCAACGGCTGGGTCATGGTCCACGCTGCCCGCGACGGCCAGCGGACTCTGCAGTTGCCGGAGGTGACCGGGCTGTATGACTTGACTGAGCGGCACTGGGTGGCCGGCGCGACGCGGGAGCATCACTTCTTCCTGCGGGCGGGCGCGACGCGCCTGTTTGCCGTCGGCGCCGCGGAAGAGCTGGTGCGGCGGGGCCTGCCGGACCTCCTGCCGCACGACCGGGAGCGCGCGCGGGCCGCCGCCGAACCGCCTGCCGAGCGAGAAGCGCCCCGCGAAATCCCCGTGGCGGAGGCCGCCTCGCCCTCGCTGCGGGAGGATCTGGAGACGCTGGAGGCAATTCTCAAGCTGGACGTAAGCCAGTTGGAGGCCCTGGAGGCCAATGGCTCGGAGACGTTCGAGCCGGGCGCAGGCGAGACGATAGGTGTGGAAGAGGCCGGTCCGCCGCCGGAAGCGCCGTCCGAGGCGGCCGGAAACGGACGCCGGCGCCGGCGCCGGGGCGGGCGGGGACATGGCCGGCGGCGGCAGGGCAACGCCTCGGAACTGGCCGAAGGAGCGGGGCTGGAAACGAGCGCGCCTTCCCTGCCGGAGGGCACGCCCTTTACGCAAGACCACGAAGAGCGGTCTGGCGGGCTGGAGGAGTAGTGATGCCCCCGCAGCCGCCCGGCGCGAAGCAGATGATCGCCTTCAAGATCGGCGCCCGCGCCCGCAAGTTCGCCCTGGAGGGCTGCCCCATCGAAGGCTACGAGATCCTCTATACGGCGCTGGCGGAAGCGAAGGCGGCCGACCTGGAGCTTTATACCCTCCTGCAGACGGAGCTGGAGAAGTACGAGCGCCGCGTCGCCTCCCTGGACGAAGAAGAAAATTAAACCCCCGTTCGCGAAGCGAATGGGGGTGGATTTTAGGCGAGGGCGTCGGCCAGGTCGGTCTCTTCCCACGGAAAAGCGGGATTGCCGAAGTGACCGTTGCGGGCAGTCTGTACGTACTGGATGCGCTCCGGGCGCAGCAGGCACAGCCGCTCGATCATGGCGCGGGGTCGCAGGTCTACCACTTTGCGGACGCGCCGCGCGATCTCGGCGTCGGAGGCGCGGCCGGTGCCGAAGGTGTCCACCAGGACGCTGACTGGCTCGGCGACTCCGATGGCATAGGCCAATTGGATCTCGACCCGGTCGGCCAGACCCGCCGCCACGATGTTCTTGGCGACGTAGCGGCCGGTGTAGGCCGCCGAGCGGTCCACTTTGGAGGGGTCTTTGCCGGAGAAGGCGCCCCCGCCGTGGCGCGCCGCGCCGCCGTAGGTATCCACGATGATCTTGCGGCCGGTCACGCCGGTATCCGCCTGCGGCCCGCCGATGACGAAGCGGCCCGTCGGATTGATGTAGTACTTGATATTGCCCTTGTTGACCCTGTCATACTTCTGCAGCACCGGCTTGACCACGTACTCCTGGACGTTGGCCTGCACGCTCTTCTGCTCATGTGAGGGATCGTGCTGCGTCGAGACCACGATCGTTTCGATATGGTCGGGCCGCCCGTCCGAGCCGTAGGCGATGGTGACCTGGGCTTTGCCGTCCGGCCGGAAACCCAGTTCGGGATGCGCGCGTCGCGCCGCCGCCAACTGCCGGGTCAGGTCATGCGCCACGGTGAGAGGCAGGGGCATCAGGTGCTCGGTCTCGTTGACAGCATAGCCGAACATGAGGCCCTGGTCGCCTGCGCCCTGCTCGTTGGGATCGTCCCGGTCCACCCCCTGCGCGATGTCGGGTGACTGCTGCTGGATGGCCAGCATGACGCCGCAGGTATAGCCGTCGAAGCCATAATCCGTATGGGTGTAGCCGACGCTGACGATCGTCTGGCGCACCACGTCGGCGATCTCGACATAGGCTTCAGTGGTCAGCTCGCCACCGACCACGCATAGGCCGCGCGTCAGGAAGGTTTCCAGAGCTACCCGCGAGCGCGGATCTTTTCTGAGCAGTTCATCCAGAACGGCGTCGCTGATCTGGTCGGCGAGCTTGTCCGGATGTCCCTCCGTGACGCTCTCCGAGGTAAACAGGGTGAAGTCCGACATGTTCTATCGTTCCTTTCTTCGCGGCCCGGCAACGCTCTGCGCCGAGCGGAGCCAGCTTCGGGCCGGAAATGTCTCTAATGGGCGCGCCGCAAAGAAAGCAAGCCCTCTTCCTGCGGAAAGCGCCGTTCTTGATGAGCGAGCTTCAATCGGCGTTCTGCGGTCGCCAGGCTGTCTGGCGGCAAACAAAAACCTCTTCTGCGTTGCAGAAGAGGCCGTAACGGCGGTGAGAGGACGGTCTTGAAGAAGGACCGTATTCTTGCCTTACGCTCTCTTATCTTGCAGTTGGCAGAATGCGCGACTGCCCGGATTTAGCACCTGCCCGGCCTCCCGAAAGAAGTGGGTGGTTGTTGTGGCGTCATCGGGCCGGTTCCCTACGCCACTCTTGATAAGAAGCTTCGCTATACGGTTGTCAGCGAAAGAGTATCACATTCCAGCAGGCTAAGTCAAGGCCCTGCATCGTCTCTACGATGCTCTCTTCCTATCGTGTCGAAGCAATGTGCTGCCGGTGTGTACCGTCCACATGAATGAGGAGGATGTCCCCGACCCCATTGCCATCGGCTTCATGAAAGAGGATCTGCCGCCCATCCGGAGTGAAGGTAGGATGCTCTAGATAGCGGTGGTTCGTGTAGATAAGATGCCGATTGGTACCATCGCTGTGCATCAGCCAGAGTGTCTGGTTGTAGGGATCGTTCAGAAAAGCCACCGGCAAAGGTTGATTCTACCCTCATGCAGTACTATTCGACTGCATGGCTTCGACGAAGGCACGGACGGCGGCGCGGCGGGAGCGCGACTGCTTGACCAGTAGGCCCGCCGGGCGCAGAAAGGCGTCCTCCGGGGCGAGCGGCACGACGGCCAGCGCGCCTTCTCGCGCCTCCTGCCGCACCGTGTTCTCCGGTACGAGCGCCACCCCGCTTTCGATCTCGACCAGGTTCTTGATCGTCTCGATATTGTCGAAGGCCGCCACGATGTGGACGCTCACCCCGGCGGCGCTGAGATGCGAATCGATATGCTTCCGGGTAGGGATGTCGTCGGCAAAGGCGATGAACGGCTGCCCCTCCAATTGCTGCAAGGCCAGAGTCCTTTCCTGCGCCAGCGAATGCTCTGGCGCGCAGATAAAGACCATCGCTTCCTCGCCGAACGGCGCGATCTCGATGCCTGTCCTGGCGGTCGGACAGGCCACGATACCCACATCCACCGCGCCCGACAGCACGTCCTGATACACCTTTCCCGTCCGGCTGTATTCCAGATGGACGGAGATTTTGGGATGCGCCGCTAAGAACGGCTTGAGCCGGCCCGGCAGGGAATGCAGGCCCACCGAATAGACCGTTGCCACATGCACCGTCCCGGCGATCTCATCCGAAAGCCCGCGCAGTCGGGAGTCCAGCTCCTGCATCTCACTTAAGATCGGCTTGGCCCCCTCATAGAGGATCTGGCCGGCCTCGGTCGGCTGGATGCGCCCCTTGCCCTTGCCCCGCTCGATCAACACATGGCCGTACTCTCGCTCCAGGGCGCGCAGCTTCTGGCTCACCGCCGGCTGGGAGAGGAAATGGCGTTCCGCCGCCCGCGAGAACGACTGCGTCTCCACCAGATCGCAAAACAGCTTCAGCGTTCGCAACTCCATCCTTATTCTCCTCTGCTATAAGCTTCGCTTATAATTCCTATCTTAACATTTCATTTCCCATTTACGCAAGCTTGTGCCATACTATACGTATGACGGTGTGGCGCCAACCCACATCGCAACCTTTTTGTACAATTCCCCCTCGCTCTTGTAGGAGAGGGGAAGGGGGTGAGGGGAATGGCTGTGCAAACCGCGCCGGCGCCGCGTCCGGCGACCCCGGAGTCGCCGCATCTGCCTAAAATCGCGCGCAAAGACGCCTGGTGGATCGGGCCACTCTGGTTCTTCGTTCTCTTCAGCGCCTTTGTCGTCTGGACCACCTTCCGCACCTTCCAGAATGCCTACTACGATACCGACTACGGCTTTAAGCACCACCTGTCGCCGTACTACCTGTCGCCATTCTACTCGCCTACCATCGTCGTCGGCTGGACGGTCCTGGGCTACCATATCTCGCCCGCGATCTGGATCCTGATCTTCCCTCTCTCCTTCCGGCTGAGCTGTTACTACTACCGCAAGGCCATCTATCGCTCCTATCTGGCCGATCCGCTGGCCTGCGCCGTAACAGAGCCGGCGCCGCTGGAGAAGTCACGCTTCAAGCGTTATATGGGGGAGCGCGGGTTCCCGCTCATCGCCATGAACTTCCACCGCTACGCCTTCTATGCCGCCGTCGTCTTCATCATCATCCTCTGGTATGACACGGTCCTCGCGTTTCTCTTCCCCAATTCAGGCGGCGGCGTTCATTTCGGCATCGGCATCGGCTCGCTGGTGTTCCTGGTCAACATCCTGCTGCTGACCTGCTACACCTTCTCCTGTCATTCCTGGCGGCATCTGATCGGCGGCACGGTGAATTGCTATTCCTGCTCCCTCGCCAATCAGACGCGCTATGGTCTATGGAAGAAGGTCACGTTTCTGAACGAGCGGCATGGCCTGTGGGCGATGCTCAGCCTCATCTCCGTCGGCCTGACCGACGTCTACGTCTGGCTCGTCGCCAGCGGCCGTATCACCGATTTTCACCTTCTCAAATAACACCATCATGGACTTCGATACCTTTGAATTCGACGTGCTGGTCATCGGCGCAGGAGGGGCGGGGCTGCGGGCCGTCATTGCCGCGCGGGAGGCCGGCTGCAGCGTCGCTGTGGTCTGCAAGTCGCTTTTAGGCAAGGCGCACACGGTCATGGCCGAGGGCGGCATCGCGGCGGCGCTGGGCAACATGACCGCTCCCGACGGCACCCGCGAGCCCGACAACTGGAAGGTCCACTTCGTAGACACCATGAAGGGCGGCGCCTTCCTGAACGACTGGCGCACCGTCGAAATCTTCGCCAAAGAGGCCCCTGAGCGCGTCCTGGAGTTGGAGCAGTATGGCGCTGTCTTCGACCGTACCCCGGAAGGGTTGATCGCCCAGCGCCCGTTCGGCGGCCACAAATATCGCCGCCTCAACCACGTCGGCGACCGCACCGGCCTGGAATTGATCCGCACCGTGCAGGACAAGGCCGTCGGCATCGGCATGGATGTGCTCATGGAGGTCACGCTCACGCGGCTTCTGAAGGACGGCGACCGGGTCGTGGGTGCCTTCGGCTACTACCGCGAGACGGGCCAGTTCGTGCTTATCAAGGCCAAAGCGGTGGTGTTGGCGACCGGCGGCTGGGGCCGCATGTACAAGTACACCTCCAACTCCTGGGAAGGCACCGGCGACGGCCTGCAGATGGCCTACGAAGCTGGTGCGGACCTGATTGATATGGAGATGGTCCAGTTCCATCCGACCGGCATGATCTGGCCGCCGGGGATGCGCGGTATCCTGGTGACCGAAGGCGTGCGCGGGGAAGGCGGCATCCTCAGAAACAACAAGGGCGAGCGGTTCATGTTCAAGCCGGAGTATATGCCTGCCCTGTACGCCGGCCAGTTCGCCGATTCGGAAGCGGAGGCCGCCCGCTGGCTGGACGACAAGAAGAACAATCGCCGCCCGCCCGAGCTGCTGCCCCGCGACGTGGTCTCCCGCAGCATCTACAAGGAGGTCGAAGCCGGCCGGGCCAGCGAGCATGGCGGCGTCTACCTGGATGTCTCCCACCGCGGCGAGGACTACATCAAGCGCAAGCTGCCCAGCATGTACGAGCAGTTCCACGCCCTGGGCGACATAGATATCACCAGGCAGCCGATGGAGGTCTATCCGACCATCCACTACACGATGGGCGGCGTCTGGGTCGAGCCGGAAGCCTGCGCGACCAGCGTGCCAGGCCTGTTCGCCGCCGGAGAGGTGGCGGCCAGCCTGCATGGCGCCAACCGACTCGGCGGCAACTCGCTCTCCGACATCCTGGTCTTCGGCAAGCGCGCCGGCGAAGGCGCCTCTGCCTACGCCAAAACCGTTTCGCACGGCCCGATAGACCCCAGACAGATCGAGGCCGAGGCCGAGGTTCTGCTCGCTCCGCTGGGCACGAAGGGCGGCGAAAGCCCGTATGTGCTCCATCAGGAGCTGCAGGAGACGATGCAGAAGAATGCCATGATCGCGCGCAGCGAGCCGGATTTACGGGAGGCGCTGGAGAAGATTCAGGAACTGCAGAAACACGCGCAGCGCATCAGCGTGCCGGGCGATAGGTGCTTCAACCCCGGCTGGCACGCCGCCCGCGACGTGCGCTTCATGCTCATCACCTCCGAGATCATCGTCCGCTGCGCCCTGGAGCGCAAGGAGAGCCGGGGCGCGCAGTGGCGCACCGACTTCCCCGAACGGGACGACGCCTATTGGGGCCAGCACAACCTGATCGCCAGAAAGGCGGAAGACCGCATCGAGATCGCGCCTCGACCGCTCAAGGAGATGCCGCCGGAATTGAAATCGCTCTTCGAGGAGATCAAGTAACCGAATTTTCCCCTCTCCCGCTGCGTGGGAGAGGGGGAGGGGTGCCGAACCGTTCCGAAGGTTCAAGCGCCGATGGCGATTGGATAGGGGGTGAGGGCATTGGAGAAGCTAACGCTGCGCGTCTTTCGCGGCGATTCCGAGGGCGGCCAGATGGTGGCTTATGAGGTTCCGACCTTTCCCGGCATGGTTGTGCTGGACGCGGTCCACTACATCCAATCGCACCTGGACAGCACGCTGGCCTGCCGCTGGAACTGCAAGGCCGCCAAGTGCGGCTCCTGCAGCGCCGAGATAGATGGGAAGCCGCGCCTGATGTGCAAGTCCCGCGTGGACGAGTATCCCTCCGGGGATATCAGCCTGGGGCCGGTGCGCGCCTTCCCGCTCATCAAGGACCTGGTGACGGACGTATCGTGGAACTATCGCACGGCGGCCATGATCCCGCCGCTGGTCCCGAAGCCGGAGGTGGCGGGCAAACCGTTTGTGATGCAGCAGATGGACGTAGAGCGCGTGCAGGAGTTCCGCAAGTGCATCGAGTGCTTCCTCTGCCAGGACGTCTGCCATATCCTGCGGGACCACCAGCGCATGGATGGCTTCTTCGGCCCCCGCCAGATGTGCCGCATCGGCGCGCTGGAAATGCACCCGATGGATGATCTCGATCGCCGCGAGCAGTTGCGCCATGAGGCCGGCGTGGGCTTCTGCAACATCACCAAGTGCTGCACCGAAGTCTGCCCGGAGCATATCCACATCACAGACAACGCCATCATCCCGCTCAAAGAGCGCGTCGTGGATGACTATTTCGATCCCATCAGCGGCCTGCTGACCAAAATCGGCGTCCTCAAGCGCGAGAAGAAGCGGCCCATGAGCAGTGTCAAGAACAATCTGACCCGCTTTCATCGTCCGAAATGAACAACTCCGCCCTCCCTCGGCGGAGCTGTTCTGACATCGATCTGGGAAAATATTTTTCTTCCCTCGGCGGAAAATGTGCTGGCTGGCACGCTTTATGCAACGACCCGGTAATGATACTGTCCATTTCCAGGGACGGAACATCACTTTCCAGGATGAAAGGAGATCTCATGCGCCGGATCGAGCAACGCTTGCCTGCCGCGCGGCAGGCGCAAGGGGAGCATGCCACGCAGCCAGACCCCTATACGACTACGCATTCCCGACTGAAAGAGCAGCGCTACCTGGCCGATGTCATGGAGGCGCTGGAGGCGGACCGGCTTTCGGAAGAGGAGCGCACTCATCTCCGAAGGATACTGATGCGATGCTACAGCCAGGTCGCAGGAAGCGGGGTGTGATCAAATTCACAGTCAGGCTGTGATGAAATTCACTTCCCATACGCCTCCGTTTCTGTTAGAATGGGACTGCGAGTTAAGAGTGAGACCTATTGATTGCCTCTGAAGCGAGGGAGACGCCGGCGTCTCCCTCGCGTTTACCCGCCATTTGGCACAATTCTTGCAGAGAAACAGGTAGCAGTACTCAAAAGCCGTGCCTGCTCTGTGAGGGAGCGCTCAATCGTTCTGCCGCCTCTTTACCAACTGCAAGCCTACCACTCCGCAGGAGGCAAAGTCATGCGAAGGCGAGGGACTCCAGCCTGGCGGACACGGCTTTTCCGATACTGCCCTCTTTCTCGACCGCTTTGCTCCTGAAAGCGAAGCAGGATTTCTCCTGCCGGCACGCAAAAACAGCGCGGGCTGGCGCCTCTACTGGACGCAGCAGGGTTTTCGTGGTAAGCTATCGAATAAGAACTTACCTTGTGCGTGGGCAGCAGGCACGGAAGCTGCAGCGGCTTTCCCTGCCGGCGCGCCCGATGGTACGCAGGCACGAGCGATGAACACCAAGGACAAAAGGCGGAAAGGGGCAGTGCCGGAGGCGCCGGGCGCCCCTGTCGAAACGCTAAAAGCGGCTCCTGCCGGCAAAAAATCGGTCCTCCGGCAGCGCCTGCGCCATGAGCTCGACTCGTTCAATTTCAACGCGCTGCTGCAGGGCGTCTCGACGATGGGGCCGTCAGAAGCGTCCTCCGCTCCCGTGGCAGAGCCCGAACGGGCCACCGCCCTGCAGGCGGAGGATGCCGCCGCCACCCAGGCCGAGGAATCCCTCTCCGAGCCGATCACGCCTGCTGATTCCGCGCCGGAGACGTCCCTATGGGCCGTCGTGCGGACGCCGGCCAACTTTCCCGGTTTCGATCTGGACCCCCGCCGCTCGATCAATCCCCGGTTTGTGATGGCGAACGCCTATGCTCGCGCGGTCGCCTCGGCCTCTCGCGGGACCCTGTCCAGCCCTCGGGCAGCCTCTCCTCTGATTCAAGGCGTGCCCAGTTCCGCGCCGTCCCAGCGTCCTTCCGTCGCCAACCCGAACCGCAAAATCGTTCGGGGCCGGCAGCGGCGGCTGAGGCTGCCGTTCATCTCCGTGTTGACCGCTGTTCTCATGCTGGCGGTCGGGGTGGCGGCCGCGCTAAAATGGCGCGCCTATCACCTGCCGCCAGCGTCCCATGCAGTCTATGCCGGGCAAGGGAAGAGGGAAGAGAAGAGCGTGCAGTCGGCGCAGACGCTCCTCTCTGGCCGGCATAGCCGCCACCACCGGCGGCGATGGCGGCATCATCGGGAAGAATAGGTTACAGGTTATACTGCCCACACCTGGAAATTCGGCAATGCGCCTCACGAGAAGTCCAGATTTTCAGATGCGCGTAGTATAGAAGGCTCTTCCCTGTTCCCTTGCTACTTGCTGGTGCGGCGCAGGATTTCCTCGGCCAGCGCGTCGTAGTTTTGCGCGCCACGGGCCTGGGGGTCGAATTGAATGATCGGCTTGCCCTCTACCTCCGCCTCGGATAGCCGCACATTTTTGTAGATCATCGTATCGAAGACTTTGTCCCCAAAACGCTCCCGTATCTCAGCGGTGATCATTTTCTGCAGGCGCGTGTTGCGGTCGCACATGGTCAGCAGCACGCCCAGCAATTCCACTTCGAAGCGCAGATCTTTGGTCAACTCCACGATCATTTTGTTGAGCGTATCCATGCCGGCAAACGCATAGAATTTCGGCTCAGTGGGAATGAGCAGATGGGTGCTGGCGACAATGGCGTTCTGGGTAAGCTTGCCCAGGGAGGGCGGACAGTCAATGAGCACCCATTCGAACAATCCTGTCTCGGCCTGGCCTTCGAGGGCATGGCGCATGCGGTAGGCCGAACCTCCCAGAGGCAGCAGCATCGCCTCGGCGCGGGCCAGCTCCATGGAGGCCGGCGCCAGATAGAGCGGCAAATCCCCGATCTGACGGATCACGCGCCCCAGCGGCGCCGACTCCCAGTCGAGCAGCACGTCGTGCAGCCCGTAGGGCAGATCGTTCCACTCCCGGCGCAATCCCAGCGTCAGGTTGGCCTGTGGGTCCAGGTCTATCAGCAGCGTCCAGATGCCGCGCGCCGCCAGGCACGCGCCCAGATTGGCCGCCGTGGTGGTCTTGGCGACGCCGCCCTTCTGGTTGATGATCGAGACGACTTTCACGCAATCTCTCCTTTCCTGGACGTCCCTCGCGCGCGCCGGCAGGCGAAGCGCCGTACGCTGGCTTTACCAATCATGCTATTCCACATTTCCTTCCGTAGATGAGGCCGGCGTCATGCACTTATAGTGGACATGGATCTCATAGTCCAGAACGTACGTCGTATCGGACCCGTCGGCATGCTGGACCGTCCCTTTGGTCGCGACACAGGCGCGTGCGCCCGGTCCGCTCTGGGGAATAAGCGTCTCCAGCAGATCGCGCAGAGAGCGGGTCACCGACCCATTGATAAGCCGGGAGAGCTGCCGGGCATCGGAAATCTCCGGGTCAGCGCTTGCCTCCACCGATTCCGGCGGACCGTCCGGCTCTGCCGCTGTGGTGGCTTTTCTCGAACCGGGGGGATTACTCGCGGGCGATGCATTGCGCGGGCGGGTCATGCGCCTGGCCTCCTGGGAGCTTCCAAATCCTCCCCTCAACTTTACACCACGTTACCGGCGAATGTCAAGCCGGCACACATTCCTCGCAAGGAAGTATCGGAAGTGAGCGTTGAGTCAAACTATTGACAATCCCTGCAGGTAATGCTACACTGTACGCACCCTTTACGCTCGTTCGGACCGGCAGTCTGTGGTCGGGCCTTCAGGAGATTGCTGGAACCTGGACTGGACTGCCATCGAAGCTGGCGGCGCAGGGCAAGCGCCCCCTCTGCAACCTTCCGCGCTGCGGTCAAAGGACGTTTATGGCACTCGCTGTAGAACCGGTCTCCATCGAACCGATGCGCTCCTCCGATCTTGACGCCGTTCTCCGCATAGACAAACGCTGCTTTCCCACGCCCTGGCTGCCCGGCGCCTATCTGACCGAGCTGTCCAATCGCTCGGCCTGCTATCTGGTCGCGCGGATCGGCCCGGCCGTGGTCGGCTACGCCGGCCAGTGGATCGTCTCGGAAGAGGCTCATGTCACCACATTGGGAGTAGACCCGGACCAGCGCGGCCGCAAGATCGGCGAGCGGCTGGTGCTGGCCCTGATGGAAGAGGCGGTGCTGCGGGGCGCAACGCACTCGACGCTGGAGGTCCGCGAGGGCAACCGCGCCGCGCAGGGCCTCTATCGCAAATTCGGGTTTCGGGATGCGGCGATCCGTAAAAGCTACTATACCGACAACGGGGAGAACGCCATCGTGATGTGGGCCGAAGAGATACACAGTCCCGCTTACCGTGAGCGGCTGCGCCAGATCCGCCTGCAGCTCGGTGGTGCTTCCGCTTGATAAAAAATTGTGAATGTTTTAGGCATTGAAACAAGTTGTGATGAAACCTCCGCCGCGATCGTGGCGGAGGGCCGGGAAATCCACGCCAATATCATCGCCAGCCAGGCCGACCTGCACGCCCGCTATGGTGGAGTCGTGCCGGAAGTGGCCTCGCGCAAGCATGTCGAGCGGCTGCTGCCCGTCCTGCTGGAAGCGCTCGGCGCGGCGGGAATGGGCTATGGCGACCTGGACGCCATCGCCGTCACCAACCGCCCCGGCCTGCTGGGCGCGCTTCTGACGGGCGTGTCGGCAGCCAAAGCCCTGGCCTACGCCCTCTCTCGACCGATCACCGGGATCCATCATCTGGAAGGCCACGTCTATTCCTGCTTCCTGGCCGCGCCCGATCTCGTCTCCGCCCTGCCTCTGCTCGTCCTGATCGTCTCCGGGGGGCATACGCAGATCGTGCGGATGGAGGCGCATGGCCGCTACGCGCTGCTGGGCAGCACGCGCGACGACGCGGCCGGGGAGGCGTTCGACAAAGGCGCGCGCCTGCTCGGCCTGCCGTATCCCGGCGGCCCGAACCTGTCTCGCCTGGCCGCGCAGGGAGACCCGCAGCGCGTCCCCTTTCCGCGCGCCTGGCTCGGAGAGAGCCTGGACTTCAGCTTCAGCGGCCTCAAGACCGCGCTGCGCAATTTTCTGGCGCGCGATGGCGGGCAGACACCCCCGGCGGACGTCGCCGCCGGCTACGAGGCCGCCATCGTGGAGGTGCTGACCGCAAAGCTGCGCCGCGCCGCGCGCCAGACCGGCGTCCGCACGGTCTGCGTGGCGGGCGGGGTGGCGGCCAACCACAGCCTGCAGGCCGCGATGCAGGCGATGGCGGACGCCGAAGGGCTGCGGGTGGTCATGCCGCCTCCTATCCTCTGCACCGATAACGCCGCCATGATCGCCGCAGCCGGCTTCTTCCGCCTCCAGCACGCCGCCCCCGATCCGCTTTCCTTCGATACGCTCGCCACCCAAACCCTTGCATTCCCTCCCGCTGCCGCGTTATAATGGGGCCACATCACCTGGAGGTCACTAGCGTTGCGCGCAGAAATCGTCTCGGTGGGGACCGAATTGCTGCTCGGGCAGATCGTGGACACGGACGCCGCCTATCTGGCGCGGGCGCTGTCGGAATTGGGGATCACGCTCTACCGCCGGGTCACCGTCGGCGACAACATGGAGCGGCTGGTCGCGGCCCTGCGGCAGGCTCTGGCCGATTCGGACGTGGTCCTTACCATCGGCGGGCTGGGTCCTACAATGGACGACATCACCCGTGACGGCCTCGCCGCCGCATTCGAGGACACGCTGCGCCAGGAAGAGGCCATCGCCGAGCGGCTGCGCCGCTTCTTCCGCTCGCGCGGCATGCCGGTGCTGGAGAGCAACCTGCGCCAGGCGATGGTCCCCACGCACGGTCGCGCCATAGACAACCCCAACGGCACTGCCCCCGGCCTTCTCTTCGAGAAAGATGGCAAGATCGGCATCGCCCTCCCCGGCCCTCCGAACGAGTTCATCCCGATGGTGGACGACCATGTGGCGCCCTATCTGCGGGCGAAGACGGGCAACACTGGCACGATCCACTCGAAGGTGCTGCGCGTGGTGGGTGTGGGCGAGAGCGTAGCCGAGGACAGGGTCAAAGACCTGATGCGCGACGCCAACCCGACGGTGGCGCCTTACGCCAAAGTGGGCGAGGTGCATTTGCGGGTCACGGCGAAGGCGGACACCGTCGAGGAGGCCGAGCGGATGATTTCCGAGCGCGCGGCGCTCGTGCGCGCGCGCCTCGGCGACGCCATTTATGGTGAAGATGAGGAGACGTTGGAGCAGGCGGTGGTCCATCTGCTCGCGGCGCGGGGAAAGACGGTCGCCACGGCGGAGAGCTGCACGGGCGGGTTGGTGGCCGAGCGCATCACGGACGTGCCGGGCAGCTCGGCGGTCTTCCTGGGCGGCGCGGTCGTCTATAGCAATGCCGCCAAGACGGATCTGGTCGGGGTGCCGGCGGAGATGATCGCCCGCTTTGGCGCGGTCAGCCGAGAGGTCGGGCAGGCGCTGGCCGAAGGCGCGCGGCAGCGGTTCGGCGCGGATTACGGCATCGGCATCACGGGCATCGCCGGGCCGGAAGGCGGCACGCCCGAAAAGCCGGTCGGCCTCGTCTACATCGCCCTCGCCTACGCGGGCGGCGGCGAGGGCGAGAAAGCCAACTTCATCGGCTCCCGCCA
>Ga0070734_10002540_pt1 | contig 21697 bp, 13 predicted proteins | sample Coa_R1_8_FD_66444 | JGI IMG/M metagenome (GOLD analysis project Ga0070734, IMG submission 66444) | Surface soil microbial communities from Centralia Pennsylvania, which are recovering from an underground coalmine fire - Coalmine... | ecosystem: Environmental > Terrestrial > Soil > Unclassified ...
TCGAAGCATCTCGCGCGCCAAGAAGAATTGCTACCGCAGTTTAGACCCTATTAGGCTAAGTACTTAGGTGCGAAGTAGATAGCCATATAACCCAGCGGTACGTTTTTTGTTGACAACATTACGCTCATATTTTATGCTTCACTTTGACTAAATACTGCATCTAACGCAGTAGATCGCAGACCTTGGGAACTGCGAAATCTTCAATAACGTGGAGGAAACTGATTATGACTGTTTTGACTCGTTGGGATCCCTTCCGTGAGTTGGCAACCGTGCAGGACCGCATGAACCGCCTGTTCCAGGAAAGCTTTGCTCCAGCCCGGGAAGAGGGGCTGACGACGGCCGCTTTCGCTCCCGCCGTGGACATTTACGAGGATGAGCACAACATCACCCTCAAGGTGGAGGTCCCGGGCATCGACGAAAAGGACATTGACGTCCGCCTGGAGAACAACACTTTGACCATTCGCGGCGAGCGCAAGTTCGAAAAGGAAGAGAAAGAAGAGAACTACCGCCGGGTGGAGCGTCAGTATGGCAGCTTCTCGCGTTCCTTCACACTGCCCAATATCGTGGACACGGAGAATGTTCACGCCAGCTACGATAAGGGCGTGCTGGAGATCCGCTTGGCCAAGAAGGCGGAAGCCAAGCCCAAGCAAATCAAGGTGAACGTGGAAAAGAAGCTCGAGGCCAAAGGCGCGGGCAAGGCGGCGTGAGCTGCCGAGCTTCGCTCGGCCGGACAGGCGAGGGCGCCTGTCCCCACGTGATTTCGGCGGGAGGCGGGCAGGATTCGTCTCCCGCTTTTTGCATCAGTAGCCATTAGTGCTTAGCAATTGGCATTGAGCCCATTTTTCGGCGATTACAAAATCCTCGCTCGCTGAATGCCAATTGCTAATTGCTGGCTAGTAAGCTAGTCAGCCAGGGAGCTGTTTTTATGCCAGTTCGTTGGGACAAATTTACGGTGAAAGCGCAGGAAGCGGTGCAGCGGGCGGGCGAAGTTGCCTCCGAGTACGGCAATCCGGAGGTGCTGCCGCTGCATCTGCTGGTGGCACTCTTAGAAGACCGGGAAGGCATTGTGCCGCCAGTGCTGGAGAAGATCGGCGCCGGGCCGCAGGCCGTGCTGGCCGACGCGCAGCGCGAGTTGCTGCGTGTGCCCAAAGTTTCCGGTGGCGGAGCTATGCAGCCGACCCTTTCCGCCGCGCTGAGTCAGCTGTTGGATCAGGCTTTCAAGCAAGCGGACGAGTTCAAGGACGAATACGTTTCCACCGAGCACCTACTGCTGGCCATGACCAAAGAGCCGCGGGGCTCGGATTATGAGCGGGCTGCCGCCAGCATCCTGGCGCGCCATGGCGCCACTCACGACGCCATTCTGAAGGCGCTCACCGCGGTTCGCGGCTCGCAAAAAGTAACCGACCAGAATCCCGAAGCCAAGTACCAGGCGCTGGAGCGCTACGCCCGCGACCTGACGGAACTGGCGCGCCGGGGCAAGCTCGATCCGGTGATTGGGCGCGATGAGGAGATTCGCCGCGTCGTCCAGGTGCTTTCCCGCCGCACCAAGAACAATCCAGTGCTGATTGGCGAACCGGGGGTGGGCAAGACCGCCATCGTTGAGGGCCTGGCGCAGCGCATTATTTCCGGCGATGTTCCCGAGGTGCTCAAAAACAAGCGGGTGGTGGCGCTCGATCTGGGCGCCATGCTGGCCGGAGCTAAGTATCGCGGCGAGTTCGAAGACCGGCTCAAGGCCGTGCTCAAGGAAATTGAGGATTCGCAGGGCCAGATCATTCTTTTCATTGACGAGCTGCACACGCTGGTCGGAGCCGGCGCTGCCGAAGGCGCTATTGATGCTTCCAACATGCTCAAGCCGGCGCTGGCCCGCGGCGAACTGCGCGCCATTGGCGCCACCACGCTGAATGAGTACCGCAAGTACATTGAGAAAGATGCCGCGCTGGAGCGCCGCTTCCAGATCGTGTACGTGGGCGAGCCTAACGTGGAGGACACCATCGCCATCCTGCGCGGCCTGAAGGAGCGCTATGAAGTGCACCACGGCGTACGAATAAAGGACTCGGCCATCGTGGCCGCGGCCACGCTCTCCCACCGCTACATCTCCGACCGATATCTGCCCGACAAAGCCATTGACCTGATTGACGAGGCGGCCGCTTCGCTGCGCATCCAGATCGATTCCATGCCCACGGAAATCGACCAACTGGAGCGCCGCGCCACGCAGCTGGAAATCGAAAAGCAGGCGCTGATGAAGGAAGATGACCCCAACTCGCGCGAGCGCCTGTCCGCGGTGGAGAAAGAGCTGGCGCAGATTCGCGAGCAGTCCAATGCGTTGAAGGCGCGCTGGAAACAGGAAAAAGAATCGATCAATCGCGTCCGCGAACTGAAGGAGAAGCTCGAACAGCTGAAACTCGATGTCCAGACGGCCACCCGAAAGGGCGACTACAACCGCGCCTCGGAGATTCAATACGGCGAGCTCCCGCGCATGCAGGCGGAACTGGAGAAGCTCAATTCGCAGATGGATGGTAAGGCGGCGGGCACCCGCGCCACAAAGGCTGCGCCTTCAAGAATGTTGAAAGAGGAGGTGGACGAGGAGGACGTAGCGCGCATTGTGTCCAAATGGACGGGCATTCCGGTTTCGAAAATGCTGGAAGGCGAAGTCAAAAAGCTGGTCACCATGGAAGAGCGGCTGCGCGGCCGCGTGGTGGGCCAGGATGCGGCGCTGGAGCGGGTTTCTAACGCCATCCGGCGTTCGCGCGCCGGCTTGAGCGATCCCCGGCGGCCCATTGGGTCGTTCATCTTTCTTGGCCCCACCGGGGTAGGCAAGACCGAACTGGCGCGCGCCCTTGCCGAATTCCTCTTCGACGACGAGCGCGCCATGGTGCGCATTGACATGTCGGAGTACATGGAGCGGCATGCGGTGGCACGGCTGATCGGCGCCCCTCCGGGCTACGTCGGCTACGAAGAGGGCGGCCAGCTCACCGAGCAGGTGCGGCGGCGGCCGTATTCGGTAATCCTGTTCGACGAAATCGAGAAGGCGCACCCGGAGGTGTTCAACATCCTGCTGCAGATCATGGACGACGGTCGCCTGACCGACGGCAAAGGTCGCACCGTGGATTTCCGCAATACGGTCATCATCATGACCTCGAACATCGGTTCCGTATACCTGACCCCGGAAGCGCTGCGCACGCCCGAAGATTTCGAGCGCGCCCGCAAGGAAGTGATGAACGCGCTACAGGGGCATTTCAAGCCTGAATTTCTTAACCGCGTGGACGACATCATCCTCTTTAATCCTCTAGGCAAGGAACAGCTGACCAAGATCATTGATCTGCGGCTGGAAGACCTGCGGCGGCTATTGGCCGAGCGCAAGATCAGCCTGGAGCTGACCGACGCGGCCAAAGAACTGCTTTTCTCCGAAGGATACGACGTGACCTACGGGGCGCGTCCGCTGAAGCGTGCCATCCAGCGCCTAATCCAGGACCCCCTGGCGCTGAAGATTCTGGATGGCGAGGTGCTGCACGGCGATCACGTGGTGGTTGACGCCAGCGAGGGCAAGATGAATTTCAATGTGTCGCGGAGGGTGGGGGAAGCGAAGCCCAAGCAGAAAGAGCCGGCCGCATCGCGGCGGTAAGGCAATTTCGCCGCGGATTAATGCCGATCCACGCGGATTGTGTTCAATTGGCCCAAATGTAGGAGCATTTCCGGCGTATTCACGAAAAAAGCATTCATCAGCGTTCATCAGCGTTCGTCTGCGGCGTTAAGAATTTTTTCGCAGCGGATTAACGCCGATGCGCGCGGATTGTGTTCAATTGGCCGAAATGTGGGAGCATTTCCGGCGTATTCACGAAAAAAGGGTTCATCAGCGTTAATCAGCGTTCGTCTGCGGCGTTAAGAATTATTTCGCCGCGGATTAACGCAGATCTTTTTTCGGGAATTCTCGAAGACCAATCGCCGAAATTCAGGTTTATGACCGAAGTTTAGAAGCAGGCCAACTTCGATGTCGTTAGCGCGAAGGTAATTAAGCAACTGTTTCTCGAAAGCAAGATCGATGGTTCGGACGGCCTTCAATTCCAGGAGCACATTCCGTTCTATCAGCATATCAGCTTTGAAATCGCCGATCTGCTGCCCCCGAAACCACACTGGAATTGAGACTTGACGCTTAACATTCAATCCTGCTTCCGCCAGGGCAATTGCCATTGCCTGTTCGTACACACACTCCAGGAAACCAAGTCCCAATTCGTTGAAGACCTGGAAGAATACGCCGATGATCTTCTCAGTGACTTGGGCGTGCTTGAAATCCCGTGATGCGGCGTGTTGAAGAACTAACAGCTTATCCGCGTTCATCGGCGCTCATCCGCGGCGAAAAAAGCTACTCCGTGGGCCGATCGGCCATGACAGCCTGGGGCTTGCGGGGAGGCTCGGCGGGACGCGGTCCAGCCTGCTCGGCGGCGGCTTTGGCTTCCGCGCGGGCGGTTCCGCGCTCGTCAAACTTGCCGAAGATCATCTTGCCCGCCGTGGTCTGCAGCACCGAGGTTACGGATATATCCACGTTCTTGCCGATCATCTTGCGCGCATTGTCCACCACTACCATGGTGCCGTCATCCAGGTAGGCGACGCCCTGGTTGTACTCCTTGCCCTCTTTGAGGATGAACACGCGCATGATTTCGCCGGGCAACACAATGGGCTTCAGCGAGTTGGCCAGCTCATTGATGTTGAGCACTTCCACGCCCTGCAGCTGCGCCACCTTGTTGAGGTTGAAGTCGTTGGTGATGATTTTGCCCTCGTACACCTTGGCCAATTCGATCAGCTTCATGTCAACTTCGCGGACGGCGGGAAAATCGTCTTCGACGATCTGAATGTTGAGGGAAGCCACCTTCTGCAGGCGCTGCAGGATGTCGAGGCCGCGGCGGCCGCGGTTGCGTTTGAGCGAGTCGGCCGAATCCGCCACCAGCTGCAGCTCGCGCAGCACGAACTGGGGGATGACGATTATGCCGTCGAGAAAGCCGGTTTCGGCCACGTCGGCGATGCGCCCGTCAATGATGACGCTGGTGTCGAGGATCTTGTAGGCCTTGCGTCCTTGCTTTTCGCCGCCGAAGATGCCGCCCAGGGCAGCCAGATTCAGCAGGTCACCTTTATTGGCTCCCACGATCAGGCCAATGTAAGCCATCAGCAGCATGACCAGGAGTTGCAGGAAACTCTGCGTGCTGCCCGGGTGAATGCTGTTGCGAATGACCAGGCTGAAGAGGTAAGCGCCCAAAATTCCGAGCACGCTGCCGATGGCGGCTCCGATCAGCCGCTTGAGGCTGACCTTGTGCAGGCGCATCTCGAAGAGGATGACACCGAGACCAATGACAGCGCCCACCGCGCCATCGACCGGAGCGCTCAGGCCGAAAGGTTCAAGAACATAGCAAGCTGCTGCTACAACCAGGATAAAGACAAGCCGTACCAATATGAGATCCAAGGAGAAACCTCCTCGGGGCGAGTCCTGTCCCGGACCACGGATCAAGGGCCGGCGAAAACGGCCATCACCCGGGGCCCAAGTGGCGTCCCGTACTGCTAAAGTCCAGCCGCGACGTTGCCCGACTGGAGGGATTTATGGCGAAGCGTATAACAATAAAAAGCTTCGCTGGCCGGCTCCTGACAAAATGCCGACACGGGGCCAAGTATATACCAGAGTTCCTGCCCCAAGCCGGGAAAACTCCTACAACCCGCCCCGGCGTTCCCATATCAGATGAGGCCATCGGTTCGAGGGTAGCTTACCTGGCTTTATCTCCTAACTCGCCTCTACAATCATCAACTTGGAGAAAACATGAAGGCCATCGTGATCCCCCGTTTCGGCGGTCCGGAGGTGCTCCAGCTGCAGCAGGTTGATGACCCCCAACCCCGGCCCGGCGAAGTCCTGGTACGGGTAGAGGCAGCGGGCGTGAACTTTGCCGACGTGATGATGGCCCAGGGTGGGTATCCCGGTACTCCGCCTCCGCCGGTGATCGCCGGGCGCGAATTCGCCGGCGTCGTTGAAGCCAGCGGGGAACGAGTGATGGGCTACACCCAGATGGGCGGATTTGCCGAGAAGATTGCCGCTCCCCGCAACCTTTTGTGGGCTCAGCCCGTGGGTTGGAGCGCGCCCGAGGCGGCGGCCTTTCCCGTGAATTACTTCACTGCCTACCTGGCCTATTGGAAAGCAGGGCTGCTGGATTCGCCGCCCTCGGCAGCCCGGCCGCGCGTTCTAATCCATGCGGTTGCCGGCGGAGTAGGCACCGCCGCGGTGGAGATCGGCCGCATCCTGGGCGTGGAGACATACGGAACTTCTTCTTCCGATGACAAGCTGGCGCGGGTGAAGGAGCTCGGACTGGATCACGGGATCAACTACACCCAGGTGGATTACGAGACGGCCATTCACGACCTGACAGGTGGGGAAGGGGTGGATGCGGTCTTTGAAATGCTCGGCGGGGAACATACTGCCAGGAGCTTGCGCTGCCTGCGCGATTTCGGCCGCGTCATCATTTACGGCACCGCTACCGGCCAGCAGCCCAAGTTCGATACCCGCTCTATGTACGCCAAAGGCTCCAGCGTGCACGGACTGTGGCTGAGTAAATTGTCTCTGAAACCCGAAATCATGCACCCGGCGTGGGAGCGGATGTCGAGCTGGATCAAGGAAGGCCGCCTGCGCCCGGTGGTGGGGCACGTTTTGCCTCTCGGCAACGCAGGTGAGGCTTTTCGCCTGATGCTGCAGCGCAAGAATTACGGCAAAGTTGTGCTCACGGTTTAGGATGACAATCTGGGAAGCGAGGGCTCGGGAGTGGAAGCGCCGGTAAGCTCTTCCAGTACGGCGCGAATGCGCGCCAGCACTTCTTCCGCCTGGGTCGCGCCCTTCACAAAGAACTTCAAAGTTCCGCCGGGGGAGAATTGCGCGCCCCGCTGGCTGGACACAAAACGCGCCAGCTTCTCCGGCTCGACCGCGGCACTCTGGGTAAAGTTGATGCTGACCAGATCACGCTTGCGCTCGACGCGGGTCACGCCCACGCGATTGCACAGCAGCCGCAGAGTGGCGTAGTCGAGCAGATTACGCACGGGCTGCGGCGGCTCCCCATAGCGGTCTTCCAGCTCGGAACGCACGTCGGCCAGCTGGGTTTCGCTTTCCACACCTGCAATGCGCTTGTACACGCGCAAGCGCTGGTTCTCTTCTGCGATGTATTCGGCGGGAATGCGAATGTTGAGCCCCAGGTTCAGCTGCGCCTCGACTTCCTCCGGGGCGACCTCGCCTTTCATTTCCCGCACCGTGCGCTCCAGCATCGAGGTGTAAAGCTCGAAACCTACGGCCTCGATATGGCCGCTCTGCTCGCCGCCCAGAAGGTTGCCGGCCCCGCGCAACTCCAGGTCCAGGGCGGCGATTTTGAACCCGGCGCCCAGGTCGGAGAATTCCTTCAGCGCGGCCAGCCGGCGCCGCGCCAGCGGGGTCAGTTCCAGCTCCGCCGGCAGCAGCAGGTAGGCGTAGGCGCGGCGGTTGGAGCGTCCCACGCGCCCGCGCAGCTGATAGAGCTCGGACAGTCCGTAGCGGTCGGCGCGATTGATGATGATGGTGTTGCACAAAGGAATGTCCAGCCCATTCTCGATGATGGTGGTGGCCACCAGCACGTCGGCTTCGTGGCGCATGAACTTGAGCATCACTTGTTCCAGCTCGCGCTCCGCCATCTGCCCGTGCCCGACCATGATGCGGGCGCGCGGCACCAGTTCCTGGATCTTGGCCGCAATCTCGAAGATGCTGTCTACCCGGTTGTGGACGAAGTACACCTGGCCGCCGCGTTCCAGTTCCTGCTCGATCGACGACTTGATCAGCTTTTCATCCCAGGCGGCGACCACAGTTTGAATGGCGATGCGGTCGCGCGGCGGGGTCTCGATCACGCTCATGTCGCGCAGCCCCACCAGCGACATGTGCAGGGTGCGCGGGATGGGCGTGGCCGACATGGTCAACACGTCCACATCTTTGCGCATCTGCTTGAGCCGCTCTTTGTGGCGCACGCCGAAGCGCTGCTCCTCGTCCACGATCAGCAGGCCGAGGTTCGCGAATTTGACATCCTTGGAGAGCAGGCGATGGGTGCCGATCAGGATATCGACTTTGCCCGCTTCCACCCTTTGCAGAATCTCTTTCTGCTGCCGTGCCGTCCGGAAACGGCTGATCATCTCGATGCTGACCGGGAAGGCGGCAAAGCGTGACTTGAAAGTCTCGTAATGCTGAAAAGCGAGCACGGTGGTGGGCGCCAGCACCGCCACCTGGAAGTTGTCGCCCACCGCCTTGAAAGCCGCGCGCATGGCTACTTCCGTTTTGCCGTAGCCCACGTCGCCGCAAAGCAGCCGGTCCATGGGCTGCTGCGTCTCCATGTCGCGCTTGACGTCGGTGATAGCTATGTCCTGGTCTTCGGTTTCCTGGAATTCGAAGGCATCTTCGAACTCGCGCTGCCACTCGTTGTCGGCGGGAAAAGCATGGCCGTTCACCGTCTTGCGTTCCGCGTAGAGCTTGAGCAGTTCGTCGGCCATGTCCTGCATGGCCTTTTTGACTCGCGCCTTGGTCTTGGCCCAGGTAGCTGTTCCCAGGCGGCTGAGCGCGGGTTTGGCGCCTTCGGCGGAGCGGTATTTCTGCACCAGGTCCAGCCGGGTCAGCGGTACGTAGAGCTTGGCGCCCTCCGCGTATTCCAGCAGCATGAACTCCGCCTTGCCGTCCTGCTGCACAATGTCCTTCAATCCCTGGTAAATGCCGATTCCATGTTCCACGTGGACTACGTAATCGCCCACCCCCAGGTCGCGAAAATCGGAGAGGAAGGTGGAAGTCTTCGACTTCGGCCGCTGTGGCCGCGTGACCACCGCCTCCGATTCGTCGAACAAGTCGCGCGAGCCGAAAATGCTCAGCCCCGCTTCCGGCAGCATCACCCCATCCGGCACGTAGGCCTTCACCACCGTCGTGGCATACACCTCGCCGGCAAAATAGGAGGTCTCTTCGGCGTAGCTCTCGCCCCCCGGACGCACCGGACTGCCCAGGCGGTAGGGGACGTTGTACTCGGTGAAAATGTCGGCCAGGCGCTCCAGTTCTCCGGTATTCGCGGCGGCAAAGAGCACGCGCTTGCCTTCGGAGGTAAGTTTGTTGACTTCCTCCACCAGCGCGGGAACGGAGCCATGAAAGCGCGGCGCGGGCTGCGAGCTGAGGGTCAGTTGCTCCTCCCCGCTGCGCGTGATGCCCAAGTGCTCCAGTTCCGCCACCGGCAGCTGGTCAACGCGCTGCCTCCAATCATCGGGCGCAAAGTACAGATCTTCCGGCCGCACCAAATTGCCGATGTCGCTGCGCTCGTGCATTTCGCCCAGGCGTTCCCAGAAATGCTCGAATTCACCCTCCAAGGTGTCCGGTTCGTCCAGCACGACGGCCGCGCGCGGCAGCAAATCAAAAAGCGTGCTGTTCGCGCCCGCGACCGGAGCATAGAACTCCCATCCGGGAAAGACCGTGACTCCGCCGGCTCGGGCCGCTTCCTCCAGAACCTCCTCCGTGCCGGCTACGCGCCGGCCGGAAAGGCGGGAGTGAATGGCGGCCAGCAGCTCTTCCGTGGCCGGCGTCTCGGTCAAGGGCAGCAGCACAACTTCGTCCAGCGGGGTGGAAGAGCGTTGCGTGGCCGGATCGAATTTGCGAATGGATTCGACTTCATCGCCGAACAGCTCAACGCGCACCGGCCGATCCGCTTCCGGGGAGTACACGTCGAGAATGCCGCCGCGAATGGCGTATTCACCCGGCATTTCCACCACGTCGGCGGCGGTATAGCCTACCGTATTCAGGTGGCGCGCCAAAGCTTCGACGTCCACCATCTCGCCACGCCGCACGACTCGGGCGAGGTCGGTATAAAACCCGGCAGAGCGCAGGCGGATGGCGGTAGCAGCGGTGGGCGCTACCACGATGGAAGCCGCACCGGTGGCGATCTTCCACAGCGCGGTGGCGCGGGCCTCCTGGATCTCCGGGTGCGGGGAAAGATTCTGAAACGGCAGGACGTCGCGCGTGGGCAGCGCCACCACGGCCTCCGCCGGGGCCGCTCCGCTCAAATTGCAGAAGGCCTGCAAAATCGGGACCAGGTCCTCGGCTGCCCGGTTGTCGGCCACCACTACCACCAGGGGGCGCCCGGCGGCACGATGCAGCAGCACCATCGCCAGTGCTTTCGCCGTAGGAGTCAGTCCGGAGACACGAACCCGCCCCGTGCCCTCCTTCAGGTGGGAGGCCGCACGCGACATCGGGTCCAAGTTTTCCACGTCCGCGAAGAGTTCGCGAACGAAGGGGAGAACCATCGCCCTTTTATTTTATCAGCAGATCGTCCGCAGATGAACGCGGCGTACCGGGATCCATCAAACAGGTAGAGACACAGCTGGCTGCGTCTCTTCATGGCGACGAATTGCCCTGCCGCTCGAGTTCGTGATCCTCACTCCGGCTGAAAGCCGCGCCAGTGCGGCAACACAGTGGTCATGTACTTCGGTGTGCTTGGGATTTTGTGAACCTGAGTTATAAAGAAGTTGTGCTGAGCTGGATGGCTGCCTGCTCGCCTGGCTAACCGGCCCGCGACTAGTCAGCCAGCCAGCCACTGACAAGGGCCCGCGAAAAATTCTGCTTTCCTTCCGATAGCGCTCGTCCGATAAGAAAAACCCGCACCCCAACCAGGGTGCGGGTTTTTTGTTTGTGGCGATGCGGGGCCAATCCCCACCGCCTACCAGGAGTAGTGCACCAGATAGCTGATCACCTGCTCGCCGTCGGGCGCCACCGTCACCGGGAATTCGATGGTCTGCGCATCGCTCTTGCGGTAGTCATTCGACTTTTCCACCAGCTTCCAGTTGGTCCAACGATAAAGATGCTCGACCACGCGCACGTTCACCGCCTCCTTTTTGTGGTTGCGCACCTTGATTTCGAACGACTCCTCCATCCAGTGGTTGGCGGAATCGACATGCACGCTGGTACGGCGCCGCTCGCCGACTACATCGAAGGCGTTGCCGGTATAGACGCGCACGGTCTCGTCCTTGGGCGTATGGTCGATAGTGTTTTCGCCTACAAATTCCAGGTGCCCGTCGGTGTCGCGGCGATAAAAGCGTAGCCGGCCCTTGGGCAGAGCCATCCCCAGATGGTTGCTTTCAGAGTTCTTAAACTCCTGCATCACCCACACCTTGGGATTGGAAGCGGTGCCGTAGCTGACGTCCTGCCGTATCTGCTCCGGACTGTAGTAGGAATAGTTGGGAAGTTGGGCGCCGTCGTAGATGTAGAGCCGCTGGGAGCGGATGCCGGTGGCGCGCACAAATTCCACCTGCTTGGTTTCCTGATCGCGCAGCGTGGTGGGCCGCTGCAGGGTGTAGAGGTGGAACTCGTCGAATGATTTTTCTCTGACCGCCGGCTGCATGGCTTCGTCGGCCGCTTTGGCGGCCGCATTGTATGCGCGCATCGGAAGCGTCGCTCCCTGGACTTTGTTCACGTCGCCGGCCAGCAGCTTGATGCGCGCATTTTCGTAGGTTTTGCCGCTCTGGTTGCGCATGGTGATCCAGCCCACCATGTCGAGCAGGTTGCTGCCGCGATCGCCGCCATCGGCAACGACCAGGTTGTAGTCCGCCTGCCAGCTCATGCCGCCGCTGACGTAGGAGAGCTCGCCGTCGAAGGCGCCGGGATGGTCGGTTTCCAGCAGCCAGCTGAGCGTGGGCTTCAGGATGGTGTTGTCGCCCAGCGCCGGAAACAGCGGTTGCCCGGGCAGGCCGAAGCGCAGCACGCCATCCACTTCGATGATGGGCTGGCCCATTCCTGGCTGTGGATAGCCTCCACTGTAGGCAGCGCTCGGGACATAACCGCTGCGAATGATTTTGCCGCGCACCGTCTCCGTGCGCTCGCCGCGTTGCACCAGGAAATCGATTGTCTTCCCTTCATACATCGACAGCAGCAATTCCTGGGAGATAGGATCGTTGCGGTAATTCTGCTCCAGGACTTGCAGCGCGCGCCCCGCGGGATCGCGCAGGATCACCGAATCCGGCTCCAGCAGGCTGGTCATGCCGGCATACTGCACGTGGTTAACTCCCGCGTGCAGCGTGAGCGGCAAGCGCTCGCGAGCCACAAAAAAATTCTGGTTATAGATGGTAAGCGCGGGGGCGCTGTCCGGTGCTGCCGTCTTCTGCTGCGGTTGTTCCTGTGCCGCGACCGCTATTGCGAACAAACACACTAATCCTGCGATGAGCTTCCTCATGGTCCTTGCCCTCAGTTGTCTCGTGGGTCCGGGAGGGAGCGCCTAGCTTTCCGGCCTTCGTAAGTAGAACGGGGGTGGGGGCAAGTATTGCGCGAAACCCGCGCCCGCCGCGGGTAACCGGGGAATGGTTACTTGTGTGGCAAGGAGGCTTTGCCTATCACAATAACAATCATCCAGTGATTTGGTCTTGATCCGCGTCCTCTGTGTTCATCCGCGGCGAAGAAGTAAATCGTGTCGGGGCAGCCGCCCCCGGCCGGGGTCCCCGGCAGCCCGGTTTTAGCGTGCTGGGGTGGTGGGCTGTCCAGGCGGAGCGGAGCCCCGCCCCACGCTTAGATGTCCAGGTTCTTCACATCCAGCGCGTTCTCTTCGATGAACTTGCGGCGCGCTTCCACATCCTCGCCCATCAGCGTGGTAAAGATGGTTTCGCACTCGGCAATGTCTTCCAGCTTCACCGAGAGCAAGGTGCGGCGCTCGGGATCCATGGTGGTCTGCCACAGCTGCTCCGCGGTCATCTCGCCCAGTCCCTTGTAGCGCTGGATGGTGAAGTCCTTGCGGCCCTCATTGAGCACGTATTCGAAGAGCTCGCGCGGCGAGGTCTTCTCCACCACTTCCGGCTCGGCGGATTTTTTCTTGGCCACCGCCTTGGGCGCCTTCTTCTGCGCTTTTTCCTGTTCCTCGCGTTCGGCGTCGCTCAACTCTTCGCCGCCGCCGTTGCTGGAAGCCTTGACCAGCGTCTCGATAACGAAGGGGGGCTCCATGTTGGCCTCGATCTGCTTGAACTTGGCCATCATCTGCCGGTACTCGGGCGAAGATGCGAGCTCCCAATTAATCACATGCTCGGCACCCTGCGAGTTGACGAACGCCGCTTCCCACAGGCTGTGTTCGTCGTCGTAGCGCAGCTCCACGCTCTTGAAACCGCGGTCTTTCTGAATCTTCTTCAGCTCTTTTTCCAGTTTCTCCAGCTTCTTGGGCGCGGCTTTCTTTTCGCCTTCGAAGTCGGCGCGCTTGGCCAGGTCGAGTTTGGGCAGCAGCTCGGTGACTTTATCGTCGCGCAGCCGCTTATCCACTTTTTCGAAGAAGACCAGATACTCGTTGAGCACGGTCATGAACTTGGTGAGGGGCGCGCCTTCCAGCCGGGCTGCGCCTTCGCCATAGCGCACCACCAGCCCCTCGGCGGCGCGCTTCACCATGACTTTTACGAACTCGCGGTCATCCTTGATGTACTGCAGCGACTTGCCTTTCTTTACGCCGTAGAGCGGGGGCTGCGCGATAAACACGTTGTTGCGCTTGATCAGCTCCTGCATGTGGCGGAAAAAGAACGTCAGCAGCAGGGTGCGGATGTGCGAGCCGTCGACGTCGGCATCGGTCATAAGGATGACCTTGCCGTAGCGCAGCTTGGCGGGATCGAAATCTTCCTTGGCGATGCCCGTGCCCAGCGCCGTGATCATGGCGCGGATTTCCTCGTGCCCGAGCATCTTGTCGTAGCGCGCCTTCTCCACGTTCAGGATCTTGCCCTTCAGCGGCAGAATGGCCTGAAAGCGGCGGTCGCGGCCCTGCTTGGCGGTGCCGCCGGCGCTTTCGCCTTCCACCAGGAACAGTTCGCAGCGGTTGGGATCGCGCTCCGAGCAGTCGGCCAGCTTGCCCGGCAGGCCGCCTCCGTCCAGCGCGCCCTTGCGGCGGGTAAGGTCGCGAGCCTTGCGCGCGGCTTCCCGAGCCCGGGCGGCGTCAATGGCCTTGTTGATGACGCGCTTGGCCACCGCCTGGTTCTGCTCGAAGAATGCGCCCAGGCGCTCGTTGACGAAGGCCTGCACGATGCCGGCAATATCGGAATTCAACTTGCCCTTGGTCTGGCCTTCGAACTGCGGCTGCGGCAGTTTCACGCTGATCACCGCCACCAGGCCTTCGCGCACGTCGTCGCCGGTCAGATTTTCCTTCACATCCTTGAACAGGCCCAGTTGCTGGCCGGCGTAATTGATGGTGCGAGTCAGCGAGGTGCGGAAGCCGCTCAGATGCGTGCCCCCATCCACGGTGTTGATGTTGTTGGCAAAACTGAACACGCTCTCGGAATAGCCGTCGTTATACTGCAGCCCGATTTCCATGTGCACACCATCGCGGTCGTCTTCCATGTAGATCGGCCGGTCGTGCAGCACGCTCTTGCCCTTGTTCAGGTGCTTGATGAATTCGGAGATGCCGCCGTTGTACTTGAACTCCGCCTTCTTGGCTTCTCCGGTTTTGGAATCCGAGGTGCGCTCGTCGGTAAGCGTGATCAGCAGGCCCTTGTTGAGGAAGGCCAGCTCGCGCAGACGCTGCGCCAGGGTATCGAAGTTGTACTCGGTGGCGGAGAAGATGGTGGTGTCGGGCTTGAAATGCACCTTGGTGCCGGTTTTCTTCGCCGGCCCCATCTTCTTCAGCTTGCTGGTGGGCTCGCCTTTGGAGTAGGTCTGCTCCCAGGCAAAACCGTCGCGCTTGATTTCCAGCTCCAGCTCTTCGCTGAGCGCGTTCACGCAAGACACGCCGACGCCGTGCAACCCGCCGGAAACTTTGTAGGTGGAGCTGTCAAACTTGCCGCCGGCATGCAGCTTGGTCATCACCACCTGCGCGGCCGGCAATTTCTCGCCATCCACTTCCATCGTGTCCACGGGAATGCCGCGGCCGTTGTCTACCACGGTGATGGAGTTGTCGTCATGGATGGTGACATCGATCTTGTCGGCGTAGCCGGCCAGGGCCTCGTCCACCGAGTTGTCCACTACTTCGTACACCAGGTGATGCAGGCCAAGCTCGCCTGTGGAACCGATATACATGGCAGGGCGTTTGCGCACCGCTTCCATGCCGCCCAGCACCTTGATGGACTCGGCGGTGTAATCTTGCGCTCCATTGCCGTTGGCGCCATTCGGCTTGCCGTTAGCGGCGGGTTTGCCGTCTTTCAGCTTGGAATCGGTAGCGGCGGTATCGTTGAGGGAAGTCGCTTTGCTGGCCATTCAGCTCCGTAAGTAAACGCGTGGGCCGGGCTTGCGGGGAAGGACTTTTCCGTTCCCCAAAATTTGGTTCAAGTTATTGAAATTATATGCAGTTAGCGGAACTCGACCCGTACTTTATTTTACCATATTCAAAGCCCTTTTTGAGCCTCCTGGCGAGGCAAAAATGGGTGGAATCAGGAGGCGCAACAGCAAGGGAATCAGAGGGTTAGCGGAAGTCCTTTGTTGTCACCAGCAGCGCGGGCACACTCGCGTCGGATGTTGATCCTGAAACCGACGATTTTCTCCATACTCAACCCAGAACCGACGAGCGAAATCGCGAATGACTTCCGCTGCTACGCGTCGCCTGAAGAGTCAACCTCTACGACACGAACCTGGTGACCTCCAGACCTTTGCCGATGGGCAAGGTGATCGATTCTTTCGCCACCAGCTTTCGCACGTGTTCCACATAGTTGGTCAGGCCGTGGGAAATGATGTTGTCAGCCACCACGAAGCCGCCGGGCGCAACCTTCAGCATTTGAAAAAAGCGGATGTAGTCTTCTTTTTCGCAGTCGATGAGCGCCAGGTCCACTTCCCCCATCTGCGGCAGCACCGCGGCGGCGTCATCGCAGATATAGTCGACGAACTTCTCCAGGCCCAGCCCGCGCAAGATTTCGCGGGATTCCCCTTGCCGTTTTGCCTCGATCTCAATCGAGGTGAGTTTGCCGGCCACCGCTCGCGCGGCCGCGGCCAGCGCGATGGTAGAAATTCCGCTCGATCCGCCGATCTCGACCATCCGCTTGGCCCCAATGCCCGCTGCCAGGGCGCAAAGAAACTCGGCGCTGGGCGGTTCCAGGTTGCGGTGCCGCTCCGCTTGCGGCAGCCCGCGCGCGTCCTGCTCCAGCTTTCGCTGCCACAGGCGCGCGATCGCCGCCCGCTCCCGTTCACCTAGCATTCAATCTCCCTTAGACGTCGATGGATCCTTTCCTTAAATCCGCGTTCATCGGCTAATCCGCGGCGAAAAAATTCCTGGCAGCGCAGATGAATGCTGCTCAAGCCGTTATTTTCCAATGCAGAATGTGCTGAAGATCAGGCCCAGGATGTCGTCCGTAGTAGTGGCGCCGGTGATTTCGTCCAGCGGACGCAGCGCATTGTACAGGTCCAGCAGCAGCATCTCGTGGGGCACTTTGTTATTTACCGCGGCAGAAGCGGCGTCCAGGCCGCGCAGCGCAGTTTCCACCAGCCCGCGGTGGCGAGCGTTGGTGAGAAAGCCGCTTTCCATCTGTGCCCCCTTCTCGCCTCCTACCTGCCGCAGAATTTCGGCGCGCAGCGCGGGAATCCCAGCACCAGTGAGGGCGGAAGTGCGCACCACAGGTAAACCGTCGACGGCCGACGGCTGACGGCCGGCGGCAGAACCCTGGGCATAATTGCCGTCGGCCAGGTCCACTTTGTTCTCGACCGCAATCCCGCGCCGCTGCGCCGCCAGCTGCAGCAGCTCTTCGTCCTCGAAGCTGCGTGGCTGCGAGGCATCGAGCACCACCAGCACCAGGTCGGCGTCGGCCAGCGCTTCCATGGATTTGCGTATGCCGATGCTCTCAGCTTCATCGAGCGCGCGGCGGATGCCCGCCGTATCTACCAGCTTCACTGGAATGCCTTCCAGGGCAACCGTCTCGCTGACTAGGTCGCGGGTAGTGCCGGGAGTGGCTGTCACGATGGCCCGCTCGCGCTCCACCAGGCAGTTGAACAAACTCGACTTGCCCACATTGGGCCGGCCCACGATGGCCAGAGTCAAGCCTTCATGGACCATCTTGCCGTAGGCGAACGAGCCTAAAAGATCCACCAGCGGCGTGCGCACACCGGCAATGCGCTGCTCAATCTGCTCTCGCGGCAGGACGGAAACGTCATCCTCGGCGAAATCAATCCCCGCTTCCAGCAGCGCGATCAACTCCACCAGCTTCTGCTTGATGGGTTGCAGGCGCCGCGAGAGCGCTCCCTCCAGCTGCTGGGCCGCCACTTTCGCCTGGTAGAGAGTCTGCGCTTCGATCAGATCGCGCACCGCCTCCGCCTGGGCCAGATCCAGGCGCCCGTTCAGGAAGGCGCGCATGGTGAATTCGCCCGGCTCGGCCAGGCGGGCGCCGCGGGCCAATGCCAGTTCAACAATGTGGCGCAGTACCACCGGAGAGCCGTGAGCCGAAATCTCCACCACATCGTCGGTGGTGTAGGAATGTGGCTTCTGAAAGAAGGTGACCACGACCTCATCGATCCGAGCCGCGACCGCTGATTCGCAAGCAGTTTGAGTAGCGGCGAGGGGTTCCGACTGACCGCGAGTTGGTGGCACGGGCTCCGCTGGCCGCGATTCTCCAGCGGGAAACTCCCCCGGCTCGACCAGTTCTCCGAATACTGCCCGCCCGGGCTCCAGCTCATGCCTGAGCCGCAGCATGGGCAGCGCGATCTGCCGCGCCTCCGGCCCCGAAAGGCGGACCACCCCTATTCCGCCCCGGCCGGGCGGCGTAGCGATGGCGACAATGGTATCGTCCAGGTTCACCGTTTTATTCTAACGGGCATCAAAACCGTTTTTCTAACCTCGGCTTTGTACGCATGATGGAATCGATCCTTATCTGAGGAGGACGTTGCAATATGTCGTTTACTGATGACGTGCTGAAGGCTAATGAGGCGTATGCGCGCGCTTTCAATCTGGGAAGCCTGCCCAAGCCCCCGGCGCGTAAGCTGGCGGTGCTGGCCTGCATGGACGCGCGGCTCTCAGTGGAACAGGTGCTCGGCCTCAAGCCCGGCGACGCCCACATCCTGCGCAATGCCGGCGGCGTGGTCACGGAAGATGCCTTGCGCTCCCTCATCATCTCCCATTACCTGCTGAGCACGCAGGAGTTTCTCATCATTAACCACACTGACTGCGGCATGCTCAGCTTCAGCGACGACGAACTGCGCGCCCGCCTGGAGAAAACTACCGGAGCCTCCGCGGTTGTGCCTGCCTGTTTTTATAGTTTTCGCGACCTGGAGGAGAACGTGCGCCGGCAAATTCAGCGTCTGCGCTCCCATCCCTGGATCCCTTCCCAGGTCGGGGTGCGGGGCTTTGTCTACGACGTGACCAGCGGCCGCTTGCGCGAGGTCTAGGCGGAACCGATACGGCGCGCCGGCTGAAGCGCCCCAGTTCCATGCCTGCTTAGCGGGTTGTCCCCACTACGCGCGCCGGCGCCAGCTTCATCCCCATCTGTCGCAGGATAATCGGCATCACCGGCTTCAACCCGAGCTGCCTTTGCAGGAACTGATCGCGGTCCATAAGCGCGGCGGGATCATTGAATTCATGACTGCAGAAGTAGAGCTTCTCCTCTTTGGGCTGCCCGGCCGCCTCGAAGTATTCTTTGGCGAATTTGGGAGTAATGAAACGATCATGGGCGGCGAATTGGAAAAAGAGCGTTGCCGGGCCTGAGTGGCCTACGAAGTTTTCGGGGTTGATGGGCGAGATCACCTTGACGTACCGGGCGATCTGCTCCTGGTTATAGGCCCCGTGCACGAAGCGCGCGATGTAGTCGTTTCCGGAAAAATCCGTGATCGTCGGCAGTCCTCCCATCAGCACGAAAGCCTTGATACGCTTGTCGGCCGCCGCCAATGCCCCGCCCCAGGTAGCGCCCAGACTATGGCCGATGTACGCGATGCGTTTGCCGTCCACCTCCGGCCGGCTGAGCAACAGGTCCACGCCGCGGCGAGCGTCCACTACTAGCTGGATATAGCCGTCACGTTCTGTCTCGGGATGAGTAAAGCTGTCGCCGCTGGGCGCGCCGGGCCGGTTGTAAGGCGCGTCGATGAGCAATGACTCAGCTCCAGCCCGCGCCAGCATTACCGCTTCCGCGAGAAACTCGGTGCGATTGCCCTGGCCCCAATGCACGAACACGATGCAGGCAAATGGCCCTTTCCCCGCCGGCACAACCAGGTAGGCGGGCACAACCCCTCCCTTAGGGCTGGCATAGGAGACGTCATGAACCTTGACGCCCTTCACATCTTCCACAGATTTTTCCTGGAAATTGAGCGCCGCAGCAGCGTCATAGGCGAAAAGTTGCGCGGCATTGGCGGCCGGAGGCGGGGCTTGGGCACTGAGGGTCGTAGCCGCGGCCCAGATGGCTAGAGAGACAAGTAACGGCTTCATCGCTGGGTTCCAGCTTACTCTACGATTCCGGTTTCTTGGGGAAGGCTTGCGAGCTAGCGCCGGCCCGAGCGCGGCGCCGGTTTGTAGTCTTTGGGATAAAGCACAACCGCGCGCCGCCCGGCTTCGCCGGTGCTTTCGGTCTTCAAGTCAGGTTCGTCGCGCAAGGCCAGGTGCAGGATGCGGCGTTCGCGCGACGACATGGGACTGAAGGTGTAGGGCACACCCGTCTTGCGCACCCGCTCCGCCGCCACCCCGGCGGCCAGCTTCAATTCCTCCAGCCGCATGGCGCGGTGGTTCATGCAATCGAACGCGATGCGCTCGTGCTCGGTAGGGGAAATTCGCAGGATTTCCTGGGCCAGGTGCTCCAGCGAGCGCAGCAGCTCCGCGCCCCGCTCCAGCAACAGATCGCTGTCCGGGCCGGAAAACTCCACCAGGATTTCCGGCCGCTCCCAATCCCGTTCTTCGGGCAAGGGCGGATCCACGGTAATGCGATACTTCACGTGGAAGTCGCACCCCTTCACCACCGCCCGCAGCAGTTCATCGATCCTGCGCGCCGAACCCGCTTTGTCGGGAATAGGCATAGGTGACTGCCTGACTAGCTTGCTGGATACCCGATTTCCGGTCGAGCAGCCGTCAACCCTGGTCAAACCTTCGCTTTCTTGCGCGCGCGCTTTTCCATCTCCGCGCGCATCTCCCGCCCTAGTTCCGTGCGGTTCATGACCGCCTGCTGCGCAATTCCAATCCCGTTGCTCAGCACCCAGTACACGCACAAGCCCGCCGCCAGGTTCCAGCTGATCACACCCAGAAACAAGGGCATCATCAGGTTCATCATCTTCTGTTGCGTCGGATCCATGCCCGCGGCCGGCGTCATTTTCTGCACGAACAAAGTAGAGACAATGATCAGAATAGGCAAGAGGTGCCAGGGATCGGGCGAGGACAGATCGTGAATCCACAGCCAGGGAGCATGGCGCAGCTCAATGGCCACCTCCAGCATGGCGTAGTAGGCGATCAGGAACGGCATCTGTATGAGCAGGGGCAAGCACCCGCCCACCGGGTTCACGCCCTCCTTCTTATACAAAGCCGCCATCTCCTCGTTCATCTGCTGGCGGCGCGGGTCCTGCATCTTGTACTTCTTGTACTTCTCCTGAATCGCCTTGATCTGCGGCGCTACCTTCTGCATCTTCAGCGACGATTTCATGCTGGAGATGCGCAGGGGCAAAAGTGCCAGGGTGATGATCAGAGTCTGCAGGGCAATGGCCCAGCCCCAATTGCTGATCCAGTGCTGCTGCATCCAGCGCAGCCAGATGAACAGCGGGCGGGCGATAATCCCGAAAAAGCCGAAATCCACCAGCCCCCGCAGGTCCCCGCTGGCCACATGCACCGATTCCAGGACGTTGATCGCCTTAGGCCCGACAAACACGCGCTCGCTGGTCGTCCCGTGAGCGTCGCCGACCGCCGCCCCCAGCAGGTCTTCCTTGGTGGTCTCGTTGGGATTGGGATGTTCAGGGTTCTTGGGAATATCGACGCTGTTGCGCAGCGTGATCATGGACGCGCTATCGGGATTGTCCGGGATGAAGACCGCGGCAAAGTATTGGTCTTCCACCCCGGCCCAGTGGAACGGTCCCGCAACTGTCCCGCCGCCGCTCACGCTCTTGGCTTTATCGCGCTGAATCTTGTCGTTGTACTGCCGCGCGATGCGGGCCGAGCCGTAGGAGGCGGGCGTGGTCTGGTCCCCAAATCCCGCGGGCCATGCCGGATAAGCCGCGGTTTGCGCGCCCTTGTAGACGACCGAGGTATCCACTTTGACTAAATAGCTGTGGTCAAAGTGGAAGCTCTTGCGCACAGTCAAATTGCCGTCGGCGTATTCAAAAGTGATGTCCGCGGGCGCATGCACCGTTCCCGTCTGGCTGGGAACGTACAAAACGCTGTTCAGCTGGTTGCGCAGACTCTCGTCGTAGGTCCACAACGACATGGGCAGCCCGAACTTCGTGCCCGCGGGGTTGACCAGGTCCAGGGGCTTGCCTTTGTCATCGGTCTGCTTTTTGAGGATCCAGGATTTGACCTGCGCGCCCTTATTGGTGAACTCAATGCGGTAGAGGTCGTTTTCGAGGACCGTAGTGCTTTCCTGCGAGGCCTGTTTGCCGGTCACTGCGGGCGCAGTTTCCGCCGCACGTGCGCGGCGGTGCTTGCCCTTGGCTGGGGTCGGAACCGCGGCCGCGGGAGCCGGCTGGGTGGCGGCCTTTTTTTCCGGATGACTGGGCGCCGGCGCTATTTTTTTCATCAATAGCGGCTGCACCGCCAGAATGACGAGAAAAGTGAGCGCAAACACCAGCAGCAGGCGCCGTTCGAGT
>Ga0070734_10002542_pt1 | contig 21666 bp, 19 predicted proteins | sample Coa_R1_8_FD_66444 | JGI IMG/M metagenome (GOLD analysis project Ga0070734, IMG submission 66444) | Surface soil microbial communities from Centralia Pennsylvania, which are recovering from an underground coalmine fire - Coalmine... | ecosystem: Environmental > Terrestrial > Soil > Unclassified ...
GAGAGCAAGGTGGAGGCGAAGTAAAGATGGCCGAACTACCAGAACCCTGGATGCGCGGGCCGATCGAGGGCGTGCATCCCCTGATCGCTCCCGCTTTATACGGTTTTCGACAGGCGCGCGAGGATCTGGCTCGATTTACCGAAGGGCTGACGCCGGAGCAAGTCTGGGCGGAGCCGCATGGATTCGGATCCGTAGGATTTCATCTGCGCCACATCGCGGGAAGCACGGACCGGCTCATGCTCTACCTGCAAGGGCAGCAGCTCACCGAGGCGCATTTGGAGGCGCTGAAGCGGGAGAAGGAGCCGGGGGCGACACTGGCGGAGCTTCTGACCGGGATGGACGCGGCTTTTCGACGAGCCGAGGCTGTTGCCAGGACCGTCGATCCCGCAACGCTTACCGAGCCTCGGGAAATTGGCCGAAAGCGCTTGCCGACTACGGTTCTGGGCTTGCTGACGCACATCGCCGAGCACACGCAGCGGCATGTGGGTCAGGCCATCAGCGCCGCAAAGTGGGCTCGCGTCGCCTGAAAATAGTAGCAGAATGCCTGCGCTACTCCGCGATCACCGGGTTGCGTAGTTCCCCGATCCCTTCGATCCTGACGATCACTTCGTCCCCCGGCCTCAGCCAGCGTTGAGGCCTTCGCGCGAAGCCTACTCCTCCCGGCGTTCCCGTGGCCACGATATCGCCCGGCTCAAGCGTTACCACCTGTGAGATATATTCGATCAACTCCGGGATCTTGAAGATCAGTTCACGCGTGTTGGAGTGCTGCAGCGTCTCGCCTCCGATTTCGAGCGAAATATCGAGTTCATGCGGGTCGGCGATTTCATCCTTGGTCACGATCCACGGTCCGGTAGGCCCGAAGGTGTCGAAGGTTTTCCCCATCAGCCATTGTGAGCTAGCGTTCTGGAAATCGCGGGCGCTTACGTCATTCACGATGGTGTAGCCGAAGACATGCTCCATCGCATCGGCAGCCGAAATATAGCGGCCACCCTTGCCGATGACGAACGCAAACTCCGCCTCATAGTCCGGCCTTGCTGAGACCTTGGGAAGCACGATCGGCGCGCCCGGTCCGATGACGACGTTGGTGAACTTGTTGAAGATCGTTGGGACGGTGGGAATTGCCTGCTTGGCTTCGGCCGCGTGGTCGCGATAGTTCAATCCCACGCAAATGAACTTGGGTGGCCGCGGAATTGGCGCTAGCAGCTTGACTGCGGAAAGCTCATGCTCGTGACCGGGTCCTGATTCCGTCAGTCCAGCGGCGATGACAGAGAGCATGTCGGTGCCGAGACCCCTGATCCGATTGCCGTTGAGGATGCCCGCCTGTGAGGGGCCAGAGGCGGGTTGAAATGAAACAAGGCGCATAAATAGAAAGGATACAGGAGTCTCGTCACCCTACACTGTATACATGGGAATCAATCCTCACGCCGGTGAGCCGGCGCAGCCGTCGAATCTTGTCAACATCGCGCGCCTGGTAACGGCATACTATTCCGACCGGCCCGATCCGACCGTTGCCGCTCAGCGGGTCTCGTTCGGTACGTCGGGGCATCGAGGCTCCGCGTTGAATCTTGCGTTCAATGAATGGCACATCCTGGCGATTACACAAGCGATTTGCATTTATCGCAAGCAGCAGGGGATTGACGGACCACTCTTTCTGGGAATTGATACACATCCGTTGTCCGAGCCTGCATTCGCAACGGCACTCGAAGTTTTAGCCGCGAACGGCGTGGAGGTGATGATTTCCGCGGGACGGGACTACACGCCTACACCCGCTATTTCGCACGCAATTCTCAACTACAACAAAGGCCGCAAGACGGGCCTGGCGGACGGCATTGTCGTCACGCCCTCGCACAATCCACCCGAGGACGGCGGCTTCAAGTACAATCCGCCTCACGGCGGGCCGGCGGGGAGTGACATCACGGCGTTTGTGCAAAACCAAGCGAATGCGTTTCTCAACGCCAAGCTGGAGGGCGTCAAACGCATTCCATTCGGTGACGCGATGCGGTCGTCGAGCACGCGCTCGCACGATTTTGTTACCGAGTATGTAACCGACTTGATCCACGCGATCGACATGGACGTGATTCGCGAATCAGGTCTCAAACTGGGTGTGGATCCGCTCGGCGGAGCAGGCGTTCACTATTGGGCGCTCATCGCTGAGCGCTACCGGCTGAATCTGACTGTGGTAAATCAGGAGGTCGACCCGACCTTTCGGTTCATGACGCTGGACTGGGATGGCAAGATCCGCATGGATCCTTCCTCGCCCTACGCGATGCGCAGCTTGATTGCGTTGAAAGACAAGTTCGACATCGCCTTCGCTTGCGATACGGATCATGACCGGCACGGCGTGGTCACAAAGAGCGCGGGCTTGATGCCCCCCAATCATTACCTGTCGGTTTGTATCCACTACCTTTACGGACAGCGCGAAGGGTGGGGCCGGGACGCTGCCGTCGGCAAAACGGTGGTTAGCAGCAGCATGATCGACCGCGTGACCAGCCGGCTGGGGCGCAAATTGTATGAAGTCCCCGTAGGCTTCAAGTATTTCGTGGATGGCCTGCTCAACGGGTCCTTGGCGTTCGGCGGTGAAGAAAGCGCGGGCGCCTCCTTTCTCGCGCGGGACGGGTCTCCTTGGTCTACCGATAAAGACGGCATGATCGCGGCGTTACTGTCGGCGGAGATCACGGCCCGCAAAGGAAAGGATCCTGGGGAAATTTACGAAGATCTTTGCGGCGAGAACGGACGTCCGTTCTACGAACGGATCGACGCGCCCGCCAACGCGGAACAGCGCGCCGCGCTGGGCAAGCTATCGTCGAAGGACGTCAAGGCGGTTGAGCTCGCCGGTGAGGCAATCGAGACCATTCTGACGGTCGCGCCGGGCGATGGCCAGGCTATTGGAGGCGTGAAGGTGATTTCGAAGAACGGCTGGTTCGCGGCCCGGCCTTCCGGTACCGAGAACGTCTACAAGATTTACGCCGAAAGTTTTCGCGATACCGATCACCTCGCGCGAATTCAGAAGGAAGCGCAGACCATTGTGGGAGCGGTGATTGGCGCGTAGTACTATGTGACGATGGGAGTGCGATCGAATTGAAGGGCATTGTCCTCGCCGGTGGAACCGGCAGCCGCCTGTTTCCGCTCACGAAAATTACCAACAAGCATCTGTTGCCGATCTTCGACAAACCCATGGTCTATTACCCGATCCAGACCTTGGTGGAAGCCGGAATCAAGGATATTTTGCTGGTTACGGGGGGGCGCAATTCGGGAGATTTTCTGCGCTTGCTCGCCAATGGCAAGGAGTTCGGGTTGAAACACCTGAATTACACCTACCAGGAAGGGGAAGGCGGAATTGCGGACGCCCTGGCTCTCGCCGAGCATTTTGCCGACGGCGAGAAGGTCTGCGTCATTTTAGGCGACAACATCATCGAAGGATCGATCGCCCAAGCCGTGCGGGATTTTGAACAACAGGAGCGCGGCGCGCGCATCCTGCTCAAGGAAGTCCCCGATGCCGGACGCTTTGGCGTCGCGGAATTAAATGGAGCGAGCATCGCCAGCATTGAGGAAAAACCGGCTCATCCCAAGTCTCCCTACGCGGTCATCGGTATTTATCTTTATGACGGCACGGTATTCGATAAGGTCAAGAGCCTGGTGCCCAGCAAGCGGGGTGAGCTGGAAATCACGGATGTCAACAACGCCTACATTCGCGAAGGCACGATGACGTTCTCTTTCCTCGAGGGCTGGTGGACCGATGCCGGAACGTTTGAATCCCTGCTTCGGGCGGCGAATATGGTGGCGCAATCCCGCCTAAAGAAGGCTTCCGGGTAACCTCCGGTAGAAAAGGGACTGACGGCGCTACAATAGCGGTGGGCGAGCGGTCTGGATGTGGTCAGTTACTACGCGCCGCGAATTGCGGCACTCGGGCATCACGGCTCTATTTGGCGGCATCGTCGTGGGAATCCTCACGATGCTGTGCGACTGGTTCCAACTCGGATTCACCGTGGTGGGGCCGCTATTTCTCCTCACCGTCATCGTTCAGTCGCTCTTAACCGACTACATCGCTGCTGCCGCGGTTTCGATCATCGCCGCCGCGAGCCTGGACTATTTTTTCGTCGATCCGCGGCTTTCCTTCGCGGTGTCGAATCCGCTCAATATTCTCGCGTTATTGTCGTTTTTAATAACGGCGTTGGTGATTACCAGATTGGTGTCCCAGGTGGGCCGCGAGGCTCGAATGGCCAAGCTTCAAGCGGACCGTCTGGATCACCTTTACCATCTAGCGCAACAACTTCTTGCCTTGGAGCCTGACGTCGCCGTTGGCCAGACATTTCTTGAGATCTTCGCAGGCACCTTCGGGACGACTGCCGTATGCATATTCGATTCCGATACAGCCGTAGCCGACAGCATCGGCGCTTCCAAACACGGGCTGGCGGAGCGAACCAAGCAGGCGTTCATCCGGGGGGAGGACGTGGATGATAGCGGAGCGGGTGTTACCATTCGCTGTTTGCGCGTGGCCGGTAAGGTTACCGGCGCGATGGGCTTCGAGAATCTCGAGGATCCGGATTCGACCGCGGGTCCGGTGACTTCACTTGCAAACGCGCTTCAGGAAAGATCGCGTGCTTTTCGCCGCGCGAGTCAGTCGGCAGCGGCAGCTCAAACGGAGGTGTACCGCTCGGCTATTTTGGATGCGCTCGCGCATGAGTTCAAGACGCCGCTGGCGACCATTCTGGCGGCGGCGGGTGGGCTGCGCGAAGCCGGCCCTCTGAGCAGGCAACAAATCGAAATGGCGGAAACAGTGGAGTCGGAAGCCGCCAGGCTGGGAAGCTTGACTTCGCGGTTGCTGCGCGTGGCGCGTCTCGATCGGGAGGAAGTGAAGCCCCGAATGGAAGTTACCGACCTGAATCCGTTGTTGACGCAACTGGTAGATCAGTATTCGCGTCCGCCGTCGGATCGCCAGTTTTCCTTGGCTACGCGAGGTGAGTCTTTTGAGGTGCTCGCCGACCCGGAATTGCTACGCCTGGCGGTAAGCCAGTTGCTCGATAACGCCTGCAAGTATTCGCTGCCCGGCTCCGCTGTGGAAATTGGAGTCCAGCGCCAGGGCGAGCTGATCGCGGTCAGGGTATCGAATAACGGGGCGTCGATTCCTTTCAATGAACAGAGTCACATCTTCGAGCGTTTCTATCGGGGCAAGGCGGCCCGGCGGTTTACTTCTGGCTCAGGGTTAGGCCTTTACGTCGCTCGAAAGATTGCGCTGGCTCACGGAGGCGCTCTGGATCTGGTCAGCGAGCGTCGGACGGAGGGGGTCACATTCTGTCTGGCAATCCCAGAGGCGAAAGGCGAGCCCGAACATGTCGCAGCCCTCGGTTAGTGTGCTGGTGGTGGATGACGAATCGCCACTGCGCAAAGCCCTCCGAGGTTCCTTGAGCGCCGCTGGCTTTACGGTAGAGGAAGCGCGTAGCGGGGAGGAGGCAGTGAACGCCGTCCAACAAACCTCTTTCGATGTCGTGCTTCTGGATATGAACATGCCAGGTATCGGCGGGCTCGAAGCCTGCCGGCGAATTCGCGACCTCAGACCGAACGCGGGCATTGTTATGGTCACAGTTCGCGACGCGGAAGATGACAAGGTAAGCGCGCTGGAGGCGGGAGCGGACGACTATGTCACCAAACCTTTCCAACTGCGGGAGCTGATCGCACGTCTCCGCGCCGTTTTGCGGCGAACCCAACTCGGCGGGGCCAAAGAGGACGAGGAAGTATTGCGAGTAGGCGATCTGGTGGTCAATCTGAAGCGCCGCTCCCTGATGCGGAGCGGAAAGGCCGTGCGCTTGTCGCCCAAGGAGTTCGACTTGCTGACGCTGATGATGCAGAACAAAGATCTTCCACTCACGCACGTCAAAATGTTGCGCACCATTTGGGGACCGGAATACGGAGGGGAGCTGGAGTACTTGCGAACTTACATTCGCATGCTTCGAAAGAAGATTGAGGACAACCCCGACAAGCCCGTTTACATTCTCACAGAGCCTTGGGTAGGGTACAGGTTCTGCGATCCGCAAGATTCCGAAGCCGCGATCGAGAACCCCGCGGCCGAAGGCCAGTAGAGAAACTTCTAGCTTCGCCGGATGTCGCGGAGCAGATCCTCCACCGCGCTCGAACGGCGATCTTCGCGCAGGTCCTTTTGTAAGCGTCGCAGGGCGACTCCCACGATATCGCGATGGTGGAGGCGCGAACCCAAGCCAGGCGTTTCGGTCAACTCCAGCCAGATATCGTGCAGCAAATCCACGTCTTCCGGCCAGAGGCGCGGCGGGTGTGGGCCCAGATTTACAAAGATCGAGGGACGGTCCGGGCTAATGACTTCCAGCGAGAAGGAGTGGCGCGGCTCCGGCAATCCCTGCCATGCATGGCCGATTTTTTGTGCCAGCTCATCCGAGTCCATGCGCGCGCTGACGCCCGTGACTAAGCGGGACGCCTGCAGCGTGCTGGCGGACTGCACCATTGCGTCAAAGGGATTCACCGCGGGCACGACCAGCAGCTCAACCGGCTTGCCTTCTTTCTCAGCAAGCTCAACTACGTGGCTGAACAGCTCCTTCTCGTAGTCGCTGAAAATCTGCGCGTCCGCCAAGTCGTACTCACCCGCGCCCGTGGAGAGCGCCCGAACCGTGAGCACCACAATGTCGTGCTTGCGCAGGTTGGTCTTTTCCAGCACCCGCTTGAGATGCTCCATGCGGCGGAAGTCGCGCACCGCTACGACCACGCAGCCCGGACGCGCGTGCAGCGTACTGGAATCCACTTGAGCCTGATGATCCAAGTTGAACTGCTCCAACCCCTTCTTCTCTGTTTGCACCCGGCGATTGTTGATCTTTTCGGAAATCGTAAAGGTCAGGAACAGGATGACTGTAAAGGCCACGCCGTACTTGGTGGCGATTTGTTTGGTAAACAGGTTCGCCATGGCTACCAAGCCAAGAACCAACGTCGTGAACATCAACCCGATGGGGATCTCGCGGCCCGCGATTTTGATGTTGACCGGCGTCTTATACTCCTGGTCGTGACGCTGGAAACGCAGGGCCGTGACGCCCAGAGCCTTGAAGAAGAAGCTCCACACCACCCCGAACGCATAGGCTTCGGCCAGGATGGTCATGTCGCCCCGGCTGTAGATGATGGTCGCCAGCTGCAGGATCACGATCGCGTTGATGATGCCGCTGGTGGTGCCGAATTTGCGATGAGGCTTGCGGAACCACGGCACCAGCACGCCGTCTTCAGCCACGCGGTTCAGCACGCCGTTCGCGCCAATGATCGACGTATTCACCGCGCCTGCCAGAATCAAGCCACCCACGAAAACCACGAAAATGTGGAAGATCAGCCGGAGCATGTAGGGGCCGCTCAGATTCATGGCTAAGCCGCCGATCAGGTTGGCGACGTACTTCGGCCGTTCCGCATCGGGAATGATCATGCTGGCGAACAGCGTCACGAAGCCGGTACAGAATACGGCGTACCAGCAGACGATGTTGGCCGTGATACGTAGGTTCTTGAGTTTGGGGTAGGCGATTTCGCGGTAGACCTGGGCCAGCGTTTCGAAACCGCTCATCGACAATAGCGAATGGCCAAAGGCGATGATGATCGCCACCATCGGGATTTGCAGCCAGAAGGTGCCTTTGAACCATCCTTGCGCGTCTTCGGAGAAACTCAGGTTACTGGCGACGGGCGCCGCCGGCAGGTTCCCCCAGCGTCCCTTCAACGCGATGGTGATAGGACACCAGATCAACAGGATCACCACCATCACGGTCGTGATCTGCATAATTCGAAGCGCCGTGCCACTCGACTCATGCACGCCACGGATGTTCTGCCACCAGAAGTAAATCGTAATCAACACCCCCAAGCCGGCGGCGAATGTGTTCACTTCGATTCGAGCGCTTTGATGCAATAACTCGAAGATTTCGTTGAGTAACGCACCCAGATACTGGCCGGCGCTGACTACGCTGATCGGCCCGGTCAGAATGTAATCGAAGACCAGAGCGGACACGGAGAGCTTCGCCAGAACGGGTCCCATGCTTTCCCGGACCACGACGTACACGCCGCCGCGCACGTACATGCTGCAGCTTTCGAGATATACGCTGCGCACGGCGAAACTGAACAGCATTACCCCAAGCACAAACCACGGCGCAGACTTGCCGATCGCGTGCTCGGCCGCGCCGCCCGCGTAGAAGGCCGATGAAGCGAGATCCGCCAGTACGATCGACGCTCCGCGCCAGAAGCTGATGAAGGAAAGCGCAACGGTGGTTGCGACAACTACCTTTGGCACCGCCGAACGAGAAGCAGACGGCAGAGTGCCTTCTTGAGATGACATCTTCTTGCCTATTTTATGACTTTTTCATCTGCCGCTCGGGCGTGCAGGTACGAAAAAGTTTAGGTTCCTTCATGAAGCCGCATCGCCAAAGAGGGAGGTAGGCCGGCTTCCAGGATCTTCTCCGCCGTGCGGGCATGGTTATAGCGGACGCGGCGGTACTCTACCGTGCGAGTCTCTGGTGTGTAGATCGCGTAGGCGGCGCGAGGGTTCATGTCTCTGGGTTGTCCCACAGAACCGGGGTTGACTAGATAAAAATGATCCGGCCCGAGTTGGAGGGTTGATTCCATGCCTGGAAAGATGCGCCGCGTGCCAGCGCGCGTCATTAAGAAACCGCCTTGGACATGCGTGTGACCGAAGAATGTGAGCTGCGTGTCAAGGCTGCTGCGAAGTTGCTCGACATCGCCCGGGTGGATCAAGTATTCGTCCTCGTCGGCAGGTGAGCCGTGCACCAGATCGAACCCTGCGCTCGAATCGGAAGCGACCCGCAGCGGGCCGCGCGCGAGACGTTCCAGAAACGCGGCATTCGCCGGCTCAAGAACCGTGCGGGTCCATTCCGCCGAGGCGCGAGCGGCCGGATTGTACATTCCTACCGGATCCAGGCCCACGCAAACTCGATCATGATTCCCGCGGATGACGATGGCTGCATTTTGGCGGGCCCATTCGGTGACGTAATTGGGGTCCGCGCCGTAGCCAACCACGTCGCCCAGACACAAAACCCGGTCGTAAAGACCGCTCGCGTCTTCGATCACAGCGTCCAGAGCTTCCCGGTTGGCGTGGATGTCGCTGAGGATCAGATCCGGCACAGTCTTATCAAGGCTACCTCAGGTGGCGCGCCCAGCCGCGTCGGCAAGCCTATCGTCCCGATTCCTCGCGACACGAAAATGGAGGAGGAGTCTCTGCGATAGATTCCGTCCACATAGGGCGTGAAGAAGCGCGCGATGTTCAGATCCTGTCCCAGGATTTCGACGCGCACCTGACCCGCGTGCGTATGGCCGGAGATGGTGAGCGGAAATCCTTGACGCGCGGCCACGGGGAAAACATCGGGGTTATGCGAAAGCAAAACGTTAAAGGCACCGGGGACAATCAGACGCTCCGCACCCACCAGGTAGGGGTGGTGATAGCGCTGATAGTCGACGCCCGCGAGGTTGAGATCGGTGCCTCCAAATCGTAAGAGCGCCGACTGCTGGCGCAGAAAATGCATGCCCAGAGCCTCGCCCTGTTCCTGCGTGTAGGCTTCCGAATCGGCGTAGATTTCGTGATTCCCCATGCAGCCGTATACGCCTGCATCCGCTCGTAGCTTCGATAGAACGTTCAGGCAGTCATCGAGCGGATCGTTGGCCGTGGTGATCAAGTCTCCGGTGACCAATGCCAGATTCGCGCGTGTGTCATTCGCCAAGCCAACGGCGCGTTCGAGTTCGCTCAGGCTTAGAAACGGGCTGAGATGAATATCGGTTAATTGCACGATCCGCAAACCGTCCAGATCCTTGGGAAGACCCGGGATCGGAATGTTCACTTCGCGCAGAGACAGGCGAAAACGCTGCACGAAGGTTCCATAGCCGATCACGGCGACCGGCCCGGCGAGAATCGCTGTCTTGGCGGCCAGGAGAAAGGCTCTTCGCGCGGGGCTATGCTCGGGCTTCGACGCGGGCAACGCGCGCGAAATCGCATAAGCCGCGAACAACATCACCGAGAGCAACGCCCAAAGAATGGTCAGCCCTCGTCCCCAACTTGAGAACCAGAGAGGAAAGTGCCGATAGACGCGGTTGAAACTGAGCAGGAACCCCACGGCCATCACTGTGAGCGACACGGCCCAGGCTGACAGGATGGCATTGCGTACCCGTGTGCCGGCCCGCGCTGCCGGACCGTTTAGAATGGCGTAAACTCCGCCGGTCTGCACGATAGACACTACGATTAACGCGATGAGATCCGGAATATAGCGGCCGGCGAGAATGGTTGCAAGCACCTATATTCATCTTATCGGCAGGCAGGCAACAAAAAGCCATAGTCTGCCCCACGCAGCTTAATGCCGGAAGTGTGACACAATAACAGGGACTCCGGTTCTTCTCGCATGACCCAACGCAACTCTCCCGACGTGCCAGAGGCGTCTACAACGGACACCTCCTTTGGCGATATTCTTTCTGAGTTTGAACAATCGCACCATGCCAGGGGCGAGACGGTGGAAGGAACCATCGTCTCGGTAACGCCGGACGGGGCCTTCGTTGACATCGGACGCAAGATGGACGGCGTGCTGCCGCCCAATCCCAAGGTCGAGCTGAAGCCAGGCATGAAGGTTCTGGTGTCGATTCGCGGACGCGATGAGGAGGGCAACTATCTTCTCTCCACCATCAAAGTGGAAGTCCCGCGCGATTGGAGCGGCCTCGAAGCCGCGTTCGCTGAGAAGCGTACCATCGCCGGCACCGTGCTCGAACTCGTGAAGGGCGGGCTGCGCGTGGATGTTGGTGTGCGGGCTTTCATGCCGGCGTCGCGGAGCGGCGCGAAGGACCAAGCTGAGCTCGAAAAACTGGTCGGCCAATCGATCGAGTGCCGCATTACCAAGATCGATACCGCTGAGGAGGATGTCGTTGTTGATCGTCGCGTGATCCTCGAGGAGCGCGAGCGCGAACTCAAACGCGAAACATTCGACCGTCTGCAGGAAGGCGCTGTGGTCCACGGTACGGTTCGCAGCCTGACGGACTTCGGAGCGTTTGTGGATCTCGGCGGCCTGGATGGCCTCCTGCACGTCACCGATATGGCTTACGCGCGCAACGTCAAGCCTGCCGACGTCGTGACGCAGGGCGAGGAGATTGATGTCAAGATTCTGAAAATCAATCGCGAGACCCGCAAGATCGCGCTGGGTTTGAAGCAATTGCTTCCGGATCCGTGGTCGCTGGTTCCCGATAAGTATCCTCAGGGCTCCCGCGTGAAAGGGAAAGTTTCGCGGGTTACCGATTTCGGCGCGTTCGTGGAACTCGAGCCGGGCATCGAGGGCCTGATCCACGTCTCCGAGATGTCGTGGACCAAGAAAAACGTCCGGGCCGCGGATGTCGTCAAACCGGGCGACGCAGTTGAGGTTGTGGTTCTGAACGTGAATCCGACCGACAAGCGCATCGGGCTGGGCCTGAAGCAGGCTCTGGGCGACCCTTGGGAGGACGCGCTTAAGAAGTACGAAGTCGGCTCTGTCGTGGAGGGTCCCGTCACCAGCCTGGTGAAATTCGGCGCATTTGTGGATATCGGCGATGGCGTCGAAGGCATGATTCACATCGGGGACATCAGCCGGGAGAAGCGTCTCAACCATCCCAATGAAGCCCTGAAGCTGGGCGAGAAGGTCAAGGCGCAGGTTCTCGAAATCGATCGCGAGCGAAGGCGCTTCAAGCTGGGCATCAAACAGCTGGAGCCGACCAGCATCGATGAGTACCTCGGTGAGCATCGTACCGGGGAAGTGGTTAGTGGTCGAATTGTGGATGTTTCCGGCGGTCGCGTAAAAGTAGAGCTGGGCGAAGGGGTGATCGCTTTCGCGAGGGTTCCCGAGCAGAAGCAGGAAACGGCGGCGGGCGCGGGAAAAGCCGATCTTTCCACGCTGACCGCGATGCTCTCACAGAAGTGGAAGGCGGGCGGCGGCGGTGGGACTGCGTCAGCGGGAGGCCCGCGCGCGGGCGAAGTTCGCAGCTTCAAAATACTGACTTTAGACGTCGCGGCAAAGAAGATCGAGCTCGAACTTCAGGCCTAGAGACACCTATCGGCCGAAGAGCACCGCCTGCGTCGGTGGATTTCCACCAACCCGAAGAGCTTCCTTAATCTTTTCAATAGTTTCTGTTTGGCAGCTGCCTTGCCCGTTAGTCCTGCGTAAGGAGGACAAGAAAATGAAAAAGGCAATGGCAGTGATGATGCTTCTGGCGGGCGGGTTGGTCGCTTCTCCGCGGTTCTCGGTTGGAGTTGGATTCGGCGCTCCCGCGCCTGTGGCTGTTGTGCAGCCACCGTGTCCCGGCCCTGGATATTCCTGGGTGGATGGCTTTTATGAACCCAATGGAGTTTGGGTGGCCGGTTATTGGGCTCCGCCGGTTGCGGTGCACGTTGCTCCCAGGTTTGAGCGCCCAGGCATCGTGGATCGTCGCTTCGAGGATCATCGCTTCGAGCACGATCGCCGCTAACGGATTTTTCCAAAGAGCCTGCTCCCGCCTCCATCCGCGCGGAGCGGGCTTCTTGTGCGCCCGAACCTGCCAGTGGCGCACCCTCGGCCCCGCCTTGTATGATTGTTAGTTCTTTGCCATGCCTCTCCCGCCAGCCGGTCTCGTTCGCCAGCCATGATCCTGAAGCTGAATCACCTCCAGGGAAAGTCGGCTGCCAGCACGGCCCAGGATGTCATTGGGACCATCTATAAGCTTTTAGAGGAAGGGCATATCGATCAGCACCAATTTGCCTGCCTCCAAATTGAGCTGGACTGGATCCAATACAAGCAGAACTTTCGTGAAGTCGTGATCGCCACGCAAGGCTATAACCAGTCGGGCGATCAGGTTCCCTTGATGGACGTGCACGTTGATACGCGCCAAGTTGTTCCCGGCTGCCTGCGGGCGGAGCTATTGCGGGCCATCGCGCGCACGCAACCCGAACATCAGCAGCGGGACCGGTTGCCGCTCGAAGATTTTCGATCGCTTCGTCACAGCATTGTTTGGGAGTTTAACAAGCTGTACTGGAGCCGTCTCAAGGACTGGGAGCAAGCGACGGGGAAGGGCTATGAAGAGGCGCTGCCGGGCGGAGTCTCAGATGGGCATCAGCCCGAGGCCATCGCCGATGCCGTCGAAAGCTTTTGGAATTTGTTGCAGGAGCTGGAGGCGAAGAACCAGCTTCCTCCCGAGATTTTTCTCTTGGAGATCGGCGTGGGAACGGGGACCCGTTGTGGTCTTTGGCTGACCAAATTCCGCGACCTCGACCAGAGCCGGGGAACCAACTACTATCCCAAGTTGCGAATTCTTCTCGGCGACTATAGCCTGGCGACCCTCGATATTTCGAGGCCAGCGGTTAAAGAGCACGTCGACCTGTGCAGCTTTCTGGTGCTGGATGCGGTCAATCCCTTAAAGACGCTCTCGTTTCTACGCCACAAAATTCTGCAAGTTCACTCCACGAACGTCTACGACAATCTTCCTGATGAAGAAGTGATTCGCCGCGATGGCCACCTTTATTTCGTGCAGGTGCGGGCGTATCTGCCAATGGCGGAGGTTGCGCGGCTCGCGACGGAGTTCGATCTGGCCCCCGATAGAGTCCGGCCCATGATTCATCGCATTCTCGCGGGTGGATTTGACGATCTGGGCACGCATGCCCGAGGTGTGTGCTTCTGGCAGGAAGTATGGAAGGCGATGCGTCTGGAAGAACGCCTGGTGCAGGTTGAGGATCTGCCCGACTTCCCATTCCCGGATGGGCTAGATGCTTCGAAACTTGAGGACATCCTGCAAGAAGCCCCGAGCGATTTCCGGTTTCATCTGAGCTCGGGCGCCCTCGAAAGCTTCGTGAACACGCTTCCGCTGCTGCATCCGCGCGGCTATCTGCAGGTGCAGGATATTTTCGTAACGGATCTCAATCAATATCGAGTCGGCTTTTACGGCCCCGGAAAACTGGACGGATCGCTGTTGAACTGGGTCAATGGTGCTTTACTAAAAGAGGTGGCCGAGCGCGCGGGCTACAACGTGCACTTCGAACCCTTCCGCTACCGCAAAGGATCGCGCACTTCCGTTCTGTACACGACGCGCCGGGAGTAACACTTTTCAATGAATCTTCCCCTTTTACCTACAGCAATCGTCGGCAGCTATGCCATGCCGGGTTGGCTGGAACGACTTAAGACCGATTATTTCGCGCGGCGCATCAGCCGTCACGATCTGGATGAGATCTATGATGCCGCCTCGAAAGCCGCGATCAAGGATCAGGAGATCGCCGGACTCGATATCGTGACCGACGGCGAGCCTCGCCGCGACAACATGGTCGATTACTTTTTGGAGCGTCTTCCGGGCGTGCAGATCGATCGCAGCTCCAAGAAGTTCTACTACGATTTTTACGACAGCGTGGTACAGGGAAAACTTCCGATGGCGTCGTTGGGCTTGGCGCAGGATTTTCGGTTTCTGCAAACCTTCACGGAGCGCGCGGCGAAGTTCTGCATCACCGGTCCGCATTGCCTGACCAAGCGCATTCGCAACCAGTTCTATCCCAGCGAAGAGGCGCTCGCGACGGACATCGCGAAGGTGATGAATCTGGAGTTGAAGGCGCTTGTCAAGGCGGGGGCGCGTTTGATTCAGATTGATGAGCCTTATTTTTCCGGATTTCCGGAGGATCTCTCTTGGGCGGTGAAGGTTCTCAATACGCTCGTTGACGGCGTTGACGCAAGGATCTCCGTTCATATCTGCTACGGGAACCGCTACGGAAAACCTTCATGGGAGGGCAGCTACCGGTATCTGTTTCCGGCGATTCTGGATGCCAAGGTGCACCAACTAACTTTGGAGTTTGCCCGGCGCGGGGGCGAGGATCTGGATCTATTCAAGGAGTTTCCTTCCTCGTTCGAGCTGGGGCTGGGCGTGATTGACGTCAAGATTCACGATATCGAGACGCCAGAGATGGTGGCGTCGCACATTCGCAAGGCTTTGGAAGTCATGCCGGCCGAGAAGATTTTCGTGCTGACCGATTGCGGATGTTTCCATTTGCCGCGGGATGTCGCGTTTGCCAAGATGCAGGCCATGGTGGAGGGGACCAAGATCGTTCGAAAGGAATTAGGGAAGTCGTAACGGAATGGCATCTCAGAATCCAATTCGGGAAGCGCTGGCTTCGAAAAAGTTCTTCTACATGGTGGAAATCGTCGCCAGTGCCAAGGCGACGGAAGCCTCGCTGGGCGATATCGCCGCCAGTTTAGCTCAGGTTCCCGGGATGGTCGCGGGCAGCATCACCAGCTATGCCGGTGGTTCCGCGGGACACGACCCCATCCGGATCGGGGAGATTGCGCTTGGCCGCGGGCTTACTCCCAACATTCACCTCACTTGCGTGAATCGCGATCTTCCTAATTTCCGCAAGGCGCTCGACGACATTCGCGCCCTAGGGATCGAGAACGTTTTTTCCATCAGCGGCGATTATCCCCTAACGACCGACACCGGCGTGAAGCCCTTCTACGATCTCGACTCCGTGCAGCTTGCGGAGTTGATTAGCGAGACACGCGCGGCGACGGGGTACCCGTTTCACATCTCCGCGGCCGTGTCGCCGTTCAAGTACACAGAGCCCGATTGCATGTATCAGTACTTGAAGATGGAGAAAAAAATCAAGGCGGGCGCGGATTACTTGATCACCCAGCTCGGCTATGATTCGCGCAAGTTTCGCGAGTTGAAGCGCTATCTAGATGAGCGCGGACTGAAGACTCCCGTGCTCGGCAATGTTTATATATTGCCGGCTGGCGCGGCGAGGAAGTTCTCCAAAGGTGAGCCTCCTGGATGCTGGGCCGCGCCCGAATTGGTGGAGAGGATTCAAGCGGAAGCCACGGAATCTACTGACAAGGGCTTGGCCGCGCGTATGGAGCGTGCGGCGAAGATGGTAGCGATTGTCCGCGGGCTGGGCTATGCCGGAGCATACCTTGGGGGCGACCACAACGCCGATCGGTTGAAGTGGATCATTGAACGATCGGAAGAGCTGGCTCCAAAGTGGGAAGAGCTGGCGGAAGAGATCAGCTACGGCAAGAAGGACGGATTCTATCTCTACGAATCGAAACCCGCGCCGCCCAAGCCGATGCGCCCTCTGTTTCGATTCTTCGATGTAATGGCCAAGCTATTTCCTGTGAAGCACGAAGACAACTTCCTGCGCCGGTTCATCGCGGGCATCATGGGAATCGTCGCAAAGAGCCCGAAGGCGGCTCAGACTCTCGAAAAACTGGAGCTTTCGTTCAAAAAGCCGGTGTTCGGGTGTCAGGAGTGCGGCAACTGCGTTCTTGGAGAGATGGAGTACGTCTGCCCGATGACGTGTCCCAAGAATATGCGAAACGGTCCGTGCGGCGGGACATTCGGCGGGCAGTGCGAAGTGATTCCGGAGCAGCCTTGTATATGGGTCGCAGTGTATGAGAACGCGAAGGTCACGGGCCGCCAGGACGGGTTGAAGGTCTACATTCCTCCGCGCAAGAAGGCGCTTCAGGGGACGAGTGCTTTTATCAATTTGTTTTTGAATCGGGACAATCGGCCGGAGCATTCGGAGCCTTTGGTGCAGATTACCGGAACGGTGGAGAGGCCCAGGGTTTCGGCGGGCCGGTGACCAGCGCAAACAGAAGTGTTTGCGCCACACTTCGTTTAGACTGGGAAGGCTGATGACGACCTCGCCCCTCACGTTCCGGAGCTGGCTCACTTTGCTCACCACGTTCGTGATTCTGGCCGTCGCCTTTGCGTTCGGCATCTTCGCGCTGCCGCCGTTCTATCCATTCTTCGTGAAGACGTTTCATTGGAATCAGGCAAACGTCACTTCCGGCAACGCAATCAATCTGTTTTTGGTGGGAGTGTTGTCCCCGTTCGTGGGGACTCTGGTGGATCGGTTCACTCCCAAGGTGGTGATCCTGGGCGGGACCTGTCTTGTGGCTTTGGCGTTTGCTTTGCTTTCGACAGTACACTCGCTGGGACAATACTTTGCGTTTTGCGTCGTGCTGGGGCTCGGAACCGCGGCCGTTTCAATTCTGCCAACTTCGATCATCATAGGGCCTTACTTTTCGAAGAGGCGCGGACTGGCGGTGGGGTTCATCAATGCGGGCATCGGCGTCGGCAGCTACCTTGCTCCCAAGATCGAGACCTCGCGGATCCTGCAACAAGGTATTCCGAGCACATTTCTGATGCTCTCCGCGTCGATGGCAATTCCGTTCGTCATGACACTGTTCGTGGTGAAGAATGAGCATCGCAAAAGCCCGGAGGTCCCAACAGGCCGAGTCCCTTCGGCCGGTGAGCTGGTTCGCATGCCGATGTTCTGGATCTTTGGCATCAGCCTCTTCTTCACCGCCCATGCCATGATCGGCATTCAGCAGAACCTGATCTCTTATCTCAATCGCTCCGGTGTGGCTGCGACGCGTGCGGCCTCCGTGCTGGCGCTGGCGCAGGGAGCCGCGGCGCTGGGCAAGCTGGTCAGCGGCACTCTCGCAGACAGGATTTCCGCGCGAGCCGGGATGGTTTACAGCATCGTCTGCGTGGCTTTGGGAATTCTGGCTCTGCTCAATACCGCGCCGGGCTCGGACATGATCTATTGGGTCGCGCTGGTTTTCGGACAAGGTTATGGCGGGATCTTTAACGCTTCGCCTACCATCGCGTTCGAGTTTTTCGGGACCCACCGCGTCGGCAAGGCACTCGGTCTCTTCTATGTATTTTTCGGGCTCGGCACAGCCAGCGGTGGTGTCTTGGCCGGGCACATTTTTGACATCACCCATCGATGGTCCGGGCCTTTCACCCTGGACCTCGGGATCGCCTGCGCCGGCTTGTTGGTCCTCGTGGCGGGTGCCAGCCAAACCCGGCGCGTTCACGCGGCCGCCCGTCCCGCTCTCGCCTCTTGACTTGAAACTATGAAAGACAATCTGATCTTCGAAGGAAACTGCTGGAAGTTTGGCCACAACATCCCTACCGACCTGATTACGCCTACGCACATCATGTTGAAGACGGCCAAGGAGATGTCCAAGCACGTTCTCGAAACCGCGAATCCCGATTTTCCAAAGAACGTGCAGCCCGGCGACATTATCGTGGCGGGGCGAAACTTTGGCTGCTCCTCCGGCCGGGCTTTGGCGGCCAAGGCGTTACAGGCGACCGGCATCGGCGCGATCACCGCGGAACTGTTTGCACGGACCTTTTATCGCAATGGCCATGAAATCGGGCTCCCGCTGCTCGAAACCCCTGGCCTTCACGCCATGGTTGAGACCGGCCATCGGTTGCGGGTGGACATCAAGAGCGGACTGGTTGAGAACCTCACAACGGGAAAGTCCTTGCACGGCAACCCGCCTCAAGAATTCCTGCTGGAGATGTTGCAAGCCGGCGGGCTGATTCCCATGTTGAAGTCTGGCTCCCGATTCTTCCCCGGAGTCAACGCATGACGCTGTTGCTGACCAACGAAGAGGTCGAGCGAGCGCTGACTCCGGAAGATGCCATCGCGGCGACGGAGAGCATTTACCGGGAGCTGGCGGAGGGCAAGGCCATCAATCGCCCGCGCAGCCAAACCTACATGCCGGTGGAGTCGAAGGAGCATCCCGGGTTTCGCTATCGCATGAAGACGCAGGAAGGCAGCGGCGTGGAAAGCGGTGTATGGGCTCTGCGAGTCACTTCGGACATGGCCGGGTTTTCGTACACCGCGGGCGTAAAGCGGCGTCGCATTCTTCCGGTTGCCACAGGCAACCGCTACTGCGGAATGGTGATCCTGTTCGACATCGAGAAAATCGAACCAATCGCCATCATGCCGGACGGGGTGATCCAGAAAGTGCGCGTGGCGGCGCTCAGCGTGGTGGGCGCGAAGTATCTGGCGCCAGCGAAGCCAAAGGTTCTGGGATTGTTTGGCAGCGGGTGGCAGGCGAGCGCGCATCTTGAATTTCTGTGCAGCCATTATGGCTTCGATCAGGTGAAGGTCTACAGCCCAAATCAGGAACACTGCCGCGAGTTTTGTCAAAAGATGACGGCGAAGCTTGGCCGTCCGATTCAGGCTGTCGATTCGGCGAAACAGGCTGTCGAAGGTAGCGATTTCGTCCAAGCCGCGACGGCCGCGTGGGATGCGGTCTTCGACGGCCATTGGGTTGAGAAGGGCATGTACGTCTGCTCGATCGGCGGTTCCGACGCGAGCAACAAGCGCCGCGAAATCGACGATGAGACCATCCGCCGGGCCGACCTCTACGTCGTGCACTCGAAAGAAGTCGCGAGATTGGATCAATCGCCGGACGTATGGGAAGTCGCGCAGAAGGGCATCAAGACCTGGGAGTCAATTCAGGAAATACAGGATCTGGTGGCGGGAAGGATCGCGGGACGGACCAGCGCGGATCACATCACGGTCTTCAATAACAATACCGGCGCGGGAACGCAATTCGCGGCCGTTGGTGCGGCCGTTTTGAAGCGCGCCCGAGGGATGGGGTTGGGGCGTGAGCTGCCCACGGAGTGGTTCCTGGAGGACGTTTCCCCGTAATGGTGAATCAGCACAGACTAGCCCAGCTGACTGGGTTGATGAGGGAGCGTGGATGGGATCATTTGATCCTGTACGGGCACGCCTGGCGTAAGGATCATTTCCGGTGTTTGGTCAACGTGAGTTTTTCCGGTACCCATGCGGCGGCGATCGTTTCGCGATCTGGTGACGTTCGCTGCATCGTTACGGATCCTTGGGACGCGGAGGCGGTGAACGGAACCGTCGTGGATGACTTCGCCAAGGGGCTCAAAGCGGCGGTTTCAGGGTCCGTCGCGATTGCGGGCATGGAGTTGATGGAAGCCCGGTTTGTGCACGCCGTGGGCTCGCCCGTTTCGGCTACCTTAGACGTCGAAGAGCTGCGACGCATCAAGAGCGCGGATGAGATCGCCAAGTTACAACGAGCTTGTGAGTTGGCCGATCGCGGCTACCAGTATTTTGCGCAAGTCATCGCGCCAGGCATGGCTGAGTATGAGCTCGTGGCGGAAGTGGAAGGATTTCTCAAGTCCAGCGGCGCCGAGGATAACTTCATGCTGATCGCCTCCGGCGGGACCGAAGTGACCGGCATGAAGCCTCCGACGGAGCGCAGGTTCAAACTGGGGGACTCCGTAACTACGGAACTGACGCCGCAGGTAGACGGCTATTACGCCCAAATCTGCCGCACCCTGGTTTTAGGTGAGCCGAACCCGAAGCAGCGCGAGGCTTTCGGGATCTTTGCCGAAGCTCAGAAGGCCGCCGAAGATTTTCTTAAGCCCGGTGTGAACATCGCCGACGTGGCCCGCGTGCAAAACGACGTGTTTCGGAAATATGGCTACGGCGAATACACCGGCCCCAAGTACACGCGAGTGCGCGGGCACAACCTGGGGTTGCATCCGGACGAGAATCCGTACGTGCTCGAAGACGTGAACTACGTGGTCAAGAAGGACATGGTGATCATCGCGCATCCCAACACATATTTGCCTCTATCGGGATACATGGTCTTCGGCGACACGCTGCTGGTGACGGCTGACGGCTGCACGTGTCTCAATACGACGGAAAGGAAATTATTCCGGAAATGAAGCGCGGCTGGATTACGTGGGACAAGTCGGAATTGCCCCCGGAGGCGTTTGGGTCCCGATTGGCGATTGCTCGAAACGCCTTGGCGGCGCAGAATCTTCCGGCTTTGGTTGTGTACAGCGATCTCTGGAAATCCAACCATGGGCGCTTTTTTTCGAACTTCATGCCGTATTTCAACCGCGGGCTGCTGGTGATTCCCCGCGAAGAGAAACCAGTATTGCTGTGCGGGCTTTCGCCCCGTGTGTATCCGTGGATCAAGTCGGTGACGATTCTTGAGGAGATTCTCCCGAGTCCGAATCTTCCTCAGCGGTTGCTGCAGGTGTGCTCGGAGAAGGCTTGGAAGAAAATCGGCGTTTTCGATCTGGATCAGCTCCCGTTCGATCTATACACACCCATCTGCGCGGGCGTCGAATGCGTGGACGTGCCTTCGCGATCCATTCGGCCCGCTCCGGACAAGTGGGAACTGGCCATGTATCGGCGCGCCGCGGACATGGTTCGCAAATCACTGGATGAAGAAATGCCCGCGGGAGTGGGTCTGGTGGATCATGAATTCGTAGGACGACTGGAGCGCAAGTTCCGTCTCGCGGGCGCAGAGGATCTGGTGATTCTGGTGACGAACGGCCAAGCCCCTCCTGCTCCCGCGAAGGGCGCAAAGCTGACTGCGGAGTTTTCCGTCAGCGTGGCGCTCGAATATCGCGGCCATTGGGTCAAGTCGATTCGCAACGCGGCGGGAATCGCGTCTGATAGCAGCGCGGTGGCGTTCGGAGAGGACCTTTCCGGGCCATACCCGTTCGATGCAAACAAAACCGGTCCGATCTTCGTCTCGCATGCAGAAGTTCGGGATCACGGACGCCGCGTTTTCTTCGGAGACACCTATCTGAACGCACAGAACGGAATTGAAGCGCTATGAACATGGTAGAGAAGATTCTCGCCAAAGCCAGCGGCAAGAAAGCCGTTGCGCCGGGTGAGGTGGTAGTGGCGAAGGTGGATCTGATGGTAATGCATGACCTCAGCTCGAACTTCGTGATGAAGGTTTTCGAGAACGAGATGGAAGCCGGGTCTATTTCCGACCCCTCGCGGATTGCGTTTGTGTTCGACCACGTTTTTTCGGCGCCCACGCAGCAAGCGGCCGAGGCTCTCGCCGATGTGCGGCG
>Ga0070734_10002544_pt1 | contig 21658 bp, 20 predicted proteins | sample Coa_R1_8_FD_66444 | JGI IMG/M metagenome (GOLD analysis project Ga0070734, IMG submission 66444) | Surface soil microbial communities from Centralia Pennsylvania, which are recovering from an underground coalmine fire - Coalmine... | ecosystem: Environmental > Terrestrial > Soil > Unclassified ...
GCTCCGAAGCGTTGACGGCATCCGAGCCGTACATCCGCCGGCTGAACGTCAGGTGCTTCTCGACCACCACCGCACCAAGCGCCACCGCCGCAAACGCCGCGTGATTGTCATGGGTGTGATCCGAGTATCCGACCGGCAGTCCCCAGCGGGCGGCCATCTCGCCGATGATGTTGAGGCCGACCCGCTCGTTCGGACACGGATAGGCCGACGTGCACTGGAGCACCACGATATCACGATGGTGACGCTTGAGCGTGGCGACCGCGGCGTCGAGCTCGGCCCAGCTTGACATGCCTGATGACAGCAGGACCTGCTTGCCGGTCCGCCCGATGGCATCGAGCATCGGCAGGTTCGTCACCTCGCCGGACGGGATCTTGTAGCGGTGCACGCCGACCTGCTCGAGCAGCTCGACCGCTTCAATCGAGAACGGCGAGGAGATGAACTCAATGCCGCTCTGCCGCGCGTGCGCCTCCAGCGCCTGCCATTGCGCGAGAGAGAATCCGGTGCGCTCGAAATAGTCGAAGCGTGGCTCGCCATTGAAATAGGGCGGCATCGGCGCGTTCCTGAGCGTCTCTGCTGCCGCCAGGTGGGTCTGGAACTTGACCGCGTCGGCGCCGCATTCCGCCGCGAGCTCGACGAGCTTGTGCGCATTGCCGAAGCTGCCGTCGTGGACGGAGCCGACCTCGGCAATGATGAACACGGATGGGCCTGATCGTTCGCCGGTCATGGCGTCCTCTCCTCTCTTGCCGGTTGCATGGCTTCGCCGGTGCCGACATCATCGCTCGCGTGCGACTTACTCGATGGCCGCGCCGGTCAATCGGACAGGTGCGCGATTTCGGCGCGCAGGGACTGCCGCGCCCCCGAGCGGCCGAGCCGCTCACAGATCGCGTAGGCAACGCGCAATACCAAGCGGCTAAACCGGCTGCGCCAACCATCCTTGAGACTGAAGCTGTCCAGCCGATCACCGGCCCAGCGGAAGAACTTGAGATTGGGAATATCGTGCCCGCGGTTGAGGGCTTCGCGCAGTTTCGTCTGGTCGAATGTCGCAGCAATGAGGTGCACGTGAAAACCGTAGCGGCAGCCGAGCGGCGTGTCGTAGGCTGTGAGGTCACGATAGCCGACTTGGCGCAACAGACGATCGAGCGCCCTCGGATTCAGTCGCACGGCCATCGAAGCGTAGGTGGAACCTACGCCGCTGTCGTGAACGAGCGGCGTGGCAGCCTCTGACAGACGGCGGAATTTTATGTTGGCGAGCGCCGAAGGCACGACGATCTCGGCGAATTCGAACTTGAACTGGGTGCTCAGCAGTAGAACGTGATCGGGCGAAGCAATCCGGCTGATCGTCTCGAAGATGCCGATCGGGTCCTTCATATGGTAGAGCAATCCGTGGAACAGGATGACGTCGAAATGCCCTAGCCCCTGCATGAAAGCGCGGTCCTCGACGCTACCCTCGATCACCGACACGTTGGTGTAGCCCATCACTTCTTGGAGCAGAAAGCGGGCGCGTGCCACATGCTCGGCACTGAGATCGACGGCCACGACCTTACGAAATCCGGCGGCGCACAGCTGTTCCGTATAGTGCCCCTCGAGGCAGCCGAGGTCGATGGCGCGCATACTGGAAACGTCGCGCCAGGTCCCCAACCGTCCGAGAACGTGCCGCATGATGTCCGCACCGCGCCCCAACGAACCATGGATCGGCGCCGCCGACGGATCTCCGGCGATCTTTAGCGCGCCATGCTGATGGTCATAGCGCCACGGTCCGAGCTCGCGGGCTTTGGCTTGAAGCAGGCTAGGCTGATCGGTCATCTCGTTCAGCGTTTCCAAAGTTAATCCCAGTGACGGAAACACTCCGACCCGACGCTGTCGTCAGGTCAATGCAGCCCATCCACTTTCAGTGCCCGTCCTGCGCGGCTAGCGGCGAGCGAGCCTGGCGAGCCGGCGCAACGCGAGGCGGACTCGCAGGCCGCCCACGACCTCTCCGACCGCCGCCAGCGCGCGCAGCAGGAGACGCACGATGACTGCCTGCGGCACGCGATCGAGGCGATAGCGGTCGAGCCGAACGCCCGTCCAGTCGTGAAAGCTCAACATCGGGATTCCGCTCGGCCGCTCGAGTGCCCGGCGCAGCGCCATCGGGTCGCGCCCACCGGCGACGAAATTGGCCTGGAATCCGAAGCGCGAGCCGAGCGGCGTGTCATAGCCGACGATCTCGCGGTAGCCGTTGATGCGGAGCAGCATATCGAGCGCGGCCGGGTTCAGCCGCACGGCGAATGCTTTGTAGACCGAGCCGTCCGGGTTGCTGACCAGCTCCATCATGCCGGCATCCGCCTCGCGCCGGTAGATGTTCGCGGCCGGCCATGGCGCCGCCATCTCGACAAACCGAAACTTGAATTGGGTGGACAGCAGCAGAACGTGGCCGTCGGCGCCAAGCCGACGCAACCGCTCGATCATCCCGATCGGATCCACCATGTGGTAGAGCAATCCATGGAACAAGATGACGTCGAACCTGCCGAGCGACGTGAGCAGCGCATCGTCCTCCACGCTGCCCTGGATGATCTGTACCCGGTCGTGGCCATGCGCTTCGGTCAGAAGGAAGCGGGCCCTCTCGACGTGCGCCGGGCTGAGATCGATTCCCACGACCTCGCCGAAACCAGCTTCGCACAACAGCTCGGTGTAGTGCCCCTCAAGGCAGCCGAGATCGATAGCCCGCATGCTCCGGACATCGCCGGTCGCCGCGATGGCGCCGAGCAGGTGTCGCATGATGTCGGCCCCTCGGCCGAGATTGCCGTGGACTGGCGCGGTGACGGCGTCGCCCTGGATCCGGAAGGCGCCGACCTGATGGTCATAGCGCCACGGCCGCAGGGCTTCGGCCTTGCGTTGCAGCAGGGCAGGATCGGACCGCACGTCCGTCATTGGCTCGTTCGCGAGGCTGGCTCGGCGGCCGGCAGCAGCGAGCGTGAGTCGTCGGCCGCCGGCCGCACCAGGAGACGCCCGATCGCGTCGGCGATTCGCCAGCTGGCGGCGCCGTCGAGCCGGCCGACGCGTGCGCTGCCACGCTCGGTGGCGCGACGCAAGTCGCCGCGATGGTGTGGATCGCGCACGAAGCGCGTGAGCTCGCGCGCAAGGTCGTCGTGGCCCTCGACCACGACAGCGCCCTCCAAGTCGCGGTAGAGCTGATAGCCGGTTCCGATCGCGTCGACGACGATCGCCGGCGTGCCGAGGCCGATTGCCCACCGCACAGTTGAGGAGAAGGTGCCGACCAAAAGGTCCGCCGCCGGCAAGAGATCGACCAGCCGTTCCTCCGCGATAGCGAGGCCATGGCGCGCCGCCGCGGCCGCATAGTTCTCGCGTTTCGACTTCGGATGAAGCGACAGCAGCACGGCTGCGTCCGATCCGGCCAATGCCGCGAACAACTCGTCGGTCAGGGCGTGGTGCCGTTCCCAGGTCGTCATGCCATGCTCGGCGTACTGCGGAACCGCGCAGGCGACCAGCGGGCGGTCTGGCGGGAGGCCGTAGCGCTCGACCTGTTTCGCCGCCAGGCGCGACCGCGCCGTCGGCGAAAGGAAAAGCCGGTCGAGCGACGGTTGCCCGGTCTCGACGATCCTATCGGGCGTAACGCCACCGGCCTGCAGGTAACGCCGGTGGTCGCTGTCGGTGGCGCAGATCAGCTCCGGATCGCTCCCGCCCAGCACCCACGGCCGCGCCGGCAGCAGACCACAGACCGCGAGCACAAGCGTATCGAATACGCCGAAGAACAACAAAGGACCGGCGCGGGCATCGTCGTGAACCTGCCCAGGCCAGCGGCGCGCGATCCATCGTTTGGCAAAACGCCAGGGCGTCTGCTTGATGCAATGCTCGGGCTTGTTGCGGCGAGCGCCGGCATCGCTCTCGACGCTGGAGATCGCAAACGGGACTACCGTCACCGCGATGCCGTGCCGCCCGGCGAGCGCGCGCAGGACAAGATCCGGACGGGCACGGCGATCGTCGAAGATCACCACGACCGACGGCCGGATCGCGCGGAAGACCCGCCGCAGCCGGATCCGGTCGGCCGCGATCCCGCGCAGCAACACGAGCGCGCGGGTCATCGGCGATCGGATGAGGCGAGCTTTGAGGTAGTCGGCCCACCGCCGCGCGCGGCGTTCCATGCGCGATGGTATCGGCCCGCGATTGCCGGACTGCGGCTTCGGCACGTCGGACACATTGAGATTGGCATCGAGATAGTGGACCGGCACGCCTGCGGCCGCCAATGCGGCGCCCACCGCCAAGGCCTCCGGTTGAATCAGCGCGCGGCCGGCCACGATGATGACGCCACGCATCAGACCGCTGCCGCCCGCGGCGCCTGCGGGGCCGCGATGCTTGCCGCCAGCGCGGCGCTCATCGCGGCAACCGCATCAGACTGGCTGACGTGCTCCGCCGCTTCCAGTCCGGGCTCGAGGAATCCCGGAACAGCCACCCGCTCGATTGCGGCAAGCATGCGCTCCGCCGCATCGGCCGGCACTGCCGCATCCGTGGTAAGCGCGTCAATCGCGCGCCGGCACGAGGCCAGATCGCCGATCCGGAACACTCCGGGCGCATCGCGGTACCAGGCGGCGCCGAACACGAGCGCCGGAATACGGAGGGCGATCGCCTGCCAGCCGATCGAGCCGGTCGCCGTGGCCACCGCGCGAGCGCCGCGCAGGAGGCGCTGGCTGTCGCTGTCGAGCGGCGCAAGACGCACATTCGGGTAGTCTGCAATTCGCCGATAGAACGCCCGCGTCCGCGCCAACTCGCCCCAGCCGAACGGGGTGAGCTGCCAGGGATGCTCCTTGACCACCAGCGTCCAGCCGTCGGGAATTGTGCGCGCGAGCATGTCCACGATCAGCAGCTGGTCGCCGAGCGCGCCTGCCATCGGCACGATCGCGCGCTCCGGCTGGTAGTGCAGGGCGAGCAGCACATAGGGGGTGGCGAGATCGACCGACCGCGCCAGTTGGGCAAGCCATCGGCGCAGCCGCCATTTGCGCCACTGGCCGCGCCAGCGATTGACCAGCCAGCCGAGCAGATTGGGCGAGGTGAGCCGGCCGCGCCGATCCTCACGGACGAAGTAGTTGGCCGGTGCCGCGTGTCGTCGCACGATCAGGTAGACCGCCCGCACCGCCTCGCGCGCCAACGTCCGCAGGATGCCGGCATCACGCTGCCGCCCGGCGTGGCTCAACAGCGACTGCTTCGCCAGCTTCTTGCGGTAGTTGGCGGGCAGCGCCGCCTCGCCGCCCGCCCGTAGTCCCGCCACGTGTGCGCGCGCCGCCACGCTCAGTCGCGCCGGGTCGAACGGGCCCTGCAGCGCCGATCGCAGCGCCGCTGACCCGTCCTCGAAGCATGACACGACGAAGAGGCTGCCGGGCAGGGCGGAGCGCTCGAACATGCGCGTCGGAACGTTGCGATGCTTACAGAGCGCGTACAGCGCATAGTCGTACACCACGTGCGGCACCATGGCGAAGATGACGACGTCCGGCCGCAGCGCGTCGAGCGCCGCCCCCCACTGGCGCAGCAGGTCGTGCCAATGGCGGCGCCGCGCGTCGTGATCGAAGGCGCCAGTCGCCGGATCCATGCGGTCCATCATCGCGAGGCCGATGGCTTCCTCCGGCGCCAGCGCGCGCAGCAGCGGCTCGTCGAGCGGCGTCTGCGGCCACCCCGCCTCCGCCGGCAACTGGCCGCGGGATGCGTCGACCCCAACAATGCCGACCAGTCCGGGAAAGATCCCCCGCGCAGCGCCGACGGTGCTCCCGTCACCGGTCCACAACGCCGGCGCGATGCCATGCCGCTCAGCCAAGCGCCGTCCAATGTCGAGCCAATGCTGGCCGGTGCATTCGATGAGGAAGGCTCGCAACTCAACTTGGCTTGCGCCTGCATCCAGGTGACTGGACCGTTCTGATATCTCAGCGCCCGCAGACCCGATCCCGGGAGTGCGAAGGCAATCATTGTCGTCAGAGGCCTCAGACAGGGCCCACGCGAGCCCCACCCCTATGGGCCAACCAATATGCATTTACCCCTCAACAGGCCACCCTTCCGCTCCGCGGACAAGGCCACCCGGCGCCAGATCTGGATGCCTACTCCATGGCAACAGCCGCGCCAACAGTGCCTCGCCGATCAGCCGTCCGTTCACCACAGGATCCTGTTTGGGAACGGCACCGAAAATAACCTTGTAGCCGAACGGATAGCCTGGCGAGCACGTGACCAGTGCGGCCCAGATAAACCATAGCCATTCGTTCTGCCTTTCTGCATACAAACGTCGTCCTTCGTCCACCGCGCGGCGGATCAGCCGACTGAGATCGTTGAGATTGTCGACGCCGAATACGAGCCGCGAGCGACGGAAAAAGGGATTTCCCAGCACGACAACCGGGACTTGGCTGAGATAGGCCTCCCAGCCCGCCGTTGAGTTCACGCACACGACCGCGGTCGCGTGGCGGATGAGATCGATGTTCGATTCATGCGGATGGATCAAGCGCACCATAGGGTCGCGAGCGAGGCGCTTGAGCCGAGCTACGTCATACATGCCGGGATGGTTGGGATGCTCTCGAACGTAGAGCTTCAGGCCCGGCCGCATCGACAGCGCTATCTGCTCGGCAAGAGCGACCTGGTCGGCGTAGACCGGGTTACGTCCGGTCAGCTTTACGTCCGCCAAATTCTGCATGGGGAAGTAGACGTAGCGCTCTGCCAACTGCAAGTTAGAGTATGGTAACAGTCCCGCTCTGTCTTTGAGCGACCAAATGATCCGTTCCCAATACAGTTTCCATTCCAGCACGGCCGGAAATCGGCGCTCGTCGGGTCCGGATGCGTTGGCAGCCTTGCGTGTCCATGACGTGACGATCGGCTTAAATACACCACGCGGCAGAATAGGCGTCTCCCGCGGCCGGAACTGGGCATGCACTTTAAGAACTTCGTCAACATGATCAAGCGCCAGCTTGCGCGCATTTGCATCAAGTTTGAATCCGGGCTGCGCCTCAATGAGATTGATCAACTCGCTCCAGTTTTCGCTCTCATCGATGTCGCCAATCGCCGAGCGACTAAATGTTGGTCCATTCACGAAAATCAGCGTGCGGATACCAAACGCCCGCGCCACAGAAATCGGAGCGCGATTGGCAAGACTCGCTGATTGCCAGCAGACGACCGCATCCGGCATGGCATCTGCAAAGCGCCGCGACCATAGGTCAAGCTGCTGTGCAGCTGATGCGTGAAACGACTCAATGTCTCGGTTTCGGCGAGCGCGCGCCTCCGCGAAGGCCAGAAGCCGTATCCCTGGATCAGGAAATCGGCGATCAAGACGCTCAATCGCTTCGCCATCGAAAGCTGCGCGCGGTTGCACCTCGGCCAGTATTGAAACAACCGGCCAGCATCGGTCTCTTAGAAGACTGAGTGTATCGGAAAATTCCGATGCAAACTCCACTGCAATCCCGTCTTCTTGCAAGCGTTCGGCTGCGACTGACGCAATTCTCGCCTCGCCCAAAGAGGCAACGATCCAGACGATGCGCATAGCTATCGACCGTCCGATGCCGAACAGCGCTGGGCGAGCAACGCTCTCAGCTTGCCTGCGATAAACACTTCGGTTGCACGCATTGACTCCATTGATGCGCCGCCAATGTGCGGCGTTATGAGGAGATTTGCTCGAGCCTGCATCGCTTGGGTGACTGCATGCCTCCCTCCGGCAAGAAGCCCCCGCTCGTTTGTCAGTACATCAAGGGCGGCGCCGGCTAGTCGTCCAGTGTCAAGGGCCTCGACCAGCGCCGCTTCGCAGACAACGCCGCCTCGCGAAGTGTTCACGAGATAAGCTCCAGGACGCATCGCTGCAAGGAAATCGCCGTCGATCAGGTTCTTAGTCTCCAGGGAGAACGGCACGTGAACCGAGACGATGTCGCTCTCGCGCGCCAGCGCAAGCAGCGAGGAGCACGAATGCACACCCTCTGGGAGCGTGTGGCGAAAGGGATCAAACGCGCTGATCCGCATTCCAAACGCCAAGCCGTACCGCGCGACCTTCTCGCCGACTCGGCCACACCCAACAAGACCAAGCGTGCGCCCGTACAAATCGACGCCTATACACGCGTCCCGGCACCATCGACCTCGCCGCACGGCATCGAGCGCTTCCGGGATGCGGCGCGTCAGCGCAAGAATGAGGCCCCATGTCAACTCCGCTGTCGCCGGAATTGAGCGTAGGAACTCGGTCTCCCCCTTTAAACTCACCACTGCCACCCCACGGCGCGTGGCCTCGTCCACGTCGATGTGATCGAGTCCCGTAGTCGCCGTGGCCACAGCTAACAGTCGAGGTGCAGCCTTGAACACTGCGCGGTCGATTCGATGGCCGAGTCGCACGATCACTGCGTCGTACTTGGCGATGTCAGCGAGCAGTTCAGAACGATCGACCGCCCGGTGATCCACGTGACCTACTTCGCTGAGTATCTGGCTTGCGGCGGAGGCATAGCCGTCCGGCTCGGCGTTAAGAATGCGCAGCATCAGCTACTCCACAGTGGGCGGTGACCCCATAAGCAACTCCGCGAGTAACCAGTCGAACGGCTCGTCGATGTTGACCGACCGCTCCGGCGGCATGACATACGCGCGCACGTCGTTCCCGGACAATCCGCCGGTACGACGCAAGACGCTGGTCTGCACGAGGTAGATTGCGCCATTTCGGATGAACGCCTTTGGGAAATCCTGCCGCCTCATCCCCGCCGGTACGGCCAGAAACGGAAGCGCCCGGTCATGATCGAGCCGATATGCGTAAAATGGATGCGCAGCGCCTGCCGGAGTCACCGAGATCACACTGTCGGCGCCGGTCTCAACCAAGCGCGCAATAGCGCCTTCGATATCGTGCACCTGTCGGAGTGGGGCGGTAGGCTGCAATAGCAGAATCGCGTCATACTCCTCGCCCGTTGTTGCGAGCGCCTCGACAGCATGCAGCGCCACCGCGCTCGCTGGTGCTTCATCCGAAGCAAGGGACGCCGGTCGCCTGAACGGGACGCGTGCGCCGGCCTTGACAGCAACTGCGGCGATTTCATCATCATCCGTTGAACACACAACGTCAGTGACGGAAGGCGCGTTGCGCGCTGCCGAAATGCTGTAGTGGATCAGCGGCCGCCCAGCGAGCAGGCGGACGTTCTTACGGGGGATGCCCTTTGAACCGCCCCTGGCGGGAACAAGAGCGAGAACGCGCATGAGGCTATTTGTAGGCCCATACCAAGAATGCGAGGCCCCAGAGTTCGGGGCAGATCCACGGATCCGCAGCCCGACGCCTGCGGCGTAACAAGCGCTCCCAAACCCGTATGATTGTCCGCTCAACGTGCGGATCATTGGCGCTGAAAGGGAATGAAGGAGAGTGGGATATAAGCGGTACCGGGAACATCCCGAACGCCCCCGCACGGCTAACTCCGCGGCGTTTCAACACCGCAATAAAGTCATCTGAACGGAGGCCGTTGCGAAATAACGGCGACTTCCCGCCCATCACCCCCTTGCGCCCCCGCACCGTTTGCCTGAGCCGCAGAAAAGCATTTATGGGCCAAGCAAGGCATTGGACCGAAAGAACGCGCTCGGGCACCACGTACCCTAGGAAGACGCCACCCGAACGCAAGACACGCAGCTGCTCAGCAAGGGGCTGCTCAATTTCCGCAAAGTGCTCCAGAAGGCCAATACTCACTGTCGCATCAAAGACTTCATCTGAATATGGCAGAGCAAGCGCATTTCCGGCAACCGGCAGGCCTTTCAGCCCGTCAAGGCTGAAATTCTTGCGAGCAATCTCCAGGGCGGTTGTCGATGTATCAAGCAGGTGCGTCTCGAACCCTGCGTCGGAGAAAAAAGCCGCCATGCTGCCGCGTCCGCAGCCGACCTCCAGCGCACGTCCCCCCCTGATCGGTTCCATGAGACTGCGGAATACCCGCCAATGGTTTTGAAACGCGAACTGCACCTGCGTCTGCGGGTCCCGCCGCGAGAAGTGGTAACGTTCGGACGCATCGAGCGCGCGCCAACTCTGCCGGAAGGCATCAACCGATCCGGCCTCATGCGCCGAGTGAATGTCGTCGACCCTCAATAGCTGAATACCTTGTCGTGCATTAACGGCATTTCGGCGAGGGCGAGTGCAATTCGCTCTCCAGCCCTGCCGTCTCCGTAGAGATGATTTACGGGGTAGCGGCCACGATCGAGCTGAAGCTCAATCGCCTTGCGGATGACGTGTGCATCGTGCGGCACATCGATCACGTTCTTGCCGCGCTCTCGGCCCCGCTGGCGAGAGCCGATATTGACCACCGGAATGCCAAGGAACGTGCACTCCCTCACACCGACGGAAGAGTTCCCGACCACGCACCGGCTGCCGTACGCGAGACGGAGAAAGTCCTCCGGTTTCATGTTTTTGAAGAAATGGATGTTCCGGGGCGCGACGGTCTCACGAAAGGCGCGGATTGCCTTGGAGGTGCCATCAGAGCCCGCATCGACATTTGGCCAGAACCACAGCACCGGCACACCGATGTCATGCACGGCGCGAAGTGTCGCCAAGGCTTGGTCTCGAGCATTTTCATACTCCGTTGTGACTGGATGTTGGAGAACAATGAGGTAGCCGCCGGAGAGATCGATTATGTTACCGACCCCGACGTAGCGCTCCATCGGGTCGAAATCGAGCTCAGGCTTCTCACGTACGCGCGCGGCGATGTCAATGGACGGACAACCCGTGACATAGACCGCAGCTTTATCTTCGCCCATCCTGCGCAGACGTTCAGCGGCGCCTGAAGTCGCAACGAGATGAACGTTGGCGAGCATGCTGACGGCGTGGCGAACTCGGTCATCTATGGAGCCAGAAACCTCACCCCCCTGGATATGAACGAGAGGGATATTCATGTACGACGCAGCTGTCGCCGTCGCGAGCGTCTCATACCGGTCGGCAATAGTGACCACGATATCGGGACGTATGTTATCAAAAACACCCGCGAGTTCGGACAGCGCGATGCCTGTAGACTTCGCCGATGTCACAAGGTTCTCACCTTCAAGAATCATATAGACGCGTGCGTCAATATGATGGCCATCAGCTTCGATGATATTCGCGGCGTTGCCATAGCGATCCAGAAGCGCCGAGCCCGCCACAACGAGTTTGAGCGAGAGATCAGGATGCCGCTTGATTGCGTCGAGCGCCGTCTTGATCCGGCTGTAGCTCGGTCTCGCAGTTATGACAACGCAGACTTTTCGCATTATGATTCGATCGGTGCAAGACCAAGGCTCTTCGGACGCACGATCACGGACCGATTGAATACATCCACGCGGACGTCGTGAGTGTCGCCGAGCACATCGCGAAAGAACAGAAAATTGAACCACCGAACGTCGGTGGCGGCGAGTCCGACACGACGGCCCGCCCGCACGAGCTGCACGAGATCACCGCTGAACATCGGGTGCTCAAATCCGCCGTTTCCGCGAACTGGAGCCGGCCCGTCAATGTATGCCAAATCTATATTATCCCCAAAGTCATACATGGTTTCGTAACAAATGGCCCGCCAATCTCCTATGCGATCGAGGCGGACGGGGCACAATCGCAGCTCAACATAGTCGCGTAACCGAGCGGGCAACGCTTTCGCCACGCGCGCGTGGAAGTCTGGCGCCTGCTCAAACGAGATGACGCGACCGCGAACTCCATGCCGTCGTTCGTTTCGTTCCAGCATTGCCGCCAACACTGCCGTTGAGCCGCCGCTGCCGAACTCCAGTACAACCCGCGGGCGTATGCGATCAATAAGCTTCGATAGGTGCAAGACCTTGTACGCCCTTACCGGCGACTGTGCACAACGGCCAGCTTCCAGCAGATCCTCGCCATGCATTGGCAACCGACTGAGGATCGTCGACGCCCGGTAGCGCGCAGACCGGTGATAGAGCCACACGGTCCATTTACGATATCGCTCGTATATCTTGCGACTCTCGTCATAGGCCGCAGTTTCGGCGAGGGTGGGCGGCTGCGCCGCCAGTGCAATAGCCTCATCCGACAGTGTGTCGAAGGCCGAGAAGGGGATGGTCACCTGAAGCCCTCAATGTCCGCCGGCAACAGGATCTCATCGGCCTGGACCCTTCGCGTCAGGCGCCGACCAAGTACGTCTGAAAGACGTGCTGCCGGAATGCCCGTGCCCGGCTTCTTGACGTCAATATCGGTTGCGGAGAGCACGACGCCGGCAGGTAAGGATTTCGCAGCCACGAGGCTTTTATTGAACAGGCGCCGCATGTCTCCCATTTGCTGTTCAACAACGTCCTTGTCGATTGGGCTCGCCATTGCGCGCTCGACAAAGCGAACTCCCTCAATTGCCTGACGGAACTCTTCCACTGTCAGCGACGCTGCGACGTCGGGCCCGAACATGTGACGACTGAGCGTCACATGCACCTCGAGCAGATCGAGCCCAAGCGTTGCCGCAGCAATTGGGGCGAAGATCGTGCCCGAATGATCAGAAAGCCCTACTGGGCAAGCGAAGCGTCGCCGCAACTCACCGATTACATTGAGTCCGACGCGTTCAGGCGGACAGGGATACTCGGAGCTGCACTGGAACAGTGCCACGGGCGCGCCTTTCGCGCTCGTCCATCCTATTGCGGCGGCTATCTCGTCCCAGCCGCTCATACCAGTGGACAGCAGGACCGGCAGGCCGTCGGAGGCGAGATACTCTATCAGTGGACGGTTGTTGAGCTCCCCCGAAGGGACCTTCCAGGCCGCAACTCCGATCCGCCTCAGCAAATCGGCCGCCGCGACCGAGAACGGAGAGGATAGGAATAGCAGATTTCGCTCACGCGCATGCTTGGCAAGTTGCTCCCATTGCGGCGCTGTAAAAGCTGTGCGGCGCCAATAGTCCGCTCGTGTCGCATCCTGCATGCTGAAGTGCACTCGAAATTGCTCCGCACTTGTTCCTTCCGCTTCCGCGATATGCGTCTGGAACTTGACGGCGTCTGCGCCCGAATCCGCGACGACGTCGATGAATCGGTGGGCGATCCCAAGGCTACCCTCGTGCGCGAGCCCTACCTCGCCGATGACAATGCAGCGCCCCGCTGCGAACGTCAGAACATAATTGTTTATCATCGGGCCGCCTCAACAGGACGAACAGCAAAAGCCGGCAGTGACCATTCATGGTCACAAAGAAAATCACCGTAACCCGTGGTCTTGTGCCCGACACCGAAGAAGTCCGCTCCAATCACCTGGATCTGCGCCGCCAGTTCGAGCTTGTCGGTAGTCACCGTCCCCGCAGTCGAATTAACGTCGACAGCGTAGATCGCTGGTGCGAGCGGAAATCGGGGAATATGACAATCGAACGCTCCTAGTGCTGGTATTTCGCGAAACGTGGCGCCGGTCATCTTCGTGTACAGGCACATCAACCGCCTGCCGAGCCCATCCTTGAACCAGATTGCGACCTCCACATCGCGAAGCGGGCTTGAAGCAACGTAATGGAAGCGCAACGTGACCGGATCACCGGCGAGAATATACGGAGACGGATTGCCATGATGATCAATGATCTCAAAGGCAGTGAACCGAAGCCGGCCATCGCCTCGTCGGTCAACTCGTTCTGCGATTTCCCCCTCGCGCACATTACCAATGGTTTGTGCCAAGTAGCTCCGCACCACCGTGCCCGCTTCGCCGTCAGCAACGATGCCACCCTGTTCCAGCCACACGGCACGGGCGCAAAGGGTTTCGATCGATTCCATCTGATGGCTTACGACAAGGATAGTGCGGCCAAGCCGAGCCACGTCGCTCATCCTGTCGAAGCACCTTCGCTGGAACGCGGCGTCACCTACGGCAAGCACTTCATCGACGACAAGGATGTCCGTCTCAAGATGCGCGGCGACCGCAAATGCGAGCCGCATCCGCATCCCGCTCGAGTAGTGCTTAACCGGTGTGTCGATGAACTTCTCAACCCCCGCAAAAGCGATGATTTCATCAAACTTGCGTGCCACTTCCCGCCTGCTCATGCCGAGCACCGTCCCGTTGACAAAGACGTTTTCGCGACCGGTGAGCTCAGGGTGAAATCCGGTGCCTACCTCCAGCAATGAACCGATGCGGCCGGCAATACGAGCTTCTCCTACTGTAGGCGATGTGATGCGCGAAAGAATCTTTAGCAAAGTGCTCTTCCCCGCCCCATTCCGCCCGATGATGCCGACCACCTCGCCTTCCGCGATATCGAGGTTGACGTCGCGGACGGCCCAAATCGAGGGCCGCGCTGATGGGCGCTGCCCCCGCACCATGTTGGAAATCTTCCGAGCGATCCATCGCGGGCCACCAGCGAGTCGATCGCGCAATGTGGCGTACTGCTCGGCGGCGCCGATATGATAGCGCTTGCCGAGCCCGCGCGTCTGTATTGCGATCTGAGACATCGGTTTTTTAATCAGACGCGGTCGGCGTAGGTCATCTGGATGCGGTTGAAATAGCACAGCCCGCCCGCCAGCAATGCCATCATTGTCGCCACCGAGATGCCAACGAGAAACGGATCAGGTGCGGCTGGGCTCCCGAGCAATGCCCAGCGGAAGCCCTCAATGACGCTCGCCATGGGGTTCAGCATCACCAGCCAGCGCCACTCCTGCGGGACAAGCGACACCGGATACACGATCGGAGTGACGAACATCCAGAGCTGGGCCAGGAAGGGCAGAGCGTGTTCAACGTCGCGATAGGCCACGTTGAGCGCCGAAAGCCAAAGCGATACGGCCAAAGCGGTCAACAGCACGACCGCAACGAACACAGGTATCATGGCGACTTGTGGACCTGGCACGATCCGGTACCACGCCATTAGTGCGAACAGTACCGCGAGGGCGATGGCGAAATCGACTAATCCCGACAGGATTGATGACAGCGGCGCAAACAGGCGAGGGAAATAGACTTTCGTCATCATCGTGTTGAATGTGACAAGGCTTGTCGAGCCCTGCGTTAGGGCGCGATGGAACAACTGCCATGGAACGAGCGCCGCAAAGGCGAATATCGGATAGGGGATTCCGTCCGACGGGATACGAGCCAGACGCCCGAACAGTAAGCTGAACACGACCATTGTCATTACGGGCTGAATGACAGCCCACAGAATGCCGACCACGCTTTGCTTGTAACGAACGCGCACATCGCGCAAAGCGAGCACGCTCAGGAGATCGCGATAAGCCCACATTTCCCGGAAATCAGGGAGCTGCCACGCGCTGGCGGGGCGGATGACCGTGATCGGCAACCCCAGTTGATGGCCGTGGAGCGGCGCTGTGGCTTTGCGTGTCACAATTTTCCGTCCTTTCGCGGAATGGCCAGCAACCGCGCAAGCAGCGCGAGCCCCGCGGCGCCGCTCTTCTCGGGATGAAATTGGACTCCCGTAATGTTGTCGCGCTGGACCGCCGCGGTGATGGCGGCGCCGGCATAGTCGGCGACCGCCAGCACGTCGGCGGGATCGGACGGGACCGCAGTGAACGAGTGCACGAAGTAGAACGCGGTGCCGGGGGCCGAGCCGTCGAGGATCGAGCCGTTCCAGCGGTCGTCGCCGGCCGATGCCGGCGGTGCGATCGGCGTCCAGCCGATGTGCGGAATTTTTCGCGGCGATCCGTCCGCGCATTGCCGGTCGATCTCGCTCACCCGGCCGGCGATCAGGCCGAGGCCGCCATAGCCGCCGAACTCCTCGCCGATCTCGAGCAGGATCTGCATCCCGACACAGATGCCGAGAAACGGCCGGCCGGTCGCGACGAACGCCTTGAGGGGATCGACCAGCCCGCGGCTCTCGAGCGCGCGCATGCAGTCGGCGAAAGCGCCGACCCCGGGCAGCACCAGCCGCTCGGCTGCGACGATCTCGTCCGCCCGGTCAGTGAGTCGCGTTTCGGCACCGCAGTGATCGAGCCCACGCCGCACCGACATCACGTTGCCCATGCCGTAGTCGACGATCACAACCGCGCGGCTCATGAATGTCACGCCACGCGCCGCACCGGCGCGCCGGCCGCGATGATCTCGCGCCGAATTTCATCGAGTGTCGAGCGCCGGTAGTGCAGCATGTCGGCGATCGCCACCGCGTCGGCGTGGCCATCGCGGATCACATCGATCAGGTGCTGGATCGTGCCCATGCCGCCCGAGGCGATGACCGGGATCGGCACCGCGTCGGTCACGGCGCGCACCAGCGCGACATCGAAGCCTTTTCGCGTGCCTTCCTGGTCGACCGAGGTCAACAGGATCTCGCCGGCGCCGAGCGCCGCGCCGCGCTTGGCCCACGCGACCACGTCGAGGCCGGTGTGCTCGCGGCCATTGTCGGTATAGGCCTCCCAGTGGCCCGGCGCCGAGCGCTTGGCCTCGATCGACAACACCATGGCCTGGCTGCCGAAGCGGTGGGCGACCTCGGTGATCAGCCGCGGGTTCTTTAACGCCGCGGTATTGATCGCAACCTTGTCGGCGCCGCTTGCCAGCAGTTTGCGCGCGTCCTCGACCGTGCGCACGCCGCCGCCGACCGTCATCGGCACGAACACGTCGGGGGTCGCCCGCTCGACGATGTCGGTCAGGCTGTTGCGCTCGTACAGGCTCGCGACGATGTCCATGTAGACGAACTCGTCCGCGCCCTGCTCGTAGTAGCGTTTGGCGTGGACATTGGGGTCGCCGATGACGCGCAGCCCTTCGAGGTGCACGCCCTTGATCAGGTTGGGCGCCTTGATGTCCAGCCTGGCAATGAGGCGCACCGTCCGCATGGTCAGGCCATCACCTCGGCGCCGGCGAACACGGTGCTGCGCAGGCGCCAGCCGTCGTTGGTCCATCGCCACAGATGCGGCGAGCGGAAGCGATCGGTCAGCCGGTCGAAATAGGCGCGATCCATGATCGGCTGCTCGAAATTGCGGGCGGCGGCCGGAAACTCGCTCGCGGGCAGAGACAGATAGCGGAAAATCTCGTCGGCAAACCGCTCCGGGAACTCGCCGTCGAAGCGCCGCACCAGCGCGACGCCCTCCTCGCGGGTGATGTCGCCGGATCGGACCTCCTGCGCGGCGTCGTAGGTGGCGCGGCCGATGCCGAACTTGATCCAGGTCGTGTAATAGTGGAAGTCGTCGATGCGATCGTCGATCGAGTTGTATTTCGAGTAGGTGCCGGGAGTGCGCTCCGGGCTCGCCTGGAAGCCGCCGTGCTCGACCGCGTAATAGTAGCACGATTGCGGGTGCCATTTGAGGTAGTAGCCGAGATAGTGGACCTCGGTGCCGACCCGCTTGAGCCCGGCCGGATCGACCGGCAGGTAGGGCTCGAAATCGCAGGCCTCCAGGCCATAGTGCGACTTCAGATCGGACAGCGACTCGCCACCGAGGAAGATCTCGCTCTCGTCCTGCTTGGTGAAGTAGTCCCAGCTGCGCTGCGCCGAGGCCGTGTCCTGGATCGGATTGCCGTACTCGGCCTCGTTCTCCCCGTAGATGACGAGCGGGATATTGAACATCACCGACATCTTGGGCGCGAGCTGCTTCTGGCCGAGGATGAAGGCCTGGAACGGATGAAACAGGTTCTCGACCGCCAGCCGCGTCAGCAGGCGGTGCACGCGGCCGTTGGGAGTGCAGAGATAGTTGTCGAAACCGGCATGGATCCAGGACTGGAAGTTCTTCCAGCCCCATTCAGTGTAGATGTGCGGCGCCCAGGTGACGGTCAGCGGATGCATGCCGTACTTGTGGCGCAGTACATGCGAAGCATAGAAGCTGTCCTTGCCGCCCGACCCGGGCACGACACAGTCGTGCGACCCGTTGCGGCTGCGGAAACGGTCGCACAGAGCGATCAGCTCGCGCTCGCGCTGCTCCCAGTCGATGGTGCCGTGCTTTCGCTCCGCCAGCCGGCAGGCGTCGCAGACGCCGTCAGCGTCGAACGCGATGGTCGCCTTGCGGCTGTCCTTGGTGTGCCTGAACTCGACCGCGGAGTTCGGCCGCTGGTTGGAGATCACGCAGCGGCGGCAGAATGCGACGTGGCGCGGCAGACCGTATTTGGCCTCGGCCGCGTCGGCACTCAGCCCGAACGGCGTACGATCGATGGACGCTGGGTACGGATGTTTGTGCATCGGTTTTCCGCCGGCGGTTGGGATTGGAGACGAGATCACCACACGCTCAGGCCGCCGTCGACGACAAGCGTGTGACCGGTGACGTAGGACGAGGCGTCGGCGGCGAGAAACACCAGGGCGCCGACCATCTCTTCCGGCTGTGCCATGCGGCCTAGGGGCACGCGCGCGGAATAGCGCCGCATGAACGTGTCGTTCTGGCCGCTGGCAACGCCGCCGGGCACCAGCGTGTTGACCCGCACATTTGCGGGCGCCCACAGCGTCGCCAGGTAGCGGGTGAGGCCAACCACCCCGGCCTTCGATGCCGTGTAGACCGGCGGCGTGTTGATCGCCCGCCCGAGATATTCCGAGCCTTCGTAGATGCGCTGGTCCGGGGCCACGATACCGTAGATCGAGGCGGTCTGGATGATGGAGCCGCGGCGGCGCGCCACCATCCGGCGACCGATCTCCTGCGCCACGAAGAACATGGCGTCGAGATTGACCGCCATGATCTCGCGCCAGGTCGCGGCCGCGTATTCCTCGGCGGGCGCGAAGAACGCCGCGAGATCCGATCCCTTGGTGGCGGCGTTGTTGTGCAGCACGTCGATCGCGCCGAGCTCCGCCTCCACCCGCTCGACTGCGGCGCGCACCGCGTCGCTGTCGACGAGATCACATGCGATGCCGAGCGTCCGGGCGCCGCATCGGCCGGCCGCGTCCGTCGCGACAGCGGCCACGGCGTCGCCATCGCGGTCGAGCACCGCGACCGCGGCGCCATGGGCGGCGAGGCCGTCGACGAAATGCCGGCCAAGGATGCCCGCGCCGCCGGTGACGACCGCGACCTTGCCGGTGAGGTCGAATGCCTTGCGATGGTCGATCATTGCGTTGGGGGCCTGCTGCCGCCGCGGCGGCGATGCGTTCAGGCCAGCGCCGCGCGCTGGACCACGGTCATCACCGCGTCGCGTTCGCAAAACCACTCCTTGGCGAACTCGCAGTCGCGGTATTCGGTGAAATACGGGCCACCGAGGGTGTAGTGAACGAGACTTGCATCGGGCGAACGGTCGTACTCGCCGACCAGATGATTCCAGGCCGGGGGCAGCTCGCCGATCAAGTCATCGCTCGCAAGCCACTTGAACTGATGCAGCTCGAGGCCGGTGGCATTGTTGACGTAGTCGGGGGTGAGCGCGGTGCAGCGCGCGCAATTGAACACGATCACGCTCGACCAGTTCTTCTTTTCATACTTGGTCTGAACGGCGCCGAGAAACTTGGTGTCGTCCTTGGGCTGGTATTGATGCTTGACCACCTGGGCGGCGTACCGCGCGTCGCGCAGCGCCCACAAGCGGGCGATGTCGGCGCGCATCAGCATGTCGCAATCCATGAAGATGGCCCAGCCGGCGTAGTTGCACAGCCACGGCGTGAGAAACCGCGAAAACGAGAAATCGGTCGATTGCAGCGGATGGCGCTCGCGGGTGAACACGCCGGCGAGCTGCGACAGGCGCAGCGGCGTGACCGCAACCGGAAGCGACGAGCGTTCGTGGATCGAGCGCTGCAGCACATGGAATGCCGCCTCCTCACGCCCGTCGTATCCGATGAAAATCCGCACGACGTCAGCCTGCTTGTCCATCAATTCGCTCCGTTTAGGGACCGCCGCGCCAGGATGAATTCCACGATATCGAAATCCAGCGGCGTATCGATATCGTGTGATCGTTCCTGCGGCATCTCGTAGAGTCGCGTGCCGGCATAGAACACGCGGGGGTCGCGGCGAAACAACGCCGCCTGCCAGACATAGATTGACGCGTTCATGTCGAATGTGCGCGGGGCATCCTGGCGCCGGACGACTTCGGCGGGCAGCGGCTTGACCAGGTGCACGGTGCCGTCGTCCGCCATCTCGACGATGTTGAAGTACGGCGAACGATGCGAGGCCGCGCCGGTGATCACCGACTCGGCCCCGGTGCGGTCGAGCAGCGCGACCGCGCCGACGACGTCGCCCGGAGTTCGCAACGGCGAGGTCGCATCGAGGTCGACCAGTACGTCGTAGCGCACCGCGTGCATGCGCTCGACACTGTCGAGCGCATGCCGGATCGCGGGTATTTTGGCGGCGGTGTCGGTCGCCATCGCATCCGGCCGCTCGATCATGTCGTCGGCGCCGGCCGCGCGGGCGACCGCAAGAATGTCGGGCGAGTCGGAGGACACCGCGATGCGCTCGAACAGGCCGCTGGCACGGGCGTGCTCGATCGAATGGGCGATCAGCGGCTTGCCCAGCAGCGGGCGGATGTTCTTGCTCGGCACTCCCTTGGAGCCGCCGCGCGCACAGATGGTGCACAGGCGCTTCATGCCGCCCGTTCGATCCAGCGGAGGTCGCGGGCGGCGCGCTCGACCGCGTCAACAAGGTCAACCACCCGAAGGCCCTCATCGAAGGTGCAGAGATCGGCCGAGCCGTGTAGCATCGCCCGATGCATTGTCGCGTAGGTGGCGTCGCGCGCGACCGAGAACCGGCGGATATCCGATCCGATCTCGAGCGTGGCGGCGACAAGGTCGGCACGCAGCGTTTCGCCGTCGACCTGGACCACGATGGTGCGCCGGCCGACGCGATCCAGCGCGTCGAGATGGAGCGTCACCACCGGGCAGCGCTTGCAGACCATCAGAATGCCCCAGCCGTCGTCGGCATCGATCGTGACAGTGCCGAGCCGCCCGCCGAGTGCCGCGACGCGCATCCACGGCCCGAACAGCCAGGTCGCCAGATCGAGCTCATGGCTGAGATCGCGCAGGACGCCGCCACCACGCGCCTGGGACGCCGAGTAGGTCGTCGTCGCCTCGCGCCCCGGACGCCAGTCGCCGAGCCATTGCCCGACGTGCAAACTGGCGATCTCGGCCCGCCGGTTTCCGAGCGTCTCCCGCAGTGCTGCCACCACCGGGTGGAAGCGCAGGTTGTAGCCGACCGCGGCGGCGCGAAAGCCATGCGGCGGCACCGGCCCGGGCGCGACGAACAGCGGCTTCTCGACCAGAACTGCGCCCCGGTGGCCGGCCGACGCAAGCTCGGTGAGCGTCGCGAAATGGCGTACGGTCTCATCAGCGACCACGACATGGTCGAACGCGCCGCTGGTCATCGCTTCGGACACCGACCGAAAAACACGGCGCCCGCCAGCCTCGCCGCGGCGGCTCGCCACCGACACGTTGAAGGCGAGCGCCTCGAGTATGCGGGCGTGCCGGGCGCCGATCGACCCATATCCGATGACGAGCGCACGCGGGGTCATTGAAACAGGGCTGGCGCGTCGTCATGGGCGCGCTGAAGGTCCTGCAGATGGCCGACATCGAGCCAGTATTCGCTCAGCTGGTATAACGCGGGCGGCGCAAGCCGCGCCGCGACATGATTGAACAGCGTCGGCATGTCGAGCGTTCCGTCCGCCGGCACCAGATCGATCACCTCCGGCGACAGCACGTAGATGCCTGCATTCACCAGCTCACGCCGCACCGGCTTCTCCTCGAATCCCGCAAGGCGGCCTGGCTCGCCGGTTTGCACTACCCCGTAGGGCACCTGCCATTCGTGCTCGCGCACGCACATGGTGGCGGGAACACCCTGCTCGCGGTGGAACAGCATCAGGCGGCGTGCGTCGAGCGTGGTCAGGATATCGCCATTCATCACCAGCACCGGCGTATTCGGGCGGTCGGGCAACAGGCGCAGCGCCCCGGCGGTCCCAAGCCGTTCG
>Ga0070734_10002548_pt1 | contig 21621 bp, 15 predicted proteins | sample Coa_R1_8_FD_66444 | JGI IMG/M metagenome (GOLD analysis project Ga0070734, IMG submission 66444) | Surface soil microbial communities from Centralia Pennsylvania, which are recovering from an underground coalmine fire - Coalmine... | ecosystem: Environmental > Terrestrial > Soil > Unclassified ...
CCGGGCGGGAGAGGCCCCGGCGTTGGGTCGACTGCTGGAAGTGTATCGGGCCTACCTCTTGGTGCTGGCGCGGGTGCAAATCGGCCGGCGCTTGCAGGGCAAGGTCGATGCTTCCGATGTGGTGCAGGAGGCGTTCCTGGGAGCGTGCCGCGATTTCCCGCAGTTTCGGGGCACGACTTCGAAAGAGTTCCTGGGCTGGCTGCGGCAAATCCTGGCCTCGCTCCTGGCCAACCTGGTCCGCCACTATCAGGGGACGCAACGCCGGGATGTGCGGCTGGAGAGACAATTAGTCCTGGAGCTGGATCAATCTTCTCAGGCCCTGGACCGCGGTCTGGTGACCCCGCAGAGTTCGCCCAGCCATCAGGCCATCCGTCGTGAACAGTCTGTCCTCCTGGCCGAAGCACTGGGACGCTTGCCGGAAGAATGGCGCGAGCTGCTGATTTTGCGTCATCTGGAAGGACTGACATTCCCCGAGGTAGCCCAGCGTTTGGGCCGCACGATCGATAGCGTCAAGAAACAATGGCCACGGGCACTGGCTGGTTTGCGCCGGTTGCTGGATGGAGAAACGACATGAGCCACAACGAACCCCAGCAGCCCGAACCCGGGACGCTTTCGCCGGCGGTGGACGATCCACGCCTCGTCGAAGCCCTGGATCAGTACCTGGCAGCCATCGAGGCGGGAGAGAAACCCAACCGCCAAGCCTTCCTGGCCCGGCATGCGGAAATCGCCGGGGCTCTGGCTGATTGTCTCGATGGACTGGAAGCGCTCCAGGCGGCCAGTTCCTCCGGACGTGCCACCACCGCCGGAGTGAGCGTGGCCGGCATGTCCGGCGAATGGCAGCCCGAGGCCCCGCTGGGGGATTTCCGGATTGTCCGGGAACTCGGCCGCGGGGGAATGGGTGTGGTTTACGAGGCGGTGCAGCTATCGCTGGGGAGAAAAGTCGCGCTCAAGGTCCTCCCTTTCGCGGCAGCCCTGGACACGAAGCAGTTGCAACGCTTCAAGAACGAAGCCCAGGCGGCCGCCCACTTGCACCACACCAACATCGTCCCGGTCTACGCCGTCGGCGTGGAGCGGGGCGTCCATTTCTATGCCATGCAGCTCATCGAGGGGCAAAACCTTGCCATCGTCATTGGCAACATGCGTGGCCGGGCCGCGCCTGCGGGGCTGAGCGGCGCAAGCTCGGCACCCAGAGCGGAGCCGACCGGACCGTACTCCCCCCTACCCTCTCCTGTCGGCATCCCCGCCGCCGAGACCAAGCCCACACTGCGAGCCCAGTTGTCCACGCAGCGCTCGGAGGGATCGCCCGAGTTTTACCGCTCTGTGGCCCGGCTTGCGCTCCAGGTAGCGGAGGCGCTCGATTATGCCCACGGCATGGGCATCATCCATCGCGATATCAAGCCGGCCAATTTGCTTGTCGATGATCGCGGCAACGTTTGGGTCACCGACTTCGGCCTGGCGCAATTCCATGCGGATGCCGGCCTGACGCAGACCGGCGACCTGGTCGGCACGCTGCGCTACATGAGCCCCGAACAGGCCGGCGGCCCCCGTACCCTGATCGATCAGCGCACCGACGTGTATTCGCTCGGGGCAACCCTGTATGAGTTGCTGACACTGCGGCCCATCTTCGATGGCACCGATCGGCAGACCCTGCTGCACCAGATCCTGTATCACGAGCCGCCGTCCCCGCGGTCAATCGACCGGTCGATTCCCGTGGAGCTGGAAACGATCGTCCTGAAGGCGGTGGGCAAGGCTCCTTCCGATCGGTACACCACGGCACGCGACCTTGCCGACGATCTGTCACGCTTCCTCGAACACAAACCGATCCGTGCCCGCCGGGCTACGCTGTCGGAGCGAGCACGGAAATGGACGCGGCGGCATCCGTCGGTGGTGGTCGCCGCCGTCGCGCTGTGCGCCCTGACTGCGGCCGGCTCCCTGATCAGCCTGGGCATGATCCGCTCCGCTTATGAGCGTGAGAAGGAACAGTTCCAGATCGCCCGCCATTCGGTGGACGAGCTGATTCGCCTGGCGGAGAAGGAATTGGCCGATAAGCCATTTGTCGATGTGGTGGGACTGCGCAAGCAAATGCTGGAGGCTGCACTCTCGTACTATCAAAAATTCATCGATCAGAGCCGCGACGACCCCTATGCTCTCCGGTCCGACTTGGCCGCCACCCAGGAGCACGTGCAGAAGATTGTCGAGGATTTGACGGCGCTCCAAGGAGCCTTTCGGCTCAAGCTCTTATCTCAGGAAGAAGTGGTCAAGGACCTGCATTTGACCGAAAAACAGCAAGCGCAGCTCCGCGCGCTGGCGAAGAATCCCGCCGGGCGGCGCGGTGCGTTTCGGGAGTTCTACAAGCTGACACCGGAAGAGCGCGAGCAGCGCTTTGTGGACCTAGCCCGCGCCGATGCGGCGGCTGTGAAGGAAATCCTCGAGCCGGAGCAATCTCGTCGCTTCGAACAGATCGTCTTTCAGCTCCAAGGTCCGCAGGCCTTCCGTGAGGCGGCAATCGAGACAAAACTGAAGTTGACGGCGGAACAGAAGGACCGGATCCGTACCATTCTGGCGATGACCTACTTTCCCATGCCGCGGGATCTAATGCCGCCCGAGGGCTCCCCCCCGGGTAAACCGCCGGGTAAGGGGATGGGCCGCGAGGGGCCACCTAGTAAACAACTGGGGAAAGGGACGCGGCACGGTCACGATGGACCGAAGCCACCCGACGACCAGCGGGGAGTGGCCATCGCACGCATCCAGGAGCTCTTGACCCCCGAGCAAGCCAAGCTCTGGCAGGAGATGATGGGTGAACCGTTCCTGGGACAGACACCGTGTACTTTGCCTCCACCGGGCCACTGTGCACCGCTGCCGTGAGTTTGTCCGATCGGGCAAGACGCCCCCTGCACCGACAATAATTTCCGTATTCCCAAAAACCGCCAAATCGGGTCCAATCGCCGTCCAGGCGCCGTGCCGTCCTCGGCGCTGGTGGATGGAACCACCCAGTCGGCCCGGGTTGCCCCTATGGCACAAGTTAACCCTTCTTCCCCACGGCCCCTAGATGCCGTGGCCAGGCTCGATCCGCTGCCGAACCTGCGCCTGGAGCTGCGTCACGGCTCGGCCCGGCCTGTCTTCTATGAAGTCTCCGAGCTGGGGTTTCTGGTCGGCAGTGTGCCCGGTTGCGATCTGCGTCTGCCCGGCACGGAGTTGCCGCCAGTCCTATGCCTTGTCACGCGCCATGCCGGCGGTGCGGCGGTCCGCAAGCTCGTTCCCACCCAGCCCATCTTGGTCAATGGCCAGCTCCTGGTCAGCGGTCCCCTGGCAAACGGCGACCGGCTGAGCCTGGGATCTGTCGAAATCGTCGTACACCTGCGCTCCACACCAGCCGCGCAGTTCTCTGAACGGGACGACACAGGTCCTGGGGAACACGTGCATGCCGGCGCTGTATTCCAGCAACGGGAGGCATTCGAAGCGGAGCAAAAGGCCCGCCGTGAGGAGTTGGAAGCGTACGCCCGCCAGTTAGACCTCCGCCGTCAACAACTGGAGGAGCAGACCGAGGAACTGGAGGCCGATCGGGTCATCTGGTACCGCCGCCGCGAAGAGATCGAGCAAGAATGCCAACGGCGGGCCGCTCCACAAGACGTGGAGGTGACGCGCCCGCAAGAACAAGCCCCTGCGATCGGAACGGTCAAACTCGCACCGGAGCTTACCCATCAACAGCGTGATTTGCAGGCGCGCGAAGAACTCCTCGCCCGCCAGCAACAAGAATTGGCCGGGCTGCGGCAAGAGCTGGCGGACATCCGCCGCCAACTTTACGATCGCTATCGCCAGCGCCGCGATCGTCTTGCCGGCTTGCAGGAAGCCGTGGACCGCGCCGCCCGAAAGGTTCAAGAACGCAAGCGGCAGATCGATACCGAACTCGAACACAGCAGCGCGCGGGTCCGCGAGTTGGATGCCCGCCAAAGTGCGCTGGAAAAGCGCGAAGACCAGCTCGCGGGTGATCTTCAGCTCCTGGAGGAGCGCGACCGCTCGCTCAGCGCCCGGGAACAAGAATGGCACCGCGCCGACGCCAGCCGGCAGGCGGAGTATGAGGCACGCGAACAGGAGCTGGCCAAGCAGCGCGAGGCTCTGGAGAAGGACCAGGCCCAATATCAAGCTGACCTGGCCCGGCTGGACCGTCTTCAGGACACGCTGGAACAGCGGCAACAACAGCTCCAGGAGCGGGCCCGCGAGACGGATCAGCAGTTCGAGCAGCTCCAGCGAGCCAGTCGGGAGCTAGAGGAACAGGCCCGGGATCTGACCGAATGGCATGACAAGCTCCGCGCCGAAGCCAGCCGGCTCTCGCAACAGAAAAGCGAGCAACAGGCGGCATCGGTGCAGCACGCCCAACGGACCGCGACGCTGGAAGGGCAGCAGGCGATGTTGGCCTCGTTGCGCACCCGTCTGGAACGGATGCGCGAAGAAGTCCGCCGCGAGCAACAACGCCTCACCGAACAACAGACGCGCCTGGATGCCTCGGAGATCGAACTGCAACAACGGCTGGAAGAAGCACGCCGGCTCCGTGCGGAGCTCGACAGCGAAAAGCAGCTCAGCGATCAGGAACGCCGGCAGCTGGAAGAACGCCGGACGACCCTGGATGCCGCGGTGGCCCAGCTCGGACAGGCTCAGGAAGCCTTGGCACGAAAAGAATGCGAACTGGATCGACGGATCCAGGCCATCGACGCGGCAGCCGGCAAGCAGGCCGAAGAAGCCAAAAAACTGGGGGCCGAGGCCGAACAGCTTCGGGAGGCCCAGCAGCGCCTGGCCACTGACCGCCAAGCCCTGGGAGAGCGCGAAGCGAGCCTGGCACAAATGGAGCAGGCACGGGGGGCCTTACAAGAACAACTACGCCGCCGGTCCGAAGAATTGGCGGAGCGGCAGCGCAGCCTGGCGGACCAGGCCCGAAAACAGGACGAGGTGATCGCCACCTTGGAAACCCGCCGCGAGGAAATGGAGCGGGAACGAAAACAAGCGGACGAACAACTGGCCAAGCTTCGACAGGAGCTCGACAGCCGAGGGACCGCACTGGAGCAACAGCAGGCTGAATTGCTTCACCGCGAAGAAACCTTGCACCATCGCCTGGAACAGCTCAAGCGTACCGGCCGAAAGTTGGCTGCTGCCCGGAAGTCTCTACACGAAGAACGGCAAGGCTGGCTGGCCGTCCAGCAAGAAGCCCAGGAAGCAACGGCCCGCACCCGTGCCGAGCTGGAGGCGGCGCGGCACGGTGTCGTCGATCTTCAGCAACAGCTCCCCGAGCTCATGCTTCGGGCCCAGGCCGCGGCCGAGCGCCTGACGCAAGCCCGCGAACAGCTCCGCAACCATGTGCAAGAATTGCATGCCTACGCCCATCAGAGTCAGGAAGCCGTCGAGGCGCTGCGGTCCGACGTGCAGATTGAGGCGGGGCAGGTCCGAGAACAGCAACAGGCGCTCCATCGTGCCTGCGAGGAACACCGCTTGGCCGTCGCAGCTTTCCGCCAGCAACTCATCGAATGGCAAGGGCAACTTACCGAAATGAGACGCTCGCTGGCCCAGGGCGAGACCCGTCTGGAACGGCGCCAGGCCGAGGTGGATCAACAGGCACGGCAGATTGACGCCACGTCCACCCGCTTGGCCCAGCAGGCCGAGCAGTTGCAGGCCCAGGAACGCATCGTCGCCGAACGGCGCCAGGAGATCGAACGGCATCTGGATGACATGCGCGAGTGGTATCGCCGGAAACTGCGGGAGTTGTCGCAGGCCCGATCAGCCCCGGTTGGAGCGGAAGGAGAACCGACAAACGCCCGCCAGAGATCGGTACGCCACGATCTTCTGACAATCCCGCAAGAAGTCGAGCCGGCTGATCGGAAGCTGGGCGAGCTGCTCCTCACGTTGCATTTGGTCGATGCCGATACCCTGGCTGCGCTGCTCGATGAGGCCGGCAGGCAGCATCGCTCGTTACGCCAGGCTCTGCTTGCCGGCGGCTACCTGACGCTTTACCAGATGGCCCTGATCGAAACGGGCAATCTCGATGGCTTGGTACTGGGCCCCTTGCGCGTCATTGATCGGCTCCGGGTGACGCCGTGTGAGGCGGTATATCGGGTTTTCGATCCGCGCCGCAACCAGGAAGCGATCTTGCGCCACCTGGCCGAGTCGGAAATGGAAGACGCAGTCCATCCAGATGAATTCCGTCAACGCTTTGGCCAGGCGGCTACGGTGCGGCATCCGCAGGTGGCGGCAACGCTGGAAGTTCTGGAGATCAATGGCCGGCCGGGTGTGCTACAGGAATGGTACCAGGGCGTGCCGAGCAACGATTGGCCCGCACTGGCTTCAGTACCCGGTGTCTGGTTTCGTCTGCTGAGCCAGGCTACCCTGGGGCTGAACGCGGCCCATCAAGCGGGGTTGATTCACGGCCACCTCCAGCCGGCGTCCTTTGTGCTCAACGGAGAAGGCATCGTGAAGCTGTGCGGCCTGGGCGAGCCGCGCTGGCTGCTGGTGCCGCCGCCGACTGGCAGTGAGGAGAGCGTCGCCGGCGATTTGGCCGATCTCGGCTGGATTGCCGCGGACTGGGCCAGCATTACGGCGCGCCGTAAGGGGGCGAAAGGGAAGCCGTTGCCCGAGGTCCTGCAAACGGTTCTCGATCGGCTGACGACGCCGGATATTGAACAGCGACATGCGAGTGCTTCGGCGCTTCTCGAAGAATTGGAACGGATTGCCTCTGCGGTGCCAGCGCACGCCGAGGCACGGGAGCGGTTCCTGCAACAGATCCAGCTCCAGTCGGCCGGGGGGACGGCCTGGCGGCAGTCGGCGTGAATGGGACGTAGAGTCGTGTTATGGACTGGCGGCACAAAGCCGCCGTGATGCCGCTGTACATAAGCCTGACGCGCCAACGAAGGACCGCAGCCTCCTTCGCTCACGCGTCAGGCTTGCGGGATGCAGAATCCGATGAAGCGCTCTCGTCTTCTGAAATAAGTCGCATCGGCCGGCGTTCTCCGATACATTACAAGAAGCAGCAACCTCATTCTCTACGGTGCCACGGATCGGAGGCTTGCGCAGCTGCGAGCGGTGGCGGCTCCTATCTCCTTCGTGGAACCGGTACTCAATCAGGGAGAATCGTTCATGGCGGTGCCAACCAGGCGTGTGCGGCCCGGCTTTACGCTGATCGAGTTGCTCGTCGTCATCGCGATCATCGCAGTGCTGATCGGACTGCTGTTGCCAGCGGTGCAGAAGGTGCGCGAGGCGGCCGCACGCACACAGTGTAGCAACAACCTCAAGCAGTGGGGCCTGGCGATGCACAACTACCACGACGCGCAGGGCAGCTTCCCGCCCGGGGCCCAGAACAGCACTGGGTTCCCGCGTCGGGTTTGGGTGGTGTCGATTTGGCCGTATGTCGAGCAGTCGAACATGTACGCCCAGTTCAGCCTGGTCACCCCCTTCTATCAGCCTCCCAATACGGTCCCGAACACGACGAACGGCGTCTACGCCCAACGGCCCAAGATGTATTACTGCCCCAGCGACCGGGTCGATGCCCTCTGGCAAGGCGACATTTACTGGCGTGCCCGCGGCAGTTACGTCATCAACTGGGGCAACCAGGCCATTGACGCCCCCTTGAACCCGGCGCTCGCCCCCTTCGGCTACAAAAATGCCGCGTACGGCAATCCTCCACGGACAAGCCACATTGGCGACTTTACCGACGGGACCTCCAACACCATGCTCCTGTCCGAGGTCGTCATGGCCAAGAACGACACGGATTATGACATTCGCGGCGACATGATGAACGATGACACGCCTTGCACGCAGTTCATGACGATCAATACACCCAACAGCGGCACCGACAGCTCGCCGTACTGCAATCAGACCACCTACCCGGCGAATCCGCCGTGCAATAACACGTCCCCGTATCAGAAGGCAGCGCGCAGCAAGCACGTGGGCGGCGTCAACACGATCTTTGCCGATGGCCACGTGCAGTTCATCACGAACGCCATCGACCTGAACACCTGGCGAGCACTGAGTACGATGAACGGCGGCGAGGTGATCCCGGACTTTTGATGTACCCCGAACCAACGTACCCGTTGTCTCGGCCGAGCGTCTCTCCCCGGTAACGGAGATCTTCCGATGGCACAACCAATTCGGCGTGCGCTCCTTTTACAGTTTGTCCTCATGGGAGTCGTCGGCTGTTCCGGCTCGTCCCTTCAAGGCACCGTCAACGGCACGGTGACCCTGGATGGCCTACCGCTCAAGGAAGGCGACGTGCGATTCGTCCCTGCCAACGGTAAGTCCCAGACCGCCTCCGCAAAGATCATCGATGGCAAGTTCACCGCGGAGGTTCCGACGGGCGAAATGCGCGTCGAGATCAGCGCTCCCAAGGTGATCGGCAAACGCAAGATGTACGACACCGCCGACAGTCCCGTCGTGGACAAGGTGAAGGAATTCTTGCCGCCGCGCTACAACGCCAAGAGCGAACTGCGGCTGACCGTGAAGTCGGGGGTCCAGGACGGAACGTTTCTGCTGCAGAGCAAGTGACGGTGCTGGCAACATCCTATGTCAGCGTACCAGCCTGACGCGCAAGCGATGGACCGTAGCATTCGTCGCTCGCGCTTTCGGCTTGTAGGCGCACAGTCATTGCGGAAACGAACTGAGTATACCGCCTGCCTGGCCACGACTCCTGTCTCACAATCCGAATTGCACAGCCACCAACACGGCAAGGGATGCCGCCACGCAGTAGATTCCGAAGTATTTCCAGCGGCCTTTCTCCAGGGCCGCCGAGAGGAGTTTCAGTGCGAGTAGGCCGGCGAAGAAGCTACAGACCATGCCGACAGCTCCCGGCAGAAGCAGCTCCATGAGTCCCGCCGTCGTCTGCCACTCCTTGGCCCGCAACAGACGGTAAAGCTCCAGCACGATGACCGGCGGCGTCAGCACGACGGCCAGGGCAAAACTGAAGTCCTCAGCCAAGGGACGGGCGATACCGCAGAAGAGTGCGGTGGAGATCGTCGCTCCGGAACGTGAGAAACCTCGGAACGGCAAACACAGGCCCTGGGCCATGGGGGCCATTGGTGTCAGTTCATTTTTCCGTCTGTTTCCGAGGTCGGCCTCGGGGGCGCGGCATCAACGCCAGCCCCAGGCTGCGCGCCGTCGCCTCGACCCAACCCGGCGAGCCGAAAGGCCGGCCGCTCGTCACCGCACGCCGCACCGCTGCCAGCTCGCGCTCCGTTAACGGAGTATGGACGAACCGGCGCCAACGGGCTTGACGTGCACGCTCGGTCTGGCCCAGCGTGTGCCAGCCAGGCAGTTGCGTAACAAGTTCGTCCCCTTGGCCCAAGCCGTGGACGGGGTAGCTGCACCACGGGTACTGTTGCACATCGCTCACCAGGCCGGCCCGCATCGGGTTGGACTCGATGTAACGGAGGACGGTCAGCAGATGGTCGTCGTCCTGGATCACCGGGCTCTTGAACCGACCCTGCCAGACATGGCCGACGCTGCCGTGCGCTTTATGGAACCGCCAGGTGTGCGCGACGGTGAGCGATTGGAGAATGCGGCTGATGTTCTGCTCGCTTTCCGGCTGGAGCAGCAAGTGGAAGTGATTGCTCATCAAACAATAGCCATAAAGCCGAAAGGGGTAGCGCTGGCGCGTCTGGCGCAGAGCGTGTAAGAAAGCGGCAAAGTCGGCGTCTGCGCTGAACACGGCTTCGCGGTTGTTGCCGCGGTTCAGAGCATGGTAGACGAGGCCATCCGCGATCGGGCGGGGCAGGCGTCCCATCCCCGTAGACTAACGCCACGCCAGGTCAGCGCCAAGGGAAAAATGAACTGACACCATTTCTTCATTTCTTCCCCGGTGGCGTGAGCGGTGCCGCGAATCTGAGTTCGTTTACCAATGCCCAAATCAGTAGCTATTACCAGAGCCTGTTCCTCTCCTCCAGAGGGACCGGCTTGGATGTGGAGATCCTGGACACCGCCCTGGATGTCTTTGCCACGACCCTATCCCTAGGCGGCACGATTGGGCAGAACTATGGCTTTGCGGTCAATAGCTATGGCCTGGGCGCCTATTCCTGGAATATTGGCAGCAGCGGCCAGGCCTTCGGTGTGTCCAACAATACCGTCCTCGATGTCTACCAAATCCTCTTGGCCGCCAACAATTCCGCTGCGGGCGGGGAACCCTGGAACGGCAATACGTTTCTCCGCAACGAGGCCTTGAGCGTCTTCCAGGGGATCAACGCTGCTTAACGCTCCAAATCGTGGCGGGTGGCGGGAGAAGAAGACAGGGAGCAGCCAGAGAATGCTCCGGTCTCTTCTCCCGCCACACGCCAGCCGCCCCGGTCCTGCTGAGGATCCACTTAGCCGCCAACGAGCCTCGGCCGCTCCTTGCCCCATCCAGAATCGTCCTGGAGCGGCGGCAGGTGTGAAGGAAGGTCGGCACGGCTAGCATAGCACGTATGGTAAACGCGAAGAGTTACATAAATGCTGATGTTCATGGCGTTTTGCGGGTGGGGCAGACCCGCGTATCGCTAGATTCTATCGTCTACGCCTTCCGGTGAGGGCACTCCCCTGAGACGCGGTCCGGCGGAAGGTGTCCGGTGCTTGTTTAGCGGCGGTTCGCAGAACCGCGTGGGGCGCATCCCCGCGCGGTTCTGCGAACCGCCGCTAAACGGACACAACCAACCGAATCGTGATTGAGACGATCCGCGAACAGTATTCGGCCCTCAGTCTGGAGGAGGTCTATGGGGCCGTCGCGTTTTATCTAGCGAACAAGGATGAAGTGGATCAGTATCTGCGACAGCAGGAGCAACGCTGGGATGAGTTCCGCCGAAAAGCCGAGCAGAACCCGAATCCAGTTGTCGAGCGACTCCGCGCTTTGCAGGCGGCCGATCTTGCCGACAAGCGATGAGCCGTCCCCGTTTCCTGGCTGACCAAGACTTCAACGAGCACATCATCCGTGGAGTGCTGCGTCGTGAGCCGGTGATTGACCTCGTCCGACTGCGCGACGTGGGCCTCGAAAGGCATCCCGGTGCAGAGATCTTGGCCTATGCCGCGATGGCCCACTCAACAGGCCCATCCTATGGGCCCATCTCCTGCACCACTTCCCCGCCCGCTCGGGTAGCCAGTGCCGGCAAGACGGCATTGGCTTGGTAGGGTAAGAACCGGACTGAGCCATCGGCGAAGAGCCAGTTGCCGCCGCCGGGATGCTGGCTCCAGAAGTGGTGCGTATCGCAGTTGGTGTTGTCGCCGGGACGGTAGTTCTCGGGAAAGAAGGAGCGGCATAGCACGGGGGAGTCCTCCGCTGCTGTCTCGTAAACGGCATAGGTATTGCGCACCCCCAAGGATGCATCAAAAGCACTCCAGCTCCACCATCCCCAGAAGAGATCCAGCGACGGCGGCCGTTCGCCGACAAGCATGGTGTTGCTGGTGCCGTCGGTGATGTCGGCCAGGCGGGTGCGGGAGCTCTCGTAGATCACGCCATCACATTTGGGTCGAGCCCAGGGGGTAAGCGGGTTGCCCCTAAAAGTCATGGTCCCGGTCACCGCCAGATAATCGGTCAAGGCTTGCCGGGCGGACCCATCCGGATCCGCATACAATCCTCTTGCCCGGCGCTCAGAAGGACAGACAAAAAGCGGTACCGATTCGGCGTGGTAGTAGGCATAGCCGGTGTTCGCCAAGTTGCCTTGTTCGAGAAACGGCAGAATCAAGGTGGCCCAGCTTTGCGTGACGAGGGTACGGTTGCCCTGCGGGGAGATAGGTGTCTTGCTCGGGTTGAGGAACAGGGCCCGGGCATCGTAGGCATGGGGAAAGGTCTGATAGCTGTCATGATACGCCTGCATCGCCAAGCCGATCTGCTTGAGATTGTTCCGGCACTGCAAGCCGTTGGCGGCTTCCCGGATCTTCTGGACAGCGGGGAGAAGAAGGGCGATCAGAACCGCAATGATCCCCACGACCACCAACAGCTCCACCAGCGTAAAGCCTGCTGGCCGCGCAGCGCGGAAGAAGGAGAATCGCATGAGAATGCGCTCCATTTCGAAGGCGGCCCGCAGTAGAATGGGGAGGTCATCGGTCCGGGCGCGCAGACCAGCCGTCTGGACGATGCCGGGCCGGTGAGGAGATTGCTTGGCGGCATGGCCTCACCGGCCATTTGTTACAGATGGCCGCGGCGGCGCCCCAGGAGAAGTAGCACAGAACGGGCAGCCGCCTGCGGCCACAGCTTTGGCTCTCATTTCTGAAGCGGCACTTCTTCGATGCCTAACAGGGCGGCCGCTTCGGTACGATAGCGGTGCAGTTCTTGATCGCGGGGCTTGTTCTTGTCCATCCACTCCGCCGCTTGGTCAAACCAATGGCGGGCTTCCTCGGAATTTCCTAGTCGGCAGTAGGCCATGGCCAAGAAGAACCAATCTCCACTATCGCCGCCGTCGCGGAGCTGCGTCGACTTCGTGAGCGCAGCGACCGTATCTTGCCACTTTTCGGCACGATAGTAGGCCAGGCCCAGAGTGTTCCAGAAACCGCCCTTCAGCGGTGCCATGGCGACGGCTTTGCGGGCAAGCAGAACGGCCAGCTCGGTATCGTGAATCGGCGGTTCTGATTCGCTGGCCAGGAACCAGGCCACCCGATTGGCCACTTCGGCATTCTCCGCACCACGCTGCACCGCTTGCTCCCAAGCAGCGACGGCCTCGTGCGGAGCGCCCAGGCCGGCCAGCGCCCGTCCCCATAGGAGGAAATAACTTGCAGGATTATCGGCTCCGGTCTGGACCGCCTCCTGGCAACCAGCGATGGCCTCTCGATAGGCGGCGAGGGATTCCTGTTGCGCTCCTAGCCTGTGCAGGGCATCGCCCAATTTCCAGTGGGTAATGATCACGCGCGATCGGGTTATCCACACGCTCGGGAATGCCGCCGCGACTTTTTGGCGGAGAGCCAGTTCCTGGCGAAGCGCTTCCACTTCCTCCTGCACCTTGCCGATGAGCTGGAAGAATCCGGCGCGGTCCATGTAGGCGTCTCCCAGGCGGAGGCAAGCGGCCATCTTCTCGGGAAAGACCTCGAACGTTTGTCGGCGCACTTGCAGCTCGCGGTGCAAAATCGCCTCGGCCTCCTGCATGTGATCTGTCATTTCGAGCAGGTTGCCGAGGTTTCCCAGGCTCTCTCCGAGCTCGACCTGGTAGAGCAACTCGTTCGGTTTTTCCGCGACCAGTTTCTCGCGGATTTCCAAGCCTCGGCGTATCCATGCTTCCGCCTCGGCCGGCGGGAGGCCGCTGTGGTAGAGGTGGATATAACCGAAGCGGGCATTGGCCGAACCGAGATCGTGCCAATACTCCAGGTCCGTGGGCACCTCCTGTACCAGCTGGTCCAGGATTCGCAAGGCATTCGTGAAGGCGTTCTCGATCTCGGTACGCCGTCCCGATAGCTCCTGTCCTATCCACATGTTTCCCTCCATCCCATCGACGAGCAGATAGCTTTGTGCCAGGCTATGCCGATAGTGGCGGTTCTGCGGAAATTCGGCCGCGAGCTGGGCGGAGACAGTCAAGGCCTGCTGATAAGCGGCCATCGCTTCCCTGTCCTGGCCGAGCCACTCCCGGACCTCGCCGATGCGGCGGCAAGCCTGCGCCATCTTCAGACGCACCTGGGGGTCGCTGCTATTCTGCTTGGCAAACTCCGCATAGAACGCTAGGGCTTTATCCAAGAAGCGGCGATCGTCAGCCGTCAATTGCTGCTGCTGTGGCAGCCGGTTCTCCGCATTCGCCAGGTAGATTTCGTCCAGAATCCGGTAGGCGGTGTCGAGATTGCCCTGGGCGCGCTCGTAGTTTTCCTTGGTTCGATCGCGCTCCCAGACGATCAGCACCGTGGCGATGCTCGATGTACTCAGGATCCCCGCCAGGAGCAGCAGAGCAGCCCAGACCGCCGCCGGGTGCCGCCGGCACCACTTCGCAAGGCGCTGGACCAGCGTCGGTGGGCATGCCTGCACCGGCCCGTCGTCGAGGTAGCACTGCACGTCCGCGGTAAAGGCGCTGGCCGTGTCATAACGGCGGTTGCGATCCTTCTCCAGCGCCTTCATTACGATCCAGTCCAGCTCCCTCCGGAACAGCCGGTACAGGCGCCGGGGCTCGCTCCTGCGGTTGGCTGAGACAATGGTTGCCGCCTCCCCCAAGGTGCTAATCCGTGTACTGGGCTTGGCCGGCTCCTCATTGCAGATGATGCGGCGAATCTCGTCGTAGCCGGAATCCCTCAACCGTTCCTTGTCGAACGGCGTGGTTCCCGTCAGCAATTCGTACAGCAGGACGCCCAAGGCGTAGACATCGGTGCGCGTGTCTACGTCCTGTCCGCTCATCTGCGCTTGTTCGGGGCTCATGTACAGCGGCGTACCCATCATGTGGGTAAACCCAGTGAACAGGGTCTTATCGGTCAAGCGATCGTGGCCCAGCGCTTTGGCAATGCCAAAATCGATCACCTTGGCCACTGGGCGACCATCGTGCAGTGTCACCAGCACATTGCTCGGTTTGATATCGCGATGGATGATTCCCTTCTGGTGAGCATGCTGCACCGCCTGGCAGACAGTTACGAACAGTTCAAGCCGCTCCCGCGAGGTGAGCCGATTCTCGTCGCAAAATTGGGTGATTGGAATACCCCGGATCAATTCCATGGCGAAGTAAGGGTGGCCCGAGTCAGCCGTGCCGGCATCCAGCACATGGGCGATATGTGGGTGGTCCATCAAGGCCAGCGCTTGCCGCTCCGCTTCGAAACGGGCGATAACTTGCTTGCTGTCCATGCCGGGCTTGATGATCTTCAAGGCGACCTTGCGGCGGACAGGATGTTCCTGCTCCGCCATGTAGACGATGCCCATGCCTCCTTCGCCGATCTGCTCTAGCAGCTTGTACGGTCCGATCATCGTGCCGGCGTATTCGCTCAGCGACTTCTCGGCGGTGCCGACCGGAGAACAAGCCGGCGGTTCGAGGAAGCTGCCCAGTTGCTGGTGCATGGCGAGCAACCCTTGAATATGCTCACGCAGCTCAAGGTTATCCGAACAGACCTCGGCCAGGTACGCCGAGCGCTCAGCCGGATCGGCAATGGCAAGGGCGGCGTCGAAGATCTCACGCTCACGCATGGCGCTGTCCTTTCCCGGGGAAGGTCCAAGCCTCCACCCCACAGTGCGGATTCTGTCTCCGCATTCCGCCAAAAACATTCGAGAAATCCCGAACGCGCGTCCGGTGCATGGCTGGGATTGTTTCCATGCGATCTCAGGTAAGCGCAGAATTCTGTTAAGGAAAAAGGGGTAGCAACGCGTGGCCGCGTGGCCCTGTGACTTTTTGCAGCTCTGTAAGTTGCGACTTCAAAAGCACTTCGGCAATGTCCCCTCTCGCCAAAGTCAGATGTCCACGCGGCCCAGTGGCCCCGTCCTTTTCGTTCCTTGCTCCTGCCTCGCCATACTGTTGTGACAATGTCTATCGGTCATGATCGGGGATTCTTCAACTGCTTGAGCAGAAACGCCCGAGCATACGCCCAGATGCGCTCCGCGCTTCGAAGCGACACGCCCAGGGTCTCGGCTGCCTGCGTGGAAGTGAGGCCGGCGAAGAAACGCAATTTGACCAGCTCCGCCGCTTCCGGATCGGTGGCGGCCAGTTGATCCAGTGCTTCATTCACGGCCAAAATGTCATCATCAATTCGAGGAGCGGCGAGACTCGCTTCATCGAGCGGATGCCGATGATGGCCAGCGCCCCGTTTCAGACTCTGTTTGCTCCGGGCCGAATCTACCAGGATCCGCCGCATGGCTTCTGCCGCGGCAGCGAAGAAATGGCCGCGGCTATTCCAGTGCTGCGCTTTCTTGGTATCCACCAACCGCAGATATGCCTCGTGGACCAGGGCCGTTGCCTGGAGTGTCTGGCCAGGCTTCTCGTGGGCCAATTTCTGGGCCGCCAGTTTGCGCAGCTCGCCATAGACCAGCGGAAGAAGCTGCTCCGCAGCGTGGCGATCTCCTCCCTCGATCGCGGACAGGACACGGGTGACCTCGTTCATCGGCGGCACCCAGATGCTGGCAAATCCTAGATCAGCGTGCGTAAGTCGGCAGCCCACAAGCCTAGCGCGACAGCGAAGGGCCTTCGCTCGCGCTTCCGGCTTGTAGATGCACAATCATTGCGCAAGTGAACTGAGTATACCGCCTGCCTGGCCGCGACTCCAGTCTCACAATCCGAATTGCACAGCCACCAACACGGCGATGGATGCCGCCACGCAGTAGATTCCGAAGTATTTCCAGCGGCCTTTCTCCAGGGCCGCCGAGAGGAGTTTCAGTGCGAGTAGGCCGGCGAAGAAGCTACAGACCATGCCGACGGCTCCCGGCAGAAGCAGTTCCATGAGTCCCGCCGTCGTCTGCCACTCCTTGGCCCGCAACAGACGGTAAAGCTCCAGCACGATGACCGGTGGCGTAAGCACGACGGCCAGGGCAAAACTGAAGTCCTCAGCCAAGGGACGGGCAATGCCACAGAAGAGTGCGGTGGAGATCGTCGCTCCGGAGCGCGAGAAACCTCGGAACGGCAAGCAGAGGCCTTGAACCAAGCCGATCCAAATGGATGACCGGGGCCTGATCGTCCAGGTTTCCGATTTCCTCTCCCGCGAACCGGCAGCAAGGATGAGAAGACCCACCAGGAAAAGCCCCGTCGCAATCAACGGCATATTCTTGAACAGATGCTCGACCTCGCCCTTTTCATGGTGCAGCATCCCAATCAGGATGACCTTTTCGATCAAAAATTTCAGGCCCAAGCCGAGCACCCCCGTGACGACGGTGGCGAGCAGGATCATTGTGATGAACTGAAACTTCGATCTGGGCGTCGCGTCCTTGGTCTCGCCGGCCACCGCAGGGAACAGCAATGGCTTCCAGCGGGGCCAGAAGTAGAACAGGACCGCGAACATTGTTCCGGTATGGAGCATCACGAGAAGGAACGTCAATTCCGGGGCGCTGGGATCCAGTCCCATCAGCCGTTCGGCAACGATCACGTGGGCCGTGCTGGAGACGGGCAGCAACTCCGCCATGCCCTGAATCAGCGCAAGAAGAATGATCTGAGGATAATTCATCGGATCAGTATAGCGTCTCGTGCAAGGAGCGGCGAATCCGACTCGTCCAAGCCTGAAATGTCGGCGCGGGCCGGTGCGGTGGCGCGCGGATGCATCGGGATCCGATTGTCAAGCATTGCCCATTCCGCAAACAAAGAATCGACCGCCTGCTGGGGTGTGGTTGGCCGCAACGCCATCGTCGTATCCTGCCGATGTACCGCAGGCTGCATGAGCGGGACCGGCAGCGGGGGCAATTGCGTGGGGCGGATTAGCAAGGCTGCCGGCGAAGGACTCGGTGGCGGACTGCCATTTCCTCCATTTGCCTGGAAGACGCGGAGCCCGGCAACCAGGCTGAGGTTCGACCCCTCAGTGACGATGCTCTGGGCTCCGTTCGGATCGGTGAGATCAATCGCCAGGATGCGGGCGGCCGGCACCGCGCCCGAAGCGATCGTGGGGATGTAAATCACGCTGCCGTCCAGACTCACCGCGATGCCGTTGTCGCCGATAAGCTTGTCATGGGCGGAGAGCTCGGTCAACGAATCTGGGCCCACCAGGACCAGACTCCCGGCAGTTCCATCTCCCCCGATCGTGGACGCATACAGATTGCCCGTCCTCGGATCGACCGCGATGCGATCCAGGTGGGCCTCAAATCCGGACGTGGGAAACATCGGACCGAATCGAGATTGCGCGCCGGTCTGGATGTTGACTTTCCAAATCTGGCCCGGCAAATTGCCGCCGACGTTGCCCGGTTCATCGCCGACGTAAATACTGTCCGGATCGCCGACAACCGGTGCGATGCCGGTTGGATTCGTGAAGAAGTCCGCCCATCCGCTGCCATCAGTGATGAGCGTTTGGTTGCTGGTGATATCGAGATTGTTCGGGTCGATCCGGACAATATTGTGCGTGAAGCCGGAGGAATCTCCCGTGTCGGCCACGTAGATGTAACCATTCAGGAACGTGATGGAATTCGGAGCGTCGAGATACCCACCCGTGGCCAGTAGAGTCTGGCTGCCATCGCTCGGGTCGATCCGAACGACCGCCCCCGTATCGAACGCAGTCAGATCGGCGACATAGAGATTATCCTGCGGAGCGGGTCCTTCACAAATCTCCAGGGGCAGGCCGAACAGCCCAGCGGGCCGAACGGAAACGGCCGTCTGCACTCCGGTCATGGGATCCACGCCAATAATGCCGGTCGGAGCGGAGGTATCGATCGGTGTGGACGAAGGCGATGGGCTGGTGCCGACATACAGCTGGTTTGCGTCGCTAGAAAACGCCAAACCGGCCACGAGACTTAAATTCCCGCCCGAGGAGAGGACCGTCTGTGCTCCTGTGCGGGGATCCGCGGCGAAGAGAATGGCGGGAGCGGTTCCGCTGGCCATCGCACCGACGAAGATCGTCCCTGGACCATCGATGCCCGAGCCGGCCACGATGCTGCGCACACCACTTCCAGATCCGAACGAGGTGAGCAGAGTCTGCATGCCGTCCGGGCTCACGCGGACCGCGTTTCCATCCCCGCCGTTAATCACCAGGAGATTGCCGGTCGGGAGTCCGCTGTCGGGGTCGAGTTCCTGCGTGATGCCCGCGGGGAAGTTCAGAAGATTACCTTCGGTAATTTCGTTCTGGGCACCGGTGGAAAGGTCGACCTCGAAGATGGCCCCCGTTCCCGAGCTGCCCGCTTTCGCGTCGGCCAGGTAAACCTCGTTGTCGTTGCCCGGAACCGGTGCCAGGCCGACCGGATCAACGAAGTTTCCGCCGTAAGAAATCTCTGTTTGTGCGAGGCTCTGGAGATTGACCTGGACGAGATTGGGGAGCACCGTGCCGGCATCGTTTCCGGAAGAGGCGACGTAGAGAGAGCCGTCGATGTACGTCAGGGCCGTGGGACCGTGAATATGGTGGAGATCTCCGGGCGGTGCGATCAGGCTTTCGCTGCCGTCGGCTGGATCGACCTGAAGAATGCCGCCCCCTCCCGGTCCGAAGACGTGGTGATCCGCGACGTACAGCCTTCCGTCAACGATGGTGATTGCCTCGGGCAGCGACAACAGCCCCCCGGAGCGGGCAGCCACGAGGGCCTGGTTGCCCGTGCTGGGATCGACCGCAAAAACTCCCGTCGGAAAGGAGGCCAGAGAGCTCCACTGATCCCGGGGGACGAATCCCGACGGACTGGTGGTTTCGACGATCCACCCGTCGGGGATGAGGGATGGAACAATGCGATCCTCCAAAGTTTCCAGCTGCGGACGATGGGCCCGGGAGGAAAATGAAAACATCTTGTTGGCTCTCCTTCTCGGATGTTTCGCCGTGGTTCGCAGAACCACCGCGAAACAAGCGGGACCTTTCATGGCTTGCTCATCCCGACAAAACTTCCCTCGTTCTCGCGGGCCAGAGCCCAGAGAAAAGCTCCGACGTCGGGGCTTTCGTAAAAGAAGCCGACGGTGTTGATGCGCACACGGGGGCGATCGGCCAGCGGGCGATTCCAGGTCCGCCGCAGCAGATTGCGGATGTACTTGGCAAGAATTTCCGAGCGCTCCGTTTCCTTGAGAGCGTTTTGCTCCGGCGTCAGGCCGGGGCCGGCATTGGGTAACCCGTCCGATAAAACATACATCGTGTCCAGGCCGGCGCTGCGGTAGCGAAACGCGGCTTCGAACGCATCGTACATGTTGGTGCTGCCCAGCGGCCGAACGGAGGCGAGAGCCAGCGTGACTCGATCGGCGCTCGTTTTTGGATCGTAATCGAGCCATTGCCCCTCATTGCCCAGCAAGTAGGACACTTTATTGGCAAAAAGGAGGACCTGGAACTTCTCCAGCTCGGGAAGGCTGCGCATGATCTTGGCCAGGGCTTCCCGCACGCCGACCCATTTCTGGGCGTCAGGAGTGCGTTCATCGACCAGGTCCATGCTGCCGGACATATCGACGAGAAAAATCACCCGCCGTCCGGTCAGCGTGATGCCTTCAAAGCGGTTCTCGACGGCCGCCAGCGCCCGGCTAGCCTGATCGGCCAACCGTTTCTTTTCGCCCTCCAGCTCCACGAGGCGACGGTTGATGTCGGCCAAGTCCGCGCTCTTGGTTTGGGTGGCTTTCTCGAGAGCCTGGACCTTGCCCACAGCAGCCAAGAGTTTGGAACGAGAACTCGCCAGGTCCGCCCGCAGTCCGGGGACCTGGTCCGCCAGTGCTTGCAGTTCCTTCACCTGCGCCTCTGCATCTTGCAGTTGCTTCTGCAAATTCTCCACGCGCCGGGCCGACGCCTTGGCCATGTCTTCCTTTTCGCTGAGCCGCTCTTCCAGGGCCATGGCCTGTTGTGACACATCCGCCTTTTCTTTCGCCAGCGCCCGCTGCTCGCGCAGAAGTTTGGCCAAGCGCTCTTCTGCCAGCTTCTGCTCGGCGCGTAAGCGCTCCCGATCTTCCTGAAGGGCAGCAAGCTTGGCGCGCTCGGCTTCGAGGGTGCGTTCCGTCTGATCGCGGCGACTGGCGGCTTCATCGAGGAGCGTTTGCGTGGCTTTCAGCTGGTCCCTGGTTTTGCCGACGGCCAAGGTTTCTTCTTTTGCCGCGCGCAGATTCAGCAACCAGAGGAGGATGACGCATCCCAGGGCACAACAGAGCACATCCACCATGGAAATGTTAAAAACGGTCGGGATGCGGTGGCGGACTTGCATGGCTTATCAAGGCAGAAACGCCTTCTCTAAAGATCAAAAGAAAGCAGCCGAAAGGTCCTTTTTTTCGCTTCCCCCGTGTCGGGTAGAGGCTCGACTGTGGGCAGAGGAAGGACACAATCCAGACTGCCGTGCGGCAATTCGCCGCGCTGGATACGAACCGCCAATTCATGGGCGGCCTGGGCCGTCGCATCAGCGGACTGCACGGTAACTCCCAGCGGCTGCCCGTTCGCGGGAAGGAGGTCCTCGCCAAAATCTGTAGACGATTCGGGATCGGCGGCGGGTGTTGCTTCCGCCAACACGTTTTGCAGCGCCGGCACCAAGCCCGGCAGCCGGCCGACGGCCCGGCTCACGACCACCAGGCGGAGCGATTCCCGGCTCGTCGCCGTCGCCAGAAGCTCGCGGATTGCCTGGAGTCCCTGCTGCGCCAGCCGACCACAGTACGCGCGGATTTCCTCCGGCTGAAGGAGAAGATGCTGATACCAGTGAGCCGTTTGCAGCAAAAACTCAACCGCTCTCCCCTGGACACACGTGTCCAGCGCATCGTCGATCCGTTCATAAAGCGCTTGCTCGGCCGCGGGGGTGTCGCGCGGGTCGCGCCGGCTCTGACGGATACAGCGGTCGGCCACCGCGTCCAGCAGACGTCCTCTCCAGATTCGCAGATTTAAATGAGTCCAGGATTGCGACGTGTGCAGGTTGAGCTGGCCACCCTCGGCAGCGACGACCGCGGCCGTCAGGGCATGGTCATCGGCGTCCACAAAGAGCGCCGGCCCCGACCAAGGCTCGGCGCGGTAAATGGCCAGCGCGCTGGCCAAGGGCGCCCGTACCGAACCGAGCAAAGGCAGGTGTGCCTTCTCTGCCAACGGTGGCAGCAACAGGAGCTGGGCACGAGTAAGGTATGCAGGAATGGCCAGGACCAGGCCTTTGGCTCCGGCAAGCGCTTGCTGAAGTCGTTCGAATAC
>Ga0070734_10002549_pt1 | contig 21609 bp, 21 predicted proteins | sample Coa_R1_8_FD_66444 | JGI IMG/M metagenome (GOLD analysis project Ga0070734, IMG submission 66444) | Surface soil microbial communities from Centralia Pennsylvania, which are recovering from an underground coalmine fire - Coalmine... | ecosystem: Environmental > Terrestrial > Soil > Unclassified ...
TCGGGATCGATTCCGGACACGATGGCATAGGCGTTCCAGGCATCGCTGCCGGGCGACAATGCTACGGTCGTGATCGACAGCCCCGGCTCTGGCGACAAGGGTGCGGGTTGAGTGAATATCTTCCCGACGGCGGCCACCCGCAGAAGCCTGCCGCGCAGGGATCTAAGGGCCAGCAGCTTGCCATCAACGGCAACGGTCGCGTCGGGTGCCAGAATTGGGTGGCCCCATTCGCCGTGGGCCGTGACCGTCAAACCGGCATTGTGGGCGCGGATGTAATCGATCAACTCCCATAGCTGCTGATCCGTCAGACGGTCTGCAAAGCCAGGCATCAAAAGCTCGCCGTTCGACCCCTGGATTCCATGGCTCAACCACCAGAACAGCTCGCCGTCGCCGAGGTCGAACAGACCGGAGGCCGTCAGGTCCGTTGGCGACAGGCTGAGCGAGCCAGCGAGCGGGCCGTCACCGCGTCCCTCAGCGCCATGACAACCCGCGCAATTTGCCGGGAATAGTTCGGCTCCCTTGACGATCGCGGCCGACGTGAAGCCGGTCGACGAGCGGTAGAAACTGGTTGGGTAAGCCGGGACAAGCAGGAGCTGCAGGTCCGGTATCGTCAGGGACAGGCAGAAAATGGCCGGCACCATAGGGATCCAGGCCCGTCGGCGAATCACGATGGCGACCCCGACCATGGCCAAAGCAGTCAGCAGCAGCATTCCGTCCTTGAGCATCACGTGCCTTAGCGAGGGGGCCCACAGGATGTCGAGGGACAGACGGCTGGAAAATGGCCAGTAAGGTTGTTGGTGCATGGCCGGTTCCAGTCGCAGGAGCAAGCCCGCCGCCAATATGGCCGCCGCCCCGACCAGAGCTTCCAGAGCAACGCTTACAATCAGTCTTCTGCGGCCAAGCTGGGCCTCACCGGCGGCAAGGGCTGGCGCAAGCAGGAACCGGTTTGAGGCGGCAAGGGCCATTAGTGCCAGGAACAGCGAAAGCTTGACGAGTGCGACCTGCCCATAGTCGGTGCCTACCAAACCGGCGAGGTTGCCGATCAACACCCAAGCCTGAAAGCATATGGTGGCCGCCAAAACGGTGACGCAGGCAACCCCAAGCCTGGAAAACCGCCCGACGGAGACGGAAGCCGCGGCAGTCGGGCTGAGCTGGATGACGACGAGAAGAGCCGGCAATCCTCCCAACCAGGCCCCGGCCGAGAGCAGGTGCAGGACTTCCGTCGTCGTTAACTCGATGCCGAGGGAGCCGCCCATCGAGACCCCGTGACCAAGCCCGGCTTGCAGACCGACCGCAGCCCCGCTCAACAGGGCCGCCCCATGCCTGGCCCAGCCATCGGCCCGGCCCGCCGCGAAGGGCAACCCCGCGAGGAGCAGCAAGGCTAGGCGGGCGATAAGGATCGTGCCGAAATGCGTGTCCAGCAGTACCACGGGCACTGTCGCGAGCGCCGATGAGATGGTCTCTTCGGGCGCCAGGTCCCGGGCTTCCGCCAGGAGCCAGCCGCCGCCGCCAAGGATGGCGACAATGAGGCTCGCAAGCACCAGCTGGGCGAGGCGCCGTCGGACGGCGCGCCTCGCCTCAGCCGGGCTGCGTAGGAGGGCCGCAGGAGCGATGACCGAGCAGGCAAGCGCGGTTCCGAACAGACACATGGTCGCCGCCATGTGCAGCCCGCGTAACAGCCCATGCACCACCTCGGCCCAGGTCATCGCCGCAAGCACGGTCAGGGCGCGATGGTGAACTTGAACTTGCCCGTCAACTTATGCCCGTCGTCGGCCGCGACCGATGTCCAAAGGACCACGTAGGTCCCGGCCTGAAGGGACTTCACGCCGACGGCCAGCTGCTTGGCATCGCCGCCCACGATGTGGCTGTTGCCCACATCGACTTCGGTACCGGCCGAGTCGTCCACCACGATCCGGCTGAGGTCGGGATTGACCTCCTCGCTGAAGACGATCGATACCTCTTTGGGAGCCGTCTTCACGGTCGCGTCGCTCTCAGGCACGGAACTCTGGTACTCGGCATGAGCAAGAGCGCTGCCGGTTGCAATCAGGGTGAGCAAGCCTGCATAGGCGATTGTCGTGGCGAATCGCATGATCGATTCCTTTCCATTGGTGCCGGCTGCCCGGCTTCGGCCGGGAGCGGGCGGGTTGCAGTTTCAGAAGTCTCAGGCATCAGGAGCCGCGCATCGAACAGCGGCCGTTTGGTTCGTGTTGCGGGGTGGTCAATTCATGTTCATGCCACCCATATCGCCCGAGCCCATTGCGCCGGCCTTCTCGATCTTGACCATCACGTCAATCTTGCCGGCCTTTTCGAAGATCAAGGTGAGCGGGAAGCTCTCGCCCTCCTTGAGTTGGTTCTTCAAGCCCATCAGCATGATGTGATAGCCACCAGGCGCGAGAGACACCTTCTGGCCCGGCATCACATCGAGCGAGGCGACCGAAATCATCGTCTCCACGCCGTTGTTCGACTTGGTCTGGTGCATCTCGGCCATCGCCGCGACCGGTGTGGTCACCGCCGTCAGCTTGTCGGCCGATCCTCCAGTGTTGGAAATCGTAAGAAAGGCGCCGCCAATCGTCGCGCCGGCGGCCGTGGCCCTGGCCCAGGGTGCCGTTATTCGAATCGAACCGTCGCTGCTGCTCTGGGCCTGGGCGATGCCGATGAGCCCGACGAGCACAGCGAACGCGAGAAGAATGGACTTCATGATTGGATCCTTGTCTCGCCGCCCTGTAGGCGCGTGCGAAATAGCGCGCCCACGGAAGCGGCGGAGGGGTTGAACTTGACGGAATGAGAGCGCAGCGGGGGCTTAGCGCCGGCCCCCCGGCTCGTTCAGGCCAGCGCTATAGGGGGTGCCCGGGACCGGTGATGGGTGACTATCCGGCCGAACCAGATTTGCGAAGGATCCGACAGTACCAGGCCCACCGGTGCCCAGCTGGGCGGGGTCAGTCCGCCACGCGGCGGCGGGAGCAGTTGCGCCAGGTGGTGCTGTGCCTGGCAGATCGGGCATTGGTCGCACGCTAGCTTCCCGTCCTGACGGTCCCCGCTTCCATGATGGTGACTTTGGGTAGTGCAAAGGGAATCCGGCCCCCAGAGTGCGATGGCCTCTTCAAGCGCCGTCGGAGCCCGGTCCTGCGAGGCCGGCATCGGCGCGAACGGCAACGTGAGCTGCACAACGAGCGCAAAGATCGCTCCGGCCACGCCCAGGCGGCGGCCCGACCAAGGCCGGGGTCGCAAGGAGGGTCCACGCCGTTGGGGCCGAGGGTACCCCCGAGAGCAAGCCGTCAGCGAAAGCATGCTTCAGCATAGCGCGATCCGGCGCACTTCCGCACCCACAACTGAGGCCTTCCTTACTATAGTGCGACAATCCGTCGTGCTGGCCGCGCCACAGGCGCCAGCTACTCGAACATTCGCTTCGCCGGGCACGACGGCGGTGACTTCATGTGCGACGGTGGCGGGCTAAGCTCGGCCCGGCAATCCCTCCCCGGGAGGCGCGGCGCGTCGGCCATGGGTCATAGGCGGAGTCCTCAGCGCGAGCATAGGTGATCCATCTTGCACCCGAAAGCGGACTTCGCGGCTTCCTTGAGCCATTGAGATTGGCAGCTAGGTCACGACGCAGACGGCCCGGGTGCCCCGTAGCCGATGATGGCCTTGGTCTCCAGGAAGGCATCAAGGCCGAATTCGCCGTATTCACGGCCGTTGCCCGATTGCTTGTAGCCGCCGAAGGGAACGGCCGTGTCCCAGGCGGGGTAATTCAGATGCACGTTGCCGGTGCGCAGCTGGGAAGCGACCGCGCGGGCATGGCCAAGATCGCCGGACTGCACGTAGGCGGCCAGCCCGTAGGGCGTGTCGTTGGCGATCTCGATGGCTTCGGCCTCGCTTCCATAGGTCATGATCGACAGCACCGGACCGAAGATCTCCTCCCGGCCCACCCGCATATCCCGCCGCACGTCGGCGAAGACCGTCGGCCGGACGTAGTAGCCGCGGTTCAGGCCTTCCGGCCGCCCGGGCCCGCCCGTCACCAGCCGCGCCCCTTCGGCGATCCCCGATTCGATGAGGCCCTGGACCTTGTCGAATTGCAGCTGGCTGATTACCGGACCCAGGACCGTGCCCTCGGCCGAGGGCGCGCCGACCTTGAAGGTCGCGGCCGTGGCCTTGGCGATGGCGACCGCCTCTTCCTGGCGATCGGCGGGAACCAGCATCCGGGTCGGCGCATTGCAGGACTGGCCCGTGTTGCGGAAACAGCCGCCGACGCCCAACTGCACCGCGCGCGCGAAATCGGCATCGGGAAGAATGATATTGGCCGACTTCCCGCCGAGTTCCTGGTGCACCCGCTTCACCGTGTCGGCTGCGGCCTTGGCGACCAGCACACCGGCCCGGGTCGACCCGGTGAAGGAGACCATGTCGATGTCGGGATGGCTGGCGATTGCCTGGCCCACCGTCGCGCCCTCCCCGTTGACCAGATTGAAGACTCCCTTGGGCACGCCGGCTTCGTGGAGGATCTCGGCATAGATGATCGCGTTCAAAGGCGCGATCTCGCTCGGCTTCAGCACCATGGTGCAGCCGGCCGCGAGCGCCGGCGCGACCTTGCAGGTGATCTGGTTGACCGGCCAGTTCCAGGGCGTGATCAGGCCGCAGACGCCGATCGGCTCCCGCACCACGCGGCTGGTGCCCATCTGACGCTCGAACTCGAAATCGCGCAGCACCTGGATCATCCGCTCGAGATGGGCAAGCCCGGTCGCCGACTGGGATTCCATGGCGAACTTGGCCGGCGCGCCCACTTCACGCGAGATGGCATGGGCGATGTCGCCGCGCCGCGACTTGTAGACGTCGAGGATTCTCTGCAGCAGCTCGATCCTTTCCCGCCGGTCGGTACGGGAGAAGGCGGGGAACGCCGCCTTGGCCGCGGCCACGGCCCGATCGACATCCTTGGCGCTGCCGAGCGAAATGGTCGCGAAGGGCTCCTCGGTGGACGGGTCGATGACATCCAGGCCCGCGGGCACGATCGGGTCCACCCATTGGCCGTCGATGTAGAACTGCATTTCGTGGGACATGAGACTTTCTCCTGGGAGCTGACGGCCTATGGAAGCAGGTGGTCAAAGCCGGTTGGATGATGGGCTGCCTGGACACAGGCGGCGCTGTACCATTGTAGAGTGAGCATCCCGATCTGCAAATACGCCGGCCGACTATCGTGATAATGAACAGCTCCCCCACGTCGACACGTCCGATAACCCGAACCCCTTAGGGAGCCCTTGACGTGAAATATCGAAAGCTGGGCGCCAGCGATCTCAAGGTCTCCGAAATCTCGCTCGGGTCGTGGCTCACCTATGGCGTCGGCGTGGAGCGCGATCGCGCGGCCGCTTGCGTCAACCGCGCCTTCGACCTCGGGATAAATTTCATCGATACCGCCAATGTGTATGGCAGGGGAGCGGCGGAGAGCTTCCTGGGCGAGATTCTGTCGGGGCGTCCGCGCGGCTCCTATGTCCTGGCGACCAAAGTCTTTTTTCCCATGAGCGCCACCGACAAGGGATTGTCGCGCGCGCAGATTCGCAAGCAGATCGACGCATCGCTGAAGCGCCTGCGCGTCGACTACGTCGACCTCTATCAGTGTCATCGCTACGACACCGAGACGCCGCTCGAGGAGACCATGCAGGCGCTGAGCGAAGCCGTGCGTCAGGGCAAGGCCCGATACATAGGCTTCAGCGAATGGTCCGCGCCGCAAATCGAGGAGGCTTCCGCGATTGGCGGCGTGGAGCGCTTCGTCTCGAGCCAACCGCAATATTCCTTGCTGTGGCGGCAGCCCGAGAAGGCGGTCTTTCCGCTCTGTGCCGCGAAGAAGATCTCGCAAATCGTCTGGTCGCCCCTGGCCCAGGGCGTGTTGACCGGCAAGTATCTGCCCGGCGCAAAGGCGCCAACCGACTCGCGGGCCGGCAGCGAAACCATGGGGCAGTTCATTCAGTCTTGGCTGAGGCCGGGGGTGCTTGAGGCCGTGCAAAAGCTCAAGCCGATCGCCGCGGAGGCCGGCTGCACCCTGTCGCAGTTCTCGCTGGCCTGGGTGCTGCGCGGGCCGGATGTCGCTTCCGCCATCGTGGGCGCGAGCAGGCCCGAGCAGGTTGCGGAAAATGCCGCGGCGTCGGGGCTGGTCATCGATCCCGACCTCTTTCGCAAGGCCGAATCCATTGTCGCCGGCGTGGAGCGGTAGCCAAGGCAATCGTTGTCAGGATTCGGAGCCGCCCTTGCATTCTCTGAGATAATTGTAGATGGCCGCCCGGCTAAGGACGATCAGCGCGCCGCCCAGTTAGGCCAGCAGGAACAGGAACATGGTGCGGGACTATCGCTTCTCAGGCCGCAGCGGGCTTGAAGGTCAGCGCGACCCCGTTCATGCAGTAGCGCAGGCCCGTCGGCTGCGGACCATCGTCGAACACATGGCCGAGATGCCCGCCGCAACGGCTGCAATGGACCTCCGTCCGCTCCATGCCCAGGGAATCGTCCTGCGTCGTGGCCACGGCGTTTTGCAAAGGCGCCCAGAAGCTCGGCCAACCGGTGCCGCTGTCGAACTTGGTGGTCGAGGAGAACAGGTCGAGGTCGCAGCCGGCGCAGGCGAAGTTGCCCTTGCGCTCCTCATGCAGGAGCGGGCTGGTGAAGGGCGCCTCGGTGGCGCTCTCCCGCAGCACGGCGTACTGATCGGCCGTCAGCAGCTTGCGCCATTCGGCGTCCGTGTGGGCCACCGCGAAGGTCTCAGCGGCCCTCGGCGACGCGGGCCGCCACTGCGAGGCCAGGACTGCGGCCAAACCGGCCGTGCCGGCCGTCAAAACTAAACGTCTTGTCATCATGATGCGCGGCTCCCGATCGGACAGGCTTCAACTTGTTGTTCGAGCAGATATACGGCTTGGGGCGCAGCCTTGTTACCAGGGTCGCTCTGCTCACGCAGATGTGACCCACGCTTCTATTCATCAAGCGCCCTATATGCCTTGTCCGCGATTGTTCGGCATTAAGCCTTCGGGTGTAACCTCGCAAGGCCGGATCACGAATCGGGCATTGTTGGCGGCTGCAAGAGTCGGGAGAAGGTCCATGTCAATGCTGGGTTTCACGCGGTTCCGCTTGCGTCAGCTGATCCCGGCGGCGCTGCTCTTGCCGCTGTTCGCGGTCGTCGCACTCGCCCGCGCCGATGACTCGCCCCGCGCGTTGCCGGAACCGGCCATGGCGGCGCCCGCGCCGGCCGGGACGGTCGAAACCGCCGTTCTTTCCGGCGGCTGCTTCTGGGGCATGCAGGGCCTCTATCAGCACGTCAAGGGCGTCACCAAGGTGCTGGCTGGCTATGCGGGCGGCGAACAGTCCACGGCCAATTATGAGGAAGTGTCGTCCGGTTCCACCGGCCATGCCGAATCGGTCCAGATCACCTTCGATCCGTCGGTTATCTCCTATGGCGAGATCCTGCGCATCTATTTCTCCGTCGCCCACGACCCGACGGAGCTGAACCGGCAAGGCCCCGACGACGGAACTCAGTATCGTTCCAATGTCTGGTATGCCGACCCGGAGCAGCAGAAGATCGCGCTTGCCTATATCGCCCAGCTCGATGCGGCCAAGGCCTTCGATGCGCCCATTGTCACCCGCGTCGACCCGCTGAAAGGGTTCTACCCGGCCGAGGCCTATCACCAGGATTTCCTGGTGAACCACCCGGACTATCCCTACATCGTATTCAACGATCTGCCCAAGATCGACAACCTGAAGCGGCTCCTGCCCGAGGATTACCGCGAGAACGCGATCACCGTGGGCGCGGCGAACCCCTAAGCTCGAGCGAAGCGCGACCGGCTAAAGGACCCGGGATTTCGGCGCCGCCATGAGCCTGCTTTCCGTCCGGCAGGCTTCCTCGATCATAAGGTCGTAGAGGGCGCGCACGAAATCCGGCTCGAGTCCGTGGGCCGTCGCCCGGGCCGCGCAGCGTTCGCGCACTTCGACCACGCGATCGGGGATCACGGCGGGAATACCGCGCGGTTCCTTGTAGGCGGCAACTTCGCGAATGACGGCAAATCTCTCGCCGAGAATGGCCAGAATGCGATCGTCGATCGCGTCGATCCGCCGGCGATAGCCGGCCAATCCCGCGTCAACCTGGGTGACTGGCATTCCGACCGCCTTGCGCTCCATGCTGTCTCCTGTCACTATCGATGTATACGGTTAAATATATCGCTTGCAAAGAGACGTGAATGCCGGCGGCGGACGGATGGATCCCTGTCACGGGGCTTAGCGGGCTCGCGGTGCTGAGCGCACCGCTCCCTTCGGTCATTGCCATGCCCCTGCCGGCGAGGCAGCCTGTGCCGGCATCGACGGCGGGCGCGGCTCGCCGGGCGAAGATCTGGGAGCTGGACGGGCACTTTCACTGCTCCATCATCGGCACCTGCCTGTCCGCCGCCGAGCTGAAGAGCCTGATGGCCAAGCTCGACCAGGCCGCCATGGGCCTCTCGGACCACGAGCTGCACGGCTTGGCCGTGGAGCTCGCCGGACGGCACGACAAGGCGGCGAAGCTCCTCAACAAAGCCCTGGACAAGCGCCATCGTCTCGCCATTTCCCAATTCGACCGGGCCAAGACCGAAGCCGAAGTCGCGGCGGCCTGGGCCGCGGCCCTGCAGCAGGGCGAGATTCCCGGCGCCTACTGGGCGGCGCTCACCCATCCCGCCGCCAGCAAGGAATTGACCCGCCGGATCTTCGGCGAAGTGCACATGCTGTCCCATCTGGTGGGGGCCGCGAACCGGGCCGATATCCGGCGCCTCAGCCGGCTCGAGGCCGAATTGACGACCCTTCACGAAAAATTCCGGCGCCAGCAGGACCAGCTGCGCGACGCCGTCGTCTCGCGGGACGAGAAGATTCGCGAGCTTTGCGGATTGCTGGCGCGCGGCGAGGGCAGCCCGGCCGACGCGGCCGCCGACGGCGAGAACCGCGCGCTGGAAGCCGTGATCGCCGACCTGGAGCGACGGCTCGGCGCCGAGACCCGGCGACGCGGCGCTTTGGCCGAGCGGCTCGAGCGCAGCCTCGCCGATTTGGCGGGCGAGCGCGACAAGCGCGCCGCGGCGGAATCTCGCGCCCTTGCCCTCGAGGGCGAGCTGGCCGCTCTCGAAGCGGGACTGGGCGAGAGCCCCGGTCCGGATGCGACGCCGGCCAGCCCGCCGCTCCATCTCGCGGGCCTTACCCTGCTATATGTCGGCGGCCGGCCGCGGCAGGTCGTCAGCGCGAAGCTCATGGCGGAGAAGGCCGGCGCGGTTTTTCTCCACCATGACGGCGGCGTCGAGGCCAGCGGCGCGCTGCTCGCCGGAATGGTGAGCCGCGCCGACGTGGCGCTCTTTCCCGTCGATTGCGTCAGCCATGAGGCAGCCTTAACGGTGAAGCGCCTCTGCCGTCAATCGGCCAAGCCTTTCCTTCCCTTGCGCAGCTCCGGCCTCGGCTCGTTTCTTGCCGCCCTCGGCGCCACGGCCACTGCCGACCGGGAGGAGGCGCGGACGTGAGCCTTCTGGGGCCAGAGCCGCGACGCCACCGGCCGGGACTTCTGGCCACGGCCGTCGCCGTGCTGGCCGCCACGGCCGGCGCGATCATGGCGGTGATGCTGAATTCGTGATCTCGGGCGCCTGAATCCTCAGGCGGCGATTCCCCTGACGGCCCAGGCGGTGGCAGTGAACGAGCGCGGGCCATTCGGCGAGCCGGAAAGATAGGCGCCGCGCACCCGCTCCTTCACCATGGCCTTGAGGTCCGGCGTCAGCCCCTGAACATAGGTCCCGACGGGGCCCTGGCCCAGAAGCAGCGGTTCCCAGTAGTCGTCGAAACCCAGGTACTCCATCCGGATGGCGAGCGAACCGGTCTCGACCTCGGCGAGGCCGGCGCCGCGCCACAGATCTGCCAACCCGTCCGGCTCGGCAAGGGGATGGGAGAACAGCCGGTCCCGGGCGGGCGCCGCGCCCGGGTCGATGCCGGCCGCCGTGTCCCAGAACAGGCGCTGATAGACGAGGCCGCCACGGAAATCCCATACGGCCGCGCCGAGCACGCCGCCGGGACGCGTCACGCGGCGCATTTCGGCGGCGACGGCGCGGGGGTCGTCTACGAAATTCAGGACGAGCTGGGCGAGAGACCCGGCGAAACTGCCCGCGGCGAAAGGCAGGAGCCGGGCGTCCCCGATCTCGAAGGCAATTCGCTCGGCGCCGGTTCGCCCGCGAGCGAAGGCCACGTAGGGTTCGGCCAAGTCGATGGCCGCGACCGGATCCTTGCGTCGGCGGGCCATCGCGAGAGCGAGGTTCCCCGTGCCGCAGCCGACGTCGAGCACTCTTCCCGTCGGCGGCAGCCGCGCGAAATCGCAGAAGGCGTCGGCGAGCCGCGCCGTCCAGCGGCCGAGAAAGCGCTCGTAGGCGGCGCCGTCGGTGGCGCGATAGCCGGATCCGGGCGTCGACGCAGCCGCGGTCAAGGCCGCGCGATCATTACATCGGTCGATTTGATGATGGCCACGACCTCGTCGCCCTTCTTGAGCCCGAGGTCCTCGACGGAGTCGACGAAGATGGCGGAGACCACGTGATTGCCGCCGCCGATGTCCACCGTCACCTGGGCCATGACGGCTCCCTTCTTGATCGCCGTCACCTTTCCCTTGAGGGCGTTTCTGGCGCTGATTTTCATCGTCGTTTCTCCTCTCCTAGAAATGGGTTTGGCTGGCGCTGCCCGTGCAATGAACCGCCACCGCCGTCGTTGCGCGCAGCCGATCCTCGGCGATTTTCATGCTCATGGAGGCACGATATATTGCACCCGATATATCGACAAGCGAGGGGGAAAGGCTCTCTGCCGGTCCATCCGCAACGGCGGAAAATGGCCGTTGACAGCCCGGCATTCTGGGATAAAATTCCCAGATATCTCAGATAGTTAAGTCCGTCACCGGCGGCATTCGCCGTTGGGCGCCGATAACAGTGATCCAAAAGGGAGGTTCGCCGTCATGGCCAGCAAAGTCTCGATCCATCCTTCCGTAGACGCCGGCGTGAAGCCGGCAGCGCCGAATTTCGCCGGCGGCAAGCTGCACTGCAACTGCAAGCAGAATGCGGTCGAAGTCACCATCAAGGGCCAGAGCGCCCACAACCATGTCTGCGGCTGCACCAAATGCTGGAAGCCCGCCGGCGCGCTTTTCTCCATGGTCGCGGTCGTGCCGCGGGACAATCTCAAGGTCACCGCCAATGAGAGCAAGCTGAAGGTCGTCGATCCCTCGGCGGCGATCCAGCGCCACGCCTGCACCGGCTGCGGCGTCCACATGTATGGCCGGATCGAAAATAAGAATCATCCCCTCTATGGCTTCGACTTCATTCACACCGAGCTCTCGAAGGAGGCCGGCTGGTCGCCGCCGGAGTTCGCGGCCTTCGTATCCTCGATCATCGAATCCGGCGCCAAGCCCAGCGAGATGGGCGCGGTTCGCTCGCGCCTGAAGGAGCTTCATCTGGAGCCCTATGATGCGCTTTCGCCGCCGCTGATGGACGTGATCGCGACCCATACGGCCAAGGCCAAGGGCACATTGCGCACCTAAGCTTCTCGCGCGAAGAATGACCGGCAGCCGCAAGGTTGCCGGTCATTCCAATGCGAAGATCGTCACAGAGAGGATTCCCTCATGAAAGTTCGCGCCGCCGTGGCCCATGGGGCCGGCAAGCCGCTCGCCATCGAGACCGTGGATCTGGCCGGGCCCAAGGCCGGCGAAGTGCTGGTGGAGATCAAGGCTACGGGCATATGCCACACCGACGCCTTCACCTTGTCCGGGGCGGATCCCGAGGGCCTGTTCCCGGCCATCCTCGGCCATGAGGGTGCCGGCATCGTGGTCGACGTCGGTCCCGGCGTCACGAGCCTGAAGAAGGGCGACCACGTCATCCCGCTCTACACGCCCGAATGCCGGCAATGCGAATATTGCCTCAGCCGCAAGACCAATCTCTGCCAGGCGATCCGCGTCACCCAGGGCCGCGGGCTGATGCCCGACGGGACCAGCCGGTTTTCCCAGAAGGGCAAGCCGATCTTCCACTACATGGGCACCTCGACCTTCGCCAACTTCACCGTGGTGCCGGAGATCGCGCTGGCGAAGATCCGGTCCGACGCACCCTTCGACAAGGTCTGCTACATCGGCTGCGGCGTCACCACAGGCATCGGCGCCGTCATCAACACCGCACGGGTCGAAGCCGGCGCCAATGTGGTCGTGTTCGGCCTGGGCGGTATCGGGCTCAACGTCATCCAGGGCGCCCGGATGGTGGGCGCCAACATGATCGTCGGCGTCGACGTGAATCCCGGCCGGCGCAAGCTGGCGACCAAGCTCGGCATGACCCATTTCGTCAACCCGAAGGAAATCAAGGGCGACCTCGTAGGCCACCTGGTCGAGTTGACCAAGGGCGGCGCCGACTACAGCTTCGAATGCATCGGCAATGTCCAGACCATGCGCCAGGCCCTCGAATGCTGCCACAAGGGCTGGGGCGTCAGCGTCATCATCGGCGTCGCCGGCGCCGGCCAGGAGATCGCGACCAGGCCTTTCCAGCTGGTCACCGGCCGGGTGTGGAAAGGCACCGCCTTCGGCGGCGCCCGCGGGCGCAGCGACCTGCCCGGGATCGTCGATTGGTACATGGAGAAGAAGATCAATATCGACGACCTCATCACCCATGTCCTGCCCTTCGAGAAGATCAACGAGGGCTTCGACCTGATGCACGCCGGCAAATCGATCCGGACGGTGGTGACCTACTAGCGAGCGGTCGGGCGTTTCCGCCCTTACTGCGGCCTCGCCGTCAGCCGCCAGTCGAAGGCCAGATGCTGGGCCTGCTTGATCTGGTCGGGGCTGAGGCCGGCGGCGATGGCATCGCGCCGGCGGGCGGCTTCGGCCGCCTTCGGGTTCTCATGATGAAAGGCGGCGAGGTCGAACCATTTATAGGCCTCGAGCGGATTCTTGCCCGTGCCGCGGCCCTCGGCCATGGCACCACCGAGAAATAGATAGGCCTCGACCGAATCCTCCATGGCTGCCTTGAGAGCCCAGGCGAGAGCCTGCTTGTCGTCCTCGGCGACGCCGTCGCCGCTGGAGTAGATCCTGACCAGTTCCATGGCCGCGGCGACGTCGCCGGAATCGGCGAGCTTCGCCGTCCAGTAGAGCGACTTCTGGCGATCGGGGCAGCAGCCGATGAAGCCGAGCCAGTAGTAGAGCGAGAGATCCGACATGGCCTTGGGATTGCCCTGCATGGCCGAACGCAGGAAATAGTCTTCGGCCAGCCTCGTGTCTCGCGCCGTCCCTTCGCCGTCGAGATAGAAGAATCCCACCGTCTCCTCGGCATCGTCGTTGCCGAGGTCGGCGATCCGCTTCCAGAGGGAGAACGCCTTTTGCGCGTCGCGCGAAAGGCCGAGCCCGGAGAAATGCATGTCGGCAAGGCAGCGCACCACCTCGGGATCGGTCGTGGTCGCCTCCTCGGGCGCCAGCTCCCGGGCCGCGGTCTCCCAGTCCTGGGACTCGCAAGCTGCGATCCCCCGATCACGATCGGCCGCGGCCTGTCGTGCCGGCAGAAGTGAAACGGCAAGAGCCAACATGGCGGCGGCCGGGCGAAGCGGTCCCAGGCGCCGTGCGGGCATCAGCGGCGCAGGTTCCTTTGCAGGGCGCGCAGCCGGGCCCGGGTCGCCTTCTCCGCCTCGGCTTCCATGGCGCGGTAGTGTTCGACCAGGGACTTGCCGAAGGCGGTCAGGCTGGCCCCGCCGCCGGCGCGGCCGCCATGCTGGGCGGCGACGACGGGCCCGCGGAAACTTTGATTGAGACTGTCGACCAGGAGCCAGGCGCGCCGATACGACATGTCCATGGCCCGCCCGGCGGCCGCGATGGACCGGTGCTGGTCGATGAGCTCCAGGAGCCGCACCTTGCCGGGGCCGATGGCGCGCTCGGTATCGAACTCGATCCGCAGGGTCAGCTTGGTCACGGGGCCAATCTAGCCCGAAATTCCGGCCGGAACCATGCCGCCCGCCCGGGAACCCTCAGCGAAGCGCCAGGGCATCCAGCACCCGCTGGCGTTCGTCCGGCGTCATGATGATCCAGTCGCGGATTTCGTCGATGTTGCGCTTGCAGCCGATGCAAAGCCCGGTCCCATTGTCGATCTGGCAGACGCTGATGCAGGGCGAAGGCGGACCGCTGGCCAGCAGGGTCAGCCGGTCGGCCCGCCGCTCGGCGCGGCGCTTGCGTCGCAGTTCGGGATCGAGCGCCTCGCTCATGAGGCCCCGACCGCTTCGGGGCTCCGGCCCACGATTTGCCGGTAGACCGCGGGATCGGTGGCACCTTCGCTGCCGATCACGAGCACGCGGGACTCGGGCCCGAGAGCAAGCGACTGCCGGACCGCGTCATTCCCGGCTACGGCGATGAGGCCGGCGAGCCCGCCGACCCCCGCTTCGCCGGCGACGATGCGCGGGTCGCCGGAAGTTCCCTTGGCCAGCGCCCGCATGGCCTCGGCCGCGCATTCGTCGGCGATGGCCAAGGCATCGGCCGCGCCCAGGCGCAGCACGTCCCAGGCGACGAGGGAGACTTCCCCGCAGGCGAGCCCGGCCATGATGGTGTCGAGATCACCCATGACCCGCACCGGTTCTCCCGCGCCAAGGCTTCGCCAGACGCAGTCGGCGCGCTCGGGCTCGACGATCACCAGGCGCGGGCTTTCGGCCTGCCAGGTCTCCCAGAGATGAGCCATGACGGCGGCGGCCAGACCGCCGCAACCGGCCTGAAGAAACAGATGGCTCGGCTTCGGGCCCGGCGGAAGCTGCCGGACAATCTCCTCGGCCATGACGGCATAGCCCTGCATCACCTGGCGCGGAATTTCCTCATAGCCCGCATAGCCCGTATCCGAGATCACCTGCCATCCCGCTGCGGCCGCGGCCGCGGCGCAATCGCGCACGGAATCATCGTAGTTGCCGGGCACGCGGCGGACTTCGGCACCGAAGGCCTCCATGGCCGCCTTGCGCCCCTCGCTCACCGTGCCGTGGATGAAGATGACGGCGCGGCAACCGAACAGCGAGGCGCCCCAGGCGACCGAGCGTCCATGATTGCCATCGGTCGCCGTGGCCACGGTCAGGTTCCTGGTCGCCTCGCGATGGCGCCCGGCGATGAGGGCCGCGGCACTCGGCCTCTCGCCCGTCCTGCCCGCGACAGCCGAGGCGAGATGCCGATAGACCGCGTAGGCACCGCCCAGGGCCTTGAAGCTGCCGAGGCCGAAGCGTTCCCCTTCGTCCTTGTACCAAAGGCGGCCGATGCCCAGCGCCTTGGCCAACCCCGGCAGGTCGCGAAGCGGGGTCGGCGCATAGCCGGGCCAATGGGCGATTTCCGCCAACGCCTGAAGCCCCTCCGTTCGGCTCGCGAGCGCCTTCAAGCAGTCCGGATAAGGACTGCCGGGCGGCAAGGCGGCCGGATTGGCGAGGTGACGCAAAGGCGGGGGCTGGAAGATCCCAGAATTCATGCCAGGTCTCTTATCATAGCCTAGGGCACGCCGGCAGGGCCGAGCAGCACAGGACGGCGCATCGACGACAGGGCACATGCCCGACGGCTAGACGGTTTTCGCCTTGTAGCGGCAGAGGTCGCTGACCACGCAACGGGGGCAGTCGGGCTTGCGCGCCTTGCACACGTGGCGCCCGTGCAGGATCAGCCAATGATGGGCGTGGAGCTTGCGGTTCTCCGGCACCACCGCTTCGAGCCGATCCTCGACCTTGCGCGGATCGGCGCCGGGGGCGAGCCCGCTGCGATTGCACAGGCGGAAGATATGTGTGTCCACGGCAAGCGTCGGCTGGCGGAAGGCGACATTGAGGACCACATTGGCCGTCTTGCGCCCGACGCCGGGCAGGGCCACGAGGGCCTCGCGTTCGGCCGGCACCTCGCCGCCGTATTGCTCCACCAGGATTCGGCTGAGCGCGATGACGTTCTTCGCCTTGGTGTTGTAGAGGCCGATGGTGCGGATGTAGTGGCGCAGGCGCTCCTCGCCCAGGGCCAGCATCTTCTGCGGCGTGTCGGCGACCTTGAACAAGGGTTCTGTCGCCTTGTTGACCCCCGCGTCGGTCGCCTGGGCCGAAAGCACGACGGCGACCAGCAGGGTAAAGGGATTGATGTAGTCGAGCTCGCCCCGGGGATCGGGATTGGCCGCGGCCAGCCGATCGAAGAACAGCACGGCTTCGGCGGGCTTGAAGGCGCGAGCGGGTTTCGGCGCCGCAACCGGTTTAGGCGTGGCCGTGGCGCGGGTGGGCTTCGGAGCGGGGCGTTTCATGGCCTCTCAGTGTAGCGAGGCGGGCCGTCGCGGCCTATAGTTTCGCCCATGAGCGATGCAACCCAGGACGAAGTCCTGTTCGACGCCCTGTTGACGCCTCACCGCAGCCTGTCGCCCCGAGGCTTCGCCATCCTGATGGCGATCGCGGGCAGCATAGGGTTCGCCTTCGGCGGCGCCTTCATCCTGCTGGGCGCCTGGCCGATCTTCGGCTTCTGCGGCGCCGAGTGGCTGCTGTTCTATTTCTGCTTTCGGCACAACTTCCGCGCCGAGCGCGTCAGCGAGCGCATTCGCCTCACCCCCGACCGCTTGACGGTCGAGCGGCGAGACAGGCGCGGGCGTCTCCAGTCCTGGAGCTTCCAGCCCTATTGGCTCCGGGTCGAGGTCGAGGAGCATCACGACTCCTCGAACGTGCTGGCCCTTGCCTCTCATGGCCGGCGGCTTACCATCGCCGGCTTCCTTTCGCCGCCCGAGCGACTCGATCTCGCCCGGGCTCTGCGCTCGGCGCTCGCCGCCATGAAAAGCCCGTCGGCCGCCGGTTGACCCCTCGGTGAAAGGCGTCGCGCGGCCGAGTACCCTGGGTGCGAGCAAGGGCGACCACGCGGTTCTGCTTCTGCTCTCGGCCATCTGGGGCGGCTCGTTTCCGCTGATCCGCGTTGCGGTTCAGGGCTTGCCGCCGCTTTGGGTCGCGGCCGGGCGGACCGCGTTGGGAGCCGCGGCCCTCCTGGTGCTGGTGGCCGCAACCAGGGGGCGGCTGCCGCGCGGCAAGCGCGTATGGGCCAGGCTCTCCTTCATTGGGATATCCGGCAACCTTGCGCCATTCGCCCTCATCAGCTGGGGCGAGCAGACCGTGCCCAGCGGCGAGGCCGCAATTCTCATGGCCATGGTGCCGCTGATGGTCGTGCTGGTCGCCCATATGCGCGTGCCGGACGAGCCCCTCACCGCCGGAAAGCTCGCTGGCGTGGCGCTCGGAATCCTCGGCACGCTGGCGCTGATCGGTCCGGCCACCCTGTCCGGTCTTGGCGGGCATCTGGCGGGAGAGGTCGCCATCCTTGCCGCCACCGTCTGCTATGCGGCGGCCACGGTTGCGGCGCGTGGCCTGCCGCCGCTCCCGTCGGCGTCAATCAGCGCCGGCGTCCTTCTGACTGCCGCGCCCATCGGTCTTGCGATCGCCGCGATCGTCGCGCCGCCGGAGACGCTAGCGCCGACGCTCCCGGCTCTGGGAGCGGTCGCCATACTGGGCCTGCTCTGCACCGGCTGCTGCTACATCCTTTATTTCCGGCTCATCGCCAGGGCCGGGGCAGGCTTCGCCTCGATGAACAACTACCTGGTGCCACCCTTCGGGGTGCTTTACGGCTGGATAGGTCTCGGCGAGCGGCTGCAGCTCCCGGCTTTCCTCGCCATGCTTCTGATCCTCGCCGGGGTGCTGGTTCAGAGTTGGCGGCGCAAGCCGGCCTAAACGCCCAGCACGTCCTTCATCGTATAGAGGCCGGGCGCCCGTCCCATGGCCCAGCGCGCCGCGCGCAGCGCGCCGCGGGCGAAGATATCCCGGCTGGCAGCCTTGTGGGTGAGCTCGATCCGTTCGCCCTCGGTGGCGAAGATGACGCTGTGGTCGCCCACCACGTCGCCGCCGCGCAGCGCCGCGAACCCGATGGCGCCCTCGGCGCGCGCGCCTGTTTCTCCATCGCGCCCGCGAACGGCGACCTTGTCGAGATCGACGCCCCGGCCCTCGGCGGCGGCGCGGCCGAGGAGAAACGCGGTGCCCGAGGGCGCGTCGATCTTGTGGCGGTGATGCATCTCGATGATCTCGATGTCCCAGGCCGGATCCAGCGCCTTGGCGGCCTGCCTCACCAGTTCGGCCAGCAGATTGACGCCGAGGCTCATGTTGCCGGTAAAGACGATGGGCGCGCGTGCCGCAGCCTCGGCGATGGCGGCCCTGCCCGCGGCATCGATGCCGGTGGTGCCGATGATGTGAGCCTTGCCCGTCGCCGCGGCGATCTTCACATGGGCAAGCGTGGCGGCGGGAACGGTGAAGTCGAGCACCGCGTCGGATGCGTCGAACACCGCCTCCGGCCGATCGGCGAGCGCGATGCCCAGGGGATCGATTCCCGCGAGCCTGCCGAGGTCGGTGCCGATCTCCTTCTGGCCCGGCCGCTCGCTGCCGGCGACGAGGCGATAGCCGGGCGTCGTCGCGGCCAGGCGCAGCAGCACCCGGCCCATCCGCCCGGCAGCGCCCACAACGCCGATCCGACAGTCGGTCATAAGAAGGTCCCCCATCGGCACCGCGCCGGCGCCACTTTCATGTCCCCTCCCCCCTTGTGGGGGAGGGTTAGGGAGGGGGGTGATCAGCGCACGCCTTGCGGGCGCCCCACCCCCACCCCGGCCCGCCCCCGTCAAGGGGCGGGAGGCTTCGGAATCGACCAGCTATTCCTTCAGCTCGTTCCAGAATTCCTTGACCTTGGCGAAGAAGCCTTCGGCCTCGGGGCTGTGCTGCTGGCCGCGGCCGGCCTTGTCGAACTCGGTCAGGAGTTCCTGCTGGCGCTTGGTCAGCTTGACCGGCGTTTCCACCGTGATCTGGGCGAACATGTCGCCGCGCTCGGTCGAACGCAGCACGCTCATGCCCTTGTGGCGCAGGCGAAATTGCTGGCCCGTCTGGGTTCCCGCCGGGACCGTGATCCGGGCCCTGCTGCCGTCCACCGTCGGCACCTCGACGATGCCGCCGAGCACGGCATTCACCATGGTGATGGGCACCCGGCAATAGATGTTGGCGCCCTCGCGCTGGAACAGCTTATGGGGCTGGACCGAAAGGAAGATGTAGAGATCGCCCGGGGGCGAGCCGCGCATCCCGGCTTCGCCCTCGCCGGACAGGCGGATCCGCGTGCCGTCCTCGACTCCCGGAGGGATGGTCACGTTGAGGGTCTTTTCCTTCCGGATGCGGCCCTGGCCGGAGCAGGCCCGGCAGGGCTTGTCGATCACCTTGCCGCCGCCATGGCAGCTGGCGCAGGTCGTCTCGACGGTGAAGAAGCCCTGGGCGTGGCGCAGCTTTCCGCTGCCCCGGCAAGTCGGGCAGACCACGGGCTTGGAGCCTTTTTCCGCCCCGCTCCCGGCGCAGGTTTCGCAAGCGGCCAGTGCGCCCACCCGGATGGTCGCCTGCTTGCCGGCAAAGGCCTCCTCCAGGGTGATTTCCATCTTGTACTGCAGGTCGCCGCCGCGTTGGCGGGCCTGCTGGCCGCGCCGGCCGCCCATGAACTCGCCGAACATTTCCTCGAAGATGTCGGCGAATCCTCCGCCCGCGTTGAAGTCGAAGCCGCCGGGATGCCCGGCGCCCGCACCCCCGTTCTCGAAGGCCCGGTGGCCGAAGCGGTCATAGGCCGCGCGCTTCTGGTCGTCCTTCAGGACGTCATAGGCCTCGCTGATTTCCTTGAATTTGTGCTCGGCCGTCTTGTCCCCCGGATTGCGGTCCGGGTGGAACTTCATGGCCAGCGACCTGTAGGCCTTCTTCAGCTGATCGGCCGTAGCTTCGCGCGCCACGCCAAGGGTTTCGTAGTAGTCCTGTTTCGCCATCGGTCTTTTGCGCACCCGCCCGTCCGGCCCCGAATCCGGATTCCGGGCATTCCCCTTCATTCCGCCGCGGGCCGATCCAACCGGACGCCCAATTCACTGTGGCGATATCTCCGCCCGCCTCGTCCTCGTGGCGGGCGGAGATTCAGCCTTTCAACGGCCGAGCCCGGCGTCAGCCGGCCTTCTTGCCGCCCTTCTGCTCGTCGACCTCTTCGAAATCGGCATCGACGACTTTCTCGTTGCCGCTCCCCGGCCCGGCACCAGGCCCGGCGGCACCGTCTCCGCCGGCGCTGCCGCCCTGACCCGGGCCGCCCGCACCCGTCGCTTCACTGGCCTGGGCCTTGTAAAGCTGTTCGCCGATCTTCATGGCGACCTCGGACAGGGCCTGGGTCTTGGCCTGGATCGCTTCGGCGTTGTCGCCCTCCATGACGCTCTTCAGGTCAGCGATGGCTGCCTCCGCCGCCTGCTTGTCGGCCGCGGCGACCTTGCCTTCGTTCTCCTTCAGGCTGCGCTCGGTCGAATGGATCAGGCCGTCGGCGTGGTTGCGCGCTTCCACCGCCGCCTTGCGCTTCTTGTCCTCGGCGGCATGGGCCTCGGCATCCTTGACCATCTTCTGGATGTCGGATTCCGACAGCCCGCCCGAGGCCTGGATGCGGATCTGCTGCTCCTTGCCCGTCGCCTTGTCCCTGGCCGAGACGTTGACGATGCCGTTGGCGTCGATATCGAAAGTGACCTCGATCTGCGGCACGCCGCGCGGGGCCGCGGGAATGCCGACCAGGTCGAACTGGCCGAGTATCTTGTTGTCAGACGCCATCTCCCGCTCGCCCTGGAAGACCCGGATGGTGACCGCCGTCTGACCGTCTTCGGCGGTGGAGAACACCTGGCTCTTCTTGGTCGGGATCGTGGTGTTGCGGTCGATGAGCCGGGTGAACACGCCGCCCAAGGTCTCGATGCCCAGCGACAGCGGCGTCACGTCCAGCAGCAGCACGTCTTTGACGTCGCCCTTCAGCACGCCGCCCTGGATAGCCGCACCGATGGCCACCACTTCGTCGGGATTGACGCCCCGATGGGGCTCGCGCCCGAAGAACTGCTTCACCGTCTCGATGACCTTGGGCATGCGGGTCATGCCGCCCACCAGGATCACCTCCTGGACTTCCGAGGCCTTGAGGCCCGCGTCCCGGAGAGCGGCCCGGCAGGGCTCGACCGTCTTCTGGATCAGCTCATCCACCAGGGCCTCCAGCTTCGCCCGGGTGAGCTTGATCACCAGATGCTTCGGCCCCGTCTGGTCGGCGGTGATGAAGGGCAGGTTGACTTCGGTCTGGGTCGCGCTCGACAGCTCGATCTTTGCCTTCTCGGCCGCTTCCTTCAGGCGCTGCAGGGCGAGCTTGTCCTTGCGCAGGTCGATGCCCTGCTCCTTGCGGAACTCCTCGGCCAGATAGTCGATGATGCGGGCGTCGAAGTCCTCGCCGCCGAGGAAGGTGTCGCCGTTGGTGGACTTCACCTCGAACACGCCGTCGCCGATTTCCAGGATCGAGACGTCGAAGGTGCCGCCGCCCAGGTCATAGACCGCGATGGTGCCGCTGCCCTTCTTTTCCAGGCCATAGGCAAGCGCGGCCGCCGTCGGCTCGTTGATGATGCGAAGCACCTCGAGCCCGGCGATCCGGCCTGCGTCCTTGGTCGCCTGGCGCTGGGAATCGTTGAAATACGCGGGAACGGTGATCACCGCCTGGGTGACCTTCTCGCCCAGGTAATTCTCCGCCGTCTCCTTCATCTTCTGCAGGATGAAGGCGCTGACCTGCGAGGGCGA
>Ga0070734_10002550_pt1 | contig 21608 bp, 20 predicted proteins | sample Coa_R1_8_FD_66444 | JGI IMG/M metagenome (GOLD analysis project Ga0070734, IMG submission 66444) | Surface soil microbial communities from Centralia Pennsylvania, which are recovering from an underground coalmine fire - Coalmine... | ecosystem: Environmental > Terrestrial > Soil > Unclassified ...
CGCCGTGGCATCCAAGCTTCTTTCGAGCCCGACCCCGCCGGCGGCGGGCGAATCCACCGGGAGCGCCCCCGAGCGGCTGATGCAACAGCTCATGGAGGTGGCCCGCCTGAGCGCGCTGGCGGAAATGGCGAGCGGGATTGCGCACGTGGTCAACCAGCCCTTGGGCGCCATCGCAACTTTCGCTCAGGCCGGAGAGCGGCTGCTCAAGCGCCCCGAGCCGCTCATCGATCGAGCACTCGAGGTCCTGCGACAGATCAATGCGGAAGCCATGCAGGCAGCCGAGGATCTGCGCAAGATCCGCCGCCTGTTCGATCATCACGCGCCCCATTCGACGCTGTGTGATTTTGCCGAGACCGTGCGCGAGATCGAGCCGCTGCTGCGCTCCCTCGCCCGGCAAGGGCACGTCGAGCTGCGCATCGACATCCCCGAGCACCTGCCGACGGTGTCGATCGACCGGCTGCGCATCCAGCACGTGCTGCTCGCGCTCGTCCAGAATGCGGTTGATGCGGCCTCCGGTCGGCCCCACCCGCGGGTCGAGCTCAAGGCGAGCGCGGACCGTTATGGGCTCGAGTGCGGCATCAGCGACTCCGGGCCGGGCGTGCCGCCGCAGATCAAGGATCAGCTCTTCCGGCCCTTCTTCACCACCAAGCCGCACGGCACCGGACTCGGGCTCGCCGCCGCGCGCGCCATCCTCCAGGCCCATCAGGGCAGCCTCGGTTACGAGAATCTCGCGGCCGGTGGCTGCCGCTTCTGGTTTCGCATCCCGCTCGACGGCTGACCCTCTCGCATCCAAGAGGCGGCCGCTCCCCGTAGAAATACGGATTTTGCTTCGCTCCGGAGCCCTGCATAGTGAGGATGCATGCATGGGCCCCTTTCCATGACGTTCACGAGTGTCGAGCGCTCCGGCGCCCTCGAGGGCCGGCTGCGCGACATCGGTGAGCGGCTGCTTCGGCAGAGTCCGCGAGTGACGCGCTGCCATCTCACGCTCGAGGCCCAGGCAGACGACCCGAGCGACCTCGCGGTCAAGATCCACTTGTGTATGCCGGGCGCGGAGATTCACGCCGCCTGCACATTTTGCGGTAATTCCGCCAGCGAGCGGGAGGAGGCATTGAAAGCGGTCTACCTGTGCGCCCGCCGCCAGCTCCTCGAGATCGATCGGCAAAGATCCTCGGCCTTGCTCCCCCGAGCGACTTGAGCTTCAGTGGTGGCCCGGCACCCAGGCACCGAAGAGGGTCCAGGCGCCGCATACGAGGAGCACCCAGCCGGCCATGCTCGGCATGGCCACACGGGGCCAGAGCCGTTTCAGATGCGCCGAAATGAAGCCGGCGCCGAGCAGCGCGGGAAGCGTGCCGAGCCCAAAGCTCGCCAGCATGAGCCCAGCCTGCATCGCGCTGCCGCGCAGCGCCGCGAACAGCAGCATCGTGTACAAGAACCCGCAGGGGAAACCTCCCCAGAGCATCCCGAGCAACCAGCTGCCTGCATTGCCCGAGACCCGGATGTGCCGCGCCAGCGGCACGAGGTGACGCCACAGGCTCCCGCCCAGCCGCTCGAGCGCGACCAGCGGCCGGCGCCCCGTCAGGAGCGTTGCAGCGACTGCGAGCAGCACCAAGCCCGAGGCGACCCGCGCGAGGATCGCGAGGCGCTCGAGATCGAACAGGGTGACGAGCAGCTGACCGAAGGCTCCGATGAGCGTCCCCATCAGCACATAGCTCGTGATCCGCCCGGCCTGCAGCGCGAGCAGGCGCTGCGCTGTCCGCGTCCGAGCCCCAGTCCCGGCTGCAGCCGCGGGCGGCGGGGCGCTCATGCCGGTCAAGGCGCCGCGCGCGCGCAGCGCCAGCGCGCTCGAGAGACCACCACACATGGCGAAGCAGTGCGCGCTCCCGGCGAGACCGATGAGGAAGGCCGCGCTCATCGAGACCGGCTCGCAGTACGCCATCAGCCGCGCTCCTGCCGCGGCGCGGCCGAAGGAGAGGATGCGGCCGGGCCGCGCGGGGCGCGCTCCTCGATGAGAATCTCCCAGGAGGCCACATCGAGCTCCTCGAACTGTCCCGAACGCACGGCCCAGAAAAAAGCCCACACTCCGAGCCCGAGCAGGACCAGGCTCACCGGGATCAGGATGCTGACGATGCTCATCGCGTTTCAGGCCTCAGCGGGTGCGACGCATCGAGGGCGGTGTCGAGCCGGGCGCCGGGAGCGCAGTTGCGAGGAGCCCGTGCCGAGGGGCGCGGCGTGCGCATCAGCCGCAACGCGTTCAGCACCACCAGAATCGAGCTCGAGGACATGCCGAGCGCGGCGAGCCAGGGCGGAATCCAGCCGAGCGCGGCGAGCGGCATGCACAGGATGTTATAGCCACCCGCCCAGATGAGATTCTGCCGCACGATCCGCAGAGTCCGACGGGCGACGGTGAAGGCGGCGGGAAGCGCCTCGAGCGAGTCCGCGACCAGGATCAAGTCCGCGCTCGCGAGCGCGAGGGCGGAGCCGCGGCTCATCGCCACCGACACGCCCGCACCGCCGAGAACCGGTGCATCGTTGATGCCGTCACCGACCATGGCGATGAACTCCCCGGCGCGCGCCAGCCCTTTCACATGCTCGAGCTTCTGCGCGGGAGATTGCCGCGATGCCGCCGATGCGATGGCGCAGTCCCGTGCGACCCGCCGCACGGTTCGCTCGGCGTCACCACTCAGGATCTCCGAGCCGAGACCGTGAGCCGCGAGCTCGGCGACGACGGCCGGGCTTTCGGGCCGCAGCACATCCTCGACCACGAAGCTCGCGAGCACGCGGCGCAGGCCGCTCGCCGCGTCCTCGCTCGCCAGAAGCAGCGCGCCATCGTCCGCGGATGTGCCCGCGGTGAGGTCCCCGACCCGCAGTACGAAGGAGCGCTGACCGAGGAGGTATCGCTGCGGTCCGATGGTGGCCGCGACACCGCCTCCGGGGACGACCTCGAGCTGCTCGGCACGCAGAGAGGTCGCGGACGCGTCCGTGAGGAATGCACGCGCGATCGGGTGCTCGGAACCGGCCTCGAGCGCGGCGGCGATCGCCCGGCAGCGATCCTCCGACAGCTCGGCATACGCGCGGGTGCGCGTCACCCGCAAGCTGCCGCGGGTCAGCGTGCCGGTCTTGTCGAACACGACCCGCGTGACCTGGGCCAGGCGCTCGAGCGCGTCCGGATGCGTGATGAGCACGCCGCGGCGCGCAAGCGCCGCCTGGGCGCTCGCGACCGCGACCAGAGTCGCGAGCGAGAACGCGCAGGGGCAGGCGACGACCAGCACGGCGAGCGTCGCGGCGAAGGCGCGGCCCGGGTCGACGTAGCCCCATACCGCGGCGACACCGCAGGCGATCAGCAGCACGCAGGCGAGAAAGCGGCTCGCCATGTGATCGGCGGCCCGGGTGAGACGCGGCCGCTCGCCGTGCGCGCGACTCAACAGCGCAACGATGCTGGCAAGCACGGTGGCCGGGCCGGTGGCCGTCACGGTGAGGAGCACCGGCGAGCCGGCGTTGAGAGTGCCGGCGGAGATCCGATCGCCGATGCGTTTCGCGATCGGCATCGACTCTCCGGTCAGCATCGACTCGTCGAACTCGCCCTCGCCGAGCGCGAGCACCCCGTCCGCGGGCACGATCTCTCCGGCGCGCACCTGTACGGTATCGCCCGATTTCAGGAGCGCGAGCGGGACATCGACTGCCGCAGACCCTGCCGCAGCTCGATCCATTCGATGCGCGATGATGGGCAGCATGCGGCCGAGCGTGTCGCTCACATCGGTGCTGCGATGCCTGGCGATCATCTCGACGTAGCGCGCGACGGTGAGGAAGAAAATGAACATCGTGATCGAGTCGAAGTACACCTCACCGCGGCCGCGCCAGGCGTTGAACACGCTCGCTCCGTAGGCGAGGATCAGCGCCAGGCTCACCGGCACGTCCATCGTGATGGCGCGCGCGCCGAGCGCACGCATCGCATGGGTGAAATACGGCCAACCTCCGTACAGCATCACCGGGGTGGCGACGAGCAGGCTCACGAGCGTCAGGTACTCGCGCACCTCCGCATCCATCCCTTGTGCGCGCCCCGCATAGAGCGCCACCGCGAACATCATGACCTGCATCATGCCGAGCCCGGACACCGCGAGACGCGTGAGGAGCGCACGGCGCTCGCGCTCGCCGCCCTCGTGCCCCGAGCGCGCGCTGATGATCTGCGGCCGATAGCCGAGCGTCTCGATGCGCTCGAGCAACCGGGACATCCTGACGCGCCCGGGGTCCCACGCGACCCGCGCGCGCGCCGTCGCGCTGTTGACGCTCACCTCGAGAATCCCCGGGATGCGCTCGAGCGAGCGCGTGATGAGCCAGCTGCAGGCCGCGCAGGTGAGGCCCTCGATGGAAAGATCGATCACGCGGCCATGCTCCAACGGCTGGCTGAGCGCTTCGAGGAGCGCGGGCTCGTCATAGGCTGCGAAAGACTGCGGACGCGGGTCGCGGCGGCTCACCGGGACGACGGCCGGCGCGGTGCGAAAGCGGTAGAAATCCTCGAGCTCGAGCGTGCCGATCAGCGCGGCGGCGGCGTGACAACCGGGGCAGCACACCGGCCGGTCGGAACCCAGCACCTGGATCCAGAGCGGCGCGCGCTGACCCAAGGGCTCGGCGCAGTGGAAGCAGATGAGCTCCTCGCGGGGCATGCTCAATCCGTCGGCGGCATCACGGAGCTCGAGACCTGGGCAGGCTCGGCAGTGGCGCGGGAGAGCACGGGATCGGGGTGCTGGAGGATCAGAATGAACGTGACGATGCCCGCGAGCACCGCGCCGACCGGAGGCGCGAGCACGAGCCACACGATGCCGTAGCGATACCACGGACCGGAAACGGGATCGAGGCTGGCGCTCATGGGTTCTCCTGGGTTTGCGGCGCGAGGAAGCGCGCGCTCGAGGTCACGGTGAGATCGGGCCGATCGAGCGCCTCGAGCGCGATACGGAAGGTGCGCCCGCCGCGTTGCTCGCCGCCCGGGATGCGCACGCGGATGACGAGCGTGCGCACCTCCTCGGCGGGCACTCGCTGAGCCGGCGCATCGGAGTCGATCTGCGCATCGGGAAGCCCGATCGCGCGCAGGCGAAAGGTGTGCGGATGCTGATCCTTGTTGATGACGCGCACCGAGTAGACATTCTCGATGCGCCCATCGTCGAGCTCGCGAAACAGCGTATTGCGATCGCGCAGCACATCGAGGTCGAAGGGCATGCGATGCGCGAGGGCGTACGCGAAGCCCGTCAGGAGCGAGCCCAAGATGATCGCGTAGATCGCGATGCGCGGGCGCAGCAAGCGCGTCGGCTTGCCCTCGAGACCGGCGAGCGTCGCGTAGCGCACCAGCCCGGGCGGTGAGCCGATGCGGTCCATCACCGAGTCGCAGGCATCGATGCAGGCGGCACAGGCGATGCATTCGTACTGCAGGCCGTGGCGGATATCGATGCCGGTGGGGCACGCCTGCACGCACAGCGTGCAATCGATGCAGTCGCCCTGGCCTTTCGGGGCGGGCATGCCCGAGCGGTGCGGACCGCGCGGCTCGCCGCGCGCCTCGTCGTAAGAGATCACGAGGGTCTGCTTGTCGAACATCGCGCTCTGGAAACGCGCATAAGGGCACATGTACTTGCACACCTGCTCGCGCAGAAAGCCGGCATTGCCGTAGGTCGCAAAGCCATAGAACAGCATCCAGAAGCCTTCCCAGAAGGAGACATCGAGCCGCACGAGGCGCCCGCTCAGGGGCACGATGGCCGAGAAGTAGCCGACGAAGGTGATGCCGGTGAAGAGCGCGAAGCTCATCCAGAGGAGCTGTTTCGTTCCCTTGCGCGCGAGCTTGGCGAGCGACCAGGGCGCGTGATCGAGCTTCATCTGCTGCGAGCGGTTGCCCTCGGTGAGTCTTTCCATCCACACGAAGATCTCGGTCCACACCGTCTGTGGACAGGCATAGCCACACCACAGGCGGCCGGCGAGCGCCGTGAAGAAGAAGAGCGAGAGCGCCGCGATCGTCAGCAGCCAGGTGAGCAGGTAGAAATCCTGCGGGAAGAGCGTGAGACCGAAGAGGTAGAACTTGCGCGCGGGAAGGTCGAAGAGCACCGCCTGACGGCCATTCCAGCGCACCCAGGGAAGCGCATAGAACAGGCCGAGGAGCGCCCACACCGCCAGTGCACGAAGCCGGGCGAAGCGCCCTTGCACTTCGCGTGCGTAGACCTTCTGGTGGGCCGCGTACAGCGAAGCGCCGGCTGCGGCTTGCGGGGCGGGGTGGTCCAAGGCGGCGCTCATGATTCATGCGGCCCGGAGGACAGCATGTACGCCGTCAGCGAGGCCGCGACGAAGGTGAACAGCCAGAACACGAAGAAGCCCAGGGCGTAGATTGCCGGGCGCAGCGCGAGTACCGAGGGGGCGACGTAAACGTCGAGCCCCATCGCGCTGCCCAGGGTCAGCGGATCGAAGCAGGCGAAGATGAGCCCGGTCTCGAGGCAGGACGCGATGAAGGAGGTCCAGAGCGTGACACCCAGGCACTCGGCGAGCCGCGACCAGTCTTCGGACTGCGCCGGTGCGGGCCCGATGGACTCCACCGCGCGCGCAGCCGCGGCGCGGCCGACGGCACGCTCATCGTCCGCCATGGTTCGATCCTGCCGGCGCAGTCTCTCCTACCGGCGCAGTCTGCGGCTGGGCCGGGGCGCCGGACGGTTGCGAGAGGCTGAGCACGTAGGCCGCGAGCAGCCGCACACGCGTCTCGCCGAGCTTCTCGAGGTGCGCGGGCATGTGGCCGCTGTGACCGCGTGTGATCGTCTCGCGAATCTCCTTGACCGAGCCGCCCTCCAGCCAGATCGAGTCGGCGAGGTTGGGTGCGCCCATCAGCGTGTTGCCGTGCGCATCGGCGCCGTGACAGGCGACGCAGTAGGTGGCGAACTTGCTCTGGCCGGCTGCAAGCACCTCCGGCGCGACCGGCGCCGGGCTGGGTGTGCGACCCGTCAGGCTAAGGACATAGGAAAGCACCTGCTCAACGCCCTCCGTGCCGAGCACGGGTCCCCAGGCGGGCATCGCACCATCGCGACCGTTGGCGATCGTCTGATACACCTGATCCTCCGTGCCGCCCCACAGCCAGTCCTGATCGGTGAGGTTGGGGAAGCCCTTGGCGCCGCGCGCATCGGAGCCGTGACAGGGCGCGCAGTTGAAGGCGAACAGGTTGCGGGCGGTCGCCATCGCCTCCGGCTCGCGCTCGAGCGATGCGAGGCTCTTGCCGTCGTAGGCATGGAAGCGCTGCGCGATCGCAGCGCGCGCCGCGGTGTCCTCGCGCTGCCACTGCGAGACCTCGCTCCAGTGCTTGATGCCGGCGAAGTTGCCGAGACCCGGATACAGGGCCAGATACAGCAGCCCGAAGACGATGGTGATGAGAAACAGCCACAGCCACCAGCGCGGCAGCGGATTGTTGTACTCGGTCAGGTCCCCATCCCAGACGTGAGTGGTCTGCTCAGCGGGGAGATTCGTCGGACGCGTCGTGAACCAGATGAGCCAGAGGCAGCCTGCGATGTTGGCGAACACGATGAGGATGACTATCCAGGCAACGATCTCATTCACGGCCGCTTTCCTCGCAGTGGGGGGGCGTGGACTTCGAGACCTCGCCCGGATCGGGATCGAGCGCAACTCGGGCCAGCGCCTCGAATTCCTCCTTGCGCCGGTTGCTGAACGCCCAGGCGACGATGCCGAGAAACACCAGCAGCAACATGAGCGTCGCGCCGCCGCGCACCAGGCCGATCATGGCGCCCCGCTTGCGGCACCGGCCGCCGCTCCGGCGGGCGCCGCCGCCGGGGCCTCGCCGGCCGGCGGGACCTCGCCGTGAAATTTGAGCGTCTGCAGGTACGCGACCAGCGCATCGAGATCGGTGTGACCTTGCACGATGGCCGGTGCGCCGGCGATCTCAGCTTGCGTGTAGGGCACCCCCAGTCGCACCAGCACCCGCATCTTCCGGGCGGTGAGCTCCGGGTCGACCACCCCCTGGTCGAGCCAGGTGAATGCGGGCATGTTCGACTCGGGCACGAGATCGCGTGGATTGTTGAGATGGATCCGATGCCATTCGTCGCTGTAGCGCCCGCCGATGCGCGCGAGGTCGGGCCCCGTGCGCTTCGAGCCGAACTGGAACGGGTGGTCATAGACCGCCTCGCCGGCCATCGAATAGTGACCGTAGCGCTCCACCTCCGCCTCGAGGGTCCGCACCATCTGCGTGTGGCAGAGGTAGCATCCTTCGCGCACATAGACGTCACGCCCTGCGAGCTCGAGCGGCCCCAAGGGTTTGATGCCCGGCGACGGCTTGATCACCGAGGCCTGCGTGTAGAGCGGCACGATCTCCACCAGACCACCGAAGCTGATGACGATGGCGATGAGCGTGCCCAGCAGCCAGGCTTTCTTCTCGACCGTCTCGTGATTCATCGAAAAACCTCTTTTGGCATCAGGCCGGCACGGCGAGCGCGGCAGGCTGCGCGGCCGGCACGCGCACCGTGCGCACGACGTTGTAGAACATGATGAACATCCCGATCAGGAACAGCAGGCCGCCGCCCAGACGCACGACGTAGTAGGGGTAGGTCGCCTTGAGCGACTCGACGAAGGTGTAGGTGAGAGTGCCGTCCGGGTTGGTCGCACGCCACATGAGGCCCTGCATCACCCCCGCGACCCACATCGCGCTCACGTAGAGCACGACGCCGAGGGTCGCGATCCAGAAATGCAGATCGATCAGCCGCGTGCTGTACATCGAGGGACGGCCGAACACCCGCGGAATCAGCGCGTACATCGAGCCGATGGTCATGAAGGCCACCCAGCCGAGGGCGCCCGAATGCACGTGGCCGATCACCCAGTCGGTATCGTGCGCAAGCGCATTCACCGTCTTGATCGACATCATCGGTCCCTCGAAGGTCGACATGCCGTAGAAGGACAGCGAGACGATGAGGAACTTCAGGATCGGGTCGGTGCGCAGCTTATGCCAGGCGCCCGACAGCGTCATGATGCCGTTGATCATGCCGCCCCAGGAAGGCGCGAGCAGAATCAGCGAGAACACCATCCCGAGCGACTGTGCCCAGTCGGGGAGCGAGGTGTACTGCAGATGATGCGGCCCCGCCCACATGTAGATCGCGATGAGGGCCCAGAAATGCACGATCGACAACCGGTAGGAATAGATCGGCCGCCCGGCCTGCTTCGGCACGAAGTAATACATCATGCCGAGAAAGGCGGCGGTGAGGAAAAAGCCCACCGCATTGTGCCCGTACCACCACTGCACCATCGCGTCGGTGACCCCCGAGTAGATGTCGTACGACTTGGTGAGTGAGACCGGGATGGCGAGGTTATTGACGATGTGCAGCACCGCGATCGTGATGATGTAGGCGGCGAAGAACCAGTTGGCGACGTAGATGTGCTTGACCTTGCGGATCGCGAGCGTGCCGAAGAAAACGATGCCGTACACCACCCAGACGATGGCGATCAGCAGGTCGATGGGCCATTCGAGCTCGGCGTACTCCTTGCCCTGGGTGATGCCGAGCGGCAGGCTGATCGCCGCGAGCACGATCACGAGCTGCCAGCCCCAGAAGGTGAAGGTGGCGAGGCGGTCGGAAATGAGCCGCACGTGACAGGTTCGCTGCACGATGTAGTAGGAGGCGGCAAACAGGCCGCAGCCTCCGAACGCGAAGATGACGGCGTTGGTGTGCAGCGGGCGCAACCGGCCGTAGCTCAGGTAAGGCAGGTTGAAGTTGAGAGCCGGCCAGATGAGCTCGGCGGCGATGAACCCGCCGACCGCCATGCCGACGATGCCCCAGATGACCGTCATGAAGGCAAATTGCCTCACGACCTTGTCGTTGTAGGCGACGGGTGCAGCAGAAAGGCTCTCTGACGTCGTAGACATCCGGGGTCATCCTTCGATGGGTTATCGGCCGAGTGCGAATTCTAGGAAGCGGCGGCGGCGCTCGATATCCGGACGGACCGAGAGGCGCTACGTACAGTCCACGTGCCGCCGGGCGCAGGGAGCGGCGGGCGACGGCGATAGGGACAAGTCCTTATTTTCCCGAGATGCCGCCCGCGCGAAGCTCGCCCGCATGGCAGTACCCTTCGATGCCGGTCTCATGCGTCGCTACGACCGCGAAGGGCCGCGCTACACCTCTTATCCCACCGCTCTGCAGTTTCACGGCGGGGTCGGTGAGAGCGACTTCGCGCGCGCGGCGGCCACGAGCCGCGGCGCGCTGGAACGCGCGCCGCTCTCGCTGTACGTGCACATCCCCTTCTGCCAGAGCCCGTGCTTCTACTGTGGCTGCAACAAGATCGTGACCCGCAAGCTCGATCGTGCTGACCGATACGTGGAGCGCCTCGGCGCGGAGATCGAGCGGCGCAGCCGCTACTTCGAGCGAGGCCGCACGGTCGAGCAGCTGCACTTCGGCGGTGGCACACCGACCTTCCTGCCGCGCAAGCGCCTCGTCGAGCTCATCGACCGCCTCGATCACCACTTCAGCTTGAGCGCAGCGCCCGATCGCGATTATTCGATCGAGATCGACCCGCGCACCGCCGATGGCGGCACCTTGAAGCTGCTCTCGGCCCTGGGCTTCAACCGGGTCAGCCTGGGAGTTCAGGATCTCGATGAGCGCGTGCAACGCGCCGTCAACCGCGTGCAGGATCTCGATACGGTCGTGCGCACCTATGCGGCCGCCCGCGCGCTTGGCTTTCGCTCGATCAATTTCGATCTCATTTACGGGCTGCCCCTGCAGACGCTCGAGAGCTTCGCCGCGACGCTCGAGCAGATCATTGCGCTGCGTCCCGACCGGCTCGCCGTATACGGCTATGCGCACCTGCCGGAGCGATTCAAGCCGCAGCGCCAGATCCGTCCGCAGGAGCTGCCCTCCCCCGCGCTGCGCCTGGCGCTCCTCGAGATCGCGATCGAGCGACTCGGAGCAGCGGGCTATCGCTACATCGGCATGGATCACTTCGCGTTGCCGGACGACCCGCTCACGCTCGCGCAGGACGAGGGCACGCTGCGGCGCTGCTTCCAGGGCTACACGACGCACGCCGAGCGCGACCTCGTGCCGCTCGGCGTGAGCGCGATCGGGCGCATCGGCGACCTCTACGTACAAAACCACAAGAGCCTTGCGCAGTACGAAGCGGCGCTCGAGAAGGGCGCTTTACCCGCGGCGCGCGGTGTCTGGATGAGCGCCGAGGATCGACTGCGCAAGGAGGTGATCCACGGCCTGATGTGCCACGGTCAGATCGACCTGGGCACGGTCGAGCGCGGTCATGGCATCGACTTCAAGGGTCATTTTCGCGCCGAGCTCGAACGGCTGCGCTCGCTCGCGACCGATGGACTCGTCGACCTCCACGAGGACCGCATCGAGATCACGCCCGCGGGACGGCTGCTGATGCGCACCGTGGCGATGACCTTCGATGCGTACCTCGACACCGCCAGCGGCTCGGGGGAGCGCCTGTCCCGCGTGATCTAAAGCGCCCGCAGCCGCTCGATGCGCTCGAGCGCGGGGGGGTGCGAATCGTAGAAGGCCGAGTGCACCCGGTCGGGCATGAGCGGCGTCGAGTTGTCGCGGTAGAGCTTGATGAGCGCGGCAGCGAGATGCCGGGGATCGGCATACGCCACCGCAAAATCATCCGCCTCGCGCTCGTGCCGGCGCGACCACCAGGCATTGAGCGGCGTGATGAAGAAGGTGAATACGGGCACGATCAGCGCGAACAGCAGCAGCGCGGCCGCTGGCGAGGGGTGCTCGATCCCGAAGCTCGCATAGAACCCGGGTTGCGCGGACAGCCAGCCGAGGAGCGCGAGTCCGAGAAGGGAGGAGATCGCAGAGACGATCAGGCGCTGTCTCACGTGATGCAGCCGGAAGTGCCCGAGCTCGTGCGCGAGCACCGCCTCCACTTCCGGCGCGTCGATGCGCGCGAGCAGCGTATCGAAGAAGACGATGCGGCGGTTGCGCCCGAGGCCGGTGAAGTAGGCATTGCCGTGGGCCGAGCGGCGCGAGCCATCCATCACGAACACCCCGCCGCGCGCGGCGAAGCCGCAGCGCGCGATCAGCGACTCGACGCGCTGCTTGAGCTCCCCGCTCTCGAGCGGCGTGAAGCGGTTGAACAGCGGCGCAATGAAGCGCGGCGCCGCCCAGGTGAGCGCCAGCATGACGAGCAGCCAGAGCAGGAATGCGTACAGCCACCAGACCGGTCCCGCCCGCTGCATGAGCACCAGCAGGGCGAGCAGCGACGGCGCACCGATGGCCACGCCGAGCAGGAGCTGCTTCGACAGATCGAGAACGAACAGCTTGGGCGTCGTGCGGTTGAAGCCGAAGCGCGCCTCGATGCGAAAGGTCCGCCAGGCCGCAAATGGGATATCGATCGCCCACAGCACGCATCCGACGATCGCAACGAGCGCGAGTCCCTGCCAGGGCTGCGCCCAGCCGAGCCGCCGCGCCACCGCATCGGCGAGCGCGACGCCCCCGCCGGCCGTGAGCGCGAGCTTGAGAAGCGCGTTGCAGGCGATCACCCCGCGGCCAAAGCGTGCCCGCGTCAGCGTGTAATCGCTGGCGCGCTCCTGATCGGCGACCGAGATCGCATCGGCGAACAGCGCGGGCACGCGACTGCGGCGATCCCTCACTGCCCGGATCTGGCGTCCGGCAAGCCAGAGCCGCACGCCGGTTTCCGCGCACAGGGCGAGGATGAAAAGAAGGAGCAGCGGCTGCATCGGGGTCGAGGATCTCGCCCGCTCAATTTACAGGGATTGCCGCAGCTTCACAAAGTCCGCCTCTTCCTCGCGGCTTCGCCGGCCGGCGAGCAGCAGCCCCTGAGCAACGAACGCGAGCAGCAGCACCGCAGCCGCACCGCTCAGCCACAGGGCGATCAGGAACACGCGGCGCGAGCGCGCGATCGACTGCTGCTCGAGCGATAGGGCTCGACGCGCCTCGGTCTCGAGCGATGCAATCGTGGCGCGGGTCGGGTCGATCGGGCCACCGGCCTCGCCCCGCTGGATGAGCCGCTGCGCGGCGTCCAGGTCGCCCCGGCGCACCGCTGCAACGGTTTCGGCAGCGAATTGCTCGCGGCCCCGCGCGAGCGCCGCGAGCGCATCGACTCCATAGCGCGTGAGCCCTGGCGAAGGGACGAGCGCGTCAAGCCGATCCAGCGCCGCATCGATGCGCGGCGTGAGCCGCTGGATCTCTGCCAGGTCGGCGGGGTCTTGCCGACGCGCGTAGGCCCGTGAGGCATTGACCAGGTCGCTCAGCGACTGCCCGATGTCGATGAGCTGCGACTGCGCATATTCGGTGCGCTCCACCAACCGCAGGCTGTCGTCGACCGTGCCCAGGCTGCGAGAGGCCAGCACGCATACCAGGGCGAGAAGCAACGCGGCAACGCCCAGCGCGGCCGCGAGTCGCGGCCGGCGAGTTCGCCGCGCTGCACCGTGCATCGATCCGCTCAACGCCTTCCCCTCACGCGAGACCCGCACTGCGGGCGAGCCCCATTAGACCGTGCAGCACGGCTGCGGGTTCGCCCGGCTGCGGGTTCGCCCGGCTGGGGGTTCACCCGGCCGCGGCCTCGCAAAGGCGCGGAGCGATGTGCTAGGCGTCGACGGCCTTTTCGCGGCTCTCGTTCGCGGCAGCCTCGCTTTGCGTCTCGCGCGCTTCGTGCACGAGCAACACCGGAACGGACGTCCCGCGGACGACGCTCTCAGCATCGCTGCCGAGCGCCCAGCGGCGCAGGCCGCGCCGGCCGTGCGTCCCCATGACGATGAGATCCGCAGGCCAGTCTCGCGCTTGCGCAAGAATCAGCGCCGCGGCGGGGCCGCCGATCGACTCCTGCAGCACGCTGTCGACGCTCACCCCGCGCTGTCGCACGAAGGCCTCCGCCTGGCGCAGCGTTTTCTCGCCCGATTCGCGCAGCACCTCGATCAGATTGGTGGCGTACAGGCCGGAGCTGTAGCTGTAGTCGAGAATGAACTCGTTCACCACGTGATAGACGCGCACCTGGCTGCCATGGACCTTGGCGAGCTTGACGGCCTCCTTGAGACCCGCCATCGCGGTGTCGCTGCCATCGATGGGCACCAGAATTTTCTTGTACATCACAGTTCTCCGCTGAGGGGAGCGCTTCCTGTTATACCCGCACGCTTCGCTGTCTCCCATCCGCACTTTCCACCGCGCACGTGCGGCTGGCGCGTAGCTCACGCATCCGCAACCACCGTGACCCGGTAATCGGTTCCGAGCCAGCGATCATCGGCGCTCCAGCGGAAGGTGAAATCGAGCCACTCCCCGACGGCGAGCCGCTCGGTCGCGAGGGTGACGGTATGCAGCCCGAGACTGTTGGCCCGGGTCTTGAGCTCGGTGATGCCTTGCCAGCCGTTGAAGCCGTAACGCACCTCGGCGGGCGCACTCAGCGCAAGCACGAGAGAGAGTCCGCGGCGGATCTCGCTGATGGGACCCCGCTCGCACCACACGGCGCGCCGGGTGCGGCATCGCTGGCCACCATAGCGCTGCCACACCGCCTCCGGCCGGTCGAAGGGCCGCTTGAGGGCGCGCGAGGCGACGAGCTTCAGATACTCCGCATGAGTCCAGGCGAGCGGCATGGCGGACCCGGTCGGGCGCCCGAGCTTGAGGCCATAACGCTCGATCGGTGCCGCATCCCAGACCTGCTCGGGCAGCATGCCGCCGCCGGACGCCGTGCGCGCCATGGTCTGCAGCAGAGCCAGGGGATCGCGGCCGCGGACGATTTCATAGTGCGCTCGCTCCCCCGTGAGCAGCGGCCACGCGCGCCCGCGGCCCACGCCATCGTATGCACGGCCATCATCGTGCTCGCCATAGCCATCATCGTGATAACGCCGCCACAGCGGCCCCTCCGGGGTCTCGACCTTGAGGAACGCATCGGCCAGCTTGAGACTTCCGAGGACCAGCGGATCGTCCGGCGCGCGCAGCCCGAAGCGCACGAGCTGCAGGAAGTCGACCCCGAACTGCGCCTTCGCCGGCAACCCCGGATCGAAGTCGTGATTCTTGACCGCAAGCACCCGGTCGAAGGCCCCGCGATCGCTGAGCGCCTGCGCGGGCGCGACGCGCACGTAATAGCCCGGGATGCCCTGCTCTTGCGCGAGCGGCGTGTCGCGCACCGCCGTCCAATCCTCGAGCCGCGAGTTCCAGTAGTCGGCCACGTCCAGCACGAGCTCGCGGGCATCCGCCGCAAGGAATGGCGCGCCACTCACCAGCGCGGCAATGCATACGCCGAGCGTGAACGTGTTGAGTCCCGCCGACTCCTCCCATCGATCCTGATCGCTCACGGGACCGTTGCGCACCACATAGGCGAGAGCCCGCCGCACCATATCCTCGATCTCCGTGCCCTCGAGGGCGTTGCGCTCGGCGAGCGCCGCGGCCAGCAGCACGGGCAGCGCGGTCTCATCGAGCTGAATCCCGGTCCAGTAGGGCGTACCGCCGAGCCACTGGTTTTGATGCCAGTGTCCGTCCGGAAGCTGCGTGGCCCGCAGATATCTCAAGGTATTGCCCGCCTCACGCGTCGCCCCGACGGCGAGGAGCGCCCCGGCGCATTCCACCAGATCGCGCGGCCAGACCAGGTGATAACCTGCGCGCTCCTCCTTGGTATTACCCCAGGGCACACTCAGACTCGCGACCATGGCGCCGGGATAGGTTTTGTCCTGATGTGCACGCAGCACCATGGTCGAGACGCGGAACTGGACGTGACACTCGGCCGGCAGCCCCTCGAGATAGCTCGCCGGGAATTCGGCGCGCGCATACCAGCGGCGCCATTCGGCGACGTGCCGGTCGCGCACGTGATCGAACGGCTCGTAAGTCGCGGTCAACGCGAGCGTGGCCGCGGCCTCGGGGCTCGGGCCGAAGCCGAGACCGAGCACGGCGGTGCGGGGCAGCTCGCCGAGCAAGGCGACGTTGCCCGGCCCGGCGGCCTGATACTCGTGGGTCATGGCACCGTGGCGCTTGAAATCCTGCCAGCCGTCGCTCTCACCGGTGAAGCCCGCGCTTGCGCGGCCGAGCGCGTTACGCTGCTCCCGCGTCATGGCGACGAGCGCGAGGGCGAAGGGACCCTGCACCGCCGAGAGCAGGCGCTGTCCGCCGTACTCCGCGACCCGCGCCCAATTGTTCCAGCCGGTGCCGCCGAGATGAGGAGCGAGCAGGACGTAGGGCCGAAGAGTGGGATCTCCGTCGAGCGCCACGTCGATGAGCAGCGCGTCGCGCTCGAAACCCGGCACCACGCGTAGCGCGAGCTCGAATCGCTCGTGACGATGCACGATCCGTACCGCCGGAATCCCGGGCTCGGTCACCTCGATGGAGTAGTTCCAGAGCCGCTTCACCTCCACCCAGAAGCCGCGACCGTCGGCCACGATGAAACCAAGATCGCGGATCTGAGGCAGGTCGACGCGCGGATAATAGACCTCGTTGAGGATTCCGCCGCCGATCGTGAACCACAGCCGCGAGGGTCCCGGCGAGCAGCCGACGAGGTCCTTGTCGCTGCTGCACCACGTCGGGGGAATGCCGGGGCCGCCGGGCGCGACTACCGCACTGCTCGAATCCGATGAAGCCATTGCGCAGCGATCTTGCGTTCCGGGGCGTCGAGGCGTCAAATCGCAGCAGGCCCGCTCCGTGAGGGGTGCAGATGATCACCGTCGCTCACTACTCGGTCCGAGGAAAGCCGCTCATACCGGGACTGACCTCGCTCGACGTCGCGGGGGCCACGTGCGCGACCGCGGTGTTCGCGGATCTGCATGGTTACGACGCCCTCCTCGAGCCTCTGCATTCGGTCGAGGTCGCACAGCTTCTCGGTGAGCTCTTCGAGGTGCTGACCGGCGCCGTGCTCGAGTACGGGGGTCAGATCTTCGCTCTCCAGGAGGCGGGCATGCTGGCCGGCTTTGGCGTCGGCGACACGCGCCATGCACGCACCTGGGAAGCATTCAATGCGGCGCGGGCCATGCAACAGCGCTTCGCCGACGTGCGTGCCCGCTGGCAGAAATATCACTCGATCGATACCGCCCTCGGCGTGGGCATCCATCGCGGCGAGGTGGCGGTCGGCCTATTCGGACCCGCGCAGCAGGCCTCGCTCTTGCTGGTCGGCGATGCGGCGAACGGCGCGGCACAGCTCGCCCGGCGCGCACGCGCCGGCGAGATCCTCTTGTCATCGGCCGCCTGCGGACCCGAGCGCGGCGGTGCGGCCGGACTCGCTCCACCCCGGTCGCTCAAACGCTTGCCCCCGTTGCAGCTACGCGGCCGCAGCGCGCCGCTCGATGTGTGGTGCGCCCCCGCCGCGCAGCGCTTGACGATGCGGCCCGCGTGGGGTCGTCGGGGCGCGCACTAACCTCGGCGCGAAGCTCCGCGCGCCCCGGCGCTAAGCCCGGGCGAGTTCGATCCCCGCGCGCGCGGCCCCGAGGAGCGCCGCGTCCGGGTTCACGATGAGTCGGGTCGGTATCGCGGCGACGAATGGCGACAATCGGCCCTTGCTCTCGAAGCGGCTGCGAAACAGACCGGCTCTCAGAAAGGGCTCGATCTTCTGCGCAATTCCGCCCGCAAGGTAGACCCCGCCCCGCGCGCCGTGGGCGAGCGCGATGTCTCCGGCCACGGTGCCGTAGATGGCTCCGAACATTGCAATCGCGGCCTCACATCCCGGATCTCGAGCCGCCGCGCCCGCGGCGATTTCCGCAGCCGTGCGTGGCGCGGGACTGCGGCCGGCAATCTGCTCGAGCGTGCGGTACAGCGTCTCCAGCCCGGGACCCGACAGGAGCCGCTCGACCGAAACCCGTTCGCTCTGCTGCCAGAGTGCCTTGAGCACGGCGAGCTCGGCCTCGTCGCTCGGCGCGAATCCGATGTGTCCCCCCTCGGTCGCCACCGGCACGACCCGATCGGCGTAGCGCGCGAGATACGAGACTCCGAAGCCCGTGCCTGCACCCACGATCGAGATCGTCGATTTCGGCTCGCCCTCGAGCTCGGGACCGAGGGTGCGCAGATCCGCGTCGCCAAGAATCTCCACGGCGAAGGCAAGCGCTGCGAAATCGTTGATCAGCAGCGTCGTTCGAAAGCCGAAGGCCCGCAGATCGTCCTCCGAAAGGGTCCATCCGCGATTGGTAAAACGCGCGCTGCCGCGGCTCACCGGCCCAGCCACGGCAATCACCGCCGCGGAAGGTCGCTCGCGCGGCGGGGCGCCCGCGAAATAGCTGCGCAAGGCATCGTTGAACGTCGCGAACGGTTGCGCGAGATCCCGGCGATCATGGATGCGCCAGGGCCGTGCGCCGGCGGCCTCGACGATCGCGAAGCGGGCATGCGTGCCCCCGACATCGCCGACGAGAACGGTGTGATCGCTAGCGAGCTGAGTCAAGGTGTGTGCTCTGTCCGGCGCGAAGAGGTCTCGAGTATCGCAGCAAGCGTTCACCGACGGCAACGGGACAACGGTGTCTCACGGCGTTAAGCTCCCGTTCGACATGCCATCGCGCGCCTTACGTTCCGTGCACTTCGTGATGCTCCTCGCGCTCGGTGCGCTCGCGCTCCTCGCGCCGTTGAGGGCCCCTGCCATGACGCCGGCACCCGCGAAGATCGATCTCGATGAGTTTGAGCGGATGAAGCGCACGATGCGGCTCTCGGACGGAGTGGAGATTGCCTATCTCGAGCGCGGCAACCCGAGCGGCCCGCCCGTCGTGTTGATTCACGGCTACACCGACAGCGCACGCGACTGGGCGCCGCTCATTCCCTACCTCCCGCCGCAATGGCACCTGATCGTCGTGGACATTCGCGGCCATGGCCGCTCGAGCAAGCCCGAGTGCTGCTACAGCCGCCTCGATTTCGCCTATGACATCAAGCTGCTGCTCGATGGGTTGAAGATCCCGAAGGCCGACATCATCGGCCATTCCCTGGGCAGCATCATCGCGCAGACATTCGCCGAGTACTGGCCCGAGCGGACGCGTCGCCTCGTGCTCATCTCATCCACGGGCGGCTGGCCGCCCGACCTGCCGCGCACGCACCCTCAGCTCGACTACGCCGCCGAGATCCGCAAGCTCAAAGAGCCGCTCGATCCCGACTCCCCGTTCATGATCGCCTGGTGGGACTCACCGACGCATGTCGATCCGGACCTCAACCGGCGCCAGCGCGAGGATGCCGCGCGAATACCATTGCGAGTCTGGCTGGCCGTGCTCGACGAGGCGCTCTCGGCCGACCACGGCTATGAGGATTTGCAGAGCACGCTGCCGCGGTTGGTGGCGCCGACCTTGCTCATCTGGGGCAGCCGCGATCCGCTCATGGAAGAGCCTGTGCGGCAGAGCTTGCGGCGTGCCCTGCCCGCGGCGCAGGTCAAGGTATTCGAGGGTCTCGGGCATAACCCGTTCTGGGAAGATCCCGCGGGCGTCGCTCAGGTCATCGAGCGGTTTCTGCTCACCGGATGAAGCGCGCAGGGCCGATGCCCGATCATGAAATGGTCTCGAGCTCGGTGGTGCGGCTGACGGCGTAGCCGTTCGCGGGCATTTTGCCGCTCACCGCGATCGTGATCGACTCCTTGAGTGAGAACAGCGTCTTGGTGTCTCGCCAGTTGGTGACCGTCTCGACGCGCGTCGTGCCGGCCGAATCCGTCCAGGTGATCGTGCTCTGCAGCTTGAGCGCCGTGAATGTGCCGGCCGCCACGATCACCGGCTCGACGTCGACCACGGATCCCTGCTGCCGGTAGGTGATCGCGGGCGCCGAATTATCGCAGGATTGAACGTACTGAAAATCCCAGGTCTGGCCGACCTTCACCGGGAAATCCGGTCCCGCGGCGTGCGGATCGTAAGCGCACGTGATGTCCACGCCGCTCGAATTCTTGAAGCTGTAGCTGAGCTCCTGGCCGCTCGTGTCGTAGAGCTCGCTCTGGGTCATCACGGCATAGTTGGTGCCGTCAACGATCGTCGAGCTCCCGGTGGTGCTCGTGATCGCCGCCGTGTATTCGCCCGCGGCGTTCATGGAAACCGTGGTGTCGCTGTAGCCGACCTGGATCGTGTTGCCGGCATTGTCGATGAGGGTCACGCCGTAGGTGCGCACCGTTCCCATCGGCGGCGCCTTGAATGGATAGGGTGTACCGCTGCCGGGGCTCACGGTGCTGCTGCCCAGACCGCTTTCGCCGCCGCAGCTCGCGCACACCAACACCGCGATGAGCGCTGACGCCGTCCCTACACGCATGAGGCTCGACCCGTTCGAATTGCGGGCCTTTCAGCCTACGCGAGTCGATCAAATCGCGCCAGCAGGCCCCTGCGCGCCGCATTTGCAGGCGCGGCCGCGCGGGGGCCTCCGTGAGAGACCCCCTCGCGCCCGCTGACACGGGAGGGCCCTATCAGAAGTTGTTCTTGTACTGAATCAGCACCGTGAAGGGCTGGAGTGTCGCCACCTGCGGGATCGGCGTCTTGTAGTCGGGCTCGAACTGCGCATAGCCGACGTAGCCGATGTCGCCGAGGTTCGGCTTGGCGTTGCCGAGGTTGTGAAAATTGAGTGACAGCTCCTGCTTCTCGTGACGCACGCCGAAACGCAGGTTGGCCAGCGAGTACGGCGCGCGGCTGCCGAACAGGCCATGGCCGTCGGAGTTGAGGCCGCCGTTGAGGAGCGCAATGCTGTTGCCGGTGTAGCTGTAATCGGCCGAGGCGAAACCGTCGAGCCTGCCGTTGATGGGCCGGGTATAGAAGGCGCCGAGCGTCGCCGTCCAGACCGGTACCGCCGGAATCTCCTGACCCGCGGTGATGCCGGCGTGCGCGAGCGCACCCGGGTTCACGATGGAGGTGCTCTCGTAGCCGACGCCGAGGCGCACCTCGAGCTCACGGCTGAGCCGGCCGGAGAGCTCCATCTCGCCGCCGTTGATCGAGGCTGAGCCGCCGTTCAACTGCAGGTAGAAGCCGCACGGAAGCGCGACCTGCTGCTGCAGGTTGTCCCAGTTGATGTGAAAGCCCGCGCCGGTGAGCAGAAGCCCGGTCTGCGGCACCTGCCACTTGAGGCCGCCCTCATAGCTCCAGAGCGTATCGGACTTGATGTGCTCGATCTCGTTGACCGGCAGGCCGGGCAACTGGCAGGCCGGGAAGTTCGCCTGTGCGCCGCCGGCGCGAAAGCCCTTGGACGCCGAGGCGTAGACCATCAGGGCATCGCTCGCTTGGTAGGAAAGGCCCGCCTTGGGATCGACCCCCTGCTCGTGGTTCTCCTGGGGACTTGAGGGCGTCGCGCCCAGATTGATGAAGCCGTCGGCGGTGTAATCGGTGGTCTGCTTGAGCCAGTAGCGCCGCGCGCCGATCGTCAGGTTGAACTTGTCGAGAAACTTGTAATAGAGCTCACCGAAGATCGAGCGATCATCCTGCGTCCCGGGGTTGTTCTGCGTCCAGATGAGGTCGGTCGGCCACGCGCCGCTCGCGGCGAGCCCGGTCATGTAGGTGTTGGGAATGAAGAAGCGCGCGCGCGTGTTCGAGTAGAACACGCCGACGGTGCCCGAGAGGTTATGCCAGGGGTCGAAGGAGATGCGCGCCTCCTCGGTGATCTGATTGTGATAGTGCTCGCCGTCCCAGGTGAAGGGCTGGTTCGGAAGAGCATCGACCCCGTAGGCGAAGTAGTGAAAGAACTGCTGGGTCCCGTAGCTCGAGTCCTCGAGGTCGTGCGTGTGGCGGT
>Ga0070734_10002556_pt1 | contig 21570 bp, 14 predicted proteins | sample Coa_R1_8_FD_66444 | JGI IMG/M metagenome (GOLD analysis project Ga0070734, IMG submission 66444) | Surface soil microbial communities from Centralia Pennsylvania, which are recovering from an underground coalmine fire - Coalmine... | ecosystem: Environmental > Terrestrial > Soil > Unclassified ...
TCCGGCGTACAGGCTCAGCTTTTCGATTTCATTGACCAGGCGGCTGGCATCGCCGGCGAGCGATTCTACGAGGAGGCCGAGTTCGGCGAGACCAAGTTGCAAGCCTTTCTCTGCGGCCAGTGTTTGCGCGAGCTGCCGCGATGCTTCCAGCGAGTATGGTTTGAACTCGACGATTTCCGGAATGGATGAATAGAATTTTTCAACGCGCTCCAGCTTGGCGCGGTCGTCGCCTTCGAAATCGTAGCGGCTGCAAACAAATACCAGGACGGTTCCAGGCGTGGGATCTTTGACGTAAGCCGCGAGATCGGCCGCCGCGCCGGAATCTTCCTGGCTGGAAGCGCGGCCGCGAGGCAAAGCGGCTTCAGCGCCAGTTACCCAAATCACGCGTTGCGCCGCGAACAGCGACATGGCACGGGCATCGTCCAAAACTTCGACGAGATTCGTGGATTCCATATCGTGGCGTGAAACGCCATTCTCGCGATCTTCCGGCGGCAAGAATGTTTCCATCAAAGCGCTGCGGCAGATCCCGAGCTGATACAATTCGGGGCCGATGAAGAGCGAGAGCGGCGACGGCGAACCTTTGCGCAGCCGCTGGAGATACTGCTCGGGACTCATCAGAAATTCTCCAGAATGGAACTAACCAGGTCGCGCGCGACATCGCGAGCCAGACGGTCAAGCGCGGCGTCGCTTTCCTCGAAGTACGTATTGGCGCTGATGCTGAGTTCGTAGCGCTGGTGGGCTTCGAAGCTCGGCCGCGAGTAGATCACTTTTCCCGTAGCGCGTTCCGTAAATGTGATTTGGAGTGTAACGTTCACCTGCAACCCGCTAGCGCGGCCGGTGGCCTGATTGATGATTGTCGGGTACGCGACGTAATTGATGATGGATCCGCGCAGCACGGCGTCCGCTTGATTTGGATCGTTGACGATTTGGTAGCGCGTCCGCGAGACGAATTCTCGCGAGAGGGCTTCCGGTAAATGATCTGTGAGTTTGTAGCGCGTCGTGATGTTGCTGAAGGCCGGGATCGCGATGGAGTGAACGGATTTCGGGACTAGGTCGGCTTTGCCGGCGACGTGGTAACCGCAGGACGTCAGGGCAAGGGAAAACAATAGCCACGGATGGACACGGCTGGAAACGGATAAAAATCTACTTAAGATTTTCACGGACCACCTCCACTACGTTCTCGGCGGCGATGCGGAGGTTGTCGGTTACGATCCAGAACCAAACGGCGCGGGGTTCGTTACGATCCGGAGAAATTGCGCCGACAGTGATTCCGCGCTGTCCGGCTACGCCGACGTTCGACGGCGGCTCGTGATCCGCGGTTCGGATGTCGATATCGTTCGACGCCAGCGAGTCCAGGATCGCTTCCATGCCCGGATTATTTTCGAATTCTGTCCACACCGAAATGCCGTAGCCATGAAATACCGGCGCGTGGATGACTCGAATGGAAGGCATTGGGACGCTACCTTCTGTAGCCAAAAGGCTCGCCAGATGGCGCTCGATTTTGAGTTCCACGCCGGCGAGTTTGTGCGGCGAATCCGCGCCGTACTCGGGCAGCAGATTGAAAGCGGCCTGCGCGTCGTAAATTTCTTTGGGCAGCGGCTTGAAGGAGAGCAGCGCGACCGTCTGCTTTTGCAGTTCATCGATGCCGGTGCTGCCGCGTTCACTGGCGGGCTCGATAATCTGAATCACCGAGCGGCGGATGATGCCGGCCTTCCGCAGGTGCGTCAGGAACAAAGCGATCGCGATCGCGGCGGGATGCGCGATTACCTGGATTTGCGCGGATGCTTTTAAACCCGGCGGTTCCGCCATGGGAGCGCGAAGGCGCGTTCCCGGCAGATCTTCCATGCCGCCTTTCACGTCGATCAGCAGGGATTTTGCCTTGACGTTTTGAATTTGTTCGTAGGCGTGGCGGCTCGATTCCGGATTTCCCGCTAGAACCACAACTCCGGCCGAACCGAGGTCGGCCATTTCCATGGAGTTGATCACCACCGGCTCGTCGCGCACGGCGGCGATGATGGTATCGCCGGCATCGGTGGATGCGATGAGCTTGACGTTCACCGCCAAGGCGCTGGATTCCAGCAGCTCGCGAACTTCTTTGCCAAGTAACGATTCGCCGCCGATCACGGCGACGGTGCATTTCGGTGCTCCGCGATGCAAATGCATGGTCAGGTGGCTTGGTGCTCCGGCTCAGGACGCCGCGGCTGGGGACGGAAGCGGCGGCGAACGATCCCTCCCGCGCGAATGCAGATACCGGTGGAGACGTAAAGCGTGGCGAGAGCCAGCAGCACGGGCTGCGAATAATTCCAAATCAGATAAATGAGCGCGCCGAACAGAATCACGGTGAGCGGCGAGCGCGGTCCGGTGAAGCTGACTTCCTTGAAACTGGGATAGCGCCAGGTGCTGACCATTAAGAAGGAGAGCAGCGCGAGCAAAACCAACCAAGCCGCGGAAAAAAACCACGATTCCAGCGGTACGCAATCGGTTGCATAAACAACTGCCGCGACCATTCCGGCGGCAGCGGGGATCGGCAATCCGACGAAATATTTGCGATCGGGACGTCCGGGATTTTTGGGTACGGGATTGGTCTGGACATTGAAACGCGCAAGGCGCGCGGCGCCGCATAGCAGAAAGAGAAATGCGATGAAATATCCGGCGCGGTGATCGGGCAGAAATCCGCCGCCCTTCACGAATTCCACGCCCCAAGTGAACGCGAGCACCGCAGGTGCGATTCCAAATGTTATGACGTCGGCGAGAGAATCCATTTCGCGGCCGAAATCGCTAACGGTGTTAGTCATTCGGGCGATACGGCCGTCGAGTCCATCAAGAACAACAGCGACCCCGATAGCTTTGGCGGCGACTTCGAAGTGCGGGTTGCTGCCGAGATTTCCGGAAGCGCCAAACAGAGCGCCCTCAATGGCGCGGATGATGGCAATGAATCCGAGGAAAATATTGCCGGCGGTGAAGAGAGTGGGGAGTGCGTACGCCGCACGGCGAGGACGGCGCGACGGAGAGCGCGGATCGATGAAGCGCTGTTTGAAGGTGAGCCGTGCCATGATCAGACCTCTCTCCGGCGCGCAACGATGCTGGATCCGCCAGCCACGCGATCGCCGGGCTTCACGGTAATTTCCCATTCGGGCCCGAGGAAGATGTCGACGCGCGAGCCAAACTTGATGAGTCCGACACGCTCGCCTTTGGCCACCTGGTCGCCGGGTTTCTTGTAGCAGACGATGCGGCGCGCGATCAATCCGGCGATTTGCGAGAAGCCGACGCGGGTGCCTCCGCCTTCGATGGTGAAGGTGTTGCGCTCATTTTGCGAACTCGCAACTTCGCGGCTGGCGAGCAGGAACTGGCCCTTTGTGTATTCGATGTTGGTGATGGCGCCCCCGATGGGCGCACGGTTCACATGCACATCGAAGACGTTCAGGAAAATGCTGATGCGCGAGGAGGAGCGATCATCCGTGCGCACGGCGACGACTTTTCCGTCGGCTGGGGAGACTGCGACGGCACCATCAGGGATGTTGCGATCCGGATCGCGGAAAAAATAGAGACAGAAGGCGGCCAATAGGAATAACGGAATGCCGAACGCGGGGCGCGTGAGGTACCACACCGCCGCGCCGCCGGCACTGAAGGCGAGCGCATAGTAGATCCCGTCGATCACCATGGTTATTCCTATTGTAGCGAGGTGGGCTTGAAGTCGAATACAAGGAATTCAAGAAGGGGCGCTGCTCGCCCTGAAGTCGCGGGAGGTGGTGGCGCGCTTCGCGTGTGGCGTTTATGGAGGGGTGTTGCGGAAGGATACGACGCATCTCGCGATTTTTGTGTCGGGAGGTGGGTGGTGGCTAAGCGGCTGTGGGCGTGGGTTTTGTTTTGACGGGGAGGGCGGAATGACGCACTCATTTTCAAGATGCGTCATAGCCGGAGTGGTTGTGGGCGGGTGGGAGAGATTGGTGGCGTGATCCCGGCTATCCATTTGGTTACAGCTTAACGGCGACCTTCGCGGTTGTGAAGCTGTGCGGATATAAGTCACTGGATTCGCGCCCGAAATAACTTGCGGTGAATTGTGATGGAGTAATATTTCTATAGGTTCCGGCAGGCCCGCGCACGGGAATTTACAAATGAGTAGACTTGTGCGTATTTTTGTTCTTATCTCCTTCATTTCGTGCGCGTACGGACAAACGGCGCAACTCTCCGGCGTTGTCCGGGATCCATCGCAAGCTGCGGTGGCCGGTGCATCGGTCACGATCCGCAACGATGAAACTGGGGTGGAGCGCGCCGCGGTTGCCAATGGTGAAGGTATCTACGATTTTCCTTTTCTCGCGCCGGGGACCTACAGCGCTACAGTTCAGGCTCCCGGATTTCGTGCGCAGCAGCGCACTGGCATAAAACTGGATGTCGCGCAAACGGCGCGACTGGATTTTGCGCTGGAATTAACTTCCGTCGGCGAGTCGGTGAGCGTCACTTCCGCTGCACCGCTGCTGCAGTCCGAGTCGGCGACCGTCAGCACGGTAATCGATCGAGATCTCATTGACGTTCTGCCGCTGAATGGGCGAAGCTTTCAATCCCTGATCGCGCTGACGCCCGGCGTGGTGATGACCAAGGCTACTTTCGGCGAACAGGGACAATTCAGCGTCAACGGGCAGCGCGCGAACGCTAACTATTTCACGATTGATGGCGCGGGGGCCAATATTGGAGTGAGCGCCGGATTGACGCTGGTGCAATCGTCTTCCGGGTCGCTGCCGGGACTTGGGGCCAACGGTGGAACCAACACGCTGGTGGCCGTGGAAGCGATGCAGGAGTTTCGGGTGCAAACATCCACGTACGCGCCGGAATACGGCCGGACTCCGGGAGCGCAGATTTCGATTGTCACCCGCTCGGGCACGAACCAACTGCACGGGTCCCTGTTCGATTTCTTCCGCAACGATGCACTGGACGCGAACGATTGGTTCGCAAATGCCAACAACCTGGTGAAGCCGGAACTGCGTCAGAACGATTTCGGCGGCGTGTTGGGAGGCCCGGTTTTCGTCCCCAAGGTGTATGACGGCCGCAACCGGACGTTCTTCTTTTTCTCCTACGAGGGATTGCGGCTGCTCCAACCGCAGGTGGAGTCGACGGATGTTCCGTCGCTCGAAGTCCGGCAGCAGTCGCCGGCCAACATCCAGCCGTATCTCAACTCCTTTCCTCTGCCCAATCGTCCGGACACGAATTATGGCTTTGCGCCGTTTGTGGCTTCGTTTTCGAACTCGAATATGCTGGATGCCGCGAGCCTTCGCGTGGATCATTCCGTCGGCACACGGCTCACGTTGTTTGGACGCTACAATTACGCGCCTTCGAACACCACCGCGCGGCTTTACGCGCTGAATAATCCAACCGATACTGTCGCCAACACCTCGACCTTGACGCTGGGTGCCACTTGGCTCATTACGCCACGGCTGACCAACGAGCTTCGGCTGAACTACAGCCGCACCACTGGCGACAGTTTCAGCACTTTGGATAGTTTCGGCGGCGCGACGCCCCTCAGCCCTTCGCTGTTCTTTCCGCCATTCGCGGATCCGAATAATTCTTTCGGCGGATTCTTCCTCACCGGCGGTGTGGATTCAAGCTGGTACCTGGGTAAGAACGTCTCGAACACGCAGCGGCAGTACAACCTGGTGGACACATTTTCATTCATTCTGGGCTCGCATCAATTGAAGTTTGGCTTGGATTACCGCCGGATCGGTACTTATAACGGACCGCGCGCGTACGATCAGTTCGCGTACTTCACCGGGGCCACGGGCGCAACGTCCGGGCAATCGTCCGAAGTGGTGATCGACGCGCAAGATCCAGGCTCGATCCTGTTTCGAAATGTTTCGCTGTTCGCGCAGGATGCGTGGAAGATCACGCAGCGGCTCACGCTGACCTACGGGCTACGGTGGGAGATCAATCCTGCGCCGACCGGCGGTCCCAACCATCCGCTGTATACGTTCACCGGGTATGAGAACCCGAGCGAGATTCAACTCGCGCCGGTTGGAACTCCGCTGTATAAAACCACCTGGGCCAACTTTGCGCCGCGCGTGGGCGTGGCTTACCAACTTTCGCAGACGCCGGGGCGCGAGATCACGCTGCGCGCCGGTTTTGGCATGTTCTACGATCTCGGCACCGGAATTATCGGGCAGGCCGTGAGCAGTTTTCCTTACTACCGCACAACCGCTTATTACGATGGCATCTTTTTTCCGCTGCCCGCCGCGGCCGCGCAGCCTCCGCCTTTTTCAATCAATCCACCGGTGGGATCTATTTACGGCGCGGTGCAGGGTTTGAAGCTGCCGGTGACTTACGAATGGAACATCGCGATGGAGCAGTCGCTCGGAAAGAACAATGCGCTGTCCGTTTCCTGGGTGGGCGCGGCCGGCCGCAATCTGCTGCGCCAGGATTATTTTGTGGACCCGAATCCGAACTTCACTTACGTTTACCTGCTGACGAACAGCGGGTTTTCGGATTTCGAATCGCTGCAGACGCAGTTCCAGCGGCGGCTGGGGCATGGGCTGCAAGCTTTGGCTTCCTGGACGTGGTCGCACTCGCTGGACAATGCGTCGAACGATACGTCTTCGTATCTGAAAGCGATCATCGTGAATCCGTTGCGAGACCGGGGACCGTCGGACTTCGACATCCGGCATGCTGTGTCGGCGGCGTTTTCTTACGACGTGAAGTATCGCTGGCTGCGCGGCTGGGGTTTGGACGGCGTTTATACGTTCCGCACGGCCACTCCGGTGGACATTACTTATACGCGAGACCTGGGCTACGGGCCGTTTAGTTTCCGGCCGGACCGCGTGCCCGATGTGCCGTTGTATATAGACGATCCGAACGTGGCTGGCGGGCGGCGGTTCAATCCGGATGCGTTCGTGCTGCAAAGCAGTTATCCGGGCCGGCAGGGGACGCTGGGCCGAAACGTGATGCGCGGGTTTCCGCTGGATCAGTTGAACTTCACGGTGCGACGCGAGTTTCATCTCGTGGAACAGGCGAAATTGCAATTTCGAGCCGAAATGTTTAATGCGTTGAATCACCCGAGTTTCGCGGATCCGATTGGTTTGCTGCGGAGCCCGCAGTTTGGGCAGTCCGTGCAGATGTTAGGGCGCGATCTGGGACAGGGCGGCGTGAATGCGGGGTTGAATCCGCTGTACCAAATCGGGGGATCGCGGTCGATTCAGTTGGCGCTGAGGATGGTGTTTTAAATGAAGCTAAACGATGGCAATGGTGGGGCAGCCAATCCTGGCTGCCGCCGGTTTTCAGCCGGCGTTTGCCGGGTGGCGAACAGCCGCCTCGAAAGGCGGCTGCGGGCACGATTGCCCGCCCCACTTTTCAGGAAAGTTGGACTGGTGGTTCTCATGTCCGCGCTGCGATGCGGTGCTGGAATCACACCTTACTTTGAGCCGAACGTGGGGCAATCGCACGCGAGCGTTCAGTTTCTTTCGCGCGGTGTTTATCTTGGATCCGACAGGGCGGCGATTCAGACAGACGATGACGGGCCGGTGGTGATGACATTGAGCGGCGCCCGCGTGGTTCGCGCGGAGGGGCTGGATTTGCAGCCGGGGATCACGAGTTATTTTCTAGGAAATGATCCTGGCAAGTGGCGGTCGGGCGTTCCACACTATGCTCGGGTTCGGTACAGAAATGTTTATCCGGGGATCGATGTTGTTTATTACCACAACCATGACGGGCGGCTGGAATACGATTTCGTGGTGCGTCCCGGTGCGGACCCTGGTGCGATTCGCCTCTCTTATAATCGGCCAGTCCGGGCGGATTCAAATGGCGATTTGCTGATCGCTGGGGTTCGGCAGAAGCGTGCGAGAGTTTTCCAGGATGGGCGCGAGATCCGCTGTGATTATGCGATCGCAGGCACTGGAGCGGTGTCGCTGGCGCTCGCTTCTTACAATCGCAACGAAATTCTGACGGTCGATCCGGTGTTGGAATACTCAACTTACTTGGGCGGGCCCGCGTTCGAATCGGGAACGGCCATTCAGGTGGATAGCAGCGGAAACACTTACATGGCGATCCTGGAGCGAGCGCCGGCGAATCCTGCGCTCAATCCATTTCAACAAACCGGCGGCGCGTTCTATGCAGCGTTTGTCGTCAAGTTCGCGCCCGATGGAAAATCGATTATCTATTACGCCTATGCGGGAGGCACGGCGGACACCTATGCGTTTGGGTTAGCCGTTGACGCCGCCGGCAACAGCTACTTGACCGGCGAAACGCAGGCGTTGGATTTTCCCACGAAGAACGCGCCACAGCTGCATTATGGCGGCGGTTTCTCCGACGCGTTCGCCACAAAGATTTCGGCGGATGGCCTGTCGATCGTCTACTCGACTTACCTGGGCGGGCTGCGCGGCGATTCGGCAAATTCAATCGCGGTGGATTCGAGCGGGCGAGCGTATATCGGCGGCGACACCAATTCGCCGGATTTTCCGATCCGGAATGCACTGCAGCCTCACACAACAGGCAGCCCGGGTTTTCTAACGAGGCTTTCGGCGGACGGCAGCAGCTTCGACTTCTCCACCTTTTATGGCGGTTCCAATTTGAGTGGAGTGAACGGAGTAGCGTTAGACGCTGCAGGCTATGTCTACATCACGGGCATAACCACGTCGCCGGATTTCCCGCTCAAAAACCCGTTCCAGAGTACAGGGAGTGCATACATCGCGAAGCTGACCTCTGCGGGGGACGCAATGGTCTACTCAAGCTACTTAGGGGACCGAGCATCGATTGGTTGGGGCGTAGCAGTGGATCGCAGCGGAGCCGCCTTCGTTTTCGGAAATGCGGGAAGCGGGTTTGTCACCAAGAACGCTTTTCAGGCCTCGTTCGGCGGAGGCGAGTCGGACTTGTTTCTGGCGAAGGTCAGCGCCGATGGATCCGGTTTGGAGTTTGCCACGTACCTGGGGGGCTCAGACGCTGAATATCAGAATCAAAGCACCTTGGCGGTGGACGCCGCGGGGAATGCTTACGTCACTGGCTGGACCTTTTCGAAAGATTTTCCTACCAAGGACTCGCTGCAAGAGTCGACGGTGAGCGGCGGCGTGGCGGACATTATCGTGGCCGAGTTCTCGGCGGACGGCAAATTAGTTTATTCCACGTTGCTGGGCGGGCACGGCGACAATCGAGGCGGTGCGATCGCGGTTAGCGCCTCTGGGATCGTCAACGTGACCGGGTCCACGCACGCGACGGACTTTCCGCTGAAGCAGCCTTTTCAATCGGTCTATGGCGGAAGTGGAGATGTTGTCTTCTTCAAGCTGGCGCCTGCGAGTGCGCCGGCATCTCCGTTCGCGGTTTCGCCGGGATCGCTGCCGTACAATTACGTAATTGGGAGTTCGCTGCCTCCTCCCAAATCGGTGTCGGTCTCCAGCACCACGGCAGCGCAGTCATTCACGCCGGTTTCGACCGCGTCCTGGTTGAAGGTAACAGGCGCGGGGACTGCTCAGCTCACTCCCGCCACGTTGCAGGTTTCGATTGATCCCACCGGATTGACGGCTGGACCGTATTCCGGCGCGATTCAGATTGATGCTTCCACTAGCGTTCAAGTTGAGCTGAACGTATACAATCCGGGTCCGACGCTGACGGCGCTTTCTCCATCGACACTTGCGATTGGGTCAGCGGGAATCACGATTACGCTATCCGGAAACGGCTTTCAGCCGACAGCCACGGTTCTGATGAACGGACAGACGTTGGCGTCGGGCGTGAAAGTGATCAACGCGACAACGATTCAGCTTGCTTTAGACAAATCATTCTTCGGATTGGCGGCGTCGTTGATCGTGACGGTTCAAAATCCACTCTCGGCGCCTTCGAACGCGCTGACCTTGACGGTCGGTACGCCTGCGCCGACCATCGATGGCGTGACAAATGGTGCGAGCTTTGCCGAAGGCGCCATTGCTCCGGGCGAGATCGCTACGCTTTTTGGGGGCAATCTGACGGCGAGCACGGGCGTACAGCTTGTTTCTTCTGTTCCGCTTCCGAAGCAGTTTTTGAATACGTCGGTGATGATCAATGGGTCGGCTGCGCCGCTGTTCGCCGTGGACAACGTGAACGGGCAGCAGCAAATTAATTTCCAGGTTCCTTGGGAGTTAGCTGCCGGATCAACTGCCAGTGTTGTGGTGGAGAATAACGGGACATCGAGCGCTCCGCTGCGTGTGCCAGTCTCGGCGGCGCAACCTGGGATCTTTAACTACAGCTCCGGGGGCCAGACGTTCGGGGCTATTCTGCATGCGAATTTCCAACTGGCCGACTCGGGGCATCCGGCGAAGGCCGGAGAAATAGTGCTGATCTATTGCACGGGGCTGGGAGCGGTTTCGTCTCCGCCTGCAGATGGGGCGGCGGGGAGTGGACAGTTGAGCAAGACTCAAGCGAGCGTGACGATGGGTGGAGTGGACGCGCCGTTTAGTTTCAGCGGACTGGCGCCGGGATTTGTTGGGTTGTACCAGGTGAATGCCGAGGTGCCTGCGGGGCTCGCGCCGGGAAATCAATCCGTACTTCTTTCAATCGGCGGGTCAACAAGCAATACGGTACTGCTGCCGATCCAATGAAACAGGCGTGGATCACGGGCCGGGATCGCCGCCAGTTTCAAGAAGACGGTTACATGGTGATCCGCGGCGTGGTACCTGTTCCATTCGCGGAAAGAGCCGTTCGCGATATTGCGGCGTTTGTGGGCGCGGATCTGCGCGACTGCAGTACGTGGTACAACAGTCCGCCATGGCTGGATGGAGTTGTTCCGCTGCATCACGCTCAGTCGCTTTGGGACATTCGGCAGTTGCCGAGTTTATACGAAGTATTTACGGAATTTTTCGGAACACCGCGTCTGATGGTGGATATCAATCGGTGCATGTTTCGGCCGCCGGTGCATCCGGAGCGTCCGGGTCACGGCGAGGCCACGATGCATTGGGATGCAGATCCCAGGCCGGCAGAGGAAGCTACGCTGCAAGCTGTGATTTTGTTGAGCGACGTCCGGCGCGATGGTGGAGGTTTCCACTGTATTCCGGAGATCTATCGCGATTTGGATGGCTGGCTGTCGCGGAACGCTCGCGGCGACGACTTCAACTTTTTGGAACCTGGATTGAGCCACGGGAAGACAACACAAGTGGAGGGCGCGGCGGGCGATATCATTTTGTGGTCGACGAAATTGCCGCACGGGAGCGCGATCAATTTATCGAAGCGGCCGAGAGTGGCGATGTTTGTGACGATGCAACCGCCCGGCGATGAAGTGGAGGCGGGCGAATCGCTGCAGCGCTGGTGGCGAACCAAACGAGCGCCCGATCAGTGGAGAGGCATGGTGGGGCAGCTCGATCCGGAGCCGGGTCCGCCGGCGATTCTTTCGCAGCTTGGGATGAAGCTGATCGGGGCGGCGCCGTGGTAACGGCTTCGATGCGGGAGTCCGCGCGGCTGGCGCTCTCGTTCGACGCGCAGCGATTGCAGGCCGATTTGGCGCGGCTCGCGAGCGGCGAATGGACGCCGCACTTCAATCGGGATTTCTTCGAGGGCGATTGGAGCGGGATTCCGCTGCGGGTCTCGCCTTCCGATCGCGGGCTTTATTCCAGTGGGGCTAGCGCGGCGGAAGATTATGCAGGGACCGAGGCGCTGGAGGCTTGTCCGTATTTCCAAGAAGTTCTCGGGAGTTTCGAGTGCCCGCTGAAATCCGTGCGGCTGCTGCGGCTGGCGGCGGGGTCCATCATCCGCGAGCATACGGATGCCAGTTTGGGCGAGGAAGAAGGCGATGTCCGGCTGCACATTCCGGTGGTGACGAATCCGCGGGTGGAGTTTTATCTCGCTGGAAAGCGGGTGGCGATGCAGGCGGGGGATTGCTGGTATCTCGATCTTTCGCTGCCGCATCGCGTGCAGAATTTGGGGGAGAGCGAAAGGGTCCATTTGGTGATCGATTGCGTGTTGAACGATTGGCTGCGCGGGTTGATTGGGAATCCGTTGCCGGAATCGGGCGTGGAAGATGCGCGAACAGGCGCGGCGGCGTTGCAGGCGTTCGCGCCGCAGGTGTTGGACGATGTGAGTTTGATCGAGATCGAAGATCGTGAGGAGTTTTTGCGCGAGGTGGTCCGGCGCGGAAAAGGTCGCGGGTTTGTTTTCACCACTGAAGATGTGAGGGCCGGCGTGCGGGTGGAATGCGCGAATGATCCGGGCGAGGGTTGGATTCCGCATCGCGCGGTGTGGGACGGACAGCATCCGTGGATCGAGTGGTGCTACGTGGGAAGCGCGCGATTCACGGAGCCGTTTTTTCAGGACACGATCGCGGCGGCGATGCGGCGTCCGTTTTCGGCGGGATTTTTCCGGCGGACGCGGCTCGAAGATGACGCAGCCTGGCAAGATCCGGCGGGATTGATTTTTCACATGTCGCGCTGCGGGTCGACGTTGGTGGCGCAAATGTTGAAGGCGATTGAGGGCATCACGGTATTTTCGGAGCCGCCGGTGCTGGATACAGTAGTTCGCGCGGGTCAAGCCGAGTGGGTACGTGCGATGGTGCGGGCGCTTGGGAGCAGACGATGCCAGTACTTCGTGAAGCTGGATTGCTGGCACGTTCTCGATCTCGCGCGGTTTCGCCGGGCGTTTCCGAAGACGCCGTGCATCTTTTTGCATCGCGATTCGGCGGAGGTGCTGGCGTCGCACGCGGCGCAGCCGGGAGAGTGGACGATTCCGGGTTATCTCGACTCCAAACGTTTCGGATTCGACGCTTGCGAGTTGGAGCCGGCCGATTTGGCGGGATATCGGGAGCGCTTGCTAGCTGGGATGCTGCGCAGCGTTGCGGAATCCGGGGAGGAAGTGCGGTGGGTTAACTATTCGGAGCTACCCGCATGGAGTTGGACCGAAATGCCGGCGTTCTTCGGATTGGCCGTGGGCGCAAGCGATTTGGAGCGCATGCGGGAAACGGCGCGGTGGGATTCGAAGCGGCCGGGGATGGCGTTCACTTCCGGCGACAAGAACCGAGCTGGGTGATTTATACGCTCGTGGTAGCGCTCCCTTGCGGTCGCGGTTCGGTTGAGGTTTAGTTGGTTGCGGCTAGGACTTCGCGGGCGCCCATTTTCCGCAGGCAGCGATCGATCCACTGCTTGGTGAGCTTTTCCTGCACGCCGTTTTGCGAAAGGCGGGTGCGGAGGCTGGCGAAATCGACGTGATCCATTTGCTGGTCCTGATTGAAGCAAGAGAAGACCACGGTTTCTTCGCCAGTGATGGGGTCTTTGTGCTGCTGCAGGCATTGCGCGCAGATTTCCTTCATCATGCATTGCATCGGGGAGTTAATGCTGGCAATGGCTTTGTGGCCGTGTTTCAAATACGGCGCGAGGACTCCGTGGCGCGCGCGCTGTACGGCATGCATCATGGCGTCGGAGCCGATGACAACCAGACGGTCCACTAAGCTCAACGGAATTTCTGGCTCATCCAGATCGCCACGCGCGTAGGCAGCGATGGCTTCGACAATGTTGCCGACGAACGCTTTGTCCTGCACGCGATCGGGCGTGAATCCGGGCGCTTCGTCGCAGCACCAGACCACGATGTCGGCCGCTTTTTCGATTTCTTCCACCTTGTAGCGATCGATCAGCTTCTTGTATCCGGCGAAATAAACCGTGCGCGATCCGCTGGCGCGGAGTTGTTGCCCGATGGAGAAGAGCACGGCGTTGCCGAGTCCGCCGCCAACCAATAAAACAGTTTCGCGCGACGGTGTTTCGGTGGGAGTGCCGGTGGGTCCCATGAGGATGACAGGCTCGCCGGGTTTCAAAATACTGCAGAGATCGGATGATCCGCCGACTTCGAGCACGATGGTGGAGAGCAATCCTTTTTCGCGATCGACGGACGCGCCGGTGAGCGCGAGGCCTTCCATGGCGAGCGTGGTTCCGTTAACGCGCGCGGCCAGTGTTTCGTAATTCTGCAAGCGGTAGAATTCGCCGGGCTCAAAGGCGCGGGCGGCCATGGGCGCGCGGACGATTACTTCGACGATGGTGGGTGTGAGGCGAACGACGTCCTTCACCACGGCGCGCAGTTCGTCGTTGAGGCGCGCGGTTAATTCGGATGGCGCGGGATCGGCCGGCGGTTTGGTGGCGAGCAGTCGCGAGACGACAGGGTAGCCTTGCTTGGCGCTGGCCATGGCTTTGACGACATTGCCGGCGAAGGACGGATGCAGGTCGCCGAAGAAGCTGATGCCGCGTCCATCGGGACGCAGCGAAGTCAGCACGCGGACCGCTTTGGGCTTGGCGATTCGTTCCGGATTCACGGGCTGGCCGGTTTCATCCACGGCGCGGAACCAGCGGCCGTCCAACTCAAAATTATCCGGATCTTCACGGCCGAGCACGGTGTTGGGCTGCGTTCCCGCGGCGACCAGAATGGATTTCGCGGGCAAACGCACTTGCTCATCCGTATCGACGAGCTTGCCGGTCGCTTCATCGAACTTACGGCGGATGAGGTGAAGAGCTGCCGCGTGTCCGTGCTTGTCCACTTCTACGGAGTTGGGCGAGAGGCATTCGCTGAAGCGAATTCCTTCCTCGAACGCTTTCCACACTTCTTCGTGATTCAGCGTGTAGCTGGGCGAATCGATCATGCGGCGGCGATAGGCCACCGTGACTCCGCCCCAGGAATTCAGCAGCCCGATGAGATCGGGATCGCGGCCTTCGCGCGCGGCTGCTTCGCGTTCGGCACGGATCGCGATGGCATGCGCGATGAATTCGTCCGAAGTCTCAATCTCTTCCTGGCTCCAATTGACGCGGACTTCGGCTTCGCCTTTTTCATCGACGAGCGTTAGGTAGCGTTGGAGAAACTTCTCCACCTGCACGATGTAGTAAGCCAGCGATTCGGTGGCGGTGTCGATGGCGGTCAATCCGCCGCCGATCACGACGATGGGCATGCGGATTTGCAGATTGGTGACCGAGTCCGTTTTGGCGGCGCCGGTCAATTGCAGCGCCATCAGGAAATCGGAAGCCTGGCGGACGCCGCGCGCGAGGCCATTCTTCATCGGGATGACGGTGGGGCGCCCGGCTCCGGCGCACAGCGCGACATGATCGAAGCCCATTTCGAAAGCGCTGTCGGTGGTCATCGCCCCGCCGAAGCGCACCCCGCCGAACATGTCGAACTCGCGTCGGCGTTCCAGCAGCAGGCGGATTACTTTCAGGAAATTCTTGTCCCAGCGGACGGTAATGCCGTACTCGGCGACGCCACCGAATCCGGCCATCACGCGATTGTCGAGCGATTCGTAGATTTCCTGGATGTCGCGGATGGGGCGGAATGGCTTGCGCTCGCCGAATGTGTCGACTCCGGAAAGATGCTGCGGCAGCGGTTCGATTTTGAGACCGTCGACGCCGACTACGGCATGGCCGTCGTTCATCAGATAGTGCGACAGCGTGAAGCCGGCGGGTCCGAGGCCGACCACCAGAACTTTGTAGCCGCTCGCGGGAAGCGGAAGCGGACGCTCAAAATTCAGCGGATTCCAGCGCGTGAGGAGGCTGTAGATTTCGAAGCCCCAAGGCAGTTCCAGAACATCTTTAAGCGTGCGCGATTCGATTTGCGGGATGTCCACCGGATCCTGCTTCTGATAGATGCAGGCCTTCATGCAGTCATTACAGATGCGATGACCGGTGGCGGCGGCCATCGGATTATCGATGGTGATGACGGCGATGGCGCCCACCGCATTGCCATTCTGCTTGACGACGTTCAGCTCGGAAATTTTTTCATCGAGCGGGCATCCGGCAAGCGTGACGCCGAAAGCGCTCTTCTTGAACTCGCCGGTTTTTTCCTTGAGTCCGGAGGAGCAGCTATCTTTCGCTTGGTGATGGCACTTGATGCAGTAGTGGGCTTGATCCAGCGCTCCGGCGAGATCCGTGCCCGCGTCGGTGAGTTTGAATCCGTGGCGATCGCGCCAACGGTCGTTGGGAAGGCCGAGTGTCGGGACTCCGGCGATCTGCACGAGATCGACGGGAATCAGATGATGCTGGTCCAGCTTGTGCGCGACTTTGAAGAGGACGTCGTGATGATGTTTTCGGATGCCAGCAGGCGAGAGCGCGGCCCAAGCGGCGTAGCGCGCGGCGGTTTGGATGGCCGGTGCGTGATCGGCTTCCGCTTCGAGCCAGCGGCTTACGTGTTGGAAAAAAGACTGCGCGGTGAGAGGCTCACTGAACAGCGATTCCAATTCGGCGGCGAGCGCTGGGCCGTCGATGGCGGCGGCCTGGTCTTTGGTGACGCCCGAGATCGCGCGCTTTTGGATGAATTTTCGTTTGAAGGCGAAGAGCGGCGCGAGCGCGTTGTGGCGGGCCGCGAGAGCGTGAATTTCTTTCGAGATGCCGAAGAGCTCGCCGAGAAAATCTTCAACGTGCGGGGCGAGTTCGATGATGAGTTCGGAGTTATCTTTATCAGCGAGGGTTTTCGGATGTGTGCGGGCGGCCATGAGGCGCGCGTGCAGAGCCGGCGCCGCGGTGGCCAGGTGATGCAGAAAAATGCCGTCGAGGCGGACCAATCCTTCGCGGGCGTAGAGGTCCTCAAAGGGGACGCCAAAGCCTAGCTCGATTTCCGTAGGGACCGCGGACATTCCGTTTTTATGAGATTCCAACAAGATGATGAACGTGACGCCTGGCCGGAATTGCGGGCTCGGGCGGTTAAAGATGTTATGTAACTATTCTAGCAGGCAAGATTCGGAAGAGGCATTTTCAGGGCGTTCACACGAGTGTGAACGCGGCACGCCACGGGCGTGCGCCACACTAGTGGAATTGGATGCCGCGGGCGATGCCCTCCGCTTTCGATTGCGATTCGGCGTAATCAGCGGCGATCTGGGTCGATTGTTGGGGGCCGCAGGTGAATTCGCTGGGGGCGTTGCGCATTTGGACATGGCCGGGATCGGGGATTTCGAGCGTTACAGTGCCATTGTCAGTGGTTACGATGAAGCGGGTGATGGGGCCGCTGCAATCGATCTCGCGCAAGGCGCCTTCCACGTGGCGGATTTTATCACTGGGCTCGATGAACGGATTGAAATCGGCGGTGGCGTGCGGGACACGCGTGGTGGAGAGTTCGGCTCGGCCGTCCTTATTCACGGTGAATTGGACCGCGAGGTCGGTATCGGCGAAGTGCGCGAGTTGAGCGGCGCGGGCGCGCTCGGTTTCCGTGGTGGCATGCGCGGCTGCTTTTTGGGATGCGATGCGAGCTTCAGCGCGGTGATCGGACTGCACTAGCGCATCCGCCATGGCAAGCCAGTAGTTATAGGCGCGCGCGGGCGAGACGTTGCGCATGGCGCGAAGCTGCGCGACCGCAGCGTCGTAGTCCCCGGCGTTTTTTTCGTGTAGAGCGAGTGCGTACCGTGCGTCATCAAAATCCGGCTTCAATTGGATGGCGCGTTCGAGCGCCGGGCGGAGTTCGGCGGCGGGGAGACCGGCGCGATCGCCGAGAATCGCGTACTGGTAGCAGAGCGTGGCGTCTTCGATGCCCAGCGCGATGGCTACTTTCCATTGTTCACGGGCGCGAGCGGCGTCGCCCCGGCGGAGTGCGATGTTGCCGAGCGCAGCGGGTATCGCGGGATCGCGGGGGTTTTCGCGCGCAAGATCGCGGTACATCGATTCGGAGTGATCGAGTTCGCCTGCGGCAAGCAGCATATCCGCCAACATGGCGCGCGATTCGAGTGAGGAAAGCGCGGTGGACGGCTGAACATTCCGGCTGGAGTTTCGGATTCCGTCAAGGGGAACGGGACTGTGTTGAGCCGATGTCCAAGCGCGCAGGTCGCGAGTGATGTTGTCAAGCGATTTTCCGTAGATGCGCGGCAGATCGGCGGGCTCCGCGATGAGTTCCGAGAATTTGGGGGCGTACTCGGGCGAGAGGATCAGCATATCTACCAGGGCCCAGCTTTCTGCGTAGAACATGGCTGCGGCTTCGCGGTTGTCACGGGGCAGGGAAGACGCGAGCACATTTTCCAGGGGAATCCAAGCCCGGCGCTGTAAAGCTTGCTTGCGCGACGGCAAGTCGCCGCCGAGTGAAGATTCGTGCTGGTTGATCCGCACGCTGGAGAAGAACTCGGCTAATCCTTCACTGAGCCAAGGCGGAAATTTCAGTCCGGCGGCATGGAGGATGGCGTGGGCATATTCGTGAGATGCGTTTTGCAGTTGCGCGGCGTCGAGGGTGGAGAGGACGATGTAATCCCGTGAATCCGTACCTACGTATTGCGCGTCGGCGGCGGAGTGCAGTTGATAAGGCTGATAGTCGCGAGCGGAGCGGAAGGCGATCACGCGAACGGGGTGCAGAGTTTCCGCATCCAGGCCTGTTTTTTGAAGATAAAATTCCCGGAGTTGTTCGAACCAAGTGAGGGCGGATTGTGCGGTAGCGTCGGGGGATTGAGAATAGAGATCGAAGTGAGCGCTTCGGGTTAGCTTCCATGCGGCTGGCGGCTGGGCTTGGGCGAAGGCGCAAAGGAGCAGGAGGCAAGCAATCCCGCGAAAACTCATGGAAGGCCTTTGGACTATGGTAGCGGAAAAATGCGGGGACACGTCTGCGATATTCAATGCTGGGATCGAGGTAACGCTAGCCCGGCATGTCCCCGCATTTTATTGGTAGCGCTCCCTGGCGGTCGCGGTTCGGAAAAAGGGAGTTATTGGGCCATTTCCTGGCAGAGGCCAGGGATGCTGCGTTCGAACATTGGGCCGGGTTTCATGCCCAGTTCCTCGAGATTCATGCGCTTGATCGCATCGGCGGCGCCGCCGGCGCAGGCTGCTTTGGCATGGGTGCGCAGCGCCACGATGGTTTCGCGCCACTTGGCGAGATCGGCTTTCTTCGCGACTGGTCCATGGCCGGGAATAACGGTATCGAAGTCGAGTTGTAGTGCGCGCTCGATGGTTTTATCCCATTCAACCAGGCTGGCACCGGCGCTGTAATCGATGAACGGTGCGCCGCCGTTGACGAACAGGTCGCCGGTGTGGAGCACGCGTTCCGAGGGAAAGAGGATCACTGCGTCGCCGTTGGTGTGTCCCCGTCCGACGTGCTTGGCGAGCACTTCCTTGCCGCCAAGAAAAACCTGAGTTTCGTCGGAGAAGGTGATGCGCGGGAGTCCAGGCATTTTTCCGGCCACCATATTGGCGCGCGCGTTCTTGTGGATGATCACTTCCGCCGATGCTGCCATCATGGCTTCGTTGCCGCCCGTGTGATCGCCGTGTTGATGCGTATTCAAGATGTAGCGGATCGGTTTATCGCTGATGCTTTTCACTTTCGCGACGATCTCAGGAGCGTCCTGCGCGAACTTGTCGTCCACCAGCAGGACGCCTTCGCTGGTGGGCAGGGCTGCGACGTTTCCGCCGTTGCCCATAATGACGTAGAGATTGTCGGTGACCTTTTCCATGGTCAGCGGCGGACGCTGCTGCGTCTGCGCCCACACCAGCCAGAGTCCGGCCAGACCGAGCGCGATACCGCTCAGCCGAATCACGATGGCTTTATTCAGAGACATTGCTGGAGTATATCAAGAGCGCTTGCGCGGGTATTCGATCTTTTCCAGAAATAATCCGGAGGCGGGCGCGGTCCAGGCGGCGACGTCGAGACGCGCGTCGCAGCGGCCTTCCAGCAACTGTTCAAAATCGTCGAACGAGATCTCGCCTTTGCCGAGTTTCACCAGCACGCCAACGATGCGGCGGACCATCCGCCACAAGAAATGCGAGCCGGTGATGCGAAAGAGAATCAGGTGGCCGTCCTCTTCGATGGCGGCGTCTTCAATTACGACGATGGTGGATTCGTCGGGGCGCGAAGGGTCCTGCGCGCGGAAGCAGATGAAGTTGTGGCGTCCGGCGAGCATGCGCGCGGCGCGGCTCATCAGCGGGAGATCGAGCGGCTCGCGGATCCACCAAACGTATTTTTTGAAGAACGCGGTGCGGCGGGTGGAGATTTGGTAAAGATAAGTGCGCGAGACGGCGTCGTGGCGGGCGTGGAACTTATCGCTGGTTTCTTCGACGTCGAGAATGCAAACGTCGGACGGAAGGCGTTCGTTCAAGGCGCGCAGAATTTCGCCAGGCGGCGGGAAGGAGCGCTTGCGTGTGGCGCGGACGTGCGCGACCTGCGCGATGGCATGGACGCCGGCATCGGTGCGGCCGGACCCGTGGATTTCGAGGTTCGGGCCCAGGAAATCCTCGGCGGCTTTGCGGAGCTGTCCCTGCACGGTGCGGGCGTTGTTTTGCTCCTGCCAGCCGCTGTATTTGGTTCCGTCGTACTCGAGGGTAAGTTTCCAGGCTTTCAATGTTTCAGTTTACGTGTTTGCACTGATGCTATGATGAGCGTCTCTGGAGGGCTAGCGATGTTCAAAGAGTTCAAAGAGTTCATCATGCGCGGCAACGTCCTGGATCTGGCAGTGGGCGTGATCATCGGCGCTGCGTTCGGGAAGATTGTGTCGTCGCTGGTGGCCGACATCATCATGCCGCCGATCGGCGTCATTCTTGGCAAGGTAGACTTTTCGAGTCTGTTCATCGATCTTTCGGGCAAGGGCTATCCATCGCTGGACGCCGCCAAGAAGGCGGGGGCTGCGACCATCAACTATGGAGTATTCGTCAACAACGTTATCGATTTTCTGATCGTGGCGTTCGTGATTTTTATCGTCGTGAAACAGGCGAACAAGTTGAAGCGGCAACCGGCGGCCGCGCCTCCTTCCACCAAGGAATGCCCGTTCTGCCACACGAACATTCCGATTCCAGCGACGCGGTGTCCGAATTGTACGTCGCAGTTGAGTTAGACGTAAGAAAAATTCGGGGACACGTCTGCGATTTCACGCGTTTGCGGCTTGGTTCGTAGCCAGCCCGAAGTGTCCCCGAATTTTTCCAGATCGTTAGTTGGAGAGCGACGCGACTTTTTGCAGCGCCTCACCAGTCAGGCGGAACAGAGTCCAATCGTCCAGCGGGACGGCACCGAGGCTTTTGTAGAACTCGATGGACGGCGTGTTCCAATCGAGAACGGCCCACTCGAAGCGTCCGCATTTGCGTTCGACGGCGAGCTTTGCGACATAGGCCAGGAGCGCCTTGCCGAGGCCTTTGCCGCGATGCTGTGGTTCTACGAAAAGATCTTCGAGATAGATGCCCGCGCGGCCGACGAAGGTGGAGAAGTTGTGAAAGAACAGCGCGAATCCCACGGGTTCCTCGTTCCAGTAAGCGAGAATGACTTCGGCGACGCGCCGCTCGCCGAATAATCCGGCGCGGAGCAGTTCTTCGGTAGCCACCACCTGATGCGATAGTCTTTCGTACTCGGCCAGTTTGCGGATGAACTCGAGGATCAGCGGGAGATCTTGTTCGACGGCAGGAACGATCCTGATCATTCTGCAATTGTCGCAGTTCGGCCGGGTACGCTACTCTTTCTAAACATGCGAAATTATCTGGATCTTAGTGGCAGAATCGCGCTGATCACCGGTGCGTCGTCGGGCATCGGCGCGGCAGCGGCGGAAGTGATGGCGGATCTCGGCGCGCAGGTGGCCATCGGCTATCACGGCAATCAGAAGGGCGCGGATGAGGTGCGGAACCGAATCGCGAGCGCGGGCGGCAAGGCGATCACGGTGCGCGCGGACGTGCGGAAGACGGGCGAGATCCGCACCATGGTGGAAGCGGTGACCAAGCAGTTGGGACCGATCGA
>Ga0070734_10002557_pt1 | contig 21553 bp, 22 predicted proteins | sample Coa_R1_8_FD_66444 | JGI IMG/M metagenome (GOLD analysis project Ga0070734, IMG submission 66444) | Surface soil microbial communities from Centralia Pennsylvania, which are recovering from an underground coalmine fire - Coalmine... | ecosystem: Environmental > Terrestrial > Soil > Unclassified ...
GCTATCAGCCCCAATCGGACTCACACCTACAGGACGAGTTTCTGCACTCTCTGTTTGTATGTGTAGGGGGCGGGACTTCAGTCCGCCCTCTTGTGGCATAGGCTTCAGCCTGTGCTCTTACGGCTGCAATCGCGGCAATGCTATCCGCCCCAATCGGATTCACACCTACAGGACGAGTTTCTGCACTCTCTGTTTGTATGTGTAGGGGCGGGACTTCAGTCCGCCCTCTTGGTTTGCTCTGTATTGTTCAGCGGAACTAGCGCGGAGAAAATCTCAATCGCCCGTGTCGTTACCCTGCACGCGCGCCATACACGCTGCAAACGTCGCGCCATGCTGATCTTCATGCTTCCTCTTCGCTTCGCGAATCGTCGCGATATGGCAACTCTCATGGCGAATCACGTCGCGCGCAAAACTCTCCGTGTGCACGCTCTGCCGGTCGATCTCCATCCCAAACGGAACATCTTTGTCGAAGTGCGTCACGCCGTAGGCATCATCTTTGCTCAGGTCGCCCCAGCGAACCGGCACATCCGGAAGCTGGCCGGCAAACGACGCATGATTGACCTCAAGGTAGAGGCGGTGCAGATCCGTCTGCCGCAGCGGTTGCACGGAATCGGCATACCCCGCACGCCCCAGAATCGTTCCCAGGCATGCTAGCGAAACAACGAAGATGGCCAGGCGCCGCACGATGCCATCGTCGCCTCCGGGTCCGCGCGCGCAAATGGTACGCCCGCTCTATCAAGGACAGGTGGTGTTAACTGTCCAAACGTACAATCGGCCATTCGTACAGTTCCATCAGCCACCGCAAACTCATGCTTTCCCGCTAACCTTCGATTTCGCCGCAGGCCAAATCGCCAGTAAAAACGCCGCAATCAGCACACCCGCAGTCAACGCCAGCAGCGGCAGCGCGTAGGACCGGCCCGCCAGGCCGCCCATTTCTCCCGCAAGTGCCAGTGCCCCCACAAGGCAAATCGCCACCGCGGTTGCGCGCATCACCACCAGTGGACGCTCAATGCGTTCCCGTCGCCGCATCTTTCTCAGAATCAGTGCGCGAAACCAGATTTGTCCCGCACTCGGCAGCCGTGGTTCGCCTTGCTCCGCCATTCCTTTCAGAATCGCGTCAAGCTGATGGTCATTCATCATTTGTTCCACCCAAATCTTTCTTGCCTGAACCCGCCTCACCCAATTCCTGCGCGCCAAATCCTGCCAGTTCGAAGATCTCCCGTGCCCGGCTCCGCGCACGAAAAAGCATCACCTTGATGCTTTGTTCCTTCACTCCCAGGACTTCCGCCATTTCGCGGTGGCTCAACTGCTCCACGTGCGCGAGCCACAGCGCGGCGCGGTCCACCGGGCTGAGTTTTTCAAACACGGCGGTCACGTCCAGCGTCAGGCCCGTGTTTTGCGAAGTCGACTCGGAGAAATTCTCGCGCTCCCAGTAGTCGCGTTCGACTTTTTGCCGGCGCCAGCGATGCCGCAGCAGATTCGTTGCCGTGCGGTAAAGATAGGCTCTCCGCGCCGGTTCTTCCATGGCGGTAGCCTCGATCACGCGCCCGTCTATCAGGCGAATGTACGCTTCCTGCAGGACTTCGTCCGCCGTGGCCGGGTCTCGGCTCAGCTTGCACAGGTAGCCGTGCAGCTTCTTCGCCGTGCCCTCGTAAAAGGCTTCAAGCTCCGCCCGCCTTTGAGCCTCGCTGGTGCGCGATTCAGCCATGGTCAGGATGCGTATCGTCCAGTCCGCAACCAAGTGCTCACTCTCCGCCGTTCGTTTGCAGCTTTTTCGAAAGTTGGTAGGCGATTCCCGCTGAAACCAGGAATCCGGCGCCCACGCCGCAAATCACAAATCCGATCCGCCACCCGGCCGCGTTCAGGAACATCACTCCCACACCCGCAAAGACCAGCACTATGCCTATGCGCACCGAATTCAAGATGGAGCTGTGCGCGCTCGTCGCTGTATCGGCAAAGCTCATCACATATTTCTGTCCCGCAGGCGTCTGTAAAAAGTCGGCAAAGTCCTTGGCGCTGGCGAACTTGTCCAGCACATGCTGCTGCATCTGGTGCCGCTGCCTGCGCCGCAGCGCAGTCGCCACGATGTACACGAGCGCACCCACAAAGGTCCACGTCGTGAGCATCAGGAACCAGTCTTTCAAGTAGCCTTGATACATCGGGTCCATGTCTCTTCCTCCACCTCCAATACGTTTGACCCGACCGCAAGGTTAACAGGCCGCTCCCATTGCTGATTCTGCAGAGTTGGCGTATAAACCGCTCACTATGGCCTCCACGGATGAAACTTCTGAACAGCCCAAACGCGACGACCTCGCTGCGCAAGCCGAACAAGATCGAGTGGACGAAAAGCTCGGCTTAGTCCTCGCTGCCTATCTCTTGGGATTTGTAGTACTCATCTTCGTAATCTACGTGTCCTATTCGCTCCAGGCAGAATATCCAGCACGTTATTTCAATTTATTGCTCGTGCCCGGCGGTGGCTGCCTCGGCTGGGTTCTGGGCATCTACCTGTCGCCAAGAGGCCCGCAACAGGAGAAGCAATTTCAAGCCTACGGTAGGGCGATCGGGACTTTTCTCTCCGGCTACGTGCTGGCGAAAATTGGACCGCTCTTCCAGCATATTTTTGATAGTAAAGGTACTTGGAACTCGCTCGACGGTGCGCGCCTCTTGGTCTTTATTGTTTCCTTCGCCCTTGGCTTGCTCTTCGTTTTTATTCCGAGGACCCAACGGTCCGATCGGCTCTCATAGTCAATAGAAATAGACATTGACATTTGGTAAATTCATGTTATACTATCTGTGTGTTACAGCTTCCATTTCGAATTTTCCCCGCATGATCGCGCGATCCTAAGCCCTTTCGTTTGTTCCTCTTCCAAATGCCTCCTCGCGCAACTCCCCTGTTTTGATATTCATACAAACTGCCCAGGGTGTGGCATCTCCATCGCCCACCATCTTCGCTCTCTTGCTCTTTTCCCTCACTCTTTTGCCGCGGTGCGCAACTCATCTCTTTTCTTCTCAATCGCTTGCGCACTCTTTGCAAAAACACCCGGGGTGTACCCTAACAATTTCCATTTCGGGAATTCCGCATTGCTTCCTTACCCTCTTGCCCTCTTCCTTCTCTGCCTCATGGCTTCTTATCCCCACCCGTTGCTTCTTTTTCTCAGGAATGAAATGATTATCCCGTTCGCCAAACGAGGATGCGCGGGTCCCGGCGTGGCCGGGATGGGCCGGTCGAAATTCGGGGTCAATGCGGCCTCCGGATTTCGGGGCTCGACGGGGGCAAGGGCCGGGTCAACGCGAGACGCTTTGCCCGCATCTCACTTCGACAAACGAGCGGAACTTACGGTTAGGAATGGCGTCGCAGCTCCCCGCTGTGCGCGCGGTTCAAGAGAGGGACGGTTCATGAAGCGGTTTGGGACGGCTTTGGCTGTCGCGCTGGTGGCGCTTTGCGTCACCGCCGGCTGCAACGATTACGGCAACACCTTTCAGCAGAATACCGGAGCGTCGCTGACCTCTCTCTCGCCGGCAAATATCCCGGCTGGCGGCGCCGACTTGACACTGACGGTGATTGGCGCAGGCTTTGTCGCGAAGACAGTCGTGCAATGGGACCAGAAAAATCTCGCCACCACGGTCACGCTCGACGCAAATAACAACGTTACCAGTGTGACCGCGGTTGTGCCTGCGGCGCTGACAGCAACTCCCGGCCGCCACTTCGTCAATACGGTCAATCCCTCGACCAGCAAACAGGACAACGGTCTTTCCAACACTCTCGCGTTCCTCGTGACGGTCGCGCCCAATCCGATACCGACAATTTCTTTGATCGCTCCCGCGATCGCCTCACCGGGCAGCGGTGACCTGTCACTCACGGTAACCGGCACGAATTACATCAATATCGCGAAGGTTGATCCCTCCGACCCGCCGCAAGTCTCGGTCGTGAACTGGAACAACGGCGCAACGCAAACCTCTCTCACCACGACGGTTACATCGGCCACACAAATCACGGCCGCGGTGCCCAAGAGTTTGCTGACCACAGAAAGTTGCGCGACCGTGACCGTGTTTAATCCTCCGGCAGTGGATGAAACTACGCACGCTTATTCGCCTAGCGGCGGCGGCGGAACAAGCCCGAAGGGGCAGACGTTCACGATTTCGACGAATGCGAATTTCTGTCCGGCGCCGGCAATCGCCGCGCAAGCGGCCACCACGGTTGCCGAAGAAACTCCCGCGGTAAGCCTCGACGGCAGATTCGTCGCGTTTGCCGGAATTCCGGCCGGACAACAGAATTCACCGATGCAGATTTTCCTCCGCGATACGTGCGAAGGCGCGGCGAGCGACTGCAAGCCTCAGACAACAGTGCTCTCCGCAGCCGCCGATGGAACGGAAGGAAATGCGGACAGCCATTCGCCTTCCATTACTTCGGACGGCCGTTACGTGGCCTTCAGTTCCGCGGCCACAAATCTGGTTGGCGAGTCGCCGAGCGGAAAACAGATTTTCTTGCGCGACACTTGCCATGGCGCCGCCTCGGGCTGCACTCCGAAAACAGAATTGATTTCGGTCGATCCAAATGGACTCTTGAGCGCGACGGATAATCTGTTGCCCTCCATCAGTTCATCGGGCCGATTCGTCGCGTTTCTTTCTGTGACGAGCGCCAAGACGACGACATCTGCAACGAGCAAGTCGAGCGCTCCGCAGATGAACACCGGAATCCGCCAGGTGTTCGTGCGTGACACCTGCATCGGCGTACCAGCCGGCTGCGCGCCAAAGACCACGCGCATTTCAACGCAGCCCGGCGACGCAAATGTTGTGGGTGGAAAACCGGCCGGACCTGCGATCAGCAGCAACGGCGCCGGCGTGGGAATCGCGGACAATCATTCCGCAACGCTGTTCACGCGCTCTGTCGCTATCGATGATCGCGTGTTCCTTGCGATCACCAAATCGCAAAATTAAGTTTGCGCGCGAAATTTTTTACTTCGCCAGATATTTTTGCGGCAGCGGATTTTCCGGACGCTCTTCATCCCAGAAAATACTTACGACGTACCACCGCTTCCCGTCATTGAAAAGTTGCAGGCTGTTGATGCCGCGCGCAAACGGTTTCTCGTCTTTTGCATTCCGCGATTCATACGTGCTGAACACGTGCGCTTCCTGTCCGAACTGTTCCGTCTTGCGCGAAAGTTCGCTCTCGAAAAATGCGTGCTCCTTGAAATAATTTCCCGCGCGTTCGACGTAGCCATCCGCAGTAAAAGTTGCAGCGGAGAATGTCCCATCCGGTTTTTTGCGAGCAGCGCCCATGCGCGCTTCGGGAAGAAACAAAGAACGGAAACGATTCCAATCGCGCTCTCCGGCGGGACCGGAAATCACGTTGTAGAGCGCGGCGAGTATCGCGTCAATACTTTCCACGTCTTTGGGATTCGCCGCAGGAATTGCGGCAGGCGCGGAAGCGGCGGGCTTTTCCTGAGTTTTTTCTTGCGCGAACGACGGCAAAGAACAACTCAGCGATGCTGCGGCGAGCAGCGCCACGGCGAGAGTGCGAATCTTCATGCGAGCTCCTGTAATTGATGCAATTGCATTTCAGTTAAAACGAACTTTTACGTCGGGCCGCTTTTCCAAATGAACGGTGTCGATAAAACGAACCTGTCGATCGTCGAGCGTCAGAATCATGGACTGCAGCCGAACGCCCTCGCCGAAAAATCGGACGCCGCGCAGAAGATTTCCGTCGGTGACTCCGGTGCACGCGAAAATCATTTTCTTTCCCGGCGCGAGATCCGTCGTGTCGTAGATTCGCTTGGGATCTTTGACGCCCATTTTTTCGAGACGCTCCGCGTCCTGCGGCTTGGCGACGACCAGGCGGCCGAGAATCTGTCCATTTAGACACCGCAAAGCCGCGGCGGTGAGCACGCCTTCGGGAGCGCCGCCGGTACCCATGACGGCATGGACGCCCGTGCCGACGACGGCGGCGGAGATCCCAGCGGAAAGATCGCCGTCCCCGATGAGGCGAATGCGCGCGCCGGCTTTGCGGATTTCGGCGATGAGTTTTTCGTGACGGGGGCGGTCGAGGACGATGATGACGAGATCTTCGACGTCGCGGTCGAGACGTTTGGCGATGGATTTGAGATTGTCGGAAACGGGAGCGTCGAGATCGACTGCGCCTTTGCACGAGGGGCCGACAACGATTTTTTCCATGTAAAGATCCGGCGCGTGAAGAAGACCGCCGCGTTCGCTGGCGGCAAGAACGGCTATGGAGTTTGCCGCGCCCGTGGCGCAGAGATTGGTGCCTTCGAGAGGATCGACGGCGATATCAACGGCGGGAAAATTAGCGTTGGGAGCGTGCGTTGCGAGTCCGACTTTTTCGCCGATGTAAAGCATGGGCGCTTCGTCGCGTTCGCCTTCGCCGATGACAATGGTTCCGTCCATTTGAAGCGAGTCCATCGTTTTGCGCATGGCTTCGACGGCGACTTCATCGGCTTTGTGGCGGTCGCCGAAACCCATGGTGCGAGCGGCGGCAATGGCTGCGTTTTCGACGACACGCAGAAACTCCAGGCTTAGCTGAGATTCCATGTTTTGCTCCGCGAAAAATAAAGGAAGGCAACGGGCAACATCGTAGTCCAGAAGTAGCCGCAAGGTCGAGAGTAGGTGCTTTAAAACGAATAGCGGATGCGAACTCAGGCTTCGCGGCGGAAGCGGTAGCCGAAGCCGGGGACGGTTTCGATGACGCGGGAAGATTCAGCGAGTTTTTTGCGGAGGCTTTTGACGACGGCGTCGACGACGTTGCTGCCGACATCGTATTTATAGCCCCAGACATCTTCGATGAGGGAAGAGCGGTCGACGGCTTTGCCTTCGCGTTCGCGCAAATAGAGCATCACGGAAAATTCAAGTTTGGTGAGAGGGACGCGGCGGCCGGCAACGACGAGTTCTTTTGCGTCGACGTCGAGCAAATCCTGTTGAGGAACGCCGAGTTCCGCGCCGACAAGGGAGGCGAGCCAACCGTCGACGGAACCGGGACCGAAATCGAGCATGGCGGTGCAATAGGTCTGGTTGCCGATGGAAACGGAAAGATTTTCAAAAACTCGAAAACCCAACATTTGCGCGACGCGCGCATATTTGGAGAGATCACGAACGGTGAGATAGACGCGGCGAAGGCGCGGGCGCAGCGCGACGTAAGTGCGTTTGATGTCGAGCCAGCAAGCGGCTTGCACGGCGGAAGGATCTTCGCCCGTTTCGCTGCTGAGCCATCGGCGAAGAAAAAGTGCGGACTGGCCTTCGGGCAGAGGATGTTCCTTCAGATGAGCGAGCCAAGCGCGCACGACGGGGTCTTCGGTATCCGAAATGGAAGAGATATTTTGGGGATCGAAGAGACAGTAGTAGCCGACGAGCTTTCCGGTGGCGTCACGTGCGACGGAAAATGTTGCCGGCGAAGAATTCCACCAATCGCGAAGAACTTTTGCGGCGCCGCGTTTTTCGTGAGATTCCGTGATGGCGCGAATCGCTTCGCCATCCTGCGGCGCGGCGGGTTCGACGGTAAAGAGCTGGGTGGCGGTCGGGAAAAAAGCTTCGCGGATGTAGGGGTTTTCAAGCAGAAAGAGCATGTCCGCGGTATAGCGCCAGAGATCGGTGGTGGAAGCGGCGGTGAGTTCAGCGCGGAGTTGAGACCACGCAGCGCGTTGATACTGGCGATATTTGGCGGGGTCGGTGGCTTTGAGTGCCGCAGCGATCACCTGCTTCACGGAATCGTGGACGTGAATGCCGTCGAGTTCGATGTGGACGAAGGGGAGCGCGAGAAGACGATCGAAGACGTCTTTCGCGGGTGCGTCGGGAATCATGGCGCGGAGGAGAGAAACGGTGGCGCGCCGGACGACGGACGCGGCTTCCAGCGCGCGCTGTGTGACGGGGTCCGTGATGTCGGCGAGATACAACTGGGTGAGTTCGTGAACGACACGCTGAATTGCGAAATCCTCGAGGACGGGGTCCTGCTTTTGCGCGAGGGCGGAAGCGGCGAGGGTGAGCGCAAGAGGATGACCGCACGCGAAGCGATTGAGACGCGAGGCGCGCGGCTCGGGAATGTCGTGACGTCCGAGAAGGTCGATGGCGTCAGACTCGGGAAGCGAGTTGAGTTCGAGGACTTGAAAGAGTCCGTGAAGGCCGGGAACGGTAAACCAGGCGGGGACGGGACGTTCACGGTCGCTGAATACGACGCGAACGGCGCTCGGAAGGCGCGGAATAAAAACTTGCCGGAGCCAGGAATCGAGCAAGCGAAAGACTTCGTAATGATCGAAGGAGAGAACGACGCGGGCGCCGACAGTTGCGAGGCGCTTAACGGCTTCTTCGACGGAGCGAACGTCGCGGCCGAGTGCGGTGGCGAGCGCATGAAGGAAGCCCTGTTCGGTGGGTTCGATGGCGCGGCAATCGAGAAGAATGACAGCGTTGCCCTGAGATGTGGCGCGGTGGGCGAATTCGGAGAGGAGACGGGACTTGCCGATACCGCTGATGCCGTGAAGAAAAAGAATCGCGGGGCCGGGTTTCTTGACGAAGTCAGAAAGCAAAGCCATTTCCTCGGCACGGCCCACAAAGGTGCGCCTTGCCCGGTCGGCCAGAACAGCTCCTACGCGCTGCTTCACGTGAATAACCTGATTTCTAGCGGGAATCTTACTGCATTTTTATTTCAGGGCGAAGTGCGCGATTCGCCGCGGGCGAAGCGCCTTCCATTTTTCTCCGGGCAAGATTTCCGTTAAAGCACAAGAGTAAGAGCGCCGGCTGCGATCAGTGCGACAGTCCAGAGCAAATCCAGGTTGAGCCAGCCGCGATGGAGGATGGCGATGCCAAGTTTGTAGTAGACGAGAAGAGCAAGCGCGAGCGTGGCGAGCAAATAGCCCAGCGTGTGGAGGCCGACAACGAGCCAGGCTTGCGTGGACGAAGCTCCGATCGAAACGGGCATGGCGGAGAGCATAGTCATCTGATGGGCCAAGTGGTGCATCGGCATGGCGGAATCGAAGGAGTGCGGAGCGGCAAGGATAAAAGGCACGAGCATCAAGCCGGCGCCGTGGGCGGAGGCCATGAGAAAAGACCAGACGCTGAGATCGCGCGCGGTGACTTGCATGCCGACCCAGCGGGGATGGCGCGAACGAAGTAGCCGATAGAGGCCGAAGCTAATCAATGTGGCGGCGCCGACGATGCGCAAGATCTGCGGCGACACGCCGACCAGAAACAGACGGACGATCGCAACGACGGCACAGACGGAAATGAGATGGCCGATCGCGAGCGGAAGCAGCGAGCGATAGACAGCGCGCCCGCTTTTTTCCTGAAGGCCGAGCGCGACAGCGAAAAGCCAACCCATAGCAGGATTGATGCCGTGATACGCGCCGAGTAGAAAAAGGCTTAGCCAGAACCATTTCTCATTCATACCGAGCGTGAAGATGTGGGTCATGTGCAGTTCCCTCACGGGTAGCAGAAGGAATCCGAAGAGGAGTCGCCGCCTTCGAGGCGAACCTGGTGTGCGCGGAGATCGCCGTAGTTGACGAAAAAGTTTGGATCGAGCTTCATGCCGCCCTGCGGATTGATGTCGACTTTGGCCATCCAGCTCTTAATGCCGTCGGGATAAAACTGATCGTCCCAACTGCGATAGAGAGAGTTTGTGAAATAGACGCGCTTGCCGTCGCGGCTGATTTCGACCATTTGCGGAGCGCCGTTCAAGGAGAGTTTTGGATTTTTGGGATGCGGAGTGCGGCGAACGATGCCGCCCATGTGAACGGAGCCGACGAGTTTCGGATTTGCCGGATCGGAGACGTCATATTGTCGAAGTTCGCCGGTGCCCCAGCACGCGGCATAGAGGAAGCGATCATCGAGGGAAAGATCGATGTCGGTGAGGAGCGGCGGAACAGCTTTGAAGTCTTTAAGCATCGGCGGAAGGTTCGCGGGGTCGGCGGGTTCCGGCGGAATCTCAATAACTTTTTTGACGGTGAATTTTCCATTTTCCTTGCGCCAGAGCCAGATAGAGGAGGTGAGATCTTTGAGAGAGACGACGATGCCGACGAAGCCGTAGGACTGGGTTGGATCGTGGGCAGGCCGGAGTTCGAGGGCAAGCTGATGTTCGGCGCCGAAATCGATGGTTTGCTGATGCTTGCGTTTGCGGAGATCCCAGACGTGCATCTGGTGGCCATACTTTGCGCCGAGGAGAAGTTCGGGATTGAGGCCGGCTTCGACCATGTTGGGCGTGCCCCATTCGCTGGTGAGCATGGTGTCATGCCCGAGGTGCCACCAGAAATCGTAGGCAAGATATTGCGGGCCGCGGTCGACTTCCCAGCGGCCGAGAACGTCGAACGAATTGTGGTCGAGGATGAAAATGCCGCCCGGGCCGTCGCCGGTAACGGAGCCGATGGCGTTGACATAAATGCCGTCGGGGCCGCAGTGGACGGTGTGAACGCGGGAATAACCAGAGCGCGCAGCGACTTCTTCCGGCTCAATGATTTTGACGATTTGCGGTTGGCGCGGATCGGGCTTGATGTCGAGGATGTGGATACGAGACGAGCGAAGGCCGGGGACGACGAGATAGCGGCGCTCGACGTGAGGATGCGGCGCGTAAGGGCAGAGCGCGGAACTGCAGGCGTTCCAGCCGAAGTGGTGGAGTTCATCGCCGATGTTCGGCATGGGCACGCGACCGACGATTTGGGAATAAGATTTTGAAGAGGGATCGAGGTCGACGACGGTCATTTCGTCGGGGCGAGAATGGCCGTTGGCATGGGGACCAAGCGCGGCGACATAGGCGAGCTTTTCCGCAGGCGCCTGCATGGCGAGTTTGGGAGAAGCGTAAAACGTGGGGTCGGGTCTGAAAAGCATGATGCGTTTTCTCCTTAGCCAGTCCGCTGAGACCGAGCGAGGTGGGGCATGGCTTGAAACGAGAGCATAGCGACCGGGGAGCAGGCGTCATGATGAGGCAATGAAGAAATAATGAAAAGAGGGGGGCGGGCGAGGCGCGTCAGAGGGCGGTTTGAGATTGATTGGATGGGCTTATGGTGAATACACTGTGAGGATGATGGACGCGCACAAGTTCTTTTTGTTTTTTGCGGCGGCATTCGTGCTGGCAATTACGCCGGGAGCGGGAATTTTTTATGTGCTAGCGCGGACGCTGGCGGGAGGGCGGCGCGAAGGAGTGGAATCGTCGCTCGGAACGTTTGTGGGCGGATTATTTCACGTGATGGCGGCTGCGCTGGGAATTTCCGCGATATTGGCGGCGTCGGCGGTGGCGTTTCACACGGTGAAGTATGCGGGCGCGGCGTATCTGGTTTTTCTTGGGATTCGAATGATCCGTTCGCGGAACGAGGCGATGCCGGAGAAGACGGAAGCGCCACGCGGCGGAGCGTTCCGCCAGGGAATTTTTACGGAAGCGCTGAATCCGAAAACGGCGTTGTTTTTTCTCTCGTTCATTCCGCAATTTATTGCGCCGGAGCGCGGGCACGTGTTCTGGCAGTTTATGTTGCTGGGCGTGATTTCCGTGGCGATGAATACGACGGCGGATTTGGTGGTTGTGTATTTGGCGGCGCCGCTGGAGCGGAAGCTTAAGTCGAGCGCGAAATTCCGGCGCGGGCAACGAGTTGCGTCGGGCGTGGGAATGATTGGATTGGGCGCGTACGTCGCGTTTGCGGACACAAAATAATAGCGGCAAGGATTTAGCGTGAGATTCATCACTTTAGCGGCGAGCTTGTTGCTGGTGCCGATTTTAGCGGGGGATGAGCAAGGGGCATCGAAAATCGAAATCGTTTCGCCGCTGCCCTATGGCGAAAAGGGGTACTACGAAATATCGAGGCCAGGGTTTGTGTATCGAGGTCGATATCAATCTTTAGCCGGGGTGGACGTAAAGAATTTTGTGATTCATTCGTTTGAAGGTAAAAGACATCTTATTTGCGGAAAATTGAAAGCGGGTTACTGGGAATCGCACGACGATTTAGCGTTAAACTCGCTTCGCTTTGTAAATTCCTACTTTTTGCCGTCGAGCGATCCAAAATCAGAATTTCTACTCGTAATCCTTGAATATTACGGAGTCGGCGGAAGCTCTGACAGCTCGGGAATTGCCCAAGTGTGGAAATTGCGCGATAGCGCGCTCAGCATCCAGCAGCAGATTGACTACAACACGCATTTTGGCGGGGCTGAAACCTATCAGAAGTTTTCGCCCGAAGACCATCAGTTTGCGGTGCGCTCGTCGCATTATCTTCCCGGAGACGCGCACTGCTGTATTTCTGCGTATGACGAATTGACGTTCCGCTGGACCGGTGCCGAGTATCAGCTCGCCCGGATCGAGACTAAACGATTGAGTAGTCCATCTGGCACGGGTTCCTTATCCAAGAAAGTTAACTAGCGCGGCCCTGGTTCGAAGGGCTGGATGACGGTGTTGACGAGGAAGGGGGCGTTGAATTCGGTGGTGTCGCCGAGTTGCTTCGGGAGTCGGAACGTTTGGACTCGGTTCATCGAGCAAGGGGGACCATTGAAAAAACTAATGTCAGTTCTATCGATGGTGTTCTTGCTGCGTATCTCGCAAGCGCTTCCGGCTTCCGCCGCGGAGCCGGAGGTAAGTATCACTCAGTCGGGAGATACGGCACTCAGTGCGACTCTGGCGAAAAGGGAAATTCAGATTCAGTTCCACACGTACAAGGCGAGAAATACAGATCCAGGATTTCCGGTCGCTCTTTCCGGCTACCGTGAAGCATCATTTATACAGGAATTGACTATCAAGGTTGGCGGGCAAATGGTTTGGGTACCGCGGTCCGCGTATGCCGACATCTTTAACGCTCGCTCGGCCTCCGTGCGCCTCGAGAAGGGCTATGTTGTTCTGCTTATCGGCGGAGCTGATGGTAGCGACCTCTATTCGGTACGCGTAGTCTTCAATTCGGCCGAGTAACGAGCAGGGCTGTCTATAGTCACGGGGCGGGCTCGCCTCGGCTCGCAGAGCAAACACAATATTCACCTCCGGAAGTCATTGACTAGCGCGGTTTGGCCAGCCTCAATACTGAATCACCCATGCAGTGAACCAGGTGCTGATTACACATCCAAAAAATTAACTGGCGCTTATCTGTCACTCACGGTTGACCGTTTGCCGGCTGGAACGGCTGGATGACGGCGTTGACGAGGAAGGGCTCGTTGAACTCGGTAGTGTCTCCGGCGATTTTGCCTTTGACGGGCAAGAGGCGAGCGGAGAGAGGCTTGTGCCATTTGACGGCGAGAGTGGCGACGTCGGCGAGGATGAGAGTGAGTTGATCGGTAGAGATGTCGCCGGGAAGCGGAATAGTGTCAAGGCCGGTGCCGCAGACGGCTGAGTAAGAGAGCAAACCTTCGAGAGAGACGCGGCCCTGGCTCCAGCGTTCGGCGAGGCGAGAATCTTCGAGAATGGGAAGCATGAGGCCGTTGTAACCGGTTTGCTTGACGGGAACGGCTTTGACGGCGGCCGTGATGGTGGCCGCGGCGGTGAGAGTTCCGGCGGAGCCGAAGGGCTGCGCGATGAGATTTTCGATGGCGGCGCCGATGGAGACGTCTTTCAGCGGGGCGGGCGAGAGGTCGATGCCGACGTAGGCCCAGCCGGTTTCCATGTCGATGCGATTGGCGTGGCGTTCGATTTCACTCGCTTCGACGGTGAGCATGTTGGTGAGCTTCTGGCGCGCGGCGTCAATGTCCGTAGCGCCACGAAAAGCTTCGGTGACGACGTTGGCGGATTCGAGGCCGATGGCGAATTGATGGCCGAAGCCGTTGACGTAAGCGGCGGTGAAAAAGGGCGAGAGCGGCGGAACGTCGGCGATGGCACCGAGATTGAAGTTGCCCTGGCTGTGTTCGGTCGAGTCTTCGAGTTTTTTGATGGCGCGGGCAGCGGCGCCGATGGCGCGCCAGCGGACGCCGTCGTCTCCGGCGATGACGATGCTGCCGCGAACGTGTTTGGTGTTGGCGAGAATGTCGGCGAGAAGATCGGCCTGCGAGTCCGGGTCGTCGGCGTTGAGCATGGCGGGACCGATGCCGGGAGCAAATTTTTCCTTTTCGGCGAGCGCGTCGAGATCCTTAAAAAAAGCGATGGCTTGTTGCGGCGTGAGGCCCTTGGTGTATTCGGGGAAGGGTTGCGTGGCAATGCGGATGGTTTCGACTTCGTAACCGCGAGATTCGAAGATGGTTTTAGCGCGGCGAAGCATTTGGAGCGCATCGGCGATTTGCTGCCGATATTGCGAGCGATCGAGATTGAGGAAAGCGGTGACGGTGCGGATTTTGGGCTTGGCCGCGGAGGGTGCGGCGGATTTTAGTTGCGCGTGAAGCGAGGGGCTAGATAGTGCAGCGATAACGACGAGAGCGAAGACGGACTGCAGGAAAGGGCGGATGCGCATGTGACTTCTCCCGTAGGCACGATAGCGCGTGCGCGCGGAAGATGACAAGACGCGATGGGTCAGTGAACGTCGGGGTAAATCTCGTCGGCGATCCAATAGTTGGCGAGAAGAATGGCGAAGAGCGTGCCGACGAGCCAGAGAATCCAGCGGCGCGAGAGCCAGGTTGCGCGTGCGGCGGAGGTCAAGAGAGGGACATCCACGAGATAGGCGGCGGAGTAACAAAGATTGGCGAAAAGAGCGAGGACGGTCATGGGAACAAGAGTGTCGAGATGAAGAGCGGGACGAAAGTGAGGCCAGGAGGCGACGAGCCAGACGAGACAAACGGCGAGCAGAATGAGGTTGTAGAGGATGCGGCGGGGCTCCCAGAAGCGGGCAGAGGAAGAGAGGAGCTCGCGGAAGTTGGGGGTGTGGGGAGTGGAAGGAGAAGAAGTCATGAAAGGCTCCGGATGATGCTGAGGAAGAATAGCGCGGGCGCTGTGCAGTGTCAAGTACTTTGAATAACAAAGTGTGGCGTTGTGGGCCGCTCTGGACGAATGCGCATTAGAGAAGTTTTGAAGAGGTGAGGAACAAGACGGCGACAGCGATGAAAGAAGTCCAGGCGACGACGGTGACCCAGGCAGGGACGCTCCTGGCGGCGGTTTTGACCAGGACGATGCCCTCCTCGAGCGGGACTGATGAAACTTTGCGGGACAAGCGCTGAATCGCAGTGGTCAGCCAGATGCAAGCGGCGAGGACGGGAAGTAATGCGAGATACCGCGCGGGCGGAATTCCCCGGAATCGAAAGAGGACGGCGAGCGTGAGTAACACAATGAACGCGCCGGACGCGGCGAGAACGAAAGCGAGCCGGATGCCGCGCGCGAGACCGAGCGTGACGATGACGGTGTGAACGCCGGCTTCGCGATCTTCAGGGTAATCTTCGGCGGTGTTGACGAGAATGATTCCCATTTGGACTGCGCCGTAAGCGGAAGCGAAGGCAATGAGTTCGAGCGTGGGCCAAGTGCCGAAGAGCATGGCGATCATAAACATTGGGCCGACGAAAATGATGAGCCAGAGGCATGCGAGTTGGGAGAGGCCGCGGCCTTTGAGGCGAAAGGGCTCGACGGAATAGGCGGCGCCGAGAGCGAGGCCGACGGCGGTGAGCGCGAAAAGTTGCCAGCGATGGAGAACCCAGGAAACGTGCGCGGCCAGCGCGAGGGCGAGAATGGCCCAAAGAACTACCTGAAATGTGACGAAGGGGACGCCAAGATTGTAGACAGCGCGGGAAAGGTGCGGCTTGTATTTGGCGTCGAGGTCGCGGTCGGCGAGGCAGTTGACCATGTCGCCGAAGGCAAAGAGAAAAAAGAAAATAAGGACGCCTTCCCAGAAAGTTTGCGTTTTGAAAGGGGCGAGCGCGGTGTTGATGAGAAGCGCGGGCATGGCGACGATGGGAATTTCGGCGATACGAAATTCAACGCGGCGAATGAGAAGGAGATCGCGGAAGAAATGGAGAAGTTTGCGCATCAGAGTATGTTGACGCGGCGAATGTGGCGAAGCGCCGCGTGCAGGAACGCGTTGCGCCCATGCAGCAGAGCGAAATTATCGGCGATAAGAACATCGCCGGCGCGCCAGGAGTGGGCGGCACAGAAACGCGGATCGCGGAGGAGGATGGATATTTCCGCGATGAGCGAATCGCGTTGTGGGGGAGCGAGGTTTGGAATATCCAGCGAAACGGGGTTCAGATCGCGGACGGGTTCGGCGAAGCGAAGGACTTCTTCTGCGCTGGTGGGATGATTGACAACCATGGGAGAGGTGAACGAGCCGCCGTAATGAACGACTTTTTCGGTGGAGTAGGTGATCGAAGTGGATTTCCAAAGGGCGCGCTGCTCGGGCGTGGCGGACTGAAGGAGCTGCGAGCCATCGCAAAAAATAGTTTCGCCGCCACTGCCGGCAGGTGGAGCGACTTCGCAAGAAAAGAGGATGTAATGCGGGATTTTGCCGACGAATGCGCCATCCCAATGAAAGGGCACGGCGGCGGTGGTGTAGATGTAATTTTTCGCGTCGGATTTGGCGACGAGTTCGTTGACCGCGCCAAATTCCCATTCGAGGGGCTCGCCGAGAGAACGAGCGAGTTGCATCAACGCATCGGTGGAGAGCGGCGCAAATCCGCGAAGGAGGATGTAGCGATGGCGCGAAATCCAGGTTTTCAATTGTGAGACGCCGATTTGTTCGATGCTCGAAGAAGTTGCCACCGCGGTAACTTCAACGCCGAAAGGCGAAAGCGCCTGCGATTGCCAAAGCTGAGTGTTCATTGAGACTCCAAAGCCATCGTCTTGCGAAGCGCGGCGACATCCATGGCGAGCAGCGTTTCGTAAGGAATCTTCGTGCCGTACAAAGAATGGGCGCCGCGAGCGGCTTTCCAGGCGCGCCACATGCGGCGTGGCGACAAGCACAAGCCTACGAGAATCGAGCCGCAGCAGAGAAAAAAAATCAGAGGTGTGCCGGCGCCGTTGCGAAGCTCGAAGACGCTGATTTCCGCTTCGCCGAGAAGCGAGGAATCGTAGCCGGTGGCGACGTGATGGAGGTCGTGGTACGGCAACAGGCCGGGATTGGGGAAACGCATTTTGATGAAACCGATGCCGACGACGAAATGCGGGTCCGCGTAAGAAGCCGTAGTAAAACCGGAAGCTGCGAGGTAACGATCGCGGGCCAGGGCCACGTTTTCGCGCGGATCGATCATCGCGAAAGCTCCATATAGTACGGCTGGCTGTTTTTTTCGACGACGGAGGCGCCGAGGTCGAGCGCTTCGCGGCGTTTGACGAAGACGAAGCGGTCCTTTTCTTTCAATGCGACGGCGTGCCAGGGCGTGAGCCAAACGTCGCGCGATTCACCGAGCAAAATGCCGATTTTTTCCGAGTGGGCCGGCTGCGGGTGAATGGAAAAGCGAAGCGAGGCCGGAAAGCAATCGGCGACGAGGCGGCCCCAGGCGTCGCTGCGGCGAATCAGTTCGTAGGTGCGGTCTTTGCACTCGTTGCGAATGCGGGAACGGCTTTTGTCTTTTTCGATGGCAACGCGATCTTCAAAGAGAAAGCGCTGAATGCCGTTGAAGAGCGCTTGCTGATTTTCGTTCGAATGAAGGCGCGTGCGGATGGCGTCGCGGGTTTCGGCGTAGTGCATGCAGAGCGATTCGCGCATTTGATTGGGGCCCGCGACCCCGTCGTAGAGATCTTGCAAATGAAACGTGTCCAGGTTCTGAAGGTTAAGTTGCGCGATGAATTGGGAGATGCGCCGGCCATAGTCGATCACGTCTGAATCGGCGACCGTGACGAGGTCGCTGAAGACCAAACCGTCCGAGCAGATCGTTATCCGCGCGCCGGGCGGATAGATGGAACTGACTTGTGCGCAGAGATTGTTGAGGAAGCGGAGGCTGAGCTCTTCCGCCATATCCGGAAAGCGGCCGAGGACTTTTTCCGGATTCGGCGACTTGGCGGGAAAGGCCGGGAGCACGAAATGAACGGGAATATTTGCTCCAAGGAAGCGGCGAACGAGCGGCAGATGTGGTTCGAGGCAAAGATCGCAAACGCCATCTTTGCCCGCGGCTTTGCATTTTTCCACGTTCGGCAACAGGCGGCGATGACGGAAGACAAGGCGAAGGATCTCTGTCGCTTTTCTCGTGTGCGCGAGATCCGCGGGAGGATCGACGAGCGGTCCGCAAATTTCGCCGATGCTGTCGAGGAGACCGCCAGAGCCGGGGAGCCAGCGCGCGCGGCGAATCTGCGAAAGCAACTTTGTGAAAAGATTCAGGGCGGCGTGTGTGCTTTTGGATTCCGGGGAGCGATCCTGGCTCCACAGAAGGAGCAGAGCGAGATGTGCCGCATACAGGCCTTGAATCAGTTGAGTTGCGGAATCGTCGCGCGGCGCATCGTCGGCCGCGCGAACGGCGATCGCAAAGGCCGCGCGAGCGCGCAGGCGAACCAATTCGGTCTGCCTGCTTAGGACGCCAATGTTTGCTTGCGGATTCAACATTTTTGAGAAGAGTCCGGCGAAGGCGTCGCGATAAGGGCTAACCAGTTCCAGTTTTGCGAGCATCAACGCGCGGAAGCGATCGGCGACGTTTCCTTCCGGTAGCGCGGAGGCGCGGGATTCGAGTTCGTGTGCGAGGCGGAGATAAAACGAGAGGACGAGTTCTTCGTCATTCGGGAAAAATTGTTGTGCGACGGAGAGAGGGACGCCGGCAATCTTCGCCGCAGCGAAGGTCAGGTTCGGCGCCGGTCCGTGCTCGCGCAGGAGCGTGACGGCACACTCCAGGATGCGCTGGCGGCTTCGAGTGACCTGTGGGTCCATGAAAGACCACGATACCGCAACTGAGAAGAGGCGGAAGTCCGGCGTCAGAAGGAGTTGCCGGGATTGCGAGAGAGCAGACGAGTGTTTTGAGGGTTGGGAACAAGAAGCGGGCCGCCTCAGAACACCTTACTGCTGCCTGTCGCAAATTAAACGTACGCAGCGATGCCGGTGATTTTTTCACCGATGACGAGCTTGTGGATGTCGTTGGTGCCTTCGTAGGTGAAGACGGATTCGAGATTGTTCATGTGGCGCATGATGCAGTAGTCGTCGACGATGCCGTTGGCGCCGAGGACGTCGCGGGACTTGCGCGCGATATCGAGCGCAATGCCGACGTTATTCATTTTCAGCATGGAGATGTGCGCGGGATCGACTTTGCCGGCGTCTTTCAGGCGGCCAACATGCATTGCGAGGAGTTGCGCTTTCACGATTTCGGTGATCATCGAGGCGAGTTTTTCCTGGACGAGCTGGTGTGATGCGATGGGCTTGTTGGCAAATTGTTTGCGGGTCTTTGCATATTGCAGAGCCGTGTCATAGCAGGCCATGGCTGCGCCGATAGCGCCCCAGCCGATTCCGTAACGCGCCTGATTCAAGCAGCTCAGTGGACCGCGGAGACCAGTGACGCCCGGCAGGAGATTCTCTTCCGGAATTTCGCAATCGCTGAAGGCAAGGCCGCTGGTAACGGAAGCGCGGAGAGACCATTTGCCGTGCACGTCCCAGGTCTTGAAACCGGGCGTGCCTTTTTCGACGAGGAAGCCGCGGACTTTTTCGTCCTCGCATTTGGCCCAGACGACGGCGACATCGGCCAGCGAGCCGCTCGTAATCCACATTTTTTCGCCGTTGAGAACGTACTTGTTTCCCTTTTTAACGGCGCGAGTGAGCATGCCGCCTGGGTTGGAGCCGAATTGCGGTTCGGTGAGGCCGAAGCAGCCGATGGCTTTTCCCTGCTGCAGAAGCGGTAGCCATTTATTTTTCTGCGCGTCGCTGCCAAAAGTGTAAATCGGATACATCACGAGCGCGCCTTGCACCGAGACAAAACTGCGCAGACCGGAATCGCCGCGCTCAAGCTCTTGGGTCATCAAACCGTAGGCGACATTGGACATGCCGGCGCAACCGTAGCCTTGAAGATTCGCGCCAAAGAAACCGAGTTCGCCCAGTTGCGGCACGAGATGCATCGGGAAAGTAGCTTCGCGGCTGTGCTTTTCGATGATGGGAATGATTTCGTTTTCGACAAATTCGCGGGCGGTTTGGCGCACGAGCTTTTCTTCGTCGTTGAGTTGGGAATCGAAATCGATGAAATCCACGCCGGCGTATTTGGCCATTTGCTGCTCCTTTGCGCGACTCACTGTTTCGCGTACGTCCGCACTGCTGCGCGGACTTGTCCGCTGTGACTGCCCGTGTCGGTCAGGGGTATTTGGGATGCGGGCGCCGCCCCGAGTGTTCGGCCACGGCTTTACAGAAATAGTTTAGCAAGGGGGTTTGCAGGGCGGCAACTTTACGCGGCTTGACGGACTTGGATTCGCCACGCAAACTTTTGAGACGAACTTTTAGACGAGGACTTGTGGGCAAATCCAGCCGCGGTAAGAGCAAGACAGTTTCTCCCGAAATTCTCATCTTCGACGTGGACGGAGTGCTCGTGGACGTGCGGGGAACGTACTGGCGCTCGGCGCTGGACACGGTCCAGCATCTGACGGGCAAGCGCGTGACCTATGCGGAGCTGCACAGGTGGAAGGCAAAGCCGGGGAATAACGACGATTGGGCGATGGTGGCGAGCTGGGTGACATCGCTCGGGAAGCCGATGAATTATGAAGAGGCGAAGCAGGCGTTCAGTGCGTTTTATTGGGGAACACCCGATAAGCCGGGTAACGTGAAGAATGAGAAGCATATTGTTTCGCCGCTGCAGATCGAACGATGGGCAAAGCGGTATGAATTGAACTTATTCACCGGGCGGACGCGGCAGGAATTCACGTATACGTTTGAAAAGTGGCCGGGGACGAAACACTTTCGGATGGTCGTGACGATGGACGACGTGAAAAAGATGAAGCCGAGCCCCGAAGGCTTGTACAAGATTTTAGGAAAGCGCGATCCGAGAAGCGCGCTCTATCTTGGAGACAACATTGATGATGCACTCGCGGCGCGGGATGCAGGCGTGCCGTTCATGGCGATTATTGCTCCCGGAGAGCACGGGTATCGCGAGCGGTCGAAGCGGTTTCGCGAGTTGGGAGCACTGGCGCTGCTGCCGCGGGCGACAGACTTGCGTCAGTGGTTAGCGCAGTCTTAAGAAATCCAATTGAACAATCTCTGCGGGAACTTTCCCGTTGCGTCGCGGGAAGAAGGAATGGGTATACGAGCGATGCGACCGATGGGAATAGGGATTGGTGTTTCCACGTTTATTGCAATTTTGTGCGCGGTAATCTCGGTAGGCGCGCAGGCGCCGGCTGGACCGATGTCGTCAACGCCAGCGACATCGGCTACGGCTGCTCCGAGCACGACAGTTCCCGCGAAGACGGCGCCAGCGCCAGACGTCCCGCGCAAGCGTGACCTAACCGGATCGTGGAAGCTGAATAAAGAGGAAAGCACGCAGCCGCGAAAGCGGGATGACGACTCGGACGGCGGGCACCGCGGTGGGGGAGGGAGTTCCGGAGGCGGATGGCCAGGAGGAGGTCATGGTGGGTATGGCGGCGGGGGAATGCATCGCGGAGGTATGAGCGATGACGAACGCAAGGCCATGCAGGACCTGATGCGGCCGTCGGAGACGCTTGCGTTCCAACAAGATAGCGCGGCTATAGTGATGACAGACGATCTGGACCGGCACCGGACGTTTTATACGGATGGGCGCAAGCTAAAGAAATCGAAGGACACTGACAATCAGGAATTCGACGCGACCTGGCAGGAATATC
>Ga0070734_10002558_pt1 | contig 21546 bp, 19 predicted proteins | sample Coa_R1_8_FD_66444 | JGI IMG/M metagenome (GOLD analysis project Ga0070734, IMG submission 66444) | Surface soil microbial communities from Centralia Pennsylvania, which are recovering from an underground coalmine fire - Coalmine... | ecosystem: Environmental > Terrestrial > Soil > Unclassified ...
TGGGTGGATTTCATGATGCGCTTCGAGCTGGGCCTGGAGAAACCCGACCCCCGGCAGGCCTTTTTCAGCGCCCTGCGCATCGGCTTGTCCTACGCCGCCGGGGGATTGATCCCCCTGTCGGCCTATTTCTTCTGCGCCGAACCCCTCTCCGGCCTTAAATATTCCACCGCCCTGACGGTTCTCTGCCTGCTGGTTTTCGGCTACTTCAAGGCCCGCTTCACCCATCAAAACCCCTGGAAGGGCGCCGCCACCGTCACCGGGATCGGCGTCGCCGCCGCCGGCGCCGCCTTCGCCATCGCCCGTCTCGTCAACCCATGAAATTTTTATCCAAGCTGCCCCGCACCGTCGTGTGGCTGGGCCTGGTGAGCTTCTTCAACGACCTGGCCAAGGAAATGATCTATCCCGTCGTTCCCCTCTTCCTGGCCCAGGTTTTGGGGGCAGGCCCCGTGGCGGTGGGCTGGGTCGAAGGCGTGGCCGAATCCACCTCCTCCCTCATCAAGGTTTTTTCCGGCATCGGGGCGGACCGGGCGCGGAAACGCAAACCCTTTATCCTGGTGGGCTTTGCCATGTCCACCCTGCTGCGGCCTCTGGTGGGTCTGGCGCAAAGTTGGCCCATGGTGCTCTTCTTCCGCTTTACCGACCGGCTGGGCAAGGGCGTACGTTCCGCCCCCCAGGATTCGCTGATCGCGGATGTCACCACACCCGCCAACCGGGGGACTTCCTACGGTTTTCACAGCGCCATGGACGATGCGGGCCAGCTCCTGGGGCCGATGATGGCCGGCGGCTTGCTGCTGTTGGGGATTACCTATCGCAACGTGATCCTGCTTTCGATTATTCCGGGAGTGCTGGCTTGGACCGCGGTCTGGCAGGTGAAGGAAAAACCCAAAGCCCGGACCCTGAAGACCGGCAAGTGGACCCTTTGGAAGGACTGGAACAGCTTCAACGGTTCCTTGAAGGCCCTGCTGGCGGTCCTCATCCTTTTCACACTGGGCAATTCCTCCGACGCCTTCCTGATGCTCCGGCTTTCCCAGGCGGGAATTTCCAGCTGGCTGATCGCCCTTTTATGGGGCCTGCACGGGGGCGTCCGGATGCTCTCCTCCCTGTGGTCTGGACCCCTTTCCGACCGGTTGGGCCGAAAACCGCTGATCGTCTCGGGCTGGGTTTACTACGCCCTCATTTATTTCGGCTTCGCCTTGGTCAACCAAAAGGAGGGCTTGGTGGCCCTCTTCCTGGCTTACGGAATTTTCTACGGGCTTTGCGAACCTTCTGAAAAAGCCTTGGTGGCCGACCTCGCCCCGAAAACCCTGCGGGGAACGGCTTTCGGCTATTACAATTTGGTCCTGGGCCTTTTCGCCCTTCCGGCCAGTCTTTTATTCGGATGGGTAGGACAAACCTGGGGCTACCCCTGGGCCTTCGGGGTCGGCGCCGCTTTCGCGGGCTTGGCCTCCCTTTTCCTCGTTTTTATCCCGTCCAAAAAGTAATCCGACACAGTTTTGCAGTGAATCTTCTAAATGGGTAAAAAAGACCCATCCGGTAAAAAGAAACCTCTTTTTTCTTTTGCCTTCCGCCTATTTTCTGGCTTTTTCGATTCCTTTCTTGGCGCATTTATTGCCCTAAAAGAGGCCACAACCCTTTCACTTGCCTGTGGAAGGGACAACTAACTGGGAAAGGAAGCCGCCATGAAAGGCATCTCGGCTGAGACTAAGGAATTCGTTTTGAAGGGCTATGAAAAATTGGATCTCCTGGAGGGGCGCTTGGCCGCCATCCAGGGAGGCAAGGACGCTTCCCGGCATTGGTCCGATACCTGCCCCGCCTTTTACGAGTTCGCCGAAAGGGCGAACTTCTTCGGCTTCCAGCGCCTCCAGGGCCTGTCCCGGACGGTGGAATACGTCCTCAAGCGCCTGGACAATTACCAGATCCACCCCCAACCCCACGTCATCGGTCATTTGTTCAACCTCACCGAGGATTTGCGGCGCCACTTGGACCAGGTCGCCGGTTCGGGTACGGAAGCAAACCAGGGCTCCCTCCTTCCCAAGGATTCACCCTCCGCCGTGGCCCATAAGCTTGTTCCCTTCAACCCCCTGCCGGTGTTCCAGAAGATCCTGGTCTTCCGCACTCCCGACGACGGCCGCATGGCCATGCCCTTCGATAATGTCATGCGGTTGGAATCCTTCCAGGAACCCGTAGCGGATAAAAAAGAGGGTGTCGGTGGGGCGGCCTACCAGGACCGGCGAATCCCCACGATCGACGTTTCCCGGGTCCTGCCCGAACGCCGGATCATTTTCCGCCGGCCGCCCGTCCGTGTTCCCATGGGACAGACCCGGCAGATGATCATTTACGTGACGCCCTTCGGCGAAGTGGGGCTGGTGGTGGACGCCATCCTGGACGTCTTCAAGGCGAAACTCGAGGTGGAACGCCCGGCCAGCCGCAGGGGGGTCCACGGTTCGATGGAACTCAAGGACCGGCTCACCGAGATCTTGGATATCCAAGCGATCTTGTCCCAAAGCGGCCTGGTCTTTTCCCAGGCCCAGTCCGGCATGCCTTCGGGCGAAAGGATCGCCAGCTAAGTTCCGGGAAATTTCGGCCCTTTCCTTGGAAAGAAAGGGCCGAAACTTCGCGAGCCGTCCTTCCGTCCTTGTTAGAATGGCGGCATGCGAAGATCTTACCTTTACGCCCTTTTGGGCCTCTTGTTGGGGGTTTCGGCCCCCCTTGGCGCCATCCTTTTGCTTTGGTTCTCCCCCCACCCCGCGCTCCGGCTTCCCTATTTCATCGAGGAGGAGTGGCAGGACCATCTCTTCTTTTTCACCTATATGCTCGTGGGAACCAGCCTGGTCTTCAGCCTTTTCGGTTTTCTTCTGGGGCGCAAGGCCGACTTCCTACTACGGGAGGTGTTGACCGATCCCTTGACGGGTCTGGGCAACCATCGTTTCCTCCACGACGTGTTTAAGATCGAGTTCCGCCGGCACGTCACCACCCGCCAACCCCTTTCCTGCCTGATGATGGACTTGGACCACTTCAAGAAGGTCAACGATGCCTATGGCCATCCTGTCGGGGACCACGTCTTGAAACATTTCGCCACCCAGGTGAAAAAATCGATCCGGGAGGGGGACACGGCCACCCGTTACGGCGGGGAGGAATTCCTCTGCATCCTGCCCAACTGCGACGCGCCCGAGGCCCTGGCGGTGGCCGAGCGCATCCGAAAGAGCACGATGGATTGCCCCCTCCAGCACAATGAGAAAATTGTCCGTATCACGGTGAGCATCGGGACCGTCACAGGCTACCAACGCACCGGTTCCAGCTACCGCCATTTGATCGACCTGGCCGACCAGGCCCTCTACGATGCCAAGCGCCGCGGACGCAATTGCGTGGTGCAAAAGTCCCTCGACAAGCCGAAAACCGGCGCCAAATCAAAACTGCCCAGGCAGTGACCTTTTCACCGGCTCTTCACCGAAAAAGACAAAAACCTGGCGCAAAACCGGGACACGGACAATAGGGTGGATTCCCACAAAAACTTTTATCCTGCAGGTTCGAATCGTTTTTGGAAAGATGGAAGCTGGCAATCCCGGACTTTCTAACTTTGCCGCCGCTTTTTCCCTGCGCAAAAATTTATTCAGCCCTCTCGGAATCGTTTTTATTACTTTCCCGTGAAATTTCCGAAATCTCCGGGATTTGCCTATGCCGTACAAATGTGTGGAATCAAAGCACAACCTGCTTGCAAATCCATGTTTTAACGTGGCATGCCGGTTGCAAATGAGAAAAAGGCAAAAGGAGAACACCATGACCAACGACACTGCTTTAGAAACTCCGTCCAGCGCTTCGTTTTATTCCAACCATCCCTTCTACATCCTGGAAAAGGACAGTGCGGCGGCTTTCTTCGAACCCGTGGTGTCCGTCCACCGCCGGGGCGTGCTGGGGCTGGAGACCGTCAGCCGGGCCCTGGACCCTTCCAGCCTGGACATGATCGAACCCCGGGAACTTTTCCAGAGCCTGCAGGAGGAGGATTTCTACCTCAAGCTCGGATTGGACCGCCTTTTCCGCCAGAAAGGTTTGGAAGCCTTCTGCGCCTTCCAATCGCCCAACCCCAACCTGCTCCTGTTCATGGACATCGAACCCTCCGTACTGGAGGAAAACATCGTTGGCTCGGGTTACCTTTACAAGCAAATCGAGGAATTCCACTTGGAACCCCGGCGGGTGGTGGTGCAGATTCCCCTCTCGGGGAAGTGGGATCCCCGCCAGGTGGATCGGTTCATCCAAATCCACCGCCGGCACGACCTGCTTCTTTGCCTGAAGAACATCCACGCTGAGCCGGACCGGCTGAAGACCGTGCTGGAATTCAATCCCGACCTGGTGAAGCTGGAAGAAGGCCTCACGCGGGGACTTTCCCGCAGCGCGGAGAAACAATCGGCCTTGCGGAAGGTGGTGAGGCTGGCCCATTCGCTGGGAATCGTGGTGGTCGCGGGCGGCTTGGACAACGAGGAAGACGCCCTGGCCGCGCTGGAATTGGGGGTGGACCTTCTGCAGGGCGGTTATTTTTCGAGGCAATCGAAGAATAACCCGGTCCTGACGCTGGGCCGGAGGGCCCGCATGATGTTCCTTTCGGCGCGCTTCCGCCGGCGGCTCGGCATCCAGGCCCAAAAGGACCGGGAACTGCGCAGGCGCTGTGAACAAATCGGCGAGTTCGCCTCTTCCTGCTTCAGCCAAAAACCTCTCGACGAATTGGAAATCACGGCCCCCTTCCTTTTCCGGCAGGTGCCGGCGCTGGAATGCCTATACCGCCTGAATCCCGTCGGACGCCAGTTGGGGAAAATGGCCTTGAATGAACTCCATATCCCCAAACGCCAGCGGTTCCTCTTCGAACCCTCCGCCCCGGGCTCGGACCATTCCTTGCGGGAGTATTTCTACGCCCTGGCGCCGGATGTGGACAAGGTGGTGACCCAGCCTTACCTGTCCATGAACTCCGGGCACCTTTGCGTCACCGTGGCCAAGTGCGTCGGGAACCCCTCGGGGGACGGCTTCCAAATCCTCTGCGCGGACCTGAATTTGTCCAGGGTTTAAGCCTGAAAACCGGAGGGTCAAGTTCCGGGGACTTCGGCCGTTAGGAACCCTAGACGAATAAAAGGATGCTGCCGTGGACGCGATTTCACCCATTAACTCCGGTTCTTCAAACACCGAAAACCAGTCCGCCCTTCTTTCGGCGGCGGGCGCCCCGGTGGCGGCGGCCTTTGAGGATCTGATCGACCAATGGGCCCTTCAGAGGACCTCTAAGAATCCCGGGCCGTCACAGGCCGAGATTTTGGCCCAGCAGCGCAACGAGGAATTCCTGCAGAAGTTGGCCCTTTTGACGGGCATGATGGAACAGGCCCAGATCGCCATGGATTCCCAGCCCCCCCTTCCCGGCGGCCTTCCCAACCCTTCGGCCGGGGCCTACTACTTCTTCCGCGCCGAATTGGGCCAGGTAGGCCTTCCGGGCGCGGTTCCCGACGTCGTTTAAACCCTTTCAATAAGTCGTTGGGCTGCAAGGTTTTTCCCTGATGAAACCATTCATAGGTTTTTTTCGTCCTATAATCGATTAAAGCTTTTTAGGAAACCCGTCGTTCAAAGGAGACCTATGTCCCTCCCTGCCCGTTGGCCCGGTTGGATCAAGCCGCTTTTCCTTTTCGTTGGCGCACTGCTTCTGAATGGCTGTGCTGAAAAACCCGCGCCACCCGTCTTCAGCCTTTACGGCTACCAGCGCCTGGCGGTGGTCCCCTTTGACAACCAGACCCAGGATTCGGCCCTGCCGGGGGCCGTGGCCGATGAAATGACCAACGAGATCGCACAGATCAACGCCCTCCCTATCATCCAGGTTTCCCAAGTCGCAACCTATTTGAACGGCAAAAGGGCCGCTTCGGACGATCTTTTAACCAACGACGGACTCCGCAAAAGCCTGGGCCAGCGCTTCCAGTGCGACGTGCTGCTGATGGGTTCGGCGGACGGCTACGCCGAATCCTTGAAAGACGAAGACCCCCAGCGGGTAGTGGTGAACCAGCAGACTGGCGAGGCCCAATGGGGCTTCAACACGGACCGGAAGGTCACCGTGAACGCCAGCGCCAAGCTCATTGATGTGGCTTCCGGGAGCCTGCTCTGGTCGGAAAAGAATAGCGGGTGGAGTTGGCACAACACCTGGAACCCCCTGCCCATCCCCGGTACCGTGATGATTCCGGATCAGATCCGTCAATTCATCGACGTGGCTTCCCTGGCCCGGCACCGCATGAGGAATGAAGGAGACGATGAGCCTGATGCCATCGACCAAAGCGACCCCAACGTGCTGATTTACCCGAGGAGTGGGTATTTCTCCCAATTACGGCAGAACGCCATTGTGCAGACCGTGGGCGGCATCGTGGGAGACTTCCGGCCGCGTGGTGGCTGGACTCCCCAATTGAAAGGCAACACCCAATAAAAAAGGGCCGGGGGTTTTCCCCCGGCCCTTTTATCTCCGCTAGTGTTTTTCATTCCAGTCCTGTCACTTCCTGGCTTTCGGGATACTTCACCTCATAGCCGAAGGTCACCTTGGTCTTGCCCTTGGCCCCCAGGTCCAGCTTCCAGCAATAGAGTCCCGGCTTCTCCGAATCTTCCGCCATCGGCTTGGGGGTGACCTCGGTGGTTTCCACCGTGATGTCCTTCTGCCGGGACCGGGGCAATTGCTCGCGCACCTCAATGGTGCGCAGCCCCGGGTGGTAATTGGCCACGGTGGTGACCCAGGTATAGCGCCTCTCGCCCTTGTGAAAGTCGAAAACTCCTCCGGCCTGCCCGGCCTGGTTTTTCACCAGCTTGCGTTCCACCCTTACCGAATCATCCTGCCCGAACCCCAGGTCGAAGGCCTCTCCCGGGGCCTTGGCCTCCAGGTCCGTAGTGCCCACGAAATCTCCGTCCCGGAAGAGCTGGGCTTCACCGGGCAGGAGGCTTTCCATGCCGTCATAGGTGACATGGGCTTCCAGGTAGGCCGCTGCGGAAAGGCGCGGCACCGCCACTAATTTCAATTCCACCTTCTGGGAATTCTGGGCCACGCCCACCCGGTGGTCCGCACCGTCCGAGGGGATGTCCCGCGACCGGGGGATGGCGAAGGACATCGCGTAGGGGGCCTGGAGGATCTGGGCGGTGGCCACTTGGGCGGGAGCCGGTTCCTCAGGCTTATCTTCCTCATCCCCATCGGCGTCCTTGGCTGGCGGAAGGGCGCCGGCCATGGGGGCCTTGGCCCTTTTCGCCATAAAGCGGCTCTCGGCAAACCCGAAAGAAGTGTTCGTGGAAATGTCGTTCCGTCCGGTCATGAAATCGAGCCACCAGTTGGTGGGATCGGGCAGTTGGGTCCCCTCCGTGGGCCGGGCCGTCGAAAGGGTCAGGGTAATGCCCTTCCAGTCCTCCCCGGTTTTCTGCCGGACCTGGGCGTTGAAGGCCAGGTCCAAGCCCGGCTTTTCCCCTTCGGTGGAAAGCCGAAGGTCGTAGAGGGGCGTCCAGGAGGCGTCCGAAACCTGGTAGGCCAGGGTAAAGCGGGCTTCGCCCGCCCGGGGCAGCTCGATGTCCGCTTGGGCCGTCCGCTTTTCCCTTTCCGGTGACCCGCTGTCGGACAGCTGGTTGTTGAGGGCGGCGATCTTGAGGTCCAGTTGCCTTACCTGCCGCTCGTCCTTGCGGTTGGCGGCCAAAAGCTTGCCGATCCGCCCTTCCACCGCGTCCGCCGAATGCGTGAAATCGACCAGGGTGGCCGTGTGGGTGGGCCCCTGGTTGGTGGCCGTGTTGCTGCTTTCCTTGGACAGGTTCTTCAGGAGGTCGATTTCGGTCTTCCGGGCCTCCATCCGGTCGTTGAGGTCCGTTTCCTGGTCTTGGAGGGCCTGAAGGCGGTCCTTGAGGACCCGGGTGCGCTTTTCCACCACTTCCGGCTGGTAGTCGTCCTTCAGGGAAACCCCGTAAAGCTTGGTCCCCTCCGGGCCCTCCACGGTCAACCGCAGGGAGGATTCGACGATGGAAGCCGGCAGGTCGGGGAAAACCACCTGGTGGCTCCCCGCGGCAAGCCTCAGGCTGCCTTCCCGGGTCACCCGGGCGCTGTCGGGGAAGACCGTCACCTCGCGGGGATGGCTGGCAACCGTCTCCGCCCCGAAAACACGGGGGACGGCTCCCAGGATCAAAAGCAGCCTCAAGAACCAGGCTGCCCCCTTCTGGATGGATGGGATCGAAAGAACTGGCATGGAACACCTCCGGTTGAATTAAGGTCTTGTCCTTAAGACCCCGGAGGCAAAGGAAGGTTCCCGGAATGGCCCAAATAAAAAAGCCCCCCGAACGGGGGGCTTGGAGGCGGTTGGAGGGAGGTTCTTAGTCTTTTTCGCCGAACTTGTTGAGGATGAGGTTTTGGATTTCCAGGCTGGCGTCCCGGGCATCCTCCCCCTGGAAGACGAGGGTGAGTTCGGAACCGTAGCTGGCCGCCAGGGTCATCAGGTTGAGCAGGCTTTTGCCGTCCACCGGGCCCATGTGGCTTTTGATGAGGACGCGGCATTTAAATTTACAGGATGTCTTCACAAACTGGGCGGCCGCACGCAAGTGAAGCCCCAGGCGGTTGAGAATCTTGACTTTCTTTTCGATCTCCATTGGCACCTCCAGCCGAAACGAAAACAAAACAACGATTTGAATTTCAGAAGCGTAAGGTTGTTAATGGGGTTAGTTGCTTAAAAGCCCGGCCAGGCCACTGGCCGGTCCTACAGGTAGGCGATGAATTGAATTTGAATGCACTTATTTTATCTCCGCCGAGCGGGAAGGACCTAGACATTCTGCACTTTGAAAAATCGATGTACTTCACGGGTTAAACGGCACCGGGGGGGTTGGCCTGCTTTATGCGTGGCGTGTTAACGCGTTTAACGCCCCCGAAACACATCCGGGGACCGGTCGGAAAATATTTTTTAAGCGCTATTCGAGGACTTTGAGCAGCAGCATCAAACCCGCACCGGCCAGGACCGCCACGAATTGCAGGAGGGCCCGCAAACTTTTCACGTCCTTGTGCAGTTGGGGTACCAGGTCGGACCCAGCGATATAGATGAAACCGCCCGCGGTCAGGGGAATCAGCAGGTGGATGAATTCCCCCGTGTTACCTCCCACCCACCAGGCGATCAGGCCCCCGGCCAAGGCGGCCAGGGCTGTGAGGAAGTTGAGGAAGAGCGCTTTCCCTTTTGAAAACCCCGATTTCACCAGGACGCCGAAGTTGCTGAACTCATGGGGAATTTCATGAAGCACGACGGCCAGGGACGTGGCCAGCCCCATCTTGAAACCCGCCAAATAGGAGGCTCCAATGATCAGGCCGTCGATGAAGTTGTGGCTGATATCCGCGGCCAGGTTCAGGTAGCCGAAGGGTTGGATTTCCTCATGTTCATCCGAATGCTGGTGCCGCCAGTGCAGGAAGTTCTCCAGCATGAAGAAAAGCAGGATGCCGGCCAGCACCCAGAGGGAGGTTTGGAGGCTGTGGGCGGGGTCCCCGTAGGCTTCAGGCAAAAGGTGCAGGAAGGCGTCCCCGAAAAGGGCCCCAACGGCCAGGGCCACCAGGATGAAAACGATGCGGTGGAAGGCCTCATGGCTCAGGGCCAGCAGGGAGATACCCACGAGGGAAAGCAGGCTGACCACCGTCACGCTCAGGAGCATATAAAGGAAGGTTGCAGTCATGGGGCCCCTACATTAGGGGCCTTTCCTGGCGCTTGCAACCCTTAAGGCCCCGCATCCTTCCGGGGACAGGACTGGAATTGGCCGTCCCCTTTCCTATTGTTAGGGGAAAAAGGAGGGCCCCATGAGCACCGCCCGTTTTCTTTCCACCGAGAACTTACCCGTCCCATCCCCTGCCCGCGAACTTGCCCCCTACGACAACGAGGGCCTGTTGGACGCCTATTCCAGCGCGGTCATTTACGCCTCCGAGAAGGTCAGCCCCTCGGTGGTCAATATCGACGTTTTCCAGAAGGGCCGCCGTTGGAGGGAAGCCGAAACCTCCCTGCATAGGGCGGGCAGCGGCTCGGGGTTCCTTTTCACCCCCGACGGCTTCATTTTGACCAACAGCCACGTGGTGCACGGCGCCCAGGAAATGGAAGTGACCTTCCTCGACGGCCAATCCCTCAAGGGCCGCCTCATCGGCGAGGATCCGGATTCGGACCTTGCGGTCATCCGCGTGGATGCCTCGGGCTTCAAATCCGCCGACCTGGGCGTGTCCCAGAAACTGCGGGTGGGCCAGTTGGTGGTGGCTATCGGCAGTCCCCTGGGTTTCCAGACCACCGTGACGGCGGGCGTCGTCTCGGCCCTGGGCCGGTCCCTGCGCTCCCAGTCCGGGCGGCTCATCGACAACATCATCCAAACCGACGCGGCCCTGAACCCGGGCAATTCGGGCGGGCCCTTGGTGAACTCCCGGGGCGAGGTGGTGGGCGTCAACACCGCCACCATTATGTCCGCCCAGGGCCTGTGCTTCGCCATCGCGGTGGATACGGCCAAGCGGGTGGCCATGCAGATCATGAAATACGGCCGGGTGCGGCGCAGCTTCATCGGCATCGGCGGCCAGAACATCGACATCCCCCGCAACATCGTGCGCTATTTCGAACTGCCGGTGGAAAAGGGCGTCCTCATTGTGGCCATCGAGGATGGCGGTCCGGCCCAAAAGGCGGGCCTCAAGGAAGGCGACGTCATCGTGGGCTTCGAAGGCCAGCCCGTGGAAGGCATGGACGACCTGCACCGGCTCCTGACCGACGAAAAGGTGGGGGCGGAATCCGGCCTTTCGGTCATCCGCAAGTCGGAAAAGCTGGCGGTCCGGGTGACTCCAAAGGAATCGAGAACCAGTTAACAGTTATCAGTTGGCAGGAAAGCCTTTGCAGATAACCGACAACTGCCAATTGTGAACTGTCAGCTGCGAACTGCCATATGTTAAACTGCCCCCATGTTCACCGCCTTTCCTTCTCTTTTTCCGTTTCCAGGGAACCTTTTCCCCCCCTGGGTGTCTTATTTATTGGCACAATCAAGGATTCTCTTCGCCGCCTTTGCCCAGGCCGAAAACGCCCCCAGCCGCGAGGACGACCAAGCCATGATACGGGAAGCCCTGTCGGGCGATCCCGGTTTTGAAAAACTGGTGAAGGCGCATGAGCGCATGGTCTACCGGGTGGCCTTCCGTTTCCTGAACGACGATACCGACGCCCTGGACGTCGCCCAGGAAGTCTTCATCCGCGTGCACCGGTCGCTGTCGAAATTCCGGGGCGACAGTTCCCTTTCCACCTGGATCTACAGCATCACCGCCAATCTCTCGCGCAATGCCATCCGGTCGCGCAAGAACCGGGCGAAGGTGCAGGTTTTGGCGCCGGAAGAAAAAGACGGCCAGGCCCCCTTCTGGGACAAGGTGGCGGACAACCGGGGCCCCCTGGCGTCCCGGCAGGCCGAAAGCCGGGACCTCAACGGAGCCATCCAGGCCTGCCTGCAGGACCTGCCGCCCGATTACCGGGAGGCGGTCATCCTGAGGGACATCGAGGATTTGGATTACCAGGAAATCGCCCAGGTGCTGGAAACCGGCGTGGGCACCGTCAAATCCCGCATCGCCCGGGGCCGGGCGATCCTGCGGGAAAAACTGAAGGACTGGCTATGAAGGACTGTAAAAAAACACACCCGCTGCTGCCCCTTTACCTGGACGGCTCCCTTTCACCCCGGGAAGCAGCCCGGGTCGAGGCCCATTTGAAGGATTGCGCGGACGCCCGCCGGGAATTGGACGAATTGAAGCGCCTGCGGGAAATCATGGTGGCCCTGCCCGAACCCAAGCTGCCCCACGACCTTCACCAGCGCATTATGGCCAGGGTGCAGGGCCGGCCCCTCCCCCGTCGGCCCTTCTGGGTGCTGCCGGCGGGCGCCATGGCGGTGGCCGCCGTGGTGGCGGTGGCCCTTTTCGTCCAAAACCCCGGCCTGATGGACTTGAACAACCGGAAAGAAAGCCGTTTCAGCGCCGAACAAAGCGGCACCCTGGCCGCCAATAAAGCTTCCACCCAGGCCGCCGGATATATCCCCGCCCAGCCGAAGCCGACCGAACCCGGCGCCCAAGCCTATTCCTACGCGCCCAACCAGCCCCAAATGGCCGATGCCGAATCAGCCAAGGACCAAAAAGCCAAGATGGGCCCGACGGTTCAATTGGCTTCAATGCCCAGGGCCAAGGAAAGCCGGGCCGCCAAAAAAGTTGGCGGGATGGAATTGGCCATGGATAAAACCTCCCCGGCCGTGGAAAAACCTGGTTTACAAGCGCAGGGGGCTTCACCCGCCAACCCCTCGTCCGATTTGGCCTTTTCGGGTTCCAACACCTTGGCGCCCGCTTCCAAAAACGAGGCCGTCAACGCCGCCCTTCCCTCCAGCAACGCCAATTTGTCCGGGGCTCCGGCACCGGCGGCCGTCCCCGCCGAGGCCCCGCCGGCTGAAGCCCCCACGCCCATTACGTCCTGGAGCGGAAGTTTCAATCCCGCTTCCTCGGAAACGCAGGAACTGGTGACCGATGCCGTTACTTTCCAGAAATACTGGCAGTCCTTCCAACCGGGCCAAACCCCTCCGGCGGTGGATTTCACGGCCCAGGCGGTGGTGGTCTTGATGGACCAAGAGCGGCCCACCGCCGGTTATTCCATCCATATCACCTCCCTGGAGGAGAAACCGGGACAAATAACCGTCCATTACCGGGTTCAGGCGCCGCCAGCCGGTTCTTTTACCGCCCAGGTCCTCACCCGGCCTTGGGCTCTACAAATTATTCCCAAACCCACAAAACCGGTGGTTTTCCAGAAGGATTAGTTTTTCACCCGGGATGGAATCCTGACATCCAAAATAAAATTTTTGTAATTTTTGGTTTCCAGCCTTTAACTTCGCGCCTTTTCTGGTTAAATAACCCCATGTTGTTGAATCTTTTTTTGCCGAGGTTGGAAGGTGTTTTTCCAAAAATCGATGATTGAAAAGCGTAACCAATCCCGTTTGCCGGTGAAACTTCCGATCCAATACCGCATCATGGATAATCCGGAAGAAACCGAGCGGTATAAGGGACGGGTGGCCCTGGGCAAGGACCTGAGCCACGACGGCCTCTTCCTGAAGATCGCGCCCGACAAAAATTTACAGACGGGTGAGGTGGTCCGATTGGACATCACCCTGCCCGAGATCGACAAACGCCTCTTTGCCTTTGGGGAGATCGTCTGGGTCAACCGGGTGGGTGCCGGCGTCCGGTTGATGTTGATGCCGGAAGAAGACCGCAAATACCTGAACAGCTACCTGGACCAGCTCCGCTATTCCTGACCACCGCTTCCGTTCCCTTGAAACAAAAACCGACTTTTCAACCCAACGAGAGTGCCGGGGCTTTTTCCTTGGAGGCGTGGGAGGTTTTGCCCTCCGTCTTGGCGATGTCCATTCCCACTTCCGCGATGGACTTCAGGATGGGGTTCAGCTTATGGCCCAGGGGGGTTAGCGCATATTCCACCGTCGGGGGGGAGCTGTGCTTGACCTCGCGGGTCACCACGGCCCTCTTTTCCAGTTCCTTCAACCGGGTGGTCAAAACTTTGGCGGAAATATGGCCGAGGTCCCTTTTCAGGTCGCCGAAACGGCGCGGCTCGGTTTGGAGGTACCAGAGGATTTGGGGCGTCCAGGCGCCGGCCAGCAATTTGAGGCTGGTTTCCAGGGGGCAACCGGCGGGCACGGGGCCGGACTTGTTCGGGCGGTGACGGATCATAACTTTCCTCCGGGAGAAACGTCTTAAGCTATTGAAAGGGGCCCACCGGTAAATCTGTAGTTACCTTTGGGTACCTACTTTCTTTTAGTAAGCATATTGGTATATATAAATCTAAGCCTCACTTAAATCAAGCAAGGAGTTGGAAAGATGAAGAAGCTACTTTCGCTGTTGGCCGTTGCCGCTTTCCTAGCCGTCACTTCCGTGAACGCCACCGAATACGGGTTCGACAAGGCCCATTCGCACGTCGGCTTCTCGGTGAAGCATATCTTGAGCAAGGTGCCCGGGGAATTTAAGGATTACGACGGGACTTTTTCGTTCGACCCCGCCAAGCCCGAAGCCGGCAAGATCAATGTGACCATCCAAGCCGCCAGCATCGACACGGGCGTCGAGATGAGGGACCACCACCTCCAATCGCCGGATTTTTTCGACGCGGAGAAATATCCGACGATCACTTATAAGAGCACCAAGGTTTCCAAGGGCGACGGCGACAACAAGTACGTCGTGGAAGGCAATTTGGCCTTGCATGGTGTCACGAAGCCCGTCACCTTGGACGTGGAGTACCTGGGCGCGGATACGATGCCGATGGACAAGGACGGAAAGATGACCGCCAATATCGCGGGCTTCTCGGCTACCGCCAAGATCGACCGCCGCGATTTCGGCCTGGTCTGGAACAAGACCCTGGCCAGCGGCAACCTGATGGTGAGCAATGACGTGGACATCAACCTCGATGTGGCCGCCATGGACAAGGCCAGCTTGAAGAAGATGGCCGAGATGATGGGCAAAATGAAGAAGGACAAGCCCGCGGATAAACCCGCCGACGCTCCCAAAAACTAAACCCATTTTTCACCCGAGGCCGGGGCCCCAGCCCCGGCCTTTTTTGTTTCATCCGCAAAAGGAGGACAAAATGAAAATCGAACTGATCGGCGCCGGCTATGTGGGCGGGCAGATCTTGAAGGAAGCGACGGACCGGGGCCACCAGGTGACCGTGGTCGTCCGTCATCCGGAAAAGCTGGAACCCCATCCCCAAGTGAACGCTGTCAAAGGCGATGTTTTCGACGTGGACGGCCTCATCCCAAGCCTCCAGGGGCACGACGCCGTCATCAGCGCTTATAACCCCGGAACCGCCCGTCCCGACGCGGGCAAACTCCAGTTCAAGGGAACGCTGAACACGATGGAAGCCGCTAAAAAAGCCGGCGTGAAACGGTTCCTCGTTGTGGGCGGGGCGGGCAGTTTGGAGGTCGCTCCCGGTGTCCAGTTGGTGGACACTCCCCATTTCCCCACGGAGTGGAAGAACGCGGCTTCGGGCCTGCGGGACGTCCTGACCGAAATCCGCAAGGAAAAGGAGCTGGACTGGACTTTCTTCAGTCCCGCCGCCTTGCTGCAGCCCGGCGAGCGCACCGGCAAGTTCCGGCTGGGGGGCGACCAATTGTTGACGGAGGAAAAAGGCCCCGGCCGCATTTCCACCGCCGATTATGCCCTGGCCATGCTGGACGAGGTGGAAAACCCCAGGCACATCCGCCGGCGCTTTACCATAGCCTATTAAACGGCCCCTTCTTGCTTTTCGTTTATTTCAAAACCGGGGGACGTTAGAATGCTTTCGGGTGAGTGAACCGGGGGAACCATGCCAGAATTTATATATGAGACCAATGACGAAGTGTTCAATCTCCTGACCCGTAAGGTCGGGATGGTCTTGAACGTCAAGGAAGTGGAGTCCAATATCGGCCCGAAAAAGAAGTTCGTCCGGGTCTTCATCAAAAGCGACATGCCCGACGAGATTTGGGCCGTGGACGAAATCGCCCTTTGGGTGCGCCCCAAGAAGATGATGGACCGTCCCTCGCTTTAAGTTTCCAGTCCTTTACCGAAGGGGTTCCATGCCTAAAAGCTATTTCACGCCTGCCCTTTTCAAATTCCTGAGGGAACTCAAGGCCCACAACAACCGCGCCTGGTTCCAGGCGAACAAGGATCGGTACGAAAAAACCGTCCGCAATCCCCTGCTGGACTTCATCGGGGAACTGGGCCCCCACATGCGCCGGATCAGCCGGCAGGTGGTCGTGGACAACAGTCCCTCGGGCGGGTCCATGTTCCGCATCTACCGCGACACGCGTTTTGCCAAGGACAAGTCACCCTACAAAACGCACGTGGCGGCCCAATTCCGCACCGCCCGCTCCAAGGATGTGCATTCCCCGGGCTATTACCTGCACCTGGCGCCGGGCGAGGTCTTCGCCGGGGGCGGCATTTGGCGGCCCGAGGCCCCGGTTTTAAAACAGATCCGGGAATACCTGGTGGGCCACCCCTCCGCTTGGAAGGCCGTGCTGGGCGACAAGAAGTTCAAGAAACACTGCACCATTGAAGGCGAGAAACTTTCACGCCCCCCCAAGGGCTATCCCCCGGACCATGAGCTGATGGAATATCTGAAGTACAAGGACTTCATCTTCTTCACCCAATTCGGCGAAAAAGAAGCCTGCGCGCCTAACTTCATGGAGAAGTATGTCGAATCCTGCGCGGCCGCCGCGCCTTACATGCAGCTCCTCTCCAACGCCCTGATGATGGAGTGGTAAAGGCCGATCGCTGGTATTTTGTCCGGTTTCCGGCCTTTCCCCACCCGCACTCGTAAGCCCTTCCATAAACAGCGAGTTCAATCGGCCTGTCTTTAATTTCTCTTGCAGGCCGGGACCCGGTTTCAAGGAAACATTTTAGTACCCCCCGTTGTATTCAGCCTTGAGTCCGGCTTGAATACAGCCAGAGACGGTGGAACCGGCAATCTTCAAAACCCGCCGGCCATCCCGCGCAAGGACAAGAACATGGGAAGGTCCAAATCCCCTTCGGCCGCCTACCTAGATGACCTCAAGACCTTCAGCGTTTTTCAAACCATCTTCAACAATTACCTGGGCCGCAAGTGCCACTATGTTTCCCATGGCGACTGGACCTGGACGGTCCTTTTCTTCGCGAAACAGAATCCCGAACCTTGGCACTTTGAGCAGTACTACGGCAAGACGGCCCAAAGGGGTGAATACGTAAGGGTGAACGCCCAAAGGGCCCTGCGGGAGAAGCGCCCCCTGGCAACCCGATTCGGGCACTTCGTGGATTTCTTCGCCCCCGTCCCTTCCAGCGGCGGCGACGGCTTGCTTTTTTCAGGTTCGGTACTCGGGAAGCACCCCACTCCCTCGGATTTCCGGTTGTATTGGAAGGAAGTGACCGGAACCGAAGGTTCGGATTTGAACCCTGATTTCCTCTATTTCGTCCGGACGGTTTTAGGCCAGCCGATCCTGGATGCGGATGGAATCGAGGGCTACACCCAACTGATGGGTCTCCTGGCCCGGTGGGTCTCAGGCGATCGGGGGAAGGACATCCGCCCTCAGGCCGAAGGCTTGCTCAAGGAGGTCTTCGCTCCCCAGATCCCCCATCCCACCTGGGTGGACTGGATGGTGGGATCGGATAAATTTTATGTCAAACCCGACCGGTATCCTTCGATGCCCCAATGGGTGCGGGAAGAGATCGGGATCACCCGCAACCCCACGGTGGTGGCGGCCCTGATGCCCCAAAAACCCTTCCGAAACGCCGGAGCCCTGGACATCCTCTGCCTGGCCCGCCGCTTCCAACACGAATGCTTCCTGGCCTGCCGGAAAATTGGTGAAGCCGCCTCCGGCCCCCTGGGCGACTACGGCGCAGTGGTCCTCTCTTCCGCCAAGCCCGGTCTCTCCCCAGTCCAGGCGCGCCTGGAAGTGAGGGAAAGGTTGCAGGAACTTTGCCGGAACCTCGGCCGCACCCTGCAAGTGGGAGTTCGGGTGGGAATCGGCTCCCTCTCGGTCGAAGGCGGGAGCCTGCCTCAGTCCTACCGGGAGGCGTTGTTTTCCCTCAACCACTCGGTGGAGACGGGAAAGGATCTGGTATTTTTTGAGGACTCCCCCGGACGGGTTTCCCCGCCCGGGACCGGCATCCTATCCTTGATTCGATCCTTTTCCGACGCCCTGTCCTGCTCCTCTCCCGCCCGGCTGACCCTGGCCCGGGAAGCGCTGGTCCGCAAGCTCCTGTACGGCGGTTACGGTCCGGAAGTCTCGCGCGCCTATCTGGTTTCCATCCTGCACCTGCTTGTGGAGCGCTTTGAAAGACGTTCCGGGGTCGACCCCGCCTCCACCCGGGCCCTGGTGGACAAGCTCCAGGGCCGGTTGGAATCAGCGGTCCTGTTGCCGGACTTGATCGCCGCTTTCCGCGAAGCCTTGGACGCCCTGACTCACTATCAGGAAAGTCCCCGGGAGGCTTCCACCGCTGCCCGGGTGGAGGGCGTCGTCATGGAAATCGACCGGGACCCGGAACGGCCTTGGCAGCTCTTGAAATTGAGCCGGCAAACCGGCATGTCGCCGCCGACATTCCTGAAATGGTTCCAAAAAGTGGCCGGCCTTCCCTTGGGACCCTATATCCGCAAGGCCCGCCTGGCCAAGGCCCATGCCCTTCTCAAGGAAGGGAACCTCACTTTGGAAAGAATCGCCCAGGAGTGCGGCTTCAGTTCGGCCAGTTCCTTCATCCAGATTTTCCGCCGGGCCCAGGGAATACCTCCCCGCCGTTACCACAGGGTCGTTGGAAAAAATTAATCTCAAAAATTCTCCTCGGGGAAACATGGCCGGGTAAAAAACAAGGCTCCCTAAAAATGTTTCCAGCCGGCGCACTCGCAAAAAAACGGTTTTTCAAATACCTCTCTTAAAGAAACTCCCACTTGCGGCCGAACGTTAAACGGTTTCAATTTCTTCCGTCAAACCTTCACTACGAATAAAGGGTTTTTTTATCCAGGATAAATCCAGACGCCCGGAAGCCTGATACCTTCACTGGGCTTTTCAATTCAACTGAACCCAATCCATTTGTCTCCCGGGGCGTCTCGGGGCCTAGGAGGATGTCGTGAAAAACAATCCGGCGTTTTTTTTATCGCGGTTGGATTCTTTTCCAGCCTTATTCCTGGCCTTTTCTTTCCTCCTCTTTTCAACGCCCGCCCACCTGGGCGCCGCGCCGCCTGTCCATGGGTCGGCCGAAAAAAAATCCATCGTGAACCTTCGGGATGTGGCCCGTATGCCCGTTCCTAAAAACAAACCCGGGGCCAAGATCATGATCGGGGAACCCTTTGAACCCACCCCCCCTTCCTCCGGTATCTCACACCCATCACCCGCAAGTGCCCTGCCCCTCATCCAATCCTTGGCTTCCCTACCCATTTCACCCGCGCCCCTTTTCACCGTCGTCGGCCAAGACCAGGACCCCGCTGGATTCTTTCCGCCCGATACCAACGGCGCGGTCAGCCCCTCCTTCATCGTCACCACCACCAACGACTTGATGAACGTCAAGGACCGTTCAGGTAACGTGCTTTTGAGCGCGAGCCTGAACAATTTCTGGGCGCCCGTTCTTCCGGCCGGAAGCTCCTTTACCTTCGATCACCGTTGCCGCTACGATCCTTTCAACCAGCGTTTCATCATCACGTCCAGCTGCAGCGAAAACGATCCCGTCCACTCGCGGCTCCTGGTCGCGGTCACCAAGACTTCCGACCCCACGGGTTCGTGGAACCAGTACGCCATCGTTCTGGATCCCAACCAACAGTTCTGGCTGGATTTCCCGACCCTGGGCTTCAACCAAAAATGGATCGGCGTGCACGGCGACCTGATCGGCACTTCGACTTCCTCTGACGGCGTCTGGGCCTTCAATAAGGCGGACCTTTACGCCGGCGGCGCCGCCCAGTTCACTTTCCTGAACGGGCCGATCGACACCACCGATGTGGCTGAAACCTACGACAATACGGTTCCCGATCTCTACCTGGTTTTTTCCTTCAGCAATACCGCACCGGTCAGCCTTTTCCGCATCACCGGTCCTATCGGCGGGGAGAGCCTGGTCACGGTGGGCGCCGTCCAGGGACAGGACACCCTTGGTTCGGGTATCACCGCGCCCCAGATGGGGGGAACCAGTACCATCGGCATTTCCCCGACATTGACGAGCGTCCTGTTCCGCAACGGTTCGATTTGGACGGTCAAGACGGTCGACCCCACCACCGGTCCCGCGCGCAGTTCCCTCAACTGGCTGCAGTTCGACGCCAACGCCAACTTGCAAAGCTCCGGCACGATCGACGATCCCACGGGCACCGTGGACTATACTTGGCCCTCGATCGCCGTGAACAAAAACAACGACTTTCTCGTGGGATACACCCGTTTCTCGGCCGACAGCTTCCCCAGTTGCGCTTACCAGGTCCATTTGGCGTCGGACCCGGCGGGCACTACCCGCGGCGAGGTTCTTTACCAACCCGGCCAGTCCTTCTACCCGAACAACCGGTGGGGCGACTACAGCCATACCCAGGTGGATCCGGTGGACGACACGAATTTTTGGACGGTTGAGGAAACCACCGACTCCTCCTCCGGATGGCTGACTTGGTGGGCCGAGGTTTCCCCTTCCGGCTCCCCGGCCCTGACACCCACGCCGACCCAGACCCCCACTTCGACCCCCACCGCCACCGGCACACCGACCTTCAACGTGGCCTGCGGCACGAGCCCTGTCAACCTGCAACTTTTGGAGTTCACCTCGGTCAATGGCAACCAGGCTTCGGAAAATTTTGAGGTTGTCAACAACGGCCCCACGGCCCTGAACCTCTCCCAGATATTGATTAAGTTCTGGGTCGACGACACCACCGGACAATCGGTGGTTGGCGCGGTCAATTTCGCGGGTTGCAACGGGCCTGGCTGTGCCTCGGTCGCGGGGGTTGCCCTCTCGGCGGCGAATTTCTCACCCGCCTGCGGTCCCGATTCCACCCACCAGGCCAATTGGGAGCTCAACCTTTCCAACACCTCCGCCGGCACCTTGAGTGCGGGGACCACCTGGTCGTCCATCCAGACCCAGATCCACCTGGCCAATTTTGGTTCCTTCTCCAATACAGCCGCCTGGTACAGTCCCTCCTCGGTGGGAAGCGGCTCGACCTACACCGACGACCTCCATTACGCCCTCTACTATCAGGGCAACCTGGTCACGGCCTCGGGCGGTGTTCCACCTGCCTGCAGGGCTTTGCCCACTTGTACCCCAAGCGGGGCCACCAATACACCCACGGCGACTCCCAGCTTCACGGCCACAGCGTCGCCCACGCGGACGGCGACCTTCACGCCCACGGGGGCGGCCGGCACGGCCACTTCGACGCCGACCAGGACAGTAACGTCCACGGCCACCTCAACGCCCAGCCGGACCGCCACCTCCACCACTACACCCACCGCCACCTTGACGCCCACGGGGGTGGCCGGAACGGCCACTTCCACGCCCACGAGGACAGTCACGTCCACGACCACTGCAACACCCAGCCGGACCGCCACGGCTTCGCCCACGCGGACCGCGACGTTGACGCCGACGGGGGCAGGCACGGCCACCTCAACGCCCACCCGGACGCCAACCTTCACTGTGACAGCCAGCCCGTCCCTGACTGCCACCGCGACTCCCAGCCCCACGGGCGGCGTGGTCTGCGGCACCAGTCCCCTGGCGCTACAGTTGAAGGAATTCGGGAACTGCGGTTCCAACCAGAACCAGGAGAACTTCGAGGTGGTCAATACGGGCTCCTCTTCCGTCACCCTCTCGGACATTACGATCAAGTTCTGGGCGGATGACACCTCCAGCTCATCCCTGGTGGGAGCCGTTAATTTCGGAGGCGGTTTTGGCTCCACCAACTCGGCCGTCAACGGGGTGGCCATTTCCACCTTGAACTTCTCCCCTGCCTGCGGGCCTGATTCGACCCACCAAGCCAACTGGGAGATCACGATCTCGGATACGGACACCCGCACCTTGGGAGCGGGCCTCACCTGGGCCAACATCCAGACGGCCGT
>Ga0070734_10002559_pt1 | contig 21529 bp, 12 predicted proteins | sample Coa_R1_8_FD_66444 | JGI IMG/M metagenome (GOLD analysis project Ga0070734, IMG submission 66444) | Surface soil microbial communities from Centralia Pennsylvania, which are recovering from an underground coalmine fire - Coalmine... | ecosystem: Environmental > Terrestrial > Soil > Unclassified ...
AAATTCGGGTGATTCAGAATATTGAAGAACTCGGCCCGGTACTGCAGGCGGAAGCGCTCGTTGATCGGGAAGTTCTTCAGCACGGAAAAATCCAGGTCGCGCAGCGGCGGCGCGATTACGACATTGCGTCCGGCGTTGCCCTGGAAACCAGGCGCAGGCAGCGCGAACGCCGTCGGATCGTACCAGTGATTCACCGTCGGGTTATCGATATTGCCGAAACCCGTCTTGACTGCGTTGACGCGCTGCGGCACGAAGGAGCCGCAGTTGCAGACGTTCGTTCCAGTTGGGGTGAGCGGGAATCCGCTCAGGATGCTGGCGATGCTTTGCACCTGCCAATTCCCCAGCAGGTACGCCGCGGCGCCGCCCTTCGCAAGCCAGTGCTTGCCTTTGCCGAACGGAAGCTCATAGCCGACGCTGATCGCCGCGCGGTGCGTCTGGTTGTAGCGAGAAAGGCCTCGATCCAGGCTTTTGTTGGTGCGGAACGCCGTGTCGTTAGCTTCCACTTCTCCCGAGTTATTATCGATGTTTTTCGAGAACTGGTAGTTCGCCAGGAAGAACAGGCCTGTCGAGTACCGTTTCTCCAGCCGTAGCGAGAGCCCTTCAAAATTGGCGTTGCCATCATTGGCGGAAGTCAGGATGCCCGCCTGGAACTGAGGATACGGCGTGCGCTGGATCGCCGGCGTCGTCCCGAAATCGAGTTGGTTCTGGTTGAACCGCTTCGCCAGTTTGTGCGTGCTGCTGCCCGTATACGCCGCTTCAAACACGTAGTCGCGCTTGAAGCTGTGCTGGATGTTGAAGTTCCACTGCGACGAATACGGCGTCCGGTTGCCCGGGTCTATCGAGAACGGCGCCGGAAATTGAGAGATGTTGTTGAGGCTGGGAAATAAATTATCGGCCAGCAGCGGGGCGCTTACCGGCGGATTGAGCGTGTAGTTCCCGTAGAACGGCGGCACCAGGCGAGTGAACTGCAGCTCGTTCAGGTTGAGGTTGTCGTACGTCACGGCGAAACCGCTGCGAATTACCGTGCTGTTCGTGACACTGTAGGCGATACCGATGCGCGGCGACCAGTTATTCTTGTCCGGCTGGATGATTCCCTCCGGATAAAAGCCGTTTTGATTGATGATCAGCGGAGCCAGGCTTGCTGGAATATTGGTCGGCACAACGTTGTATCCGATCTTTCCGCTCGCCGGGTCGAAAGCGCCCTCCTGGTGGCTCTGCTCTTTCCACGGCGCGAGGTAGTCGTAACGCACGCCTAGGTGCACCGTCAGCTTCCGGCTGACTTGCCACACGTCATCGAAAAAAGGCGCAATCGTGCCGGACCGGTAGTTCGAGCGCGAACTGCCGAAAGCGCCTCCGCACGCCGAGCAGTAGCCGAGCAGAAAATCCGCGATCGCGTTATTGGCATTACCCGCCGTGCCGGTGAACTGCCCGTTGAACGTGAATGCGCCCCGTGGCGGCACTTCCGTGATCTGGAAGAATCGGCGATTCTGCGCCTGAATTCCAAAACGAATCGTATGCTTACCCGCGACCTTGCTCACCGCATCGGACACACTGTAGATGTTCTCGATCGCGCCCTGCGTGATGCCGCCTTCGCCGTTTCCGGTAAAGCCTGACATCGTGAAGCCGGGGCGCCCGTAGTCGATTGGATCGGTCGCGCCCGCCAGGTTCTGCAGCCCGATCTGCTGCACCCAGTTCTGCCCGTTCAGACTGATCGGCGCGTCCAGGTGGTTGGCCCGGTTGTAGCCCACACGTAGCTCGTTAATGAACGTCGGAGTCACGCTCCAGGTGTCGCCCACCGACAGGTTCTGTCCGCTCTGCGGAAAATTGGTCGCCGAGAAAACCGACGGGTTGATTTGCGAGCCGTCGAACCAGATGTAGCGCTCGAACAGGCTGTTCTTCGAGCTCAGCACCTGGTCGGCGCGGAACGTCACCGTATCGGAGTTGTCGAGGAAACTCTTGGCGGTGCCGAAGTTATTCGAGCCCGTCCGGTTCGGCAGCGGAATCGTCGGCGCCAGCACTTTCGCAAAATTCGAAAACCGCGTTTTCGGAATCTGGTTGCCGAAGAAAGGCGCCCCGGTCGTCGGATCCTTGATGACCGTGCTGACGCTCGAAAAATCTCCGGTCAGCAGCGTCGGGTTTGGAACGGCGGCCAGGAACGGAAGCCCCTGCACCGTCCTAAGCCCTTCATAGCCCCCGAAAACGAAAAACTTGTCGTGAATCACGGGCCCCCCGGCCGTGCCGCCGAATTGGTTGCGGCGGTATTCCGGCTTCTGCGCCGCAAAGAAGTTGCGCGCATCCAGCTTGTCGTTTCGCAGATACTCGTACAGAGATCCGTGGACGACGTTGGTCCCTGATTTGGTGACCGCGGACACGACGGCCTGGCCTTGCCCGTACTCTGTGGAGAAAGAGTTTCGGAGAACCGTGAATTCCTGCACCGTGTCCACCGATGGCTGCAGCGACAGGTTATTGAAACGAAGCGAGCGGACGTACACGCCGTCAATCACGTAATTCGTCGAACCGTCCCGGCCCCCTTCCACCTGCACGTACTCGTTGCGGGTTCCGTATTGGGTCGCGCCGCGCTGCAGGTTCTGGCGCGGGGAAACACCGGCCGCCAGCGACGCCAGTTGCACCAGGTTGCGCCCGTTCAACGGCAGATCGTTGATCTGTTTGGAATCGATGACCTGTCCGACTTCCGATGTCTGGCTTTGCAGCAGCGGCGCGTCGGCCTGCACGCTGACCGTCTCCGTGACTGCGCCCAGCGCCAGAGTAATCACCGGGTGCGCGATCTGCCCGATCGGCAGATCGAACGCGCTCACTACCGCCGTCTGAAAGCCTGCCTTCTCGACACGGATCTCGTATGTGGCCGGCGCCAGATTGGGAACCGAAAAACTCCCCTGCGCATCCGTCATCGCGCTCCGCACCGCGTGCGTACCGGTATTGGTGACCGTCACGCTGGCGCCGCCTACGGCGGCTTGCGTCGCGTCATTCACCTGCCCCACAATCCCGGAGGACGCGGTTTGTTGCGCCCACAACCCGGCGAACTGCTGCATCGCGAGCCAACCCACTACCAGGGCCATCCGTTTACAATTCATGTTGAACTCCTCCTGGTAACGCAACGCTTGGTTGCGACCCCAAACTGGCTAACGATTAAGCCATCAAGCTGCAATGAAGTCAAAAGAACTGGGGGCGCCCGAAGCGCGTTTTGCATTGCCAAATTCAGGCCGGGCGTCCGGAACGGTGCAATTCGCGGTCGAGACCGCGGCTGGAAACCGGGCGATAACTGCTTTCCCTAGCGGAGAACGGATCGCCGCGGGCCCGTCCGTCCAGCCCCGCAGCTGGAGATCGCCCGGCGGGGCTTGGCTTTCGTATTGCAAAATGGAGCTTGCGCCGCCGAAATTAATTGATAAATGTGCCATGAAAGACGAAAGATGGACACGAGGCGTCTCCGGCCGGTGTCATTCTCCGCGCGGCTGAAGTCTCTAAACTGGGTAATACCATGCGATGCCATACGGCAAAGAAACTGGCGGTGATCTCCGCGGCGGCTCTCCTTCTCCTCCTCGGCTTTGTGATGCCGGTCATCTCACAGCAAACCTCCGCAAGCCGCGCCGGGCGCGGCGGCGGTTTCCGCGAGCCCGATCCGATCGATTTTAACGAGCACACCGGCTGGACATCGATGTTCGATGGCCGGACTCTAAACGGCTGGGACGGCGACAAGAGCTACTGGCATGTCGCGGATGGCGCCATCGAAGTGGAGTCTACCTGCGAAAAGCCGACCGGCACCATTTATCTCGTCTGGCAGGGAGGCGAACCGGCCGACTTCGAAATGAAGCTCGAGATGAAAGGCGAAGGGGCGGCGGTCAACAGCGGCGTACAGTACCGCGGCGCCATCGCGGATCCGAATCGCCCGCGCGGCGGTGGCGGCGGACCTCGCGGCGCACAGGGGCCTTGTCCGAGCGGCGCTCCGCGCGGCACCCCGCCGCCATTCGCTTCACAGGCCAAGTGGGACATGCTGGGCCCGCAATTCGACTTCGACGGCCGCAATCGCTACACCGGCCAGTTCTATGAGCAGTCCACTGGGCGTGGGATCATCGCGTGGCGCGGCCAGGTGGTCCATACCGAAGAGGGCAAAAGCCCCCGCCTGCTGGCCACGCTCGGCGATCGCGAGGCGCTCGCCGGGTACGTTCACATCGACGATTGGAATCAGCTGCACCTCATCGCGCGCGGAAATACCATGACTCACATCGTCAACGGCCACGTCATGTCCATCCTGATCGATGATGATCCTGCTAAGTTCCGCAAGAGCGGTCTGATTGGCTTCGAGATCGAAGGAACCGGCAAGATCAGCATTCGGAACATCTGGCTCAAGAAATTGTAAGGGGCTCCCGATGCAGAGAATACCCAAGACACTCCTGATCGCGCTGGGCTGTCTGACAGCATGGGGCGCGGATTGGCTGACCGATGGCAACAATCCGCAGCGGACAAACTGGCAGAAGGACGAAAAAATTCTCACTCCGGCGAACGCCCGGAACATGAAGCTGCTGTGGAAGGTGAAGCTCGATAACGAGCCGCGCCAGATGCACTCTCTGTTCCCCCCGCTCATCGTCGAGCGCGTCAACACCGGTTCCGGCGTCAAGCAGATTGCGCTCGAAACCGGCGTTTCCGACAACATTTACGCCATCGATGTCGAAACCGGAAAGGTTCTCTGGAAGAAGCATTTCATCGCCGGCTACACGCCGCCGCAGAACCAGCGCGGCGCCGGCATTCTCTGCCCCGGAGGCATCACCGCGACTCCGGTCATCGCACCGGCGGGCGCCGGCAAGTACTCCGTCTACGTGGCATCTTGGGATGGTTCGCTCCACCAGCTCAACCTGGCTGACGGCGAGGACATCAAACCGCCGGCGAAATTCATGCCGCCCAACGGCAAGCCGTACGGCTTGAACCTGTGGAATAACGTCATCTACACGCACACGGCGCAAGGCTGTGGCGGCAATCCGAACATGGTATACACGTACGATCTCGCCACCGGAAAGGTCGGAAGCTGGGGTCCGGCCGGCGGCGGCATGTGGGGCCGTGAAGGGCCCGCCATCAGTTCCAATGGAACGATGTACACCGGCACCGGCGATGGCAATTTCAACCCCGAGGTCGGCGCATTCGGCAACGGCATCGTCGGGATCAAGCAGAACCCCGAAACCAAGGCCGCTGAACTGGTGGATTATTTCGGCCCTTCCAATGCCGCCTGGCTCTGGAAGCGGGATCTCGACATGCAAGTCACTCCGGCGATTTTCAACTACAAAGGCAAGGAGCTCATGATCGATGCGGGCAAAGAGTGCCGGCTCTACCTGCTGGACACCGAATCCATCGGCGGCGACGACCACCGCACGCCGCTCTATCGCTCGCCTCTGATCTGCAACGAGGACGTGAACTTCGCCTCGGCCGGCATCTGGGGCTCGCTGGCTACCTGGGAAGACGCCAAAGGAACGCGCTGGGCGCTTACGCCCTTCTGGGGTCCGAAACACTCCGCCTTTAAGGCGCCCGTGGAGTACGGGGACGTGCAGCACGGCGCGATCGCCGCGTTCAAAGTCGAAGAGAGAAACGGAAAATGGCAGTTGACTCCCGCCTGGATCTCGCGCGATATGAATCGCGCCGAGCCGCCGGTAGTGGCAAACGGAATTGTCTTTGCCTATGGAAGCGGCGAAGACACCGACCAGGCGTATCCTGACGTCGGGCTCGACGACGTCGCCAGCCGCCGCATTCCCGGCTCAACTCGCGCCGTCCTCTATGCGCTCGATGCCGAAACCGGCAGGGAGCTGTGGTCGAGCGGGGACCAGATTGCTTCGTGGAATCATTGGAGCGGCCTTTCGGTCGCCAACGGCCGCGTCTACATCGGAACGTTCGATAGCATCCTGTACTGCTTCGGCATACAGAAGCCGTAACGGAGACAGCATGACCATCCATCAATCCGTCATCGCCGCTCTGACAACTGCGGCCGCGCTTTGGTCTCAGGAACCATGTTCCGACCGTGTGCAATCGCTCGAGCGCCAGGTCGCCGCGCAGAATCGTGTGATGCGCGACTGGGGCGGTCTGATCCGCTACGGCAGCGACGACTCGGAATTGCCGCCGCCGGCCGCCGGTGAAGACCGTGTCGTATTCCTCGGCGATCAGATTACCGAATTCTGGACCCGGACCGATCCGAATTTCTTCGCGCAAAAGTCAAGACTGAACCGCGGTATCGCCGGGCAGACCACCGATCAGATGCTGATCCGTTTCCGCCAGGACGTGATCGATCTGCATCCCAAGGCGGTCGTGATTCTCGCGGGCTTAAACGACATTGCCGGGCTGCACGGCACCGCGACCGAAGAGATGATCGTTGACAATCTCATGTCGATGAGCGAACTCGCCCGCGCCAACGGAATTCGCGTCGTGCTGGCTTCCGTCACGCCCGTTTGCGATTGTTTTACCAACGGGACGGCGCGCCGGCGCTGGCAGGAACGCATCGGCGAGGTCAATGAACTGATTGCGAAGTACTGCGCGCGCAGCGGCGCAACGTTCTTGAACTACTTCCGCGCCCTGGCGGACGATGACAATCTGAAGAAACAATTCACAACCGATGGCGTGCTCCCGAACGATGCCGGTTATCGCGTGATGGCGCAACTGGCCGAAAAATCCGTAGCGGAGGCGCTAGCGAGATGAGAACCCGGCTAATGCAAGCAACTTCCCTCTGCGCAGTCATTCTGGCCACGGCGGGAATCGCCACTGCGCAGTTCGGGCGGGGCGGCGCGGAGTGGATGACCGCCGGCAGCGATGCGCAGCGCTCCTTTTGGATTCCGTCCGATTTCAAAATCTCCAAAGCGGCCCTGGTAAAGCCGGGATTCCAGCTGTTATGGAAGTTGAAGCTCGGCAATGAACCGGTTCAGCTCAATTCCCTTACACCCGCCGTGCTGATGGACCGGTACATCGGGTATCGCGGCTTTCGCTCGCTGGCCTTCGTCGGCGGCAGTTCGAATTCGCTGTTCGCCGTGGACACAGACCTCGCGCGTGTGGAGTGGCAGAGTCATCCGTCGCTCCCGGCGCCGTCCGCCGGATCGCCTGCCTGCCCTGGGGGCTTGACCGCCAACCTGGCGCGCCCGACATCCGCCGAATACCCGCCTAGCGGGGCCAGCGGCGGCGGTCTCGGCGGTCGTGGAGGTCCGGCCCGCAGCGCCGTTGGCGCAGCCGGGGAAGGCGCGGTGACGATCGCCCCCGCGCTAGCCGCCGCGGCCACCGCGGCGCCCGCCCCCAATCGTGCTCCCAATACCCGGCCCCCCGCCGTAATCTATGCTGTTACCGCCGATGGCATGCTGCGCACGCTCTATATCTCGAACGGGCAGGAATCCGAACCGCCGGTACGATTTCTGCCCCCCGATTCGAATGTGCGCGGCTTCGTCATCCTCGACGACACCGCCTATGCCGCCGCACAAGGCTGCAACGAAGCCGCCCGCGGGATTTGGGCAATGGATCTGGGATCGCGGAAAGTCCGCAGTTGGCAGCCGCCTGCCGGAACGGTTGCCGGTTCCGCTGGTCCCGCGTTCGGACCCGACGGCACCCTCTACGTGACGACCACCGGGGGCGTGCTCGCTGCGCTCGATCCCAAGACGCTGCTGGTGAAACAAACGTATTCGGCCGGTTCCGAATTTTCTTCCTCGCCCGTAGTCTTCCCCTTCAAAGGCAAGGACTTGGTGGCCGCCGCCACCCGGGATGGCCGCATTCACCTTCTCGACAGTGCCTCCCTCCGCTCGATGCCTTTGTTCATAACGCCCGCATATTCCACTGCGACGTTTGATCCGGGCGCGCTGGCAACTTGGCAGGACGTCGATGGCGTACGGTGGCTGCTGGCTGCAGCCTCCGGCGCTGCAGGTTCGGGATTCTCAGCCGCCAACGGCGCCGTCGCCAATGGCGCCATTGCCGCCTGGAAGCTGGCCGATCGCAACGGCGCGCTCTCGCTCGATCCCGGCTGGATCTCGCGGGACATGCAGTCCCCGCTCACGCCCATGATCATCAACGGCGTCGTGTTTGCTCTGGCGAGCGGGGAATTCCACTCCGGTGACGGGCGTCTCTCCGCCGATGAGCGCGTCCGGCGCTCCTCGCCCGCCGTGCTGTACGCGCTCGATGGCGCAACCGGCAAGGTTCTGTGGGACAGTGGCAAAACGATCACCTCGTTCGTCCACAGCGGAGGATTGTCCGGTGGAGCAAGCCAGCTTTATCTAGAGACTTTCGATGAGAACCTGTATGCGTTCGGTTTCCCGATTGAACATTAACTTCGCGTGCGCCGGCCTCCTGCTCGCGGCGGGAGCCTCAACGAACACTTTGTGGGGCCAACTGCCCGACGGCCCGGGCCGCCAGGAGACGGAAAAGCTCTGCTCCGGCTGCCATGAACTCGCGCGCTCCGTCTCCTTGCGGCAGGATCGCGACGGCTGGAAGACCACCATCAACAAGATGATCAGCCTCGGCGCTCCAGGCAGCGAACAGGAGTTCGCGGCCGTCCTCGAATATCTTTCTACGCATTACGCCGCGGAAGCCTTGCCTCCGCTCAACGTGAATAAGGCCAGGGCGATCGACTTTGAGACCCGCCTCTCGCTGCGGCGCTCGCAAGCCGCTGCCATCATTGACTACCGCAACAAGCACGGCGATTTCAAATCGATCGAGGACCTGAAGAAAGTCCCGGGTGTTGATACGGCGAAAATTGACTCCAAAAAAGACGTTCTGGAATTCTAGCGAATTGGTATTCGTCTTAACGAAACCAGGGTGACATTGGCCGCAAAATTGCCCGCCTTGACGGGAAAGTTGCCGTGGCGCTCCCCGAAAACACTTGCAGTGACGGCCGCCGACGGGTGGTGGTGGAAGAAGTTTCTCCGCAGATCGATTGCGGCCGTTTTCCCATCAAGCGGGTGCTCGGCGAAGAAGTGGCTGTGGAAGCCGACATCTTCTCCGACGGCCACGACGAGATCGCTTGTGAGCTTCTGCACCGCCATAGCTGCGCTTCGGAGTGGCACCGCTCGCCGATGCATCGCATCGGAAACGATCGCTGGCGCGGCACCTTCCGCGTTTCCAAATTGGGCTCGTATGAGTACACGCTGGAAGCGTGGATTGACCGGTTCGGCACCTGGCGGCGTGACCTGGCGAAGCGAATGTCGGCCGGACAGGATATATCCGTCGAATGCGCCATCGGCGCCGGAATACTCGAGACGATCGCCGAGCACGCGGAGACTGCGGATCAAAAACTTCTCTTGAGCTCGGCGGAGAGGATACGAGAAGAGAACGGCGCTGCCGCCGATGTCGCACGACAACCGGGCTTGCTCAGTGCCGTCGAGCGAAACCCGCTCCGGATTTTTCCCAGCCGTTACGAGAAACAGCTGGGCGTTGTTGTCGACCGCGAGCGGGCCCGATACTCCAGCTGGTATGAGCTGTTTCCGCGCTCGTGCGGCCCCGGCGCGGAGACTCATGGTACTTTGCGGGACTGCGAAAAATGGCTGCCGTATGTCGCATCCATGGGTTTCAATGTCCTCTATCTGCCGCCCATCCATCCCATCGGGACCACCCATCGAAAAGGCAAGAACAACGCGCCGGCCGCGCAACCGGGGGATGCCGGCAGTCCGTGGGCGATCGGCGGCGAAGACGGCGGGCATACGTCTATTCATCCCGAATTGGGCACGCTCGACGATTTCGACCATATCCTCAAAGCAGCCCGCGAACAGGGCCTTGAGATCGCGCTTGACCTTGCATTCCAGTGTTCGCCCGACCACCCGTACGTCCGGGAACACCCCGAGTGGTTTCGCAAACGGCCCGACGGCACCATTCAGTATGCGGAGAATCCTCCCAAAAAATATCAGGACATCCTGCCGCTCGATTTCGAGACGGCGCAATGGCGTGAGCTCTGGCAGGAACTGGAAGCCGTGGTGCTGTTTTGGATCGAACGCGGAGTGCGTATTTTCCGCGTCGACAACCCGCATACCAAGGCGCTGCCGTTTTGGGAATGGCTGATCGGCAGCGTGCGGCAAAAGCATCCGGAGGTTCTTTTCCTGGCCGAGGCATTCACCCGTCCCAAGCTGATGTACCGCCTCGCCAAGCTCGGGTTCTCGCAGTCATACACCTATTTCACCTGGCGTAACAGCAAACCGGAGATCACGGCCTATTTCCGCGAGCTGACGCAAACTGACGTGGGAGAGTATTTTCGCCCCAATCTCTGGCCGAATACTCCCGACATCCTGCCCGAGTACCTGCAAGTTGGCGGACGCGCGGCATTCATGGTGCGCCTCATTCTCGCGGCAACTCTCGGCGCCAATTACGGCGTCTATGGGCCCGCTTTCGAACTCTGCGAGAATACGCCTCGCGAAGCGGGAAGCGAAGAATATCGGGATTCGGAAAAGTACGAATTGAAACATAGAGATCTTGGTTCGCCCTGGAGTCTGAAGGATCTGATCACGCGGATCAACCGGATTCGCGCAGAGAACCCGGCCTTGCAGACAGACCGGACGCTGCGCTTTCACGAGACCGACAACCCCGCTCTGATCTGCTACAGCAAGGCAACCGGCGATTTGGCGGACGTCATCATCGTCATCGTCAACCTGGATACGGCTCACACGCAGGCGGGTTGGGTCCATCTCGATGACCGCGCGCTTGGCCTGGACACCCTGCGAAGCTTCCAGGCGCACGATCTGCTTGGCGACGGGCGGTTCTTATGGAACGGGCCGCGCAACTACGTGGAGCTGATTCCGGGAAGCCTGCCGGCTCACATCCTGCGGGTGCGGAAGTGGGTCCGTACCGAGAAGGATTTTGACTACTACTTCTGAACGCGTGAGAAAATCATGCAAACCCCAACCCAAACTCAATGGTTGACCGATTACGACCTGTATCTTTTCGCGGAAGGCACGCACCGCCGCGCCTATGAAAAGCTCGGCGCCCACCCCGGAGAGGTTCACGGGCAAACCGGTGTGCATTTCGCCGTCTGGGCTCCGAATGCCGCGCAGGTCAGCGTCATCGGGGATTACAACCAGTGGGACGCCGGTGCAAATCTCTTATCGCTCCATCCCCAAGCTGGCATATGGGAAGGATTTGTTCCGGGAATCGGGCCAAACGCCATTTACAAATACCATATCGTTTCCCGCCAGCAAGCCTACCGTGTCGATAAGGCCGATCCTTACGGCTTCGCCGCTGAAATCCGCCCGCACACGGCTTCGAAAGTCTGCGATCTGAATGCGCACCGCTGGGGTGATGCGGAGTGGATGTCAGAACGCGCCAACCGGAATGCCCTCGGATCTCCGATCTCCATCTACGAAGTTCACCTTGGTTCGTGGAAGCGAGCGCCCGAAGAAGGAAACCGGTGGTTGAGCTATCGGGAGCTTGGGCCGCAGTTGGCCGAATATGTGCACGACGCCGGGTTCACTCATATCGAATTTCTGCCGGTCACCGAGCATCCGTTCGACGGATCCTGGGGATATCAAACCATCGGGTACTTTGCCCCGACCAGCAGGTTTGGCCAGCCCGCGGATTTCATGTGGATGGTGGATTACCTGCATCAACACGGGATCGGCGTGATTCTCGATTGGGTTCCGGCGCATTTTCCGAAAGATGAGGCTGGGCTGGGTTTCTTCGACGGGACGCATCTTTACGAACATGCCGATCCGCGCCAGGGAGAACAGCCCGACTGGGGCACTTTCGTGTTCAACTACGGGCGCCGCGAAGTCCAGAGTTTCCTGGAGAGCAACGCGCTGTTCTGGTTTGACAAGTATCACATCGACGGCTTGCGCGTGGATGCCGTGGCATCCATGCTGTATCTCGATTATGGAAAACGGCAGGGAGAATGGATCCCCAACCAGCGCGGAGGCAAGGAAAACCTGGACGCGCTGAACTTCCTCCGCCAACTCAACGAACAGGTCTACAGGGCTTATCCCGGCGTGATGATGATCGCGGAGGAATCCACGGCTTGGCCCATGATCTCGCGCCCCGTGTATCTCGGAGGAGTGGGGTTCGGCTTCAAGTGGAACATGGGGTGGATGCACGACACCCTCGACTACATGTCGAAAGACGCGCTTTTCCGAAGTTACGAACAGAACAAAATCACCTTCGGCCTGCTTTACGCATTCACCGAAAATTTCATCCTGCCGTTTTCGCACGATGAGGTTGTCTATGGGAAGCGTTCCATGATCGCGAAGATGCCCGGCGATGAATGGCAGAAGTTCGCGAATCTCCGCCTGCTCTACGGGTTCATGTTCGGCCATCCCGGCAAGAAAATGTTATTCATGGGCGGCGAGTTTGGCCAGTGGGCCGAGTGGAATCACGATGCCAGCCTGGACTGGCACCTCCTCGAGTATCCCCACCATCGCGGCTTGCAGCGCTGGGTCAGGGACTTGAACACTTTTTATCGCGGCGAAGCTTCGCTCCATGAACTCGACTTCGACCCATCCGGGTTCGAGTGGATCGACTGCACCGATTCCCAGCGCAGCATCGTCTCTTTCCTTAGGAAGGCCGCCGATCCCCGGAAAATGGTCCTATTTGTATGCAATTTCACACCCGTGCCGAGACACAACTACCGGATTGGCGTGCCTCTGGAGTGCAATTGGAAAGAGATGCTCAATAGCGACGCGCCCCTTTACGGCGGATCGGGGCAAGGAAACCTGGGCGGCTTGTCGCCCGCGCCGCTGCCGATTCACGGCCGGCCTTATTCCCTGAATCTCACGTTGCCGCCGCTATCCGCCGTGGTTTTCCGGCCTGAGGTGTGAAGGTGCGCAATTCCAGGCGCGGTGCGGGAGTATGAAACAGGCCGGCAGCGCGGAAGATCCGCTCTGGTATAAGGACGCCATCCTTTATGAGGTACACGTCCGCGCATTTTTCGATAGCAACGGCGATGGAATCGGCGACTTTTCGGGCCTGACTCAAAAGCTCGATTATGTTCGCGACCTGGGCGTGACCTGTATCTGGCTGCTGCCTTTTTTCCCGTCGCCTCTCAAAGATGACGGGTATGACATTTCCGACTATGTGAACGTCAATCCGGCGTACGGCACGATCGATGATTTTAAGGCGTTTCTCGATGCCGCCCATGACCGGGGGCTGCAGGTGATGATCGAGCTCGTCATGAACCACACATCCGATCAGCACCCCTGGTTTCAGCGGGCACGCCAGGCTCCCGCCGGGTCGGCGGAGCGGGACTTCTACGTTTGGAGCGACACCGATCAGAAATACCGGGACGCGCGCATCATCTTCACCGACACCGAAAAATCAAACTGGACCTGGGATCCGTTGGCGCAGGCATACTTCTGGCATCGATTCTTTTCGCACCAACCGGACCTGAACTACGACAACCCGCTGGTCGTCGAAGAAATGCTCGGCATCATGCGGTACTGGCTGGATCTCGGAGTCGACGCCCTCCGGGTCGACGCCATCCCCTACCTGGTGGAGCGCGACGGAACCAGCTGCGAAAATCTGCCGGAGACGCACTTGATCGTCAAGCGTCTGCGGCGAGCTGTCGATGAGAGCTATGCCAACCGGATGATTCTGGCCGAAGCCAACCAGTGGCCCACCGATGTTCGCCCCTATTTCGGAGACGGAGATGAGTGCCACATGGCATTTCATTTCCCGCTCATGCCCCGCATCTACATGGCCCTCCGGCAGGAGGACCGGTTGCCGATTACCGATATCATGGCGCAAACCCCCGATATCCCGGATTCCTGCCAGTGGGGGCTTTTTTTGCGCAACCACGACGAACTCACGCTCGAAATGGTGACCAACGATGAGCGCGACTACATGTACCTGGCCTACAGCGCCGAATCGCGGATGCGCATAAATCTGGGGATCCGCCGCCGGCTGGCCCCCCTGATGGATAATAACCGGCGCCGTATCGAGTTATTGAACAGCATCCTGTTCTCGTTCCCCGGCACGCCGATTTTGTACTACGGGGATGAAATTGGAATGGGGGACAACGTTTATCTGGGCGATCGCAACGGAGTACGAACCCCCATGCAGTGGAGTAGCGATCGGAACGCCGGGTTCTCCCGCACGACTCCGGCAAGACTATACAGCCCGGTGATTATGGACCCGGTGTGGGGATATGAAGCCGTAAACGTAGAGGCGCAGCAGAGTGATCCCTCTTCGCTGCTGAGCTGGATGCGCAATATGATCGCGCTCCGCAAACTGTTTCGCGTTTTCGGCCGCGGCACACTGGAGTTCTTACGCCCGGCGAATCGAAAGGTGCTCGCCTATCTTCGCCGGGATCACGAGGAACAGATTCTGTGCGTCGCGAATTTGTCCCGGTTCGCGCAGCCGGTGGATCTGGACCTGGCGGAGCTGGAAGGATCGATCCCGATTGAAATGCTGGGCTATGTGGAGTTCCCGCCAATCGGACACGAGCCATACCGGCTTACGCTGGCGCCGTACGGGTTTCTCTGGCTGGAACTGCATAGCCCGCCGAAAATCGCCGTGAGCCCGGCGGAGCGGCCATCGCTGGAAGCGGACAGTTGGGAATCTCTGGTTGAAGGGGCCGGCCGTTACTGGCTTGAGACCGCGCTCCTTCCTCAGTTCCTGCCGAAACAACGCTGGTTCGGGAGCAAGGCCCGCGCCATTCGCAGCGTTCGCATCGCGGATTGGGCGGCCTTGCCGAACTCCAACGCCGTAGTCGTCCTGGTCGAAGTGCAGTACGAGAAAGGCGAGCCGGACTCGTACTTTCTTCCGCTCGGCTTGAGCTTCGGGCCCGCCGCCGAGGATCTGCTCCGGACGGCGCCCCACGCGATTCTCTCGCCGGCCGTTTCCCGAAAAGGAGCCGGTTACCTGCACGACGGAATGCTCGATGACGCCGCCTGCCTGTCATTTCTCGCCATGATTGAGAATTCCGGGCAGATCCCGACACGAAACGGCCGGATTCGCGGAATACCCGGCAAACGACTGCCCGAGTTCAATGGGCCCGGCGCCGGTCCATTGCCCGTTTGGCGCCCCTCGGCGGAACAAAGCAACACCTCCGTGTTTTACAATGACCACCTCATTCTAAAGCTGTTCCGCCGCCGCCAGGACGGCCCCAATCCCGACTGCGAGCTCGGACGCTTCCTGACCGAGCAGGTTCCCTTCGACGGCGTTCCGCCGTTTGCCGGTCAGATTGACTATGCGGCGGGAAACCGGGAGCCGGCAACCCTCGCCTTGCTCCAGGCCGTCGTTCCGAATCAGGGGGACGGCTGGAAGCTCACGCTCGAGGAACTCTCCCGATATTACGAGAATTGTTCCTCCACTTCGTGGCCGGAGGATTCCAGCTTCCTCTCAACCAACTTGTTCGAGTTATCCGAAGCGCCGGTCCAGAAACTGGCGCGGGACTGGGTCGGCATTTCGCTGGAAGCAGCAGCCCGGCTTGGCAGGCGCACGGCGGATTTGCATAAAGCGCTGGCCGCCGGCAGCAGCGACCCGGCGTTCTCCGCCGAGCCGTTCACCGCGGACGACGTGCAAATGATGCTTTCCGGCATTCGACGCGAGGCCGCGCGGGTATTTGATCTTCTCAAGGACAGCGTCTCGGATTTGCCGGACGAAGTCGTCGATATCGCCGGAATGGTATTAGGCAGGCGGCGGCGCATCCTGGACAGCTTCCAAGTCCTTACGCCGGACGACCAGAGCTTTCAGCGCATCCGCATCCATGGCGACTACCATCTGGGGCAGGTCTTACAGGTAAAGACGGACTACGTGATTCTCGATTTCGAAGGCGAGCCGGCTCGTCCGCTTCCGGAACGCCGCGCTAAACAGTCTCCGCTTAAAGACGTGGCGGGAATGCTGCGGTCGCTGAGCTACGCCGCGTATGCCGAACTGATGAACTACACCGCGCGCCGGCCCGAGGACTTGCAGACCCTGGGACCTTGGGCTCAGCTCTGGGAGCGATCGACCGGAGCCGAATTCCTGCGTGCGTACCGCGAGGCGACGGCGGGGTCTGCGTTTCTACCGCGCGATGAAGAGACACTCCGCCGCCTGCTTGCAATGTTTTTGTTGGACAAAGCGCTGTATGAGCTCTCGTACGAATTGAATAATCGGCCGGCGTGGGTTCGCATCCCGTTGTTGGGGATACTCTCGCTAGCGCCGAACACGGGAGGGCGTGAGTGGCATCCGGCACCATCGCACACCCGGAGCTAGAACAGATCCAACGAATCGGCGGTGCCGATCTTGTGATCGGGATTCTCGATCCCGGCAACGACCCGGGCGCGCTGCCGGCAGCCGTTGTGGATGTGTTGAGCACCCTGAAGGCTACCCACCGTGCGGTCGTTCTTGGCAGAGGCTTCGCGATTAAGCCGGATTTCCCGAACCCGGCAGAGTCGAAAGAAAGCGAGCCATCCGGGGTCGCATTCGTCAACCTTGCCGAGCCGGAGAACGCGAATGCTTCGTTACAGGGCGTGCTCGACTCCTACCTGGCCGTGTTGACCGTGAGCAGCAAGCTCGCGGCCCGCGCCTGCGTAGTGATCGGTTCCGAACTCCGGGTGGCGCACGTCCAGACCGTCGTGTACCAGTTGGTTCAACCGCTCCTCGAACTCGGCTTCGATCTCGTGATGCCCCGATACGATCGGCAGAGGACCGAGGGCTTGCTGAACCGGAGCATCCTCGCCCCTTTCAGCAGGGCGCTTTACGGCGAGCGCATTCAAAACCCGATGGGCCCCGATTTTGGTTTATCCGGAAAGCTCCTGCAGATGCTCCTGGCGCACAGGCAGGGCAAGAGCCGCGGTTATGATATCCACCCCGTCGCATCGGTTGCCTCCGCCGCGGCCTGCCACGGGTTGCGCATCTGTGAATCCCATCTCGGCGCCCGCGTCCAGATGCCGGCACAGAGGACCGACTTGAGTTCCCTGCTGGCCACCGTGTTAGGCGCGGCTTTTAGTGATACGGAGCTGAACGCGCCGTTTTGGCAGCGAATTCGCGGATCGAAACCCGTGCCATGGTTTGGGGAGCCGGAATCCGCGCCCGTCGAGCCCGGTCCCTTGGACGTGCAGCCGATGATCGAATCATTTCATCTGGGAACTCAGAATTTCCAGGAGATTTGGGGAAACGTGCTGCCTCCCACAACCTTGCTCGAGCTCAAGAGGCTGGCGCGGCTTCCGACGGCGCAGTTTCACATGCCGGACGATTTGTGGGCATCGATGGTCTACGACTTTGCGCTGGGACATCGTCTTCGAATGATCAGCCGCGATCATCTGCTGCGCTCGATGACGCCGCTCTATCGCGGCTGGATCGCCTCTTATGCCCTGGAAACGGAAAATGCCGGCCTGCGGGAGGTAGAGTCGCGCCTGGAACAGTTATCGGCCGTGTTCGAGGCCAGAAAACCATATTTGGTGTCGCGTTGGCGTTGGCCGGATCGCTTCAACCCGTAAGAGCCCCAAGGAGGAAGTATGTGGGATCAAGTCGGAAAAGCATTGAATGCGTCGATGGTGCGGGTGCTCAGCCAGTTTGCCAGCCTGCTGCCTGGAATTCTGGCGCTCATCGTCGCGCTCCTATTATCCGCTCTGATCGCGTGGATTATGGCCGCCATCTTGCGGCGTACGCTGACGAGTATCGACTTCGACCACGGTGTTCCGAAGTGGGGTTTCCCCAGCCTGGTGGAATTCTCGCCATCCAATAGCCCAACCCTGCTGGTCAGCCGGTCCGTGGCGGCGGCCGTGATGATCATCGGCTTCCTCATCGGGATTTCCGCGTTCGACGTGGCGTTGACCTCTGAAATGGTCATGCGCATTTTCGGGTACGTGCCCAACGTGATTGCGGCAGTAATCGTTCTCATCGCCGGCGCACTCATCTCCCGGTTCCTGGCACGCGCGGTCCTGATTGGAGCGGTCAACATGAATCTGCAGTATGCACCCCTGCTCAGTGCCGGAGTGAGATGGCTCGTCGTCGTTCTGGCGGTGGCGATGGCGCTCGAACACCTGGGCATCGGCGGCGGCATTATCCGCCTCGCTTTCGGGATCCTCTTTGGTGGAATCGTGCTGGCGTTGTCGCTGGCGGTCGGGCTTGGCTCCAAGGATCTCGTCAGCCGCTCGCTCGAACGCGAGGCCGGGCGCCGGCCTTCACAGAGCTCGCATGAGCCGGTGGGTCATCTGTAATCCCATAACGTAGAATGTCTGCTTGGAGCAAATAGAGGCAGCCTATACGGGGGCGATCGAAGCAATCCGGCAATGTTGCGGACCGATGGGCCTCAAAGCTTCCGGAGCCCCCCGCGGATATCATCAGCTCTGGGCGCGCGACAGCATGATCACTTCTCTCGGCGCGCGCTTTGTTCCCGATCCTCTCATTCAGGATGCCCTCCGGACGAGTGTCTCGCGTCTGAAACTTTGCCAGTCCGCCGCCGGCGCCATTCCCAACTACGTCGACGAGACAACCGGAGCGAATTTCCGGGCTTATGCGGATGGCGGCCTCTGGTTGATCATCGGCGGCGCCGCTCTGGCGCCGGATCCGGAAACAACGCGCCGGATTCTTCGCTGGTACCGGCATCAGGACGTAGACCACAGCGGCTTGCTGAGCATGCAGGAAGCCTCCGACTGGCAAGACCTGTTCTGCACGCGCGGGAAAGGCTTGACCCTGAATTGTCTGTATGTGCTGGCCTTGCGCGCGGCCGCCCAAGTTTCGGAGGCCTCGGATGCCGAACAGAGCCGGCGCTACCGGGAGTGCGCCGACCGCGTCGCGGAGCGGATCAACCGCCTGTTCTGGTATCGCGGCGATGGAAACATGCTGCCGCATATCGCGCACACTTTCAGCACCATGGATAATCCGCTGCAGGATTCTCTCGGCCGGTCTCGCTGGATTCCCGCCAAGCAGTACTTGCGTGGCGAACAATATTATCTGCCGTACCTAGGCTTCCGGGCGGCCGGAGAGTGGTTTGATTCACTCGGGAATCTCCTGGCGATCCTGGCTGGAGTTGCCGGTGAAACCGAGAGCCAAATAATTCTGAACTTCATCTCCCGGCATGGGCTGGATACTTACCCGGTTCGCAGTTTGACGCCCGCCATCCGGCCGGGCGACGCGGACTGGCGCGATTATTACCACCCCACCAATCAGCCGCATCATTATCATAACGGCGGGATCTGGCCGTTCATCGGCGGCATCTATGTGGCCGCCCTGGTCAAGGCGGGACACTTCGAAGCTGCCGCCGACGCATTACGCAAGCTCGCGGAACTGAACCTCCGGGGCCGCTTCAACGAATGGCATCATGGCGAGTCGGGCGAGCCAATGGGAGTCGAGTGCCAGGCCTGGTCGGCGGGGGGTTACCTGTTCGCGTTTGAGTGTGTAAGGCGGGGGCGAGTCGAATTCCTCTAGCCTGAGAGGCTGCCTGCAATTTCAGCCCAAACCGTTCTCCGCGGCCACACGGCCCAGTTCGCTGCGTACATGTGCGAGTGCCGAGTTCCAAAGCCCGCGGGCCTCCCCCAGGCTTTCCTCGCGGGAAGCTGGTGACAGCAGAGGTGGACGGCTCAAGCCGATGTGGCACGTAACAGGAGCCACGCCTTGGCGTCATCGGCGTCGGTGAATACTTCGGCGAGAATCCCTTCGGATTGCAGAAAGATCCGCAGCCTTCGGCCCAGGCCTAGATCCTGGGGCCTTGATGCGACTACAAGTGCACACCGGGAGGCGTTCCTGCGAGTAAGGAGCATCTTGAGAAACTGTGCACGCTGGCGCAACTCATCCGTGCTGGGGTCGTCTGTCGCGCCGCTTCGATCCAGCAATACCGACATGCTCGGCTTGAAAAGCCGGCTCACCAGGATTTGGAGAACGGCCGCGCGGAGGCCATAAGCGCCATATCCAGTAATCCTGATGAATATAACGGTCCCGACGATGCTCCACTCAATCGGCATGGATTCTACGCCCGCGCGGACATGGCGCGAGCCCGTTCTACGATGGGTTTCCATTCCGGCGTAATCGGCTTACGCAATATCTCGATGGCGCCGAACTCCTTTGCGAGTTCAATCAGTGTATGGTGGCGCGATGCCGTCATTGCGATGATTGGCAATCCCGAGAAGCGTGTGCGCAGATCCCGAATGAGCACAAGCCCATCCTCATAGCGCAGATCCAAGTTGACGAGCACTACAGAAAAACCAAGATCACCGGCCAAAGCGACCGCACGTTTAGAATCCGACGCAAAAAACACTTGCCGGTCGCGATTGAGAATCTGCCTTGCATCCTCCAAAAACGTTGGGTCGTCGTCGACTATGAGAATCATGGTGCCATTCCTAAAAGAAGACAAGCCCCGAACGACGTGGTGCGGGAAAAACCGCTGAAACCCTGGGCCTGATTTCGATTTGGGCACTACCGGCCCCCTGGGCGGGGCATCCTGGGAGAAGGCCCAGCAGGTGCACTCACGACGATTATATGATCTTTCAGGCTGGTTCAGGAAACTACAATCACGGCTCTCCAAAACGCACCCATTCCGGCGAAGGCAAGTTCGACAGACCATGAATTCTGGAATGGATTGGGATGAAACTGCGTTTTAGAAGATCCGTAAGTGATTGAAAAGTTGGTGGCCAGGGACGGAATCGGTACCCCTACCGCCATTGATAGCCCGTAACTTACTGTTCTTTCGTCCTACTAGTTCGCCCAAACGTGCCAGAACAGCAATGTTCTGGCACGAATTTGGCACGAATTTCGTTGCCGGCTGAAATCCACCCGACTACCCAGGAAATATAGGAAACGGCACTGGCGGGAGCCGCGGTGAGGTCTGACTTTGAAATCGGGCGGTCCCAGTGTACCCAAAGCCGGCGCGCGACAGCATCTGGAGAATATACCTCCGGCCGCACTCCGCCCAGGGCAGCCGTTCAACCCCTACAAACTTTTCACGGGGATATTCATTCCGGAAGCCCTGGTTCGTAATCCGCAGATTTCCTCTGGCGCAAAAATCGCGTACGGTCGGCTCGTCCGATATGCGGGAGAGGATGGCGACTGCCACCCATCGGTGAAGACACTGGCGCGAGAGATCGGAATCAGGGAGCGTCAGACACAACGCTACCTTGCTGAACTCGCGGCCCATGGTTTCATCCGGCCGGTCGCGCGCTTACGAGCTCCGAGAGTTCGCGATACCAATGGATATATCTTTTTGTGGCACGAGTCCTTCATCGGGACGAATCGACGGCCAGCTGCCCCGGTGTCAGATGTGACACCACCCCCGGTGTCGCGATTGACACCACCGATGGCGTCGTTTGCGACATCACGCAAGGTGTCGGATGTGACACCCAAAGAGAGTCATCTGGAAGAGAGCCGAGAAGAAGAGAGTCAATCGTCGAAAGACGAAAACGACGACGAGCCGGCGTAGTCGGGCCAGACGAACGGCATGAAACTGAAGCATACCCATGGGTGGTTCGCTGCCGGCCCCGAGTTGACGCGGGCGGTGACCCTGCTGTCGGATGGCGCATTCAAGCTCTTCGTGTATTTGTGCTTGCAGGCCAATTGACCTGTACCCCGCCAGTTGGTCCACGTAGAATGTAGGTTCTCCGGGCAGGAAAGGAGAACAAAAATGCGCGGGACGCGCCACAGCGAAGAGCAGATCATTGCGATTTTGAAACAGGCC
>Ga0070734_10002560_pt1 | contig 21514 bp, 19 predicted proteins | sample Coa_R1_8_FD_66444 | JGI IMG/M metagenome (GOLD analysis project Ga0070734, IMG submission 66444) | Surface soil microbial communities from Centralia Pennsylvania, which are recovering from an underground coalmine fire - Coalmine... | ecosystem: Environmental > Terrestrial > Soil > Unclassified ...
GGCTTCATGCTGTACATGGCCACCTCCTCCTTCATGGAGGGCATCAGCCGGCCGCGCGCGGCGATGTTCATCGTCATCGCGGCCAATGTGATGAACTATGGCCTCGGTCGCGCGCTGGTGTTCGGCCATCTGGGGCTGCCGACCATGGACGCGGCGGGCGCCGCGCTGGCGACGTCGATAACGCTCTGGGCCATGTTCCTGGCCCTCTCGATCCATGCCTTGCTCATGCGCGACGCCAGGCAGCTCGGCGTTTGGGCACCGCTCGCCGGTCACGTGCATCTCGTGGGCAAGATGCTGCTGCTCGGCCTGCCGGTGGCACTCTCGGTCGTGTTCGAGACCGGGGCATTTTCGGGCGCCGCGGTGATGGCTGGCTGGCTCGGCGCGACGCAGCTCGCCGCCTACCAGTTGTCGAACAACGTGATTTCCTTCCTCTACATGATCTCCCTCGGCCTCGCGACGGCGGCGGCGGTGCGCGTCGGCAATGCGTCGGGATCCGGCGATCATGGCGGCGTCGCCAGGGCCGGCTGGATCGCCGTGGGCCTGGCCTTTTTCGTCATGCTCGCGATCGGGCTGGCTATCGCCCTGTTCCGTCTCGACGTCGTAGCGCTTTATACCGCCGACCCCGATGTTACCGCGGCCGCGGCTCCGGCGCTTGGCCTGCTCTGCTTCCTCGTCATCTTTGACAGCACTCAGGCCGTGCTCATGGGCGCGCTCCGCGGTGCCGGCGACGTACTGGTGCCAACGGCCATGTATGCCGTGGCCTTCGGCGGCTGTGCGATTCCCCTATGTTACTACTTCGGCTATCGCCAGAACGGCAGCACGAGCGGGCTGGTCGCGAGCCTGATCGCGGGACTCGTCGCCGCCGCCCTGCTCCTGGCGCTTCGCTTCGTCATCATCGCGCGGCGACGCCCTGTTGCAGTTCACCCTTAGCCGATATCGAGCTCGGCCAATTCGAGGGTCTTTTCGATCATCTCCGGATGCTCGACGGAACTGGCCAGCAGGGAAGGCTTGGATTGCGACTCCCGCTTGCTGCGCGCGATGTGATCACTGGAGATGCGGTCGAACCAGCCTCGGCGCATGATGCGCAGCCCGGGCGCGTTGATCAGGCCGTCGGCCCGGAACATGGCGTAGTTCTCGTTGTTCTTGCCGAGCTCCCGATCGAAGCCTGGCAGCAGCCGTGCCAGCACGGCTGCCGGCAATTCCGCCGAAGGTTCGACGTGCAGGATGTAACGCCTGGCGCCCAGCTCGGCGACGACCTGGAAATGATGGACGGTGATGCCGAGCTCGCGGCTGATGCTTCCCATCGTGCTCGTGACGTGGTCCACGGTCACCATCTCGCCCTGGATGTTCTGGACGTTGCCGCCCTTGTAGAGGAAGCGGACCGTGGGCGATCCGGCTTCCCTGGGGCCGACACGGATCACGTCGTTCATCGCGTAGCGATAGAGCCCGCCCGTCGTGGTGATCACGACGTGATAGTTTTCCCCCGGTTCGATCTCATGGGCCAGCAAGGTCCTGGCGTCGGCCCGGCCGAATTCATGCTCGGGCACGAATTCGTAGAAATTGGCGTGCAATGTCAGGACGCCGTCGGGATTGTCGTCGTTGAGCGGGATCGAGAACACGCCCTCGCTCGCCATATAGCCGGCGTCGCGGAAGCGCAGGCCAGGGGCGCACCATTCGCGCAAGCGCGGCGCGAAATGCCCCATCGAGCCGCCGATCCAGCAGCCGAGCACGTGGAGATCCGGCCAATAGTCGGCCGGCCGCAGAAGGCCGGCGCGGGTTCTGGCCTTGGCAAGAGCGCGCGCCCGGCGCGGGTTCGGGAACAGGGTGTTGAGCGCATAGGCCCGGATGGGATCGGGGATATCGAAGCGGTTGGCGAGGGTGCCGTCGTGAATATCCTGAATCAGCGATTCGCTCTGCTGGTCGCAGAATTCGAAAGCGGCGAGCAGGCTGCTGGGGTTCCCCGTGCAGGCGAAGCTGCAGCTCTGCTCGAGGGCAAAGCGCAGCAGCGCATAACGGCGGGCCTCTAGACTTTCGATGTGATAGAGGTCGTAGGGATGGCTGTAGCGTCGGCGAAGGTTCGAGGGCAGCCGGAAGTAAATGTTCCCCGAAACCGATCCGTAGGGCTGGCGTCGCTCGGTGTAGCCGTCCACGCCGGCGTTCAGGATGGCGAAGACCCGGCCCTTGAGCAGGCCGGGATTGTCCAGGACGTTCTTGTAGATCCACATGCGATGGGTGAGCTTCGCCGAGGCCTGGCAGCGCCGGGTGAAGGGAATCATCTTCGGCTTGCCGGTCGTGCCCGTCGTGCGATGGAAGAAGAACGGCACGTCATGGGTGAGCACGTTGTCGCGCCCATCGACGACGCGGTCGACATAAGGGGCGATGTCGGACCATTGGCGGATCGGCACCTGCCGCTGATAGGCCTCCAAGGTGCTGGCGGTTCGGAAGCCATGCTCGCGGCCGAATTCCGTATCGGCGTTGCGATGGAGAATGTCCTTGAGCAAGGCCGTCTGCGTGTCCTCGGCCGCGCCGTACTGGCGCATGAAATGATCGAAATCCTTCCGCAGGCTGGGCCTCGTCGATTGCGCAACTTCTGCCATGGCTTGCTCCTTCGCCGTGACTCTTTTGACCGGTTTGGCCGTCTGCAACCCGCCTGCCGGGCTCTTGCGGGCGCCTCGAGCTGACGGACGATCTGCCGGAACCGGGTCGCAATGGGCCAGTCTGTCGAGCGCCCTGTGCGTCACTTCGACGGCGCGCTCCCACACCATGTCGCGCCAGTCGTCCCGGTCGGGATAAAACGCCTGGCGCAGCTGGGCCGTGATGGCGCGGCCCTCGGCGCTGTCCGGTTTGCCATGGGTATAGAGCCAGTTGTCGGCCCGAAGAGCCTCGCGCACCTCGATCAGGGGCGAGGAGCCGAACTCCAGCGTGATGCCGGTGACCGCGGCCAGCGGCAGGGACTCGTCGACCCCGATGTTGGTATCGCCGAGGACCGTGGCGGAGCTCGAGCTGCCTTCCTCGCTCGAAGTCGCCTCGGCGCCATACCAGTCCTTCACCCGCTGGAAACCGGGGTGGTGCGTCAGGTGATTGTTGATGATTTCGCCCACGCCATAGGGACCGAGGCCGGTGTGCAGATCGATGAAGGCGACGACCCTGGCGGCGCCGGCCTCTCGGCGAAGGATTTCGCGGAAGATCAAATTCGACCAGACCGGCGCGCGGCCGCCGTAGAACAGGCCGGCGGGGTCGGTGTATTGGCCCTGGCTGACGGCGGCTTGCAGCGCCATGGCGCCGTTGGCCTCGGCGTAGGCGTCCAGAATGGCATTGGCGGCAGCCTGGCCGGCGGGACTCCAGTCCTTGGGGCAAATCGCCTCGCGCAGCGCCTCATAGTCCGGGTTGCGCGGATGGGGGCGCTTGTGATCGACGAAATTCCGGTTGAGGTCGACGTTGCCCTCGGTCACGCGCCGGCACCAGGCGAATCCGCTGGGATTGATCGCGTGGATCATCAGAATGGCAGTGCCGTCCGGGCGCTCCGCTGCGAGGCCGCTGTCGAGGAGGCCGACTTGCAGGCCCGAACCGCAGAAGCATTCCACGCCATGGGTTCCCGAAAGCAGGATGAGCAGACGTTCGGCGTGACTGGGACCAAGCCAGGCGGATTCGGTCGATAGCGCAACGCCGGCTGGCGCCGGCGCCGGGTTCCTAAAAGTAGAAAGCCTCGCCCCAGCGTCCCGTGCGGCATCACGGAACTTTGCCTGAGCCTCCGCGAAACTGGAAGAGAAATAATGCGAAAGATTCATTAAGACATTTCTATCGAAAGTTACCTCATGCAGGCGCAAATGGTGAAGCGAAGCTAGCTTATCAACTCGACGTAATGCGAGACCAGAGAATTGCAGCGGCCCGCCTGGGCGTTTGCGATGGATGCGCAGACCTGGGCAGGCCGCGGGACGTGCCGATCGATCCCGGGTCGGCCGCTAGTTTGCGCGGCGCTGGCCAGCGCCAGGAATACGGGTTAGTCTCGGACCGATGAGCAAGGCATTCCTTCGACTTAAGGGGGCGCGAATTACCGGCCAGGCGTCGATACGACGCCTGGTGCCGTTGACTCGCACTCAATGCCCCCCTTTGGAGACCGAATGCCATGCCTTCCGACGACGACTGTGGTACTTCCCCTGAAGCGGCGCCCTTCGGCAGCGAAGCTGCCGAACTCGTCTTTTGCCTCTCGCTGCTGAGTCTGCCCGAGATCGGGATCCTCGCCCGCGTGGTCCAGCACCTGGCGCGCCTCCAATTGCTCCCCGTCAGCTGGCACGTCGCCGATGGCGGTGCCCATGTACTGATGGACCTGCAGATCGCAGGCTTGGCCCCGCAAGAGGGCGAACGGCTGGCCGAGGCGATGCGGCGCATCGTCGGCGTCGAGGAGGTGCTGACCGCCCGGACCATGCGGCGACGCGCCGCTTGATCGCCTAGCCGCGCCGGTCGTAGCCTTGAGCTGCAAGGAGCATTGAATGAGCGAGCGGATTTTCGTTGACGAAGCCACCATCGAGGCCTTCCGAAAGGATGGCGCGGTCCCCTTGCGCGGCTTGTTCACCGACTGGATCGACACGCTCCAGGCCGGGGTCGAGAAGAACCTCGCCGCGCCCAGCGCCGACGTGCGCATCTATGAGGGAAGCGGCGGCCGCTTCTTCGGCGACTATTGCAATTGGGATCGGATTCCCGAATACCGGGACTTCGTCTTTCATTCGCCGGCCGCAAAGGTGGCTCAGCGCCTGATGGGCTCCAAGACCGTGCGCCTGTTCCACGAGCATGTGCTGGTGAAGGAGCCGGGGGCCGACGTACCCACCCCCTGGCATCACGATCAACCCTATTACTGCGTCGATGGCAGGCAGAACGTGAGCCTTTGGGTCACCCTGGATGCGGTCGCCCGGGACACGGTCCCCGAATTCATCGCCGGTTCCCACGCCTGGGGCCGCTGGTTTCAGCCCGAGCGCTTCAACCGCACGCCACTCTTCACCGACGATCGCATGGAGCAAATCCCCGATATCGAGGCCGAGCGGGACAAGTACCGCATCCTCGGCTGGGATCTCGAGCCGGGGGACGCCGTCGCCTTCCATTTCCTGACTCTGCACGGGGCGCCGGCGAACCATTCGAAAAGCCGGCGGCGGCGCGCAGTCTCGACCCGGTGGCTCGGCGATGACGCGGTGTTCGCCCAGCGCAAGGGCGTCACCTCGCCGCCCTTCCGCGGCCTCGCCCTGAAGCCCGGCGACGCCATGGAGGCGCCCGAGTTCCCCCTCGTCATCGGGGGTTGAGACGGGCCTTCAATATTGCAGCTTCGGATCGATCCGGTTGAGAAGCGGGCGGCCGGCGAGGAAGCGCGCGCAATTGCGCAGCAACAGGTCGTAGTTGCGGGGCATATAGGCATCGCGATCGTCCGAGGAGACATGGGGGACGATCAACAGATTCGGTGCATCCCAGAGAGGTGAGTCCTTGGGCAACGGCTCCTCCTCGAAAACATCGAGGATGGCCCCGGAAAGCCGGCCGCCCTTCAGGGCCGCGACGAGGGCCGCTTCGTCCACCAGGCCGCCGCGCCCGACGTTCACCAGGCCCGCGCCCGGCTTCAGCAGTGCAAACTCCCGCCGGCCGATGAGGCCGCGGCTGGCGCCCGTGAGAGGCGCGGCCAAATAGAGGAAATCGGCCTTGGGCAGCACGCGTCCCAACCGCTCCACGGAGAGGACGCGGTTGGCATGGGCACTCGGCTTGCCCGAGCGCGTGACTCCGATCACCTCGAGGCCCAGGCGCCTGGCGCTTGCCGCCGCGGCGCTGCCCATGCCTCCCAAGCCGACGATGACCACCGTCTTGCCAGCGATCAGGGAGGTGAGCCGCGGCTCCCATTGGTGCTTGCGCTGAGCCGTGGCGAAGAACGTCATGTGGGAATGGAGCATCAGCAGCGCCATGGTGGCGAATTCGTCCTGCTTGGGGCCATGGACGCCGCTGCAGTTGGTGAGCTTGACCTTGGCGGGCAGCCAATCGAGGGGAAGGAGATGCTCGATCCCGGCGCCGGTGAGCTGAATCCATTTCAACGCCGGCGCCCGCGCGCCCAGGTCGGCCGTGGGAAACTTCCAGCCCACCAGGACCTCGGCCTGGGCGAGCTTGCTCGCCAACTCCTTCGCGTTCGCCGCGAAAGAGACCTTGAGCTTGCTTGCCACCTCGGGATAGCGGCGGGCAATGGTCCGGAACTCCGACTTCACGAGGGCGGTAGGCATCAGTTCCGAAGCCGGCTGGTCGATCAGCACGCGCAGCATCTTTGGCACCTCATTGTGGGAATGTGCGAGCGGCGAAGCCGGCCCGCGATCCGATCAGGGTCCTATCAGTCCGACCTGCTTGTAGTGGCCGTCCTCGACGACGAACTCGCCGATGACGCCGGCAACGTCGCCGTTCCGGTCGAAATTGCAGTCCCCGCTCGCCGCTTCGTAGGTAATACGCTTGCGCGCCTTGATGACAGAGACGGCGCGCTCCCAATCGGCGGGGCCGATGACGGCGCCGCCGGGCGCACATAGCCCCCGCAGGGCATCGCGAATCCTGCCATGGTCGAGGGAGCCGGCCTTTTCGATCGCGAGCGCCGCCAGGAACGTGGCGTCATAGGCCTGCTGGATATAGAGCTTGTTCTCAGTCGTCTGATAGGCGGCGGCATAGGCGGTTTCGAATTTCTCCGCCGACGGCGAGGCTGGTGGCGAGGCGGGTGCGGTGAACAAGGCGGTTTTCAGCTTCTCCGCCCCCACCTGCTCGATCAAGAGATCGTCGCGCAAGGAATCGGGCCCGAAGAACCGGGTGAAAAATCCGCCCGCAAGCGCCTCCTTCACCATGGTGATGCCACCGGCGGCGGCGAAGGCGATCAGCACCAGGGCCTGAGGCTTGCCCCTGGCGAGAATGGCAAGTTCGGCTCCGTAGGTCGGCCGATTCTCCTCGTGCTTCAGGTCGGCAGCAAGCTTGCCACCCAGCCTCAGGTAAGCCGCGCGAAAGGCATCGGCGATCGCGACCGTATAGTCGTTATCGGCGTAAGTGAGGGCGACGCGCCGCAGTCCCTTGGAAATCAGCAGGCGAGCCAGCACGGGACCCTGATAGGCATCGCTTGGTACCAATCGGAAGACCCGGTCGTTGTCCTTGAGCGCCGTCAAGGCCGGTGTGGTCGCGGTGGGCGAAATCTGCGCCACGCCCGCCGGACCGATCACGCTGAGGGCCGAGGCCAGGGTGGTCCCGGCGAGCAAGGGACCGACGACGATCGGCACATGCTCGATCCTGACCAGCTTGTCGGCGGCAGCGACTGCCCCATTTGCGGTGCCACGGGTATCGGCGAGAACGGTCACCAGCTTGCGGCCGTCGAGGATTCCGCCCTGGGCGTTGACCTGGTCGACGGCGAGCCCTGCCGCGTCCAGCATCGGCGGCACGAAATTGGCGACCGGGCCGGTGACGTCAAAGAGGAGGCCGATCTTCACGTCCTCCCCGGCGTGAGCAGGCAATGGGCTGGCGACCGATGCCAAGACCGCGACCATGAGGACAAGCCTTGCCGGGAATGCGGTCATGGGCGTTCCTACTCGGCCGGGCGCCTGGTTCCTTGGGCTCGCGACCGCATTCTGCGGGCTTCCCTGTCGCCCATGACGGTCACTTGGCCGGCGGCAGAAAGCCGGCCAGCTGCTTTTCCAGCGCTTTCGGATCCAGCTCATGGCCGGCTGCCATGCGGCAGGCCATGTCGCCGGGGTAGACCTCTTCGAGGCCGTATTCCAGGCCGTGGACAATGGCCGCGGCGACCTCGGCCGGCTGGATCTTGGGAACCGGCACGCCTTTGGTCATGTCGGTGTCGACCGCGCCCGGCAGCACGGCCATGACCCGGGTGCCCTGGCCGGCCAGTTCGGCCCTGACCCCTTGGGTCATCGACAGCCCGGCTGCCTTGGAGGCCGCGAGCGAACCCATGAGCGGCAGGTTTACATGGGCGAGGATCGACAACATGTTGACGATGGTTCCGCCGCCCTTGGCTCTCTTCAGGACCGGGGCGAAGGCGCGGCACATGGCCAGGGTGCCGAAATAGTTGACCTCCATCTCGCGCCGGGCGTTTTCGGTGCCTTCGCTGCCCAGGAGCGGCGTGTTGAAATTCACGCCGGCATTGTTGACCAGCAGGGTCACATCCCTGCAAGCCTTGGCCGCAGCCGCGACCTGGTCGTCCTTCGTGACGTCGAGGGCAATGGGTATCAGCTTGCCAGGCGCCGTGGCGACGAGCCTGGCGGCCTTTTTGGGGTCGCGGGCGGCGCTGTAGATCTTGGCCGCGCCCGCCGCCAGCAGGGCCTTCACGATCTCCGGCCCGATGCCGCGGCTGGTGCCCGTGACCAATGCGACGGCGCCGGCGATCGTGCCGCGCTTGCCGCCGGCGAAGCGCGCCACATGGGTCTTGCCGGCGGCCTGAAGGAAATCCTGGTCGTTGCCCAGCACCATCCATTGAAATCCCTGGCGCAGGCGGTCCAGGGCGTGGCTGCTGTGGAAGGTGAAGAGGCCGCAGGGCTTTCCCGCCTTGCGGCAGGCGGCGAGGATCGCCTGGAGTGCCTGCTCGTGCCTGGCGCCCAGATCCGGGAAAGCGCCGAGCGACAGCGAGAGATCGCCCGGGCCGATGAAGATCAGATCAACCCCCGGCACGGCCGCGATGGCAGCGGCGTTCTTGAGTCCCTTTTCAGTTTCGATCATCACCGAAAGCAAAGTCTGGCGGTTGGCCGACTGGGCGTAACGGGTGAAATCGAGCATCGGCCTGACCCCGCCGGCCGAGCGCCGGCCTTCCGGCGGATATTTCGCCGCGGCGACGGCGGCCCTTGCCTCCTCCGCGCTCTCGATCAAGGGCACGATGACCCCGGCAGCACCCAGGTCGAGAGCATCGCCGATTGCGGCGGCATCGTTGGCTGCCACCCTGACCACCGGCTGGGTCTTGCCGCGTACGGCGGCGAAGCCGTGATAGAGGCTTTGGCGATCCCACAGGCCGTGCTGCATGTCGAAAATCATGGCGTCGGGCCGACCTTCGGCCATGACCTCGGCCGCTGCGACGGAGCCAAGCCCGACCCAAAGGGAGCCGACGGCCCCACCCGAGGCCAGGCGTTCCAGCAACGGATTGGCGGCGGTCATGGCGTCTCCCCCTGATTATCGGGCAGGACTCTATAGGGAGCGAAGGGCCGGGGGCAATTCGACCGGAAATCCTTCGGGGCCTCGCCGAATTTACTGGGCTTGCGCCTGAGCATGCCAACGCCGGACCAAGCGATGCCGAGAAGGTCTGGCCCGATCGGGGTCAGATCGGGGTCAGGGAGTCCACCAGGGCCAGGATGCCGGCAGCGGCCTTCTCGAAGCGATAGCGGCTTTCAAACAGCGCCAGGCCTTCGGCGGCGACGGCGGTCGCGAGCACGGGGTCACGGCGCAAGCGCAGCGCGGCGGCGGCGAAGTCTTCCGGTCCATCGGCGATCAGCAAATGACGGCCGTCGATAGCCTCAAGGCCGGCTGCGCCGGCAGAGGTCGAGACCACCGGTACCCCATGGGCGAAGGCTTCCAGGATCTTGATCCGGCTGCCGCCGCCGGCACGGATCGGCACCACGGCGACGGCGGCATCGGCATAGAGGGGCGCGAGATCGGTGGGACTGGCCTGAACGGATACTTCGGGAAGAGTGGCGAGCGCCCGAATTTCTGCTCCCGGCTCATGGCCGGCAAGAACGATCCGCGCCCGGCCGCCGGCTCGTCGGATATAGGGCAGCACCTCTCGGCAAAAGAAGCGAGCACCATCGGCATTGGGGTAATAGGCAAGATTCCCGACCATGAGATAGTCGATCCCTTTTGCCGGCCCACGGGGCGCCGGCAATCCGGTCGGCGTGCGAAACGCGTTCGCGACCACGGCGAAGCGACACCGAGGAAATTCCTCGGCGAGGGCTGCCGCCTCGCCCGGCGCCGCCGTCATGACCAGATCGAATCGCGGCAGCAAATCATGCTTCAACCGGTCGAGCTTCTCAGCCTGCTGGATGGCGGCGGCCGCCTCCGCGGCTTCCCCGTTCAGCGCGTGCAGGCGGCCAATTGATCTGTGGGTGGAACCGTCGTCCTCGTCGAGATCAAGAATCGCATGCCCTGGGCGTGGGATGGCATCGGCGAGCGGCGCCAGGTAAAGACGCTCGACATGCATTGCGTCGAAACCGGTTTCGTCGAGACGGTTGCGCAGCATCTCTCCAGCGGCTACGGCGTCGTAGGGGCATAGCCGGGGCAGGGCATAGCGCGCCAAGGCGGCACGGCGCTCGATGGGATCGCCAAGCCGGGCGATCAGGCGGAAATGGGGATGGAGCAGAGGCACCAGCGGCAGAAGCTCCACCCTGCGGGCGTGACGGCGGAGGAAGCCGGAGTCGCTAAACCCCGAGCCGGACATGGCGATAGGGAGGACCGCCAAGGTTATGTCGAACCGCCTTGCGTAGGCCTCCAGGAAGACGCCTGCGCGCATGGCGAGCCCATTGCCCTTGGCCGCGGGCATGACCGGGGACAGGAACAGAAGCGAAGGGCGTCTGTTCACCTGCTTGGGGCGGCGCGGCTCCGGGCCAGCACGGCCTTGGCCCGATACTCGAGCGACCCCGGGGCCGCCGCCGCTGCCCGGGCGTAGAAATCGGCGCTCATCCCGTAGTCGCCCATCTGGAAATAGCAGTTGCCCAATGCGGCGTAGGCCAGTTCCCCGAACAGGCGCTTTTCGAATCCCAGTTCACGATCGCTGAAGCCCTCCGGGTCGATGCGGGTGAGGGCCAGGAAAGCCTCGGCGGCGTCGCCATGGCGTTCGGCCCGCATCGCAACGTTGCCGCGCCAGAGCATGGTCAGCGGATTATCCGGGAACAGGGCTTCCGCCTCGGCAAGGAGCGCGTCGGCCGCTCCGCCGCGGGCGCATTCCAGGCGGAGAAGATCGAAATAGGCGAGAGCCACGACGCCCGCCGGTCCGCCACGCCGACGGGCGACGGCAATGGCGTTTGACCAGGCTTCATAGGCCCCGGGTTCGTCGCCGGTGGCCTCCAGAATGCGTCCCAAGTGGTGCCAGTTGTAGACATCGTCGGGCCGGCGCGCGAGTTCGGCCCGCAGCATGGGGAGGTTGCGCCTGTGCTTGTGTTCCTGAGGTCCGTCATAGCCGATATGCTCGAGCAGAAGATCCGGCTCGCCGATCTCAAGACCGGTCTCCCGGGACAGGCGCAGGATGTCGATAGAGACCTTTTCATGAATGGCGCCCCGGAAGCGGATGCGGGGATCGTTGCGGAACAAGCGGAACTCTCGGCATAGGGTGTAACCGGTCTTGATCCGGAACCACGGGCGGGCGGCGATGAGATCCGGGCGGTCCAGCGCTGCTCTCACCCTGGCCTTGTCCGCTGGGGCGAGCCGTTCGTCGGCATCGATATAGAGGATCCACTGGCCTCGCGCCTCGGCCAGAGCTGCATTGCGGGCTGCGGCGAAATCGTTCCGCCACGGGAACTCGATAAGCTGGGCGCCATGAGCCAGGGCGATCTCACGGCTTCGATCGGTCGAACCGGTGTCGGCGATGACGATCTCGTCGACCACTGGCTCGATGGATGCCAGGCAATCCTCAAGGACGGCTTCCTCGTCCTTGACGATCATCACGGCGCTCAAGAAAGCCCCGGACGGTTCCTCAGTCATGCCATCGGGATGGACCGGGCCTTCACCACGCCGGATAGGGGAAAATGCCGGCTATCTTACGGAATTGTTAATCGACTGCGCTTCGGCATTCACAATATTCGCCATGGAAAACGAGGCGACGAGTGGGGCGACGAAGGCGCCCGTGCCGATCAGCTTGCCGATGAATTGGCGCTTTTCCGGATCGACATGGTCGAGGATCGATTCGTCTCGCGGTGCCTTTGACATCCTTGCCCCTTACTCCGATTCCCGCCGCCGGCCCGAGCGGGGTAATTGCTGCCTATCCTGATCTAGAACCGTTTATCGATTGGGCTTCGGCATTCACCATGTTCGCCATGGAAAACGAGGCGACGAGCGGGGCGACGAAGGCACCCGTGCCGATCAGCTTGCCGATGAACTGGCGCTTTTCCGGATCGACATGGTCGAGGATCGATTCGTCTCGCCGAGGTCTCGACATCCTTGTCCCCATATTCTCCATCCCGCCACCGGGCCGGAGGAGGAATTGCGGCTTATGTAAAGGAACTGTTTAGCGGCGCCGCTTCGGCATTCACGATGTTGGCCATGGAAAACGAAGCGACGAGCGGGGCGACGAAGGCACCCGTGCCGATCAGCTTGCCGATGAACTGGCGCTTTTCGGGATCGACGCTATCGAGGAGTGGTTCAACCTTCTGTGGCTTCGACATCGTTACCCCCATATTCCAAATCCAGCCGCCTCGCCTACCCGGCAGCGGGCAGTTCACCCAATTTGGATAGCAGAAGATCGGCTGCGCTGTCCAGGCCGCCGAGAACGAGCCGGCCGCAATAGGCGCGATCGAATTGGCGGCACAAGGCGGCGATCCATCCCCGATTGGCCCGGTCGACCAGGCGAAGCTGCGGGACCGCAAGCTGCATCATCTGATGACGCGGCATCTCCAGGATCCGCGATTGCCCGCCATGGTTGGGATCGAGATAGAAGACAGCATCGATGCCGGCATGGCGGATATGCCAGGGGAAGCCCCAATCGGACGGGGCGAAGGCATAGACGAAGGTGCCGTTGCCGTTGTCATGGGAGGGTAGCCGGTGAATCCCGCCGGCAAGCCAGGGGAAGTGGCCGAGCCCGAAGCTTTTGATGTGAAACCGGCGCGGCAAGGCCGACAGACGGTCGCCATCGAGCAGTACCAGCTCGTCACCCTCTCCCAGCGCCCCGGCGGTCAGAAGCCGCGTGATCAAAGTCGTCTTGCCGGCGCCGCTGTCCCCCAACAGCAGGAACCGGCGGCCCTCGTAGCTGCCACAGGCCGCATGCAGGAACAAGCCGGTGCTGGGCAGTATCTCATAGGCGCGCTCGTAGGCGCGAAGATAGAGCCGTCCCAGCGCCATGGAGGAATCCGCTTCGATCCGCGGCTCACCGCCCGCCTCGCAAATCCGGTATCCGTCGGCATGGCGCAGGGCTTCCAGGCGAATCTCGTCAGTCACGGGATAGTCCTGGCCCGCGTTTTGGACCAGGTACTCGAGCTTCCGGTCCAGGATGGGGCAATCCGTGGCAATGCGCACGTTCAGCGCCAGCAGCTGGAAGCGGCGCTCGACGGCTCCGACAGTGTCTATAACCTCGGCAAGCGGCATCAGGCGATGAGGCCTTCGGCGCGGAGTTGACCGAGACAGCCCGTCACTTCCTCCAGCGGCAGCTCCGGAAGCTCATAGGCCGCTTGCAGCAGGTTTGCGATCTTTGCCGCATCATTCTTGCCGTTGCACAACTCGAGGACGATCGTCGCCGTCTGGTTCAAGTAGTGCACCCGGTCGCGGGCCGGGTGATACACCACATAGCCGTCGGCGACCTGGTTTATCTCGACTCCTTCGGCGTGCTTCGGGTACTCGGTCATCTCGCGGCGGCTCCGGCTGTCGGGAAAGGACGGGGCCGCAAGTCAATCATGCCTAACTGCGTCCGGGCAAGGATTTCGCTCCCCTGTTCGTGCCCCAAGAGCCATGCCAGGGCTTCAGTCCTTGCCATGGAAAATCTCCAGATCGGGCAGGCCCCAGCATTGGACCCCCATGTCCCGGGCCATGATGCCCAGCCCTTCGGTCTCGATTTCCCCGGCGGCGCGGCCCAGAAGCGGATGACGCCGCCGGATGGTGCTGCTGCCGGCGCCGTAGAAGAAGGGCGGGAAGATCAATCCGTCGCGATGCAAGTCGGCCAGGACCAGGAGCATGGTCCCGCCGACCGAATCGAGCCGGACGAGCTCGGGTCCGCCGCGCTGCTGGTCCATGTGCAGGGTGCCGTCCCGCGACCACGCATTGCGGTCGAAGGTCGGCCCGCCCGGTTGGCGGACGCAATGGGGTTGCAGGATGTCCTTGCCGTAAGCGAGCAGGCGCTCGACGATATCGGGAGGATACTCGACCAGGTCGACGTCGATCCACAGCACCCATGCCTCGTCGTCGAGCGCGCGCATCAGCAGATGATTGCGGCTCTTGGCCAGAATCGTCCGCCGCGGGATCTGGAGATGGGGCGACCAGCGAGGCCGGTCCTTGGGAAGATGGTATCCGAAATGCCGCTGCCACACCCCGGCGCGACGCCAGCGGCCTTCGCGGAGCGCCAGGCGTTCGCGCACTGCCTCGAAGGTGCCGTCGGCCGAATCGCTCTCCAGCAGGCCAAGCGACAGCTTGTCTGCCGGGTAGGTCAGCCGGTCGAGCAATTCGAAGTATCGATCAAGATAAGCGTGGGCATCCTTGACCGGCGTGAGTATCAGGACGAGAGGCTCGCTCACGGCAGTCTTTCGTAGTTTCGAGACAGGGGATCGCGCCGGTGGCCGTAGCGATGGCCTCGGTGGCGCGCAAGTTCCTCCGTCCTGCCATCGTTGGTTTCGGCCAGCACCGTCGACAGACACTGGGACAGAGTATGGTCCCGGTCCCCCGGACCCGCCAGCCATCCGGCCATGGCGGCGGCGAAGCCGGGTTCAGCGGCGGCGAGCAGACGCAAGGCGCCGGTCAGATCCCGGATCGCTTCGCCGTCCGCGACCCGCTTCTCGGCGACCGACAGCAGTCTCGCCAGCATGTCCTCAGAGGCTTCGGTCGCCTGGCCCCCAGGCAAGGGATCGCTGCCGGGCAAGCCGGCCGAGCCGCTCGCCGGCTGCAGTTCGATCTCCACGGCATCCGCTATGAGCGAACGACCGAACCAGGATCCGTGGGCACGCTGGCGCAAACGGCATTCGGCCTGTCGCCGGCCTTCCAGCCCCAGGATGAGGCCCTCGGCATCCTCGGCGACCCACCAATAGAAGGCCTCGTCGGCCCGGCCTTCGCCGATCCGGTTCGCGGACAGCAGCTCCAGCCGTCGGGATCTGTCGCCGATCCTTTGATAGTCGAACCAGCGAACCTGCTGCAGCGCCGCCGCCGACCGCTGAGCCTCGGCGGAGGCCGGCGGCGGACGGAACACACGACCGTTCCAGAGCTCGCGCAATTCCTCCAGCAGCTCGAGGCAGATGCCCTCGTGCAGGAACCCGGGCACAGGCGGGTTCTGCCCGCTGTAGGACCATTTCGCATTGTTGCGATGCTGAAACACCGTGCGGCCCTGGAAGTCCTTCTGATAGAAGGCCTCGGAGAGATGGGCCGGTCGATGGGGCGTCATGGCGAAAGGCTGACCGAGACGCAGCCAGGCGATGAAGAAGGTGTCTTTATCCCCCGCAAGATGCCGGTAGTAGAAATCCGAGTGCTCGTTCATGAACAGGGTCAGCAGCAAGGCGTGCCAGCAGCGCTGCTTGTCGACCACGACCTGGCCCGATTCGATGGTGACCGTACTGCGGTAAGCCACGCCGCAGAGACTCCAGATCGGGTTGTCGGCCTTGAGGCGGACCACGTCGGGCCAGAACAGCGCGCCGGTAGCGGCATATTCCGGCCAGTCGAAGAGCGTGACCGGATCGATCACCGGAACATTGTCGGCGTCGATCAGGATCACCTCCCGGAAGCGGGAGTGGATGATCGCATAGGGTTTCAACTCCCATCCGCCGAGGCTGCGCACCGGATGGCGCAGCGCGACCGCATGGGCGTCGACGACTTCCACGTCTGCCTCCTCGAGCAACGCCTGCATCGGCGGCCCGATCTCCTCCGGCCCCAGATGCCAGACTTGAATCGGAAGCTTGCAGCCGACGACGCGGCGCAGGATCCCGATCAGAACCCAGGCGCAGGTGAAGAGACGCTCGCCCCCGGCGCAGATGACGATGCCGCGCCCTTCGTAGCGACCCTCAGGATAGGGTTGATGGCGGGTCGCTGCGGCTTCGAAAAGTGCCTGGAGGTCGGTCGAAGACATCGGCGGAAGCTAGCACATGGCCGTTGGAGACGCGCCAGACCTTAGCGCTTCGCGCCGCGGCCCTGCGCCAGGTTGGTCCCTCGTCGGCTTCAGACCCGGGGCGGCGGCAACGGATCGTCAGTCCCGCCCACGAGGAGTCGGATGAAGCGGGGTCCGTAATCTTGCAGCAAATGCCGAAGCAGCCAGAGGCGTGCCCGCCAGAGCGCCCGGCGCCCGCCGGAAGCTTCGGGAAGGTAGCCCTTGCGCCGCAGATACCATTCGGACATGGCCTGGCGGAATTTATGGCTGAGCATGCTGAGCCGGCGCCAGCTGCGCGGATGGCTGATATTGCGGCGGCAGCGCCGGAACTGCCGGTGCGCTGCTGGCGAGCGTGCAAGACCTTCGGGCAGCGCGGCGCCGAACAAGTCTCGTGCTGCCAGGAGATGGGCTTCCACCGCCACGGACAGCGGCGTTCCTGCAAGCGCCGCCGGCGCCGACCAGTCGATGGCGGGGTCTTGCGACAGCACCGCAGTTTCGTGGAGATAGCGCAATGTCCAGTCTCCCGCGGCGTAATTGAGATCGGCGATTTCCGTGTGGACGATGCCGTGCACCAGGGCTTCCGCCGCCGGCAGAATGCGATAGACAAGTCCTTCATCGGCGATGGTCGCCGCCCGCTCCCAGAATCCCTCCGCGGTCAGATAGGGTGGCAGCGACACCGGTTCATGCAGCGTCAGAGGCGTGGTGTGCAGGTCGATTTCGGCCGACCCTCCTTGCCTGACCAGGGCCGCGCCCTGCTGCGGTTGATCGTGGCCGCCGTCGATGGGCAGATAGCCCACGGATTGCATCGCCTCCATCCCGGCAGCCCAGTCGCCGGGGGCCAATAGCAGGTCGATGTCCCGCAAGGTTCGGCCGGCGACGTATCGCCAATCGCCGGCGAGGAGCAGACGCGCGCCCTTGATCAGGCCCGGCACGACGCCGGCCGCGTTCAAGGCGCCGATGATCTCTGCGAGCTGGGCCCGGATCAATCGATTCCGCGCTGCATTGGCGTTGAACCGGTCTTCCAGGAACATGGACACGTTCCGCCTGGCCGAGCCGTCGGCCGAGTTTCGCTCTCGCTCGATCAGGAATCGTCGGAGTGTTGGCGGGACAGGCTCGGCCAGTCTCTTCTCGACGAGTGCCGGCCAAAGGGCGGGCAGAAGCAGGTGAAGCTCGGCAAGCGCTAGCGTCGTCTCCCAAGAGACACGACCCTCCTTCATGGCGGCGCGCAGCCTTTCCGTCCGCTCCACATCCTGGCCGATCCGAAGAATTCCGACCAAGGTCTCCAAAGCACCGCCAGGGCTTGCCGATCGGCCTCCATGCTTTCGATTTTGCTCTCGTGCTGCGACCCGGCCATTGTTGCCGCTCGTTTTGCGGACGGGATTTGCGTCTCTTCCCAGCACGCGCCTGTTGCGGTCGCCCCCCGCCCGGACGTAGTCGATGGTGACGTCGCGGGCTTCAGCCGGGAGGCTGACGAACACATCCTCGAAACAGGCGACGAACCGGTCACGCCCGGTGCTGAGCGCGTTCACGACCTGACCCAGGCTCGGCCATTGAGACTGGTCGTACCCTGCGGGCGGCGGGCTGAGGAATAGGCTCGCGTCGTCGACCAGAACGAAGGCCTGCTCCCAGCAAGGTGCCAGCGCTGCTATCTCTTCCAGCAAGGGGCATTGGCGACCTTGGCTGATTTGGCCTATGTCCCAATGGGCGTCGAGCCAGAAGATCGACGGTGGAAGGGATCGCGCAAGCCCTGTCAGGACCTCGGGCGAGCTGCCGAGGATATGCCGGACATTGGCGTGGTACGCCAGACGAGCGGAGGCCAGGTGATACGACTGTGGGGACAATTCGATGGTGATGACCTGCTTGAAATGCCCCGCGGCCCAGTTCGCCGTGTTGCCAACAGACGTTCCGGTCTCGACGAAGCAGTCGATGCCGAAGCGCTGCTTCAGGGACAGCACGTACTCGGCCGGAACTCCGTGTGTGATCAGGCCCATCGACTGGTTTCCCTGAGCCTGATCGTCTCAAGCCTGCTCGGCCCGAGACATGAATCAGGATCTAATCCTAACAAGTAGAGCAAGATTCACGGGTCAGCTAGACCGGAACTCATTCGACCCTGCTTTGGGGCGCTTGCGTTGACGCTTCCGTGCCTCCGCCCTAACGTCGCGGCGAGCAAACTCCCGGGAGGCGCGCCATGACCGCCAAATACAAGGGCAAAGGCAAATACATCAAGGTGCGGAGCCGGGACGGCAAGCTGTTCCGCGGCTATCTCGCCGTGCCGGCCGGGCGCAAGGGGCCGGGAATCCTGCTTTGCCAGGAGATCTTCGGCATCAACGACCACATGCGCGAAGTCGCCGACCAGTACGCCGAAGAGGGTTACTTCGTCCTCGCCCCGGATCTTTTCCATCGCCTCGAGCCCGATGTCGAACTCGGCTACGAAGAGGAGGACATGAAGCGGGCCTTCGACTTCTATCAGCGCTTCGACGAGGACAAGGCTGCCGGCGACGTCAAGTCGGCCGTGGGGACGCTGCGCCGGATCAAGGGCTGCGACGGCAAAGTCGCGGCACTCGGCTATTGTCTCGGCGGCAAGCTCGCCTATCTCGCCGCCGCCCGGGCCGGGGTCGATGCCGCCATCGGCTACTACGGCGTCTACATCGAGAAGAACCTGCGGGAATCAAAGAAGATCAAATGCCCGCTCCTGCTGCATTTCGCGGGCAACGACCGGTTCGTTCCGCCGTCGGCGGTGAAGAAGATCCAGAAGGGCCTGGCGAAGCTGGCCGAGTTCGAGAGCTATGTCTATCCGGGCAGCGATCATGCCTTCAACTGCAAGGAGCGGCCTGCCTACGACAAGCCGGCCTCGGGCATGGCCTACTCGCGGACCATCGCCTTCCTGCGCCGGCATCTCGGACCCCGCTACGACCTTTCGGGGTTGTGGGACGAGCATACCCGGCAGGAATTCGTCGCCCGCGACGTGGACGCCACCATGAAGACCATGGTCGCGAGCCCCTACGTCAACCACATTCCGACCATGACCGGCGGCGTGGGCCGTGACGAGCTTGCCCGTTTCTATCGCAACCACTTCATCCCGAAGACGCCCAAGGACACCAGGCTGGTCCCGATCTCGCGCACCGTCGGCGCCGACCGGGTGGTGGACGAGATGCTGTTCTGCTTCACCCATGACATGGAGATCGACTGGATGCTGCCGGGCATCCTGCCGACCGGGAAATATGTCGAGATCCCCCTGGTGGCGATCGTCAATTTCCGCGGTCCCAAGCTGTACCACGAGCATATTTATTGGGATCAGGCGTCGGTCCTGGTGCAGATCGGCAAGCTCGACCCCTCGGGCCTGCCCACCGCCGGGGTCGAGACGGCAAGGAAGCTCTTGGACGAGACCCTGCCGTCCAACGGCCTGATGAAGCGATGGTCCGAGAGCAGCGCGAAGTAGGGAATGCTTAAGGCTGCTTGCTGGCCCAGATGGCGCCCATGACCGTGCCCTTGACGAAGGGCAGGAGGACGAGCGTGAGCAACAGGGTCGCGGGCAGCACGATGGACAGCTCGAGCCAGGTGGGCGGCGAGGCGAGCTGTTCCGAGATCAACACCCCCGGTGCCACGACGTGGCCGACGATCAGGATCGTGAAGTAGGGAGCGACGTCATCGGAGCGGATGGTCTCGAACTCAAGGCCGCAGCGCCGACAGTGCTCCGCGGCCTTGAGATAGCCCAGGAACATGCCGCGTTCGCCGCAACGCGGACAGCACCGGCGAAGCCCGCGGCGCATGGCCGTCAACCAACCTCCGTTCCCGTTGGGCATCGCAAATCCTTTCCTGCAAACGGCTCGCAGTATATGAGCGCTGCCGCCCGCCAGCGCCCTGCGTCGCGATGCCGCGCCGATCAGCTCCGCGGCATCTTGAACGGCTGGCGTTTCTCATAGGCCCTGGCTGCCGCCAGCACGAGCTGGTCGCCATAGCTGGGGCCGATGATCTGCAGGCCCACGGGCAGGCCGTCCGAGGTGAAGCCGCAGGGGACGGTCGCCGCCGGTTGGCGCGTCAGGTTGAAGGGGTAGCTGAAGGGGGTCCAGTCGGTCCAGCGCGCGCCTTCGCCGGGAAAGGGAGTCTCGATGCCCGCCTCGAAGGCGGGAAGGGGCAAGGTGGGCGTGAGCAAAAGGTCCCAGTTGCGATGGAACAAGTTCATCCGCACGCCCAGATTCTCGCGCTCCCGCACCGCCTGCAGATATTCGAGCAGCTTGATCTCCGCCCCTTCCCTGGCGACCTCGACCAGGCCCGGATCCATCATCGCCCGTTTCTCGGGGCCATAGGCCAAGAGCGCATTGGCAGCACCCGCGTACCAATGGAGCATGAAAGTATGGCGCATGTCGTGGTCCATGGGCGGATCGACTTCGTCCACCACGGCGCCGATTTCCCGGAACACATTGGCGGCCTGAGCCACCAGATCGGCTACCTCGGGGTCGACCATATGGCCTCCGAGGGACGGGCTGAAGGCGACCCGGCAGCGGAGCACGCCGCGATTCAGATCCTCGATATAGCCGCGACCGGTGTCGGGCAGGGCATACCAATCGCGTGCGTCGTGACGGGAGATGATGGTCAGCATGAGTGTCGCATCGGCCACCGTACGCGTGATCGGTCCGACATGGGCCAGCGTTCCGAAGGGGCTCGGCGGATAGGCCGGCACGCGCCCGAAGCTCTGCTTGAAGCCGAAGACTCCTGTGAAGCCGGCGGGAATCCGGATCGAGCCGCCGCCGTCAGTGCCCAGATGCAGCGCCCCCATGCCGCAGGCGGCCGCCACCGCAGCACCTCCGCTCGATCCGCCCGGCGTCATGGCCGGGTTCCAGGGATTGCGGGTTACACCGGTGAGCGGCGAATCCGTGACGCCCTTCCAGCCGAACTCCGGCGTCGTGGTCTTGCCCAGCAGGACGGCGCCCGCTTCGCGCAGACGTGCCACGGAAGGGGCGTCCTCATCCCAGGGCTGGTTCGGATCCACGGCCCTCGAGCCACGCAGGGTTGACCAGCCGTTTGTAAGCAGCAGGTCCTTGACCGTCGCCGGGATGCCATCGAGTTTGCCCAAAGGTTCGCCCCGGCTCCATCTTTCCTCCGAGGCGTGGGCGGCCAGCATCGCGCCTTCCTCGTCCACCATCCGGAAGGCGTTGAGCCGTGGATTCAGCCGCGCGATGCGGTGCAGGCAAGCGCGCGTCACATCTACCGGGGAAAGCGTCCGGGCACGATAGAGGTCGAGCAACTCCGTCGCCGACAGAAGGGCTGGGTCTTGTTCCAAATCGAGGCTCCCTAATCCCATCGCCCGCCGGGTCTTCGTGGCCATCCCGGCTACCGGACAGGCGATCCGCGGCACCTCTCGCCCGCACGAAGCCCTAGCATCCGTCGTTCGCGCGGCGTTGTCGAGATGGAGTCGGGGAAGGTAGATTGCCGGCCGTCGAGGGGGACAGAATGGCCGGCAGTACCTTCACCGCAGGCAAACGGCGCCTCAGCCTGCTGGTGATCAACCTTTCCGTATTCGGGGCCGGCGTGGCCTGGGGGTCGCTGATGCCC
>Ga0070734_10002561_pt1 | contig 21504 bp, 19 predicted proteins | sample Coa_R1_8_FD_66444 | JGI IMG/M metagenome (GOLD analysis project Ga0070734, IMG submission 66444) | Surface soil microbial communities from Centralia Pennsylvania, which are recovering from an underground coalmine fire - Coalmine... | ecosystem: Environmental > Terrestrial > Soil > Unclassified ...
AAGAAGATCAGGGCGGCGGTACGCGCCCGTACCGATACCGACTTTTTCCTGATCGCCCGCACCGATGCGCGCTCCATTCACGGCCTACAGGACGCTATAGACCGCGCCAACCGCTACATGGATGCGGGCGCGGACGCCATCTTCCCCGAATCGCTCCAGAGCGCAGAGGAGTTTGCGACGTTTGCCCAGCAGGTCCACGCGCCGCTACTCGCCAACATGACCGAGTTCGGCAAGACCCCGCTCCTCTCCGTATCCGAGTTCGCCGCCATGGGCTACGCGATGGTGATTTTCCCCATGACCGCCTTCCGCGTGATGATGAGAGCGGCCCAGGAGACGTACTCTGAATTGAAACAGAACGGAACGCAAGCGGCCTTGATGGATAGCATGCAGACCCGTAAAGAGCTTTATGAACTGATCCGCTACAGCGACTACGAACGCTTCGACCGGCAGATCGCGGAAGAAGTAGGGGAGTAAACTAGACCTCCAAAGCGACAACGAACCCCTGCCGGTCAGATTGACACACGACTTCTCCGTTTCGAGGCGGAGATGGGGAGGAAACTGATGAGTACACCCTACAGTCCAGGGCTTGAGGGCGTGACCGCCGGGATCTCGGCGATCTCCGAAGTGGATGCCGAGCGCAACGAACTGATCTATCGCGGCTACAATATCCACGACCTGGTCGAACACTGCTCCTTCGATCAGGTCGCCTATCTGCTGCTGTTCGGCAATCTGCCCACGGAGGCCGAACTGAATGCCTTCACGCAACGTGTCGGGGCGGAGCGGAACGTGCCGGAGAGCATCTACGACCTCTACCGTATGTTCCCGAAGAACGCGCACCCGATGGATACGCTCAAGGCCGCTGTCGCCGTCCTGGGCATGTTCGACCCCGACGCCGAACGCAACGATCACGAGGCCAACCTGAACAAAGCCGTCCGGCTCTATGCCAAGATCCCGACGCTCGTAGTCAACGGTTACCGGATCATGCAGGGCATGGAGCCCATCGCACCCGACTCTCAACTCTGCCATAACGCTAACTTCTTCCACATGCTGACCGGCAAGGCCCGCACCGACTACTTCGGTAAGGTCCTCAACGTCACCCAGATCCTCTACGCCGAGCATGGCTTCAACGCCTCCACCTTCGCCGCCCGCGTCACCGTCTCCACGCTCTCCGACCTCTACTCCGGTGTGGTCTCTGCCATCGGGGCGCTCAAGGGACCGCTGCATGGCGGCGCCAACGAGGCGGCGATGGCGATGCTGCTGGAGATCGGCGCGCCGGAGAACGCCGCCGAGTGGGTACGTACGGCTCTCGCCCAGAAGAAGAAGATCATGGGCTTCGGCCACCGCGAGTACAAGAAGGGCGATGAGCGGGCCAAGATCGTCAAGCAGTACGGCATCGAACTGGGCAAACAGCTCGGCAACACGAAATGGCATGATATCTCACAGATCGTCGAGGACGCCATGATGCAGGCGAAGGGGCTCTACCCGAACCTCGACTTTCCGGTCGCCAGCGTCTACTACCTGATGGACATCCCCATCGAACTCTATACGCCGATCTTTGTGATGAGCCGCATCACGGGCTGGGCCGCTCATATCATCGAGCAACTGGACAACAACCGCATCATCCGGCCGCACAGCGAGTACAACGGCCCCCGCGGCCTGACCGTTTCGGTTTCATCCACAGATTGACACAGATTACCGCAGATTAAAACAAAGGAGATTACAGCCAGATATTCCTTCTGCAGGGTGCCTGATTGTTCGCTCGCATGTAATCTGCGTCAATCTGCGGATCGTCTAGGTGTGAGGAGCGTTATGCTGAATGAGAAGAGTTTGACAGGGAAGGCGGTCGTGATCGGCGCGGGCACGATGGGCGGCGGCATCGCGGCGCAGTTGGCGAACGCGGGCTGGCAGGTGACGCTGCTGGATCGGGCGGGGTCGGACCCTGCGGACAAAAAGACCCGGAACCAGTTGGCGGCAGTCGGGCTGGAGCGTGTGATAAAAAACCGCCCTCCGTTGCTGTTTCTGCCGGAATATGCCAGTCGGATCCGCGTGGGCAACACCTCGGATGACCTCGCCGCGCTACAGGATGCCGATTGGGTGGTCGAGGCTGTGGCGGAGAATATGGCGATCAAGCGCGAACTGCTGGAGGCGGTGGAGGCGCAGATCGGCCCGCAGACGCTGGTCAGCACCAACACCAGCGGGCTGAGCCTGAAGGAGATGAGCGCGGGCCGGAGCGCAGACTTTCAACGCCGCTTCTTCGGCACGCACTTCCTGAACCCACCCCGCTACCTCAAGCTGCTGGAAGTCATTCTAACGGAGCAGACGGACCGAACGCTGGCGGAGGGCTTTAAGCGGTTTGCGGAGCAGGTATTGGGGCACCGCGTGGTGGAGGCGCGAGATACGCCGGGCTTTATCTCGACCCGCATCTGGATCGAGCACTTGCTGGAGAGCATCCGTATCGCCGTGGAGCAGGGCCTGACTGTCGAGGAGGCGGACGCCCTGACCGGCACGCTGCTGGGTCGCCCCCGGAGCGCGACCTTCCGGATGGCCGACCTGGTGGGGCTGGATATTATCGCCGCCATCGCCGCCAATCAGCACGAGCGCCTGCCCGACGACCCGCTCCGGGAGCATCTCGTTCTGCCGGATGTGGTGCAGCGCCTGATTGCCGACGGCAGGCTGGGCGAGAAGTCGGGCGCAGGCTTCTACAAACGGGAGGGCAAGGCGATCCTGGCCCTCGATCTGCAGACCCTGGAGTACCGCCCGCGCCAGGAGCCCGACTTCCCCGAAACGGATGCCCTTCTCAAACGCCCCCTCGCGGAGCGGTTTGCAGCGTTCGCTGCCGCCAACACCACGCGGTGGGGACACTATGTCCATGCCATTCTGGACTCGCTCTGGGCCTATGTCACCTTTGTCGCCCCCGAAGTCGCCTTCGATGTACTCTCGGTGGACAACGTGATGCGCTGGGGCTTTCAGTGGGAGTTGGGGCCGTTCGAGATCGAAGACCTCCGCTCCGGCGAAGGCAAGAACTATACGGGCAGCGGCCCAGAGCGCAAGATGCGTGTCTTCGATCAGGCGGAACTGCAGCCCGTACCCATTGACCCCCAATACATCCGCCTCGAAGATCTAAGAGGCAAACGCGTGCTAGAGTCAGAAGTAGGCACGCTGCTGGATCTGGGCGATGGCGTGGCCTGCCTGGAGTTCCATACCAAGATGAACACCTTCGACCCGGTGCTGACGCAGTTTGTTACCACGGCGCGCGAACGGGCTGAACGAGACTTCGCTGCGCTGGTCATCGGCAACCAGGGAGCGCACTTCTCCACAGGCTACAATCTCAAGTGGTTCCTGGACCGGGTCGCCGAGAGCAATTGGAATGCCATCGAGACGGAGATGGAGGCGATTCAGGCGGCCTTTCGGGGGCTGAAGTATGCGAAGATCCCCGTTGTCGCCGCACCATTCGGCTATACGCTGGGCGCTGGCTGCGAATGCGCGCTGCACAGTACCACGATTCAGGCCTCCCCGGAGCTGACGATGGGCCTTCCGGAAACGACCGTCGGGCTGCTGCCGACGGGCGGCGGAGTCACAGAGGTTCTGACACGCTCCATGGCGGGCTGGGACGGCATATCGGACGCCTTTCCCCGTGTCGAACGCGCCTTCGATCTGATTGTCACGAAGGGCAACGCCGGCAGCGGCGCGGAGGCGCAGAAGATGGGCCTCCTCCGTGAGACCGACAGCATCTCCCGAAACGCAGACCGCCTGCTCTACGATGCCAAGCAGAAGGCGCTCGCCCTTGCGAACGCGGGCTATCGCCCACCCGTACAGAGAAGTATCTGGGTGCTGGGCGAAGAGGCCCTGGCGCGGCTGCGCATGCCGATCCACTGGCACTACCGGTCCGGCGCGATCAGTGCACACGACCGGCTCATTGCCGATAAGATCGCTTCTATTTTGAGCGGCGAAGTGCTCCATGCACAGGAGGTTCGCGAGGAGGCGCTGCTGCGGCTGGAACGCAGCCACTTCATGGAACTGATCCGCGAACCGAAGACGCAGGAGCGCATGCGGGCCGTGCTCGAAACCGGCAAACCCTTAAAGAACTAAGAGGTGATTACGATGCGAGACGTGGTGATTGTGGGTGCGGCGCGGACGGCCATTGGCCGCTCGCCGAAGGGTACGCTCCGCTATACCCGCCCGGACGATCTGGCGGCGGTGGCGATAACGGGCGCGCTGGAGCGGGCGAAGGGCCTCACGGCGGAGGAGATCGAAGATGTGATCCTGGGGTGCGCGATGCCGGAAGCGGAGCAGGGCATGAATGTGGCGCGGGTGGCGGCGCTGCGGGCCGGGCTGCCGCAGAGTGTGCCGGGCCTCACTTTGAACCGGTTTTGCGCCTCCGGTCTGGAGGCGATTGCGACGGCGGCGGCGAAGATCGCTACCGGGCAGGCCGAGACCATCGTCGCGGGCGGGACCGAGAGCATGAGCATGGTGCAGTTCATGGGGCCGACCACGAAGCCGAATCCCTATTTGATGGAGCATCGCCCGGATACCTATCTGAGCATGGGGCTATCGGTCGAGGGCATCGTGAAGGAGTTCGGCATCGGGCGCGATGCGGCGGACGAAGTCTCGCTGCAGAGCCATCTGAAGGCGCTGGCGGCGCAGGACGCAGGGAAGTTCGATGCAGAGATCGTACCGGTAATGGTGAAGGTGCAGGAGGCGGACGAGCAAGGAGCCGCGATTCGAGAGGCGCGATTTGCCAAAGATGAGGGGCCGCGACGGGAGACCTCGCCGGAGGCGCTGGCGAAGCTGAGGCCGGCGTTCCTGGCGGATGGGACCATCACGGCGGGGAATGCCTCACAGCGGAGCGACGGTGCGGCGGCGGTGGTGCTGACGACCCTGGAGCGGGCGGAGGCGCTGGGCCTCAAACCGCTGGCGCGGTTCGTTGGGTACGCCGTGGCGGCGGTCGAACCGGAGCGCTTCGGGATCGCGCCTGCCTATGCCATTCCGAAACTGCTCAAGCAGGTGGGGGTGAAGATCGAGGATATCGACCTGATCGAGTTCAACGAAGCGTTTGCGGCGCAGATGCTGGCGGCGGATAAGATCTACCCGCTCCCGATGGAGCGGGTGAATGTGAACGGCGGCGCGGTGGCGCTGGGGCATCCGCTGGGTGCGACGGGGGCGCGGCAGACCGTGACCCTGCTCAATGAAGGCCAACGGCGCGGCGCAAAATATGGCCTGGTGACGATGTGCGCTGCGCTGGGGATGGGTGCGGCGGGGCTGTTTGAACTGGCCTGATTGTCTTGCGTTGCGAAAAAGACCTACCGGCAAGCAGGAAATCCGAATTTTGTGTGGAAATGTGCGTTGTGTGGTCACTTTTCGGTTCAGCATGCATGCTTGCCGGAAATCCATTGGCGGTGCTTCCGGCTCGCGCCCGTCTGAACTGCGCTCATGTCCTGAACGAACAGGAAGGAGTCTCGCCATGCCAGACCTCGCCACCATGACACCGATGAATTGTCCCGCCTACCAGGTCAAGGCGTTCGCCAACGCGGAAAGCGCCCAGCAATGGCTGATTGAAATGGCGCTCAAAGAGTACCATTTCTGCTCCATGGTGGGCACCTCCGCCACAAACCATTTCAGCAAGGAGATGGAAGCGCTCGTCTGGGTAGTCGTGGAGCATAATGATCTGAAAGCCGCCGCCTGACCGGTTTTTTTGCGTTTCGTTGGGCTCCCCCGCATTTAGGCCGTCCTCTCTACGGAGAGGACGGCCTTTAGATTGTTTCCTGTCCGGAGCGACTAGGGATTGACTTCGCGGGGCGCTTTGACCTTGTGGGTTTTGACTTTCTTGATCATACTGAGCAGGCTGCGGGAGCGGGGGTCCATCTGGGGCGTCGCTCCCACCGGCTGGTAGAGCTTGGCGGTGGGCGGCGGCGTAAAGACGAAGAGCTGCGGGGCGAAAAGGGCATCGGTTCGGAGGGTGTTGTCGTACACCAGGCGCGTCTTGACCGGACCTACCGGAGTAGCAGGCAAGGGAGTTGGATTGTCAGGCTTCGGCATATCGGATTGAACCGGATCGCCGGGCAACGGATCGGTCGGCTGCGCCGGTTGCGGAGCTTGCAAGTCTTCGGCAAGCTGGTCTAATGCGTCGCCGACTTTTACCCCCGTGCCGCTGGCGTTCTTGAGGATCGGGGTGCGTTCGATTGCGAGGCGTCGAAGCAGCGCGTCCGCCTTGCCGATATAGAGACGGAGTTCGATATGTTCCGTCGGTTGCGTGGCCCGGATCGCGACTACGTCCGTCTCCACGCCGCGCACTATCTCCGATCCCTCGTACTGGATGCTGTCCACGTCCTCTTTCAGTTCCGGAAAGGGATTGATCCCCATCAGCATCAGCATCTCCAGGCAGCCGCTGTTGAGATGCTTCAGATGGGCAAAGTCGCGGATGTTTCCCGGCGCTCTCTCCTGAGTGAACATGTTCTGGTCCGAAAGATACGACCAGAAGGTCTTCCCATCGCTGACCCAGCGGGAGGAGAGCGGCTTATTCGAGGCATCTACGTCTTGCGTCTCCAGCAGCAAGTGGTTCGGCTTCAAAAAGGCGAGATGGAGGCTCAGATCGAGCTTCTTCTCATGGTCGGGGTCGGCGTTCGGCGGGTCAAGCGTCGTTCCCTGCTCCCCCTCTGCAGGCGTCGGAGCGGCTTTGTCGGCTTTGGACGGGGTAAGCGGAGCGAAGGACGAATAGAACTCCGTCCTCTGCTCCAGAGAGGACAGGCGGGAATAGGCGGCGACCATCTGCTGCAGGAGCTGCATCGCACGCGCCTCCTGGTTCAGCTTATGGGAGGGGGAATCGTTCAGGGATACCTGCGCTCCGGCCGGCAGGGTCCACCCTTGCAGGCACAAGAGGACTGCCAGGAGCGTGGTGAGTCCCAAGTAGGCAGCGCTACCCATCCGACGGGCCGATCTAAAATCACCTGGTATTCTAACCGATAATATGCCGCCCAATATCCTAACCTTTCCTGGGTTCCGAGGCACGATGCTTCCATTGGGATGGACGTTACGAATTATATCCGAACACGCCCGAAATATACGCAAAGGAATATGCGATTGGATACAACATTTGCTGGGGAAGGCTTTTCCATGGCGGAAGCGGAGCGCCGCACCGACCTTCTCTTCATTCGACTGCTCTGGGGGCATTTCGCCGTAGCCGTGCTACTCTCCTTCTGGTATGGCACCTATCTGGAAGCTTTTTTGATCGGCCTGCCCACTTCCGCCTTGATTACGCTGCTTGCGCGCCAGCGACCGGGCGCCCTGATCGTGCGCTGCATGGTGGGAGCCGGCCTGATGACCTACTCGGCGCTCTACATTCAGCAGACGCATGGCCTGACGGAGATGCATTTCCATGTGTTCAGTGCGCTGGCATTCCTCCTGGCCTATCGGGATTGGCGAGCCATTGTGGTAGCATCCGCCGTCATCGCCGTACAGCATGTGGGGTTCGCCGTGTTGCAAACGCTCCATTTGCCGTTTTATATCTACTCTTCTCAGGGCGTTAGCCCGGTGATATTGACGCTGTTGCATGCCGCCTTTGTCGTATTCGAGGCGTCGATCCTCGTCGTATTTGCCATCAATCTGCGTAAGGAGTGGGAGCAGGCGGAGGCCCTGCGTGTCTATCATGAGGAGATGGCGTCCGTCGCACAGGCCATCGCGGAAGGGGACATGTCCCGCAATATTACTCCGAAGTCGGAGCAGGATGTCCTTGCCATGGCCTTCGCCGGCATGGTGACCAACCTTCGCACTCTGCTCCAGTCGCTGCACGACAGCATGGAGCAAGTCCTGCACACGGCGCAGCGACTTACCGACCTGGCAACGACCGTCGAGCAGGCATCCGGGGAGATTACCGGTACGGCGAAGGAGATGGCTACCTCGGCGGAAGAGGCGGCAACCGCCAGCCATACGATGGCGAAAGAGAGCGAGCATCAGGCACACACCGCGATGGAAGCCACTCAGGCGATGGAGCAGTTGCGCGGCGCGATCTCCAGGGTGCAGGAGGGCAGCCAACGCCAGCAGGAGGCTGTCACGTGGATGGATCAGGGCATTCAGCAGGCCACGCACTCCGTGGAGATGGTGACGCAAGGCGCCGCACAGATGGCCGAGACGGCCCAGCAGACGTCGGTCATCGTCCAGGGAGCAGGGCATGCGGTGCAACAGACAGCCGCGAGTATGGAGCAGATCCGGATGCAGGTGCAGGCGACGTCCAACAAAGTGCGCGAATTGGGCCGAAAAGGACAGGAGATCGGCGCGATTGTCGAGACGATTGACCAGATCGCGGAGCAGACCAACCTGCTGGCTTTGAATGCCGCCATCGAGGCCGCTCGCGCCGGGGAGCATGGCAAAGGCTTTGCCATCGTCGCGGATGAGGTTCGTAAGTTGGCGGAGCGCTCTTCCAGCGCGACCCGTGAGATCGCCGCGCTGATCGGCGGAGTGCAGACAGGAGTGGAAGAGGCTGTCAGCGCTATGGAAGCCAGCAATCTGGAGGTCGCTCAGGGCGCGGGCAAGAGCGAAGAGGCAAGCCATTCGTTGACGCGCATCCTGGAGGCGATACAGCCGTTGGCGCAGCAGGTGGAGGGGGTACGCCTGACGGCGCAGGAGATGCAAGCGGGCGTACAGGGCGTTTTCCACTCCGTGCAATCCGTCCGCGACGTGGTGGAAGAGAACCGCAAAACGGTCAGTGAGATGGCGACAAGCTCCGAGCAGGTCTCACTGGCGATCAAGACCGCTGCCGGGATCAGTGAAGAGACGGCTGCGGGTGCAGAGCAGATGAACGCTGTGGCGACGGAAGTCGCCAACAATGCGCAGGGAGTCCTCTCCATCGTTCTAAGGCAGAGTGCCAGCGCCGAGGGCGTTCACAAGGCGGCAGCCAATCTGATGGAGATGATGCAGCAGGTGCGTGAAATGATCGCCCAATGCAACCTGACGGAGTGGGAAGAGGAGGAAGAGAAGCCGGCGCCGCTCCGTGTCTCCTCGGCTTCCCGGCAATCGGATCGGGAGCGCAAGGCCGCATGAAACGCTGGAGTGATCGCACCCTGAAGGCCCTGCTCTGGATCTGGGGTGGGGGCATAGCGCTGGCATTCTGGCAATTCGAGGGGCAGTACTTCCGTCCGGTCTCTCGCCCTGCGGGGGCTGCGGAGATCGCTCCGGAACAGCGTCCACTCTCTCCGGTCGCCTCCCTGCAAACCACGGAAGGCGCTCTGCCGCTGAGCGGCCCAGGACCTGTGACGCTGCTCAACTTCTGGAACCCCTCCTGCCCCTGTTCGCGCTTTATGGAGGGGCATGTCCGCAAGCTGATGGAGACGTATGCGCCGCGCGGAGTGCGTTTTGTGACGGTCGTGGCCTGTGAGGAGGCGGAGCAGGCCCGGAGCCGGACGCTGGCGCGCTGGCAGGAGCGGGGATTGCCGGTGGCTACGGCGGCTGCCGATCCGGGGGGCGCCCTCGCCCGGCGCTTCGGCGTGTGGGCGGCGCCGGCCGCAGTGATCCTGGATCGCGAAGGGCGCGTTGTCTATGTCGGCGCGTACAATGCGGCGCGCTATTGCGACGATCCCCAATCCGCGTGGGCGGCGCAGGCGCTCACCGCAACGCTCGAAGGCAGAAAGCCCCGCCTTGCCCACTCCCCGTTCTATGGCTGTCAGGTGCCGCCCGGCCTGTTGTCGCGGTGACAACAACGGTTACGTGGGGCGCCAGGGAACGTCGGGCACGCCCTGACGGTGGTTGGCCAGGCGGGCCAGGACAAAGAGCAGATCGGACAGGCGATTGAGGTAGCGGACGATTTCCGGGTTGAGCGGGGAGTTGCCTGCGTCGGCTTCCAGGCGCGCCAGGGCGACGCAACGCCGCTCGGCCCGTCGGCAGACTACGCGCCCATGGTGCAGGGCGGCGGCGAGCGCATGTCCGCCCGGCAGAATGAAGTTGCGCAGAGGGGGCAATTCCGCCTCAAAGCGGTCGATCAGCGCTTCCAGCGCGGTGACAGGCTCCGCGGGGAAGCGCTGAATGGTGATGTTGCCCTTGTGGGTCGAGGCTTCGTCCGGGGTCGCCAGGTCGGACCCCAGTCGAAAGAGCGCGTCCTGGAACGACAGCAGCAGGGCGTTCAGTTCGGGTTCCTCCGCCTGCGCCCGCGCCACCCCCAGGACAGCGTTCAGTTCGTCCACGGTGCCGTAGGCTTCCACTCGCGCGTCATCCTTCCCGACGCGCTGCCCTCCGAACAGACCGGTGTCGCCGGTGTCGCCCGTGCGGGTGTAGATGTGGGAAGGCATAGGCGGCTCGAAGGAGCTAGCGGGTCGCGTCCCGGTTCAGCGAGATATAGTTCTCCCACTGTTTCGGCACATCGCTGTCGGCGAAGATGGCCGTTACCGGGCACTCCGGCTCGCACAGCCCGCAGTCAATGCACTCATCGGGGTTGATGAACAGCATATCGTAGACGGTACCATCCTCCTCGTAGACTTTTTCGTGAATGCAGTCTACCGGGCAGACGGTCACACAGGATTTATCTTTAACGCCGAGACACGGTTCGGTGATCACATAGGCCACAGCCTTCAGTCCTCCTCGAAATTCGCAATAAGTAGTTAGGTGACCGGCGCTCTCGTGCCAGCCCCATGGGTTGCCTCCAACAGTGTACCCCAAAACCTGTCTGGCTACGCTCTCTCCGCAAAAATGCCCAGGGCAGGCGCATCGCACGGAATAATGTAGCCAATAACAAACGAAGGCCAGAACAATGGAGATGAAGCAGTTGGGCCGCACAGGCTTGCAGGTATCGGTGCTGGGCATCGGCGTGCCCATCCCGCGCAGAATCCGTACCAGCGCTTCCGTCAAATCCTTGAACTTTACGGAGGATTGGATAATAACCGGAAGGACAGTCCAGCAGGAATTCGGGCGTGAGATGGCTAACAGATTCGGCAAGTGATCAAAAGCTGACGTGAAATAGAAGCAGCCGAGAATGCGGACGGACAAGAAGGGAACTTTAACACTGCGCCGAACAAAACGGGTATGCATCCTTGCTGAAGCGTTGCGGTCTCATTCCATTGACGCCACCGTGTTCGAACCTTTTGTCATTGCCGAATTGGACGGAACGCCTGACGCCGGTATACAGACAACCGAATTTACCGTCACCCTACAAAATATTGGCAAAGCAGGGACAAGGACGCACCGATTGCGTATAGAATGGCAAGGAGAAAATGCCCTGCATGGGCAGCATCCTGTTCAGGAAACCGTGATGACGGAATGGGCGGCGTGTGGCATTGCCTGTGCCGTTTTATGGCACTATACAGAGCAGCGGGTGCTGACGGCAGCCAAAAAAGGGGAGAGGTTTGATTATTGGATCGGGGACGATGCGGCAGAGAAGGGGATGGAAGTCAGCGGCACGTTGTCGGATGATGCAGACGAAATGTGGGAGCGTCATCGGCAAAAGCGCAGGCAGTTGCTGTCGTATCCGTCGGATGGCGGCTATGTCGTTATTGTAGGATTCGCGAGGCACGAGATCATTTTTTCCTATCACGCACCGGAGGAGGCAAGAGAATGAAAGCAGGAATTTCGCGGGTAGGCATGGAGCCGGAATGGATTGCGAAGGAAACGGAAAAATCGAATATGCTGATTCGTGCCTGGATGCTGCAAGAACAGGGCGATGTGGATACGGCTTTGAACCTTTATGTGCAGGTGGCCGAAATGGAGGAAGAACTCGCGGACTATTGCCTGCACATCGGCTTACAGGAAAAAGCATGGCATCATCAATACGCGGCGGCAAGCACCTGGGCAACGGCAGGCGAATTGCACCGGGCTTTGCAGCAATGTGAGAGGATGCTGAACGACACAACGCTCTCCTCCGCCATGCAAAAAGTGGTGCGTGAATATTCCGACAAACTCCGCGACCAGCGGCGGCAATGGGTCGCGTTCTGGCGGCAACTCCAGAACGCACAGGAACCGTCGGACGCCGAACCAACCCGACCTGAAAAAGCCCTGTCGGTTGGCTGACAGACAATTTCTGGGCGATACTTTCCGAAGCTTCACGACAAACTTGAACCGATCCGAAATGAGGCATCATGGATCGTTTGATCGCAACCCTTCAGCGTGGTTGGTGGTCGATTGGATTATATGGATACCGCGATTGTAGGGGAACTTATGCTCTGTTTCCCTATGAGGGACTGCCTCCCATTCATCAGGACCTGGATGAAGCGTTTCGATGGTTGGAGGCAGAGCCGCTCTATGAGAATGTTACGACGGTGAAGGTGGAAGATGTAGACCTCAAGGTCTTGGATCAGATTGTCACTCTGCCTGATCTGCGATTGCCCTCGACCTTCACCTTGTTCGTACGTTCACCCTCGCTCCAAAAACGTATTCGCTCCGCCACGGGCTGTCATGTGGATCTATTGCAGCCCATTCCAATCGGAGAACAGGAGCGAGGCTATCTGCTTCACTTTTTCTCTGACCATCAAGGTTGCCTCCACTGGTATCTCTATGTCAATGCCGAGGGCGACCATTGCGTCCTGGTGTCTGGCTATGTCTATGGGTATGATAAGGGGACGAACCGGTGGATCTGCAGGGTCAATGAGGAGGAATGGGCTTACCCCTCCTTCTTCGAGCTTCTCCAGGAAAAGAAGGAAATCTGGTATTGCGCCCCTTCCTTTTCTGAATATTTGTATCGTTATTGGTTGGAGAACGCCATTGCTTTCGATTATCCCAATTCGCTGACGCCTGTACAACTGGCGTATTTGGAGCACTATCAAAGCGAAAAGACAACAACTGAGGTTACATGAGTAACCCAGTGCGCTACCCGACGACCTGCGTGAAGCAATTGGGTACGCGCTCAGTGAGTAAAGCCGAACTGAAGATAGGGCGTCCGGCGGTCTTCGCCTTTCGAATCGCGACCGAGGAAGAAGCTGATCTTCAGTTTTCTGTCGGCCAGGTCGTAGACCGAGTGCCATAGCATGGCCGCCCCCTGCGCCTCTTTCGGAACCGCGACGCACTGGTTGATCGTGCGCACTTCGTCGGGCGTCACCCTGGCCTTACGCTCCGCGATCTCCTGCGTCAGGCGGCGGAAACGGTCGAACGAATTGCCCTCCGGCAGCTTCTCCGTGCCGTAGACGCCCAGCAGGTGGTTGGGGACGATCTGCGGCTTGCCGTGGCCCTCCACCTGATACCGGGTCTTCAGATTTAGAAGCCTCCGGGGCACCTTGCCCCTACGCCTCATAGGGAGCATAGTTCAGGGGCAGGCCCGGCTCCGGCCAGGGCAGCGTTACCAGGCGACCGGTATGGGATAAGGTGATGAAGGCGGTGCGCAGATCCGGCCCGCCGAAGCAGAGATTGGTGGTGTACCGGTCGCCCATCGGCACGACACCGAGGATCTCCCCGGATGGCGATACGGTGGTGATCTCCCCGGAGATCAACGTGGCGACGCAGATGTTACCGGCTGCCGTGACGGCGAGGCTGTCCAGGCGACGGTAACCCGGAAACTGGCAGAGCAGTCTGCCGCCATGTGGGCTCGGCCAGGGCTCCCTGGCAAGCTCGCCCGGCCCCCGTACTGCAAACGCCCAGAGCCGCCCTGTCTCCGTCTCCGCCACATAGAGCGTGTTCCCGTCGGGCGACAGGCCGATGCCGTTCGCCCCGCCGGCCACCGGATAGGCGGCCTCGACGATCCGGCTGCCGTCGGCATCGGCCCAGTACACTCCGCCGTGGTCGCGGCTGCGAGGCCGGACTTTGCCCAGGTCGGTAAACCAGAAGCCGCCGTGTCGGTCGAAGACGAGATCATTCGGCCCGCGCAGGGCGTATTCGCCGCAGCGGTCGTACAGGCGCTTCACTTCGCCCGTCGCGGGATCTATCCGCTCGATCTGCCCGGTGTCGTAATCGGCAGGCGTGCCGTAGGGCCGGAGCAGCCCCTCCTCTTCGATCCATCCGAAGCCCCCGTTGTTGCAGCAGTAGAAGGCTCCATCCGGGCCGATTGCCAGTCCGTTCGGCCCGCCGCCCGGCGTCGCCACCACCGACTTCTCCCCGTCCGGACCGACGCGGGTGATCCGGCCTGCGGCGATCTCCACCAGCACGATACTGCCATCGGGCATCGCTACCGGCCCTTCCGGAAAGCGAAGCCCCTCCGCCAGAAGGCGTGGAGTGGTTGTATTCATGGTTCTCCTCGTTCTAGCCTCGCTTCTCCATCGTCGCCTGCCAGATCTCGCGTTCGGCCTTATGGGGGTCGTTGACGAGGGTGCAGTGTACGTCCACGAGCATGGTGGCGCGGGTCTTCAGATCATAGGCAGGCCAGCGAGGCGCGCCCGTCGCCTGGGGATGGCCGGTCCGTGCAAAGCTGGTCCACACCTCCCCGAAGTTGCGCGCCGCCTGGAACCGGTCCGGCCCCGTGCCCATCAGGCCCCCCAGATCCGCGTTCTCGAACTTGGCCTGGATCTCCGTGGCGTGACCGGCCCGAAGCGTCCAGTCCGTGTTTTTGATCGGCCAGTTGGATTCGTAGTCGTAGCGATACATATAGACCGGCGCGCCATGCTGATGTACCTTGCTCTCCGCCTCCGCCAGCGTGCCGCCCCACATCCCGCAGGTCGAGATCGCGATGAACAGCTCCACGGGGGAGGCATTGGGGCGCTCGCGCCGAAATACCGGGAGGAGGACGTCCGCCCGCTCCGCACCGAACTGGGCGCGGAGGCGCGCCACCACGGCCGCGTCATCCATTTTGAAGACTTCCGGGTTCTCCCAGTAGAAGAAGGTCGCCTCGTCCCGGTTCTGGCCGATAAGCAGGGGAACGTGGGAGACGTAGGGCGCCGGCGCGGGCACGAACGGATGCTGGGAGATGACGGCTCCATCGAGCATTGGGCCGAAGCCGCCGGGCAGCCGCACGGTCTTTCCGGAGGGGCCTTGCCCGCCGTTCTGCACTGCCAGAAGCTGCTCCAGCGGCAAGTCGGCCAGTTTGTGGAGCTGGTCCGGCGGGATCTCCAGCAGGTCCAGCACCGCCTTCGCAACCGCCGTCGCCTGCGGCTTCTCGGTGACGCGCAGCATCGGGCCGCTCATCACGCCGGCTTTGTGGAAGAGCCCCTGGGCGGAGGGCATCGCCATCAGGGCCGAAGTCTTCGCGCCGCCGCCGGATTCGCCGAACACGGTCACATTATGGGGGGCGCCGCCGAAGGCCGAGATGTTGTTATGTACCCACCGGAGCGCCTCGACGATGTCGAGCATCCCGACGTTGCCGGAGGCCGCATAGGCGTCGCCTCCCAACTCGCCCAGGTACAGATACCCCATGATGCCGAGGCGATGGTTGCTCGCGACCACGACCACATCGTGGTTGGCGGCCAACTGTCCGCCGTCCTGGGCCGTGCTGCCCGCCGAACCGGTCGAGAACCCGCCGCCATGGTTGTAGAAGAGGACAGGGCGCTTCTTCCCGTCGATGGCCGGGGTCCAGACGTTCAAGACCAGGCACTCCTCGCCCGGCTGCGGCTCGCGCTCCCCATAGACCGTCTTCGCCGATTGCGGCGCGGGGGTGCCGAGCATCAGGGCATCCCGCACTCCCGTCCAGGGCTCTACTGGCGGCGCGGGCTTGAAGCGGTTGGCGCCCGACACCGAGCCGCCATAGGGAATTCCCTTGAAGGCGAGCGCGCCTCGGCTGTGGCCGCCACGCAGCTTGCCGTTGGCGGTCTCCACGGTCACATACGGCTCGGTGACCAGCGTGGACTTGGAGAGCCCCTCGGCCGCGGCGGCTCGGTCGGCCATCCACAACGACGCTGCTCCCGCTGCGCACAGACCGGTCCCGACGCCCAGCAGTTCCCTGCGGCTCACAAACGGTGTCCTGTCCATAGAATATCGCTCCTTTGCCCTGTATCCATCAGAGGCGTGCATGCACTCTGGACACAGCCTCTCACATTCTCTCGCATTGCCCCTCTCTTTCCATGCCGGCGACCGAGATTCCTTCTGCAGGAGCCATGGCTCGGTGGGTTCCAGTCCGCTGATTTGCCGAGACTAAGGTATACTATTTTGAAAGGGTTATGCCCCATATTTCCCCTCACAGGAGAAAACCGTGACACAACTCTCGCTCTCTACCTCTGCCGCGCGGGCGCTGCTGCTGGCGGCGCAGGGGGTGTCGGATCGCCCCGCCAAGCCGGTCCGGAAGGAGGATGTCCTCGCCGCGATCCGGAGGATGTGCCTGCTCCAGATAGATACCATCAGCGTCGTGGCCCGCAGTCCCTACCTGGTGCTCTGGAGCCGGCTGGGAGCCTACGAGCCGCGCTGGCTGGATGAATTGCTGGCGGAGGGGGCGCTGTTCGAGTACTGGTCGCACGCGGCCTGCTTTCTGCCCATCGAGCACTATGGCCTGTACCGGCGACGCATGCTGGAGTACGCCGCCGAAGAAGACTACCTGAACCGGGGCGGCCCGGAGCACGCGGAGGCGCTTAACCTGGTACTGGCCCACATCCGTGAGCGGGGAGCTGCCCGCTCCGTCCACTTCATACGCGAGGATCGGAAGGCGGGGACGTGGTGGGACTGGAAGCCGGAGAAGATCGCGTTGGAGCGCCTCTTTAACGCAGGCGTCCTGATGATCGCGCGGCGCGAGGGCTTTCAGCGCGTCTACGACCTGCAGGAGCGCGTGCTGCCAGACTGGGACGATGCACAGACGCCGACGCGCGAAGCCGGATCGCGGGAATTCGCCCTCCATGCGGTGAAAGCGCTGGGGATCGCCACCGCGCCCTGGGTGGTTACCTACTTCAAGGGTTTTCTGTATAAGCGCAACGGCGGCGCCCGCATCGCCTCGATGCTGGAGGATCTGGCTCGGGAGGGGATGCTGGCCCGCGTCCAGGTCGAGAACTGGCGGACGCCCGCGTATGTGCACCACGCAAACCTGCCGCTGGCAGAACAGGCTGCGGAGGGCGCGCTCCAGCCGACGCGGACGACCTTCTTCTCCCCCTTCGACCCCATCGTCTCCAATCGGGAGCGGGCTAAGGCGCTCTTTGGGTTCGACTATCGCATCGAGACCTACACCCCGGCCCCTAAGCGCGTCTACGGCTATTTCAGCTTGCCGATCCTACACCACAATGCGCTGATCGGGCGGCTCGACGCGAAGGCGCATCGAAAGCAGGGCCTGTTCGAGGTCAAGGCGATCCACCTGGAGAAGGACGTACCGATAACGGAGGAGTTGGTCGCGGACGTGGCGGCGGCGCTTCGGGAGTGCGCCGAATGGCATAAGACCCCGGAGGTCGTCATTCAGCGCTCCGATCCGGCGGAGTTAGCCGAACGGTTAGCGGCAGCGCTGCATTAACTTGCGAGTGGAAAGGGCAAGCCGCAGGATCTCTCCTGGGAACTTGGCGTGACTTCCGCCTCTTCAGAGCATCTATTCTGTGAGAGAATGCGTGCATTGTGAAAAGCAGGGGAGGGTGATGATGAAATCGTGGGTGCGGATATTGGTGCTTGCCTGGCTTGCCGGAGTTTCCCTGATGGCGCAGGGGCAACAGGCGCCTCCGCTGCAGGTCACGCAGTGGCTGCAGGCGCCACAAGGCTTTCGTGGGCAGTGGAGCGCGCTACGTGGGAAAGTGGTCGTTCTGGAGTTTTGGGCGACCTGGTGTTCGCCCTGTGTCCACGCCATTCCTCACTTAAACCAGCTTGCGAACGAATTCCGCAATCAAGATATTGCGTTCCTGGCGGTAACGGACGATGACGCGGATCGTCTGAAACCGTTTCTCGCCAAGCAGCCCATCAACGCGATCATCGGGATCGATAGAGAACGCAAGAGCTGGAAGACCTTTGCGGTACCCTCCATCCCGCACACCATCCTCATCGGGAAAGACGGCAGCATCCTTGGCGCCACTCTCCCCGAGAACATCACCGCCGATGTGTTGCGAACGGCGCTGGCGGGTGGGAAGCCGACGCTGCCGCCCAAAGAGGGTATCGAATGCGACCTCGAATGGGACGATCACTCCCTCGAATGGCGCGATGGCGTCGTGCCGACCATGTACGCCATTGTCAAACCCATTAAGACTACCGCTGCCGGATACTTGCCTCGTCCGGACCACATCACTGCCGACGGGGTTCCGCTCATGGTTTTGGCGCAGATTGCGTACCAGACCGACTACTTCCACATGGATTGGCGTATGCCCCAGAGCGACCAGGTCTATCGGGCTGCCTTCCGGGTGCCGGAGGAGCGTAAGGACCACCTGCTGCCCTATATGCAGCGGACGTTAACGGACCTCTTCGGCATGCAGATGCGTTGGGAAGACCAGGACCGCGATGTCTATGTGCTTCGGCGCATCGAAGGGCGCTCGGCGCTGCCGGAATCGCGTGCGGACCAAGAGTTGTTACAGATGTTGCGTGGGAAGATCACACTGCGGCGTCAACCTATCCGCAAGCTGTGCGAACTCCTTACCAACTCCCTGGGCAAGATTACGGTGGACGAGACAGGTATGGCGGGAAACTACGATGTAGATCTGGTTTACCAACCGGGACAGCCCACAGTGCTTACGCAGGCTCTCGGTAAGATCGGGTTGGAAACGGTAAAGATGCGGCGGTCCGTGCGCATTCTCGTAGTGACACCGGAAGAGGGAGGGGAGAAGAAACTATAACCCTTCTCGGCGAGATGGGTGAAGAGAGATTTTGAGAGGGTCGGGGATAAAATCCCCGGCCCTCTCAAAATTCGGGATGGCTTATGTCGTTTTTGTTTCCGTTTTTTAGAGGGAGCCGCCGCTGCGGTCAATATCCGCCCATTCCAACGAGGGGCCGCCGGGCGTCGGAGTGCCGGATGCGCCGTTGGCGGGAACCGGGTCCAGCCCCCCGCCGCACTCCGGACAGAAACGGAAGGTGACATTGGTGACGAGCGTGCCGCACTGTGCACAGGTGCGCAGCCCGGCGCTGGTATGGACGCGGGGATAGTCGCCGCGCAGCAGGCGCTGGTACTGATCGCTCTGCGACCACTCCTGGATCTCCCGGGCGCGCAACGCCGGGAAGGGGTGGGTCTGGCGGGCCAGCATGATGAACTTGTATGAGAGGACCAGCAGATTGTCGTCCATATCCTCGTACAGGTCGGCCTGCTTGACGAACTCCTCCGGGTTCAGGTCGTCCGCAAGCCGCCGCGACCCGCCGGAGAGCTTGAGATCGCCGGAGATGCAGATGCGCGGATCCTGCACTGTCAGCAGCCCGGCACGGTCCGCCGTCAGCTCCGATTTCCGGGTCCAATAGTAGAGGGCATAGAGCAGCCCCTGTGAGAGCACAAAACCGGGGATCGTCAGAAGGCTGGCGGAGGAGGCCAGGATGTTCCCCAACAGGATCGCCATGGTGTGATAGAGCATGTGTTCGGCCTTGATGTGGCCCAGTTCGTGGCCGATCACCTCCAGCCGCTCCGCGTCGTCGAGGAGATCCACCATCGCCGTCGTCATTACGATGGTATGGCGCTTCATGCCGATAGCCCAGGAGTTGGGCATCGGGTGCTGCAGTAGATAGAACTCCGGCTCTTTCACATCCAGAATGGCGCAGGCTTCGCGCAGGTCGTTGTAGAGGCGGGAGCACTGGCGCGGGGAGACGCGGATACTGTCTCCGGTATAGACGGCGCGGACATACTTCTCCGCGCCCAGGTCGGACATCCAGCGCAGCAGACGGTCGAGGCCGGGGGTACGTCGCAAGGCTTCCAGCGCGGCGCGGTCCGCCGGATGCTCGAAGGCGGCGCTGGACAGTCCCGGAAAGCGGACGCGCGCCGGTACGGACAGGTCAGGGGTAGCAACCATTGTTTCCAAACACTCCTTTCAGAACCCTAGCTCGCGGCTTCGATGGTCGCGAAACCCAGTCCCTCGCACTGCGCTAGAAACTCCGCACAGGAGGTGGGGATCGGCAGGCTGGCCTTCATCTCATCGTTGTAGCGGCGGACGATCTCCTGAGCGAAGGAGAGCGGGCTCATCGGCATGATGAGCAGCCGCATGGTGAAGGGGAGCTGCGGTGCGGTCCGATCCTTGAGACGTTTGATCACATCGTCCGCGTTCTCCCCGATAAAGACCTCGTTCAACTGGATCATGGGGCGATTGATATTGAAATACACCTTGATCGGCTTATTGAGGTCCAGGTGCGACGACGCCAGCGGCGGCATCTGCGGCGGCGCGGGAGGCGCTGTCGGTTCCGGCGGCGCCGGGGGCGGCGGGACGACAGGCTCCGCGTTTAGAACCGGCGGCTCCGGCGTCACAGGCTGGCTCTCTACCGGGGGAGCGACGGGCACGACCGGCGGCTCCGGCATGGTCGTCGCCTCGATAGACGCGCTCGTCTCCGCTGCGAGGACATGCGGCTCGAAAGTCGCCATCGGTGGGGTAGGCGGTAGCTCGGTGGGTGCGGTGAAGGTAGCCATAGGCGGAACGGACGGCGGCTCCGGCGTCGTTGGCGCGGACGCGGCAGGCCAGGCTGGCCTCTCGTATGCAGGCGTAGTATGGAACACCGGGGGCGCAGGGGGCAGCTCCTCCTCGGCAGGAGCGCTCGTCTCCGCCGTAAAGACGGGAGCGATGGGCGGCTCTGCGGGCGCCTCGAACGTTGCTGCAGGCGGAGGTGTCTCCGTGTGCGGCTCCGGAAGCGGCTCCCACTGAACTGCCTCTGCCGTCGGGGGAGCAGGCGTCTCCGGTGCAGCGACCGGTTCCTCCATCGTGACGACTGCGGTTGTATGCGGAAGATCGAAATCGGATGGGGCTCCCTGTGGTTCGGTGTAGGGCTCCTCTGCGACGCTCTCCGGTTCTACCGCTCCGGCAGCCTCTATCGGCGGCTCCGTGTCCGTCGCGATGGGCGTCTCGACCGCCGCAGTCACCGGAGGGATCTCCGTACTGACCGGCGGGGCAGGCGGCTCGGCGAAGGCTTCGGCAACGGGCGGCATCGGGGCGGACGGTACGTCGTGCGCCTCCTCGCTGACGGACGTATATGCGGTATCGATAGCGGGCGGTTCCGGCGCTTCCGCGACGGGGGCTGCCGCCTCCTGCGCTGCGAACGCTTCGACGTCCGTTGGGGCTGCGGCGGTCGGTATCTCCCCTTCCGCTTCCGCATCGGCGGCGACCGGGGGCGTCTCCGCGACCGGCGGGGCCTCTGTCGGCGGCGGGGGCTCGGTAGCGGGCGGCGCCTGCGCCGGCTTGGGCGGTTCCGGAGAGAGGAACGAGAGCGCTTCGTCCAGGAAGTCGGGACGAGCTTCCGAAGCTGGAGCGGGCGGCGGAGGCGTAGCCGTCTCCGGCGTGGAGTGCGCCGTTGTCTCCTCCTGCCTCACTCCGCAGTAGGGGCAGAACTTGACGGGCTGGTCGAGAACGTGTTTGCAGGTGGCGCAGACGCGCTGCGTGGGGGAGGTGGTCCCCCGGCGCAGGGTGGTCAGCGAACGGAACACATCGGCCACCGTCCGAACGCTATCGAAGTTGCCCTGCCCGACGAAGCGAATACGAAAAAACTGGTCGTTGCGGAGGCGGAGCGCGAGCCGGCAGGCGGGGACGCCGCCGAAGGTCTCGACATCGCTGAAGGTGACGAACTGCACGTCGCTGATCGGGAAGAAGTGCGGCAGTATATCGC
>Ga0070734_10002563_pt1 | contig 21474 bp, 21 predicted proteins | sample Coa_R1_8_FD_66444 | JGI IMG/M metagenome (GOLD analysis project Ga0070734, IMG submission 66444) | Surface soil microbial communities from Centralia Pennsylvania, which are recovering from an underground coalmine fire - Coalmine... | ecosystem: Environmental > Terrestrial > Soil > Unclassified ...
TAGGCACGCCCTGTTTACGGGCCTGCTCCTGCATGTCTTCAAGCTTTTGCTTGGCGTCATCCAGGGACTTTTGCTTGTCCGCAAGCTCCTGTTTGGATTGCGCATCCTGCTTGTCCCAATCCGACGAATTCCGGAGACGGTTCCCGGCATCAGCGTACATGGCGGCAGCCCGCAGCTGGTACTCTTTCTGGGCAACGTTCAGCTCGCGGGTCAGCAGGTCAATCTGATCTTTCTGGCCGGAGATTTTATTTTTCCAGTCATCGTTGAGTTTCTGCTGATCTTTGACCGAAAGAACGCCCTTGCTTTCGGAGGGCTTCGAAGAGTCAGTGCTCGCGGAATTGTTAGATGTGGACGCGGCATCACCCGGATTCATTTGGGCCACGTCGGTTGCTGCAGCCTGACTGTCCGCGGGTGGCTGGCCAACCACGCTTAACTTGTCGTTGGTAGGCAAATTATCATTGTCATATTTCTTGGCTGCCGGGACCGGCGATTTATCTTTGCGGGCGGCGCGGGCGTAGTCACCAAGAGAATCCGACTGCGCGGCGGAGAAAGTTCCCAGCAGCACAGCGAAAAACATTCCTGTCATCCAAATTGTTGCGATGCGCTTCATAGTTGCTCCCATGTACTGCAAAAATTAAGTTCAGCAAAACGCGATGCTACAAAAACTACGAACTTGAGCCTGCTTTCGCGGAAGAAGCTTTCCTCCCGGCTAAAAATCCTCCGATGGTGTGGTCCAAGTGAGACGCTTCGGAGGCAATATCCGTCGCCAACTGCCGAGCCAATTCCGGATCGCGGCTCACCGCCAACTGGCGGCCGTAGCCGGAAATCGTTGCCAGAGAGTTGCGCAGTTCCAATGCCATTTCAGCGGACATCTCTCCGTGCAATTCCTGCTCTTTGCGAATCTGCGCAACTTCGGTCCTATCGTCAATCAGGCACGCGGCTCCAAGCGGTTCACCGGAAACAGAAAGCACCGGCGTAACCGTAACCCTCAGAATACGAATGTCACCCCGCGGCGTGACGTGCTCGACTTCGACGCAAATTGGCGGCATGGGCTGACGAACACTGGCATGAATTGCATCCACCAAGCCCACGCGTGAATTGGAAATTTGTATAGCGTGCGCAAAAACCTCCGTTGCGTTCATGCCGACCGGCGAGGCGTATCCCAATATTTCTTTAGCAGCCGTATTGGCCTGGCGGATGAGTCCGTTCGAGGCAAAGAACATCACACCCATGGAAAGATTGGAGAGTACAGCCGCGCTCACATTCTCAGAGGTTTTTGCGCGCCGCCGCTCAACCTGCTGGATGCTTATCAGTTCGTGTTTCTGCTGTTTGAGCTGCTGGATTACCGCGTGATAGGTGTGCAACGAAAACAGTTCAGGCGGAGTATTGCCCAAGGCTGGAGACCCTTCCACCAGGCTGCGCCGCATGTGGCGGATGGTAAAGAACATCATGATGCAGGCAATCGCCATACCCACAAACAAAATGAACATGCGCAGCATTACGGGATTGGTCAGCAGCTTTATAGGAGCCTCCAATACCAGCGGATGAATCCATCTCCGAAGAAGAAGGCCAGAATTGCCATGCCGCCAAGAAATACGCCGAACGGCATCTGATGACGGCGCAATGCTATGCGCGCCGATTCCCAGGCGCGGCTGCGGGCCAGCCGCGCGGATTCATGGTTACGCGCAATGCGGCGGCGCGTACGCTTCATCCACACGGAGAAAACAGTCGAGAGGCCAAAGAGCGAGCCCGCAATCGAAGCGGTAAAGATCGTCAAAATCGTTAATTTAAGGCCGAGAAATGCGCCTACCATGGCCATGAGTTTCACATCTCCGAAGCCCATGCCTTCCACACCTCGCGCCCGCAAATAGATCGCTCCAGCGCCATAGATGAATGCGGCCCCTACGGCTGCGCCCAACAAGGAATCACAGAGCGAGAGTATGCGCCAGAAAATATCGGAGCTGACGGGAAGGTCCATCCCGTTGAGCAACTGCGAAGCGACGTCATTCACGGGAACGAACAGGCTGAAGACGAGCCCGAATGCCAGTCCCGGCAAAGTCATCTTGTCAGGAAGCAATTGGGTTTCAGCATCGGTGAAAATTAATCCCAGCAGCAGAAAAGCGAAGACGCAATATTTCAACGTGGCCAGCGTCAGGCCGAATTGGGCATAGCAGGCGAGAAATAAAGCGCCAGTCAGCAATTCCACGATGAGATAGCGCGGCGTAATGTGGGCCTGGCAATCGCGGCAGCGGCCACCAAGCAGGAGCCAACTTAAAACTGGAATGTTGTCGTAAAAGCGTATGCGCGTTTTGCAATATGGACAGGCCGAACCGGGATGAACGACGGACAAGTCACGCGGCAGGCGATAGACACACACATTCAGGAAGCTGCCGAAAGCCAGCCCCAGCGCAAAAATCGCCAATGCAAATCCCAGGTCCACGATGAATGAGATTCCTGTTTTTGTACTGATTTTTGTTGATTATACGGCGATTCCAAAGCGGGAACTGCGGTACGAAAGTCATTGTACGGGTGGACAGGCAGGAACCGACCCGTACGCCCGCGTAGACAGAAAAAAGCCCTCGATTCTGAGCACATTCGTCAGAAAACGAGGGCTTGCGTAAGTTATTGATTATTCAACTGCGGACGCCCTGCATTGGGTCCCTTTGTATTTTGGACAACGGTTACAGGGGCCTGCAAGGTGAAGTTCAGTACGGTTTCCGCTGGCAATTTAATCTGCTGGCCCTTGGTTACCGCCTGGACGCCGCCACCGAGACCACCTCCAGCAGCTGCGCCGATGGCAGCACCTTTGCCGCCGCCAGCAAGCGCTCCGATCACAGCTCCGATGCCCGCGCCAACGCCGACTTTCTCCGCGGTGTTTTTACCGCGGGAACTTCCCTGCTTCTTATATTGGTCGGTGGAGATGTTATAGGTCTGGCCTCCGGAAATAATGCTATCCAACTGCAAGACCACCAATGATTGACCGGCAAACTTGCCTGCACTCTTGATGTCCGCGATGTGGCCTTGTACCGAACTTCCAGCAGGAACGGCAACATCACCATTTACGGTCAAGGCGGAGTTCAGTGTCGCACGGAAGGTTTGACCGAGCTGGCTGACTTCACTATCCACAGGATCTTCCAATCGGACGGCCAAGCCGGTACCAGCGGGGATGGTGACCTTCACCGGCGGCGGCGGTGGAGGAGGCGTATCTGGGACTGCTGCGGGAGCGGGAGCCGGAGCAGGTGTTTGCTCCATCGCGGGAGGCGGAGTCGCCTGCGCCATCTGACTCATGTCATTTGAAGTATCCGGTTTACGGGCGCGGCGCGGCTTAGAAGCTGCAGGCTTAGTCTCCACGGGAGCCGGTGGCGGAGTTTGATCCGCTGTTGCGGGGGGTGGCGTGGGCGGCGTTACTTGCAGATTGTTGATCACCTGCTTCACACCGGCAACGGATGCGGCATATTTTGCAGCGGCATCACGCTGCGCATCGTTATCCACGTTTCCTGAAAGGGTCACCGCTCCGTGGTCGGATTGCACTGCCAACTGTTTGCCGGTCAACCCTGAGTCGCCGTTGAGCTTGCTCTGCACATCAGTGGCGATCTGATTGTCGTTGGGCACTTTGTTGCAAGCCATGGTGGCGGCCATAATCGTAAGCAGCACTACCAGGCTGAGATGGAAAGACACTCTCGGCTTCATGACAATTTGCTCCTGTTTTGAGGACTTGGTATTTAAAGTTTAGATGCAGAATGGGGCGAAATCACGCGGAAAATTAAACAAGGGTGCCGATTTTGAGCACCCCGGTAGTAGTTTACGGTTGGCGTAAAAATTTGTAATCAAGAATGGTTGCGGCCAATCCGACACCGTGCTCGTTGGTATGCGATTCGCGCGAGCGAATGATGCGTCCCTGACACAACACACTGCTGTTCTTCTGACCCGATATTTCTTCCGGCATCTCGAAGACCATTTCGACAAGAGTATTGTCTGGCAACGCTTCCGGTCCATGCATGAGCACGCCGGATTGGCTTAAATTGTCAATTATGCCTTCGAACCAATTGCCAAGATTTTTTACCCGATAGCGCACGGGTGCATCCATGCGCAAGCGGCGCGCACGCGGCATCCAAGTGGGTTTCTTGGTGTGGCTGCGATTGCGGCGCGGCGCGGCGGCTGTTTCTTCGGCGGAAGGCTCGACGCGTTCAATGCGGCGCATGGTCTTCCAGTCGTATTTATACTGAACCGCGCAGACAAGGCAAACCTGGTAGTACTGGCCATCGGCTGCCCGCCGGGGCCAGGAAAACTCGTGGGAGCAGCGGCCTAACATAAGAACATCCATGAGTTGCGGCATGATCTTCTTTCCGGGCAGTAATCACCGGAAGGGCTATCATCTAACGGAAACGGCGAACTGGATAGGTTACTTTCGTGTCATGGATAACCACAGACATGAGGTTGCGGCATTCGTACTGGCGGGCGGCCAGAGCACGCGCATGGGGCGCGATAAAGCCTTGGTCGAATTCCAAGGCATAACTTTGCTGGAAAGAGCGATAAGAAGTTGCAAGGTTGTGTCATCTGATGTTTGGATCATCGGAAAATCTGAGAAGTATAGGCAGTTTGGGCAGACACTGGAAGATATTTATCTCGATTGCGGACCTTTAGGCGGGATTCATGCGGCTTTAGTCAACAGCACCGCGAATTGCAACCTCGTGTTGGCTGTGGATATGCCCTTCCTTTCCCCGGAATTCTTGACATTCCTGATTAAGCAGGCGCAAGCCTCTGAAGCTGTAGCGACGGTGCCCGAAGCCGATGACCGATTGCAGCCGCTTTGTGCCGTTTACAAGCGGCAATTTCTGGAAGTGGCCGAGCGTGCGCTTGTGAGCGGGAAAAACAAAATCACCCCTTTATTCGCCGAAGTGAAAACACAGGTGATTGGACACCATGATTTGGAAAGTGCTGGATTTTCCTCCAGCATCTTCAAAAATTGGAACACGCCAGATGATTTGAAAATCGAAATGCCTTAGCCGCCAAGCAGCAGCTATCATAGATTTCATGCCGGAACCTGAAATTCAACCCATCGAATCCATTGGCGATCCCCTTCCAACGGAAGAGCAATCCGGGCCTTATATCGAATTTAAGGACGTGTCGAAATCATTCGGCGATAAGCACGTGTTGCGCAATGTGAGTTTTGAAGTCATGGCCGGAGAAACTGTTTGCATTCTCGGGCGCAGCGGCGTGGGTAAATCGGTCAGTCTGCAAAATATTATGGGCTTCATGAAGCCCGATTCCGGACGGGTGATTGTCGCCTATGAGGACATCACCCACTATACCGAATATGAATTGCAGCGCATTCGCAAGAAAGTCACGATGGTATTTCAGAACGGTGCGCTATTCGATTCTTTGAGCGTGCGGGAAAATGTTGCCTTTCCTCTGCGAGAGCGGCACGACCTCACGGAAGATCAGATTTTCCAGATTGTGGATGGTTTACTCGAAATGGTGGGTGTCAAAGAGATGGCGGATTTTCTGCCATCGGATCTTTCGACTGGAATGAAACGATCGGTTGCGATCGCACGCGCGCTGGCGGCGCAACCGGAGTGCGTGCTCTACGACGAGCCGACAACGATGGTGGACCCGTTGATGGCACAGTTGCTGGGAGATTTGATCAAGAGATTAAATTTGCAGCTGCGGCTGACGAGCGTAGTGGTCACTCATGATATGCGTCTGGCGCAGAAAGTCGCCAACCGGATCGTGTTTTTGCATGAAGGGCGCGTCGTCTTTTATGGAACGTACGCCGAAATGGAACGATCCGCCGAACCCATTGTGCAGGAATTTTTAGGATTGGATGAGTTGAAGATTACGGTCTAAACGGATTTCATTTTCTTTCCTTGAATTTCATACAAGATTCATTTGTTGACCTTCACCTGTAGGCCTAACATGGTAGGTACAGGAATCAAAGGAGGCTCCGATGACCACCCTGCAATCGGTCAATCTGACGCGAGAATCCAATTCACCACTCAGTCCAGATGAACTTCGCAAAATCAACGCGTATTGGCGCGCCGCCAATTATCTTTCCGTTGGGCAAATCTATTTGTACAAGAACCCGCTGCTGCGCGAACCGTTGAAGCCCGAACACATTAAACCGCGCTTGCTGGGACACTTCGGCACTACGCCGGGATTGAATTTTATTTATGTGCACTTCAACCGGATCATTAGAAAATACGATTTAAATTGCATTTATGTCGCAGGGCCAGGGCATGGCGGGCCGGGGTTGGTCGCGAATACATACCTCGAAGGCATCTACACCGAACTGTACCCCCACATCACGCAAGATGAAGCGGGCTTGCAGCGGTTGTTCAAGCAATTCTCTTTTCCGGGAGGAATTCCCAGTCACGTCGCGCCGGAGACGCCGGGATCCATCCACGAAGGCGGAGAATTGGGCTACTCGATCGCACATGCAACCGGAGCAGTATTCGACAATCCGGATTTGTTGGTGTGCTGCGTCGTCGGCGATGGTGAAGCTGAGACTGGGCCACTGGCAACGAGCTGGCATACCAATAAATTTATTAATCCAGTGCGTGATGGCGCGGTGCTGCCGATTCTGCACCTGAACGGCTACAAGATTGATAACCCAACCATCCTGGGCCGGCTCAGTGATGAAGAACTCACGCATCTATTTCTCGGGTACGGCTGGAAACCCTACTTCGTGGAGGGGCACGAGCCAGAAATCATGCATCAGCTGATGGCAGAAACTCTCGATCAGATTGTGGAGGAGATTCGATCCATTCAGCATAAAGCCCGCGAAAATGGGAATAAGGAACGCCCAAGATGGCCGATGATTGTTTTGCGTTCACCGAAGGGATGGACTGGGCCGAAAATGGTGGACGGCAAACCGGTTGAAAATACATGGCGTGCCCATCAAGTGCCCGTGGCCGATGTGCAGAAAAATCCGGTGCATCTGAAAATACTGGAAGATTGGATGAAGAGCTACCGAGCTGAGGAATTGTTTGACGAGTCTGGCCGTCTGGTCGCCGAATTGGCCGAGCTTGCGCCAAAAGGGACGCGGCGCATGGGAGCCAATCCGGTTGCAAACGGCGGCATTCTGCTGCGCGATTTAAATCTGCCCAATTTCTGTGACTACGCTGTCAAAGTGGAAAAACCGGGCACGGAATTCGCTGAGGCTACAAGAGTCCTCGGCGCCTTTCTGCGCGACGTGATGAAGCAGAATGCCGGCAATCAAAATTTCCGGGTCTTCGGGCCCGACGAAACTGCATCCAACCGGCTGGATGCGCTGTTTCAAGTCACCAACAAAGAATGGCTGGAAAAGATGCTGCCCGTGGATGAACATCTATCCCGCGATGGCCGCGTGCTCGAAATCCTAAGCGAGCATATGTGCCAGGGCTGGCTGGAGGGCTATCTGCTAACCGGACGCCATGGCTTCTTTTCCTGCTATGAAGCCTTCATCCACATCATTGATTCCATGTTCAACCAACATGCCAAGTGGCTGAAAGTGACGCGGGACATAAGCTGGCGGCGACCGATTTCTTCGCTCAACTATCTGCTCACCTCTCATGTATGGCGGCAAGACCATAATGGCTTCACGCATCAGGACCCGGGGTTCATTGATCATGTGATGAATAAGAAAGCCGATGTTGTGCGAGTGTATTTGCCACCGGATACAAATTGCCTGCTCTCGGTCGCCGACCATTGTTTGCGCAGTCGTCACTATGTGAATGTGATCGTGGCGGGCAAACAACCCGCGCTGCAATACCTCGGGATGGAGGCGGCTATTGAGCATTGTACGAATGGCGTTGGCATTTGGAGTTGGGCCAGCAATGATCAAGATGTGGAACCAGATGTTGTGATGGCTTGTGCTGGAGATATTCCGACACTGGAGACTCTCGCTGCGACTGATCTCTTGCGGCAGCATTTCCCTGACATCAAAATTCGAGTGGTAAACGTTGTGGATTTGATGACGCTACAACCATCGAGCGAGCATCCACATGGCCTATCCGACGCGGACTTCGATTCCCTGTTTACCGTTAACAAGCCTGTCATTTTCGCGTATCACGGCTATCCGTGGCTGATTCACCGACTAACTTACCGCCGTCACAATCACGACAATTTCCACGTACGCGGCTACAAGGAAGAGGGCACGACGACCACTCCATTCGACATGACTGTACTTAACGACCTCGATCGGTTTCATCTCGCGGGAGACGCTTTGGATCGCATCCAGCGCTTGCACCCGGTGGGCGCACATTTCAAACAGATGCTGCGCAATAAACTCGTAGAGCATAAACAGTACATTCATGAATATGGCGAGGACATGCCAGAAATTCAAAACTGGAAGTGGCCGTATTAGCGCATGAAGATCCTCGTATTGAATTCCGGGTCAAGCAGTCAAAAAAGCGCACTATTTGAGTTGGGTAAAGCAGAGCTGCCTAATGATCCGGCTGCGCCTCTGTGGCAGGCCAAGATTGAGTGGAATCCGCAATCTGCCAGTTTGGAAGTTCACACGAAGGCGGGTGAGACGCTGAAACAGCAGACTTTAGTCCGCGACCGCAAGTCTGCGGTAAAAGAAATGCTGGAAACAATCTGGAGCGGATCCACCAAAGTAGTAGAGAAACATGAAATCGAGGCGGTCGGCCATCGCGTGGTGCATGGCGGGCCTTATCTATGGGAACCAACTGCGATTACTCAGGCGGTCAAGCAAGCCATCCGCAAAGTCGAGCCATTCGCGCCACTGCACAACCGCGCAGAACTCGAAGGTATTGAGATTATTGAGCAACTGCTCGGCACAGTGCCGCAAGTCGCGGTCTTTGATACCGGATTTCACCGCACACTTCCCTTGTCCGCAGCGGTTTATCCCGGGCCTTATAGCTGGTACGAACAGAACATTCGCAAATACGGGTTCCATGGCATCAATCACCAATACTGCGCAGGGCGCGCCGCACAACTACTCAAAAAAGATTTGAAGTCTCTGAAGCTGGTCAGCTGCCATTTGGGCAATGGTTGTTCACTGGCGGCGATAGACAGCGGCATCAGCGTGGAGACGACGATGGGGTTTACGCCCCTGGATGGCCTGATGATGGGAACACGGTCGGGTTCTGTCGATCCGGGTATTTTGACTTACTTGTTGCGCGAGACACGCGTACCCGGCGAAAAGTTGGACAAGACTTTGAATCAGGAATCGGGGTTGCTGGGAATTTCAGGTGTCTCGGGCGATATGCGCAAAGTTCTGGCCGCGATGCGCGATGGGAATGAACGGGCAAAGTTGGCTTTCGATATTTACATTCACCGGCTGCAAACGGGAATTGGCGCTATCGTTGCCGCTTTGAATGGAATAGACGCACTAATCTTTACCGCGGGAGTTGGCGAGAATTCAGCAGAAGTGCGCGCCGCGACTTGTGCGAATCTCGGTTTTTTGGGAGTTCAGCTAGATGAAGAGCGCAATGAGCAATCTCCTGCTGATGTCGAGATCTCGACTTCTGCATCCCACGTCAAAGTTTTGATTATTCAGGCACAAGAAGACTGGGCAATTGCGAAGGAGTGCAGGTGCATCCTTGGAAAAACCGGGAATTCTTAAAAGCCCTGCCGTACAAGATTATCGATCGTGATGGAGTTGGAAGTTACTGACTTCGCCATCGCCATCATCTTCTCGACATACTTCGCAATTAAATCCACTTCCAGATTCACAGGATCTCCGGGTTTAAGCGATTTTAAGTTCGTCATTTCCGCAGTGTGCGGGATGATGGCAACGGTGACATCGTTATCTTCGATTTTTGCGACGGTGAGGCTGATTCCCTCGATCGCCAATGAACCTTTTGCGATGACATAGCGCGATAATTCGCTGGGGATGGAAATGCGGAGCCAATAATCGTCAGCATCAGGAATTCTAGCGAGACTTTGGAATTCTCCTGTGCCGTCCACATGGCCTTGCACAATGTGGCCGTCGAAACGGCCGTTCACCCGCATGGGGCGTTCCAAGTTGACCAGTGCGTCCTTGTGAATTCGCGAGAATGACGTGCGGTTCCAGGTTTCTTCGGCAAGGTCGGCGGTGAAAGATTGTGGTGTAATTTCAACCGCAGTTAGGCATACGCCACTCACAGATATGCTGTCGCCCTTTTTCAGATCGCGCGTAATTTCGGCACATGCAACCGTGAGCTTGCGATTACCGCCTTTTTGTTCAATGCGTTCAATTCGACCTACTTCCTCGATGATGCCTGTAAACATAATTCTCCGTTAATCCTGATAAGGATCACGCAAATAACCTTCCACTGCGAAATCTTCGCCGAAGTGATGAATACGAATGGACTTCACATGGGCGGCATCGGTCATGCGGCTAAATCCGGCGCCCGCGGCGAATGGAACTGATCCCGTTCCGGCGAGAATCTTCGGCGCGTAGTACAAAAAAACTTTATCAACAACGCCCGCAGCCAGCGCGGCCCAGTTGACCAGCGCGCCGCCTTCGATTAAGACACTGGTGATTTCGAGTTCCCCAAGTCGTTGCATGATGCCAGTTTGATCGGGATATCCATCGGCCGTGGTGCGGGCGATTTGCTCTACACGCACTCCATGATCGCGCAGTTGCTGCTTTCTTTTTTCTTCCGCGAAAGAACACACGACCACGACGTCATCCTCCGAGGTCTGGACGATTCGGGAATTCAGCGGCAAACGGAGGCGAGAGTCGAGAATCACGCGCAGAAGCCGCCTGCGGCGTGGCTTTCCACTGCGGTCGGTCAATAATGGATCGTCAGCGATGATGGTACCAACCCCGACCATAATGGCGTCGTTTTGGTGGCGGAGTTCCTGCACGTGCGCATGCGCAAGTTCACCGGTAATCCAACCGCCGCTCGTGCCGCCGGTTCCTGGAGCAGCCAGAAGATCCGGTGGTGGGGCAATTTTTCCATCCAAAGTCATCGCGGTTTTCAACGTGACCAGAGGCGTGTGATGACGAATGTATTTTGCAAAGGACTCGTTGAGCGGACGAGCTTCACTTTCGAGAATTCCCGAGGCCACCGAGATTCCAGCCTCACGTAAACGCGCAAAACCTTTTCCGCTGACGGCTGGATTCGGATCTTGCATACAAGCCACGACACGTCGCGCGCATGCGGATATGATTGCATCCGCGCAAGGGCCCGTGCGTCCCTGATGGGAGCAGGGCTCGAGATTCACGAACACGGTTGCCTTTTTCGCCCTTGCGCCAGCTTGCTCCAGAGCCAGCACTTCAGCATGTTTGACGCCGTCGTAGGTGTGAAAACCTTCCCCAGCGATTTCGCCGCGGTCGTCCACTACCACCGCGCCTACGCAAGGATTGGGTGAAGTCAGTCCAATCCCGTGGCGCGCAAGCTCCATGGCGCGACGGAGATAGAATTCGTCATTTTGACGGTCTGACATGCGAGAGAGACAACAAACGTCAGTCGAACAGCGAGTCCACGAAATCTTCGGGAACAAAGCGCAGCAAATCATCGGCTTTTTCGCCGACTCCGACATAGCGGACGGGCAAGCCGAGTTCGCGGGAAATCGCGATGACTACACCGCCTTTTGCCGTGCCATCCAGTTTCGACAACACAATGCCGGTTACACCGGCTGAATCTGTAAATTGGCGCGCTTGTTGAAGGCCGTTTTGCCCCGTGGTCGCGTCCACAACCAACAGGGTTTCGTGGGGCGCTCCGGGAACAATACGCTGCGCGGTGCGGCGCATTTTTTCGAGTTCGGCCATTAGTCCAGCCTTGTTGTGAAGACGGCCGGCGGTATCCACAATAACGTAATCACTGTGACGGGCAGTCGCTGCTTGCAAGGCGTCAAATAAAACCGCCGCGGGATCGCCCCCAGCCTTGGTGCGAATGACTTCAGTTCCGGTTCTTTGTCCCCAAATTTCGAGCTGCTCAATGGCAGCAGCACGAAATGTGTCGGCCGCACAAAGAGTTACCGACTTACCCTGCGAGCGCAGGAATTGGGTTAACTTTCCTATGGAAGTTGTTTTGCCTGTGCCGTTTACGCCCACGACTAAAATCACTTCCGGCATCCCTTCCGGAGCGGGAACTGGCGGAACATTGGCACGGTTGAGAATTGCCAGCAATTCGGCTTTCAGCAAACGCTTAAGTTCTTCTACGTCTTTAATTTGCTTGCGATCAGCCTTTTCGCGCAGTTTTCCGAGTACTTCCTGGGTTGTAGTGGTCCCGAGGTCTGCCCCGATGAGCGTCGCTTCCAGGTCTTCGAGGGTGTTGCGGTCAATTTCTTTGTTGAAAGAAACGGCTTCTTCGATGCGCTCGCTCAAATTCTCGCGAGTACGCGTGACGGCCTGCTTCATGCGCTCGAAAAATCCGGGCTTCTTTGCGGGTTCTTTTTCGGTATCCGTACCGCCAAAAAGGCTTCGTAACATAAGAAAATGCCCTGCTGCAATCAACCCAGGGGCGACTCTTGATTATAACGGGCTGGAGAGAGTATTCAGGAAGAGATCGGCTTACGGACTAAGAACGCGCCACTTCAACAGGCGCAGATGCGGCGGCTACTGCGGATGCAGCCAGATCTACGCTAAAGACCGGGGCAGGTGGAGGCGTAAAGGGCCGCGGAACGATAATTTCTCCGCGTTGGTAGATGGCTTCCAAAGCAGCTACAGCTTTGGGGTCAAGCCGTTTGCCGGAGAGCGATTGAATAATATGCAAAGCCTCGATGGGCTCTCGCGCCTGCTGATAAGGGCGGTTCGTTGTTAGCGCATCGAAAGTGTCCGCCACAGCGATAATACGTGGAAGCAAGGGAATGTCGTCGCCTTTGAGGCCACGAGGATAGCCACGTCCGTCTAGTGATTCGTGGTGAAGTTCGATACCCGGAATCATGTCACGCAACTGCGCCACGGGACGAAGAATATTGGCGCCTTTGGTGGTATGGGTCTTCATAATTTCGAACTCTTCCGGAGTGAGCGCGCCCGGTTTTTTCAGAATTCGATCTTCAATGCCAATTTTGCCGACGTCATGCAGCTGCGCAGATACGCGAACGATTTCCATGAAATCTTCGGGCAAGGCCATTTCTTTCGCGATCATCACAGAGTATTTCGTGACCCGGTCAGAGTGACCACGAGTATAGGGGTCTTTTTCGTCAACCGCGCCGGCAAGCATCTGAATCGAACCCATAAAGAGTTCGAGGTTCTCGTTTGCGGCTCGTTTGAGATCGAGGACGAAATGCTCAAGCTCTTCTGACATGGTGTTAAATGTTTCAGCCAATTCCCCAATTTCGGTACGGCTTTTGAGCTGGACGCGCTGAGAAAAATCTCCGCGGGCAATCGCTTTGCTGGAATCGGTCAGAACCTCCAGTGGGTTGGTAATGCGGCGCGCCGCGAAAATGCTGATAGCAATGCTTAAAAGCACCGCCATGATGGCCAGTAATCGCGCGTTCCGCTGCATTTCATACACGCCGCGGTAGGCTTCGCTTCGCGGTTTTTGCACAATCACAGCCCAATCCAGACTGTTGACCGGGCTGGAGGTACCAAGCATCTTCACTCCATTTTTGCCGGCAGTGGAATACTCGCGCGTGGCGGCAACGAGTTGCGCCTTGCTGCCCTGGTCCACAAAGTTCTTTACGATTTCAAGATTGGTCATGTCCTGACCTGTGGCATAGCTCGGGGTTGCGCCGGCTACTAATCGCCCCTGACTATCCACGACGTAAGGCGTAAGGCCGCCGCGGTCCACTTCCTGCAAACGGCGAATGAGGAATTGAAGGTCCACGACTGAGCCGATCATGCCGAGAAAGCGACCACCGTACATGACGGGAGTACTGACGAGCATTACCGTACGCTGCGATGGCCCACTGCCCACGACTAAAGCCTGACCGTTGTAAGCACGGCCATCGCGAGATGCGGCAAACGCGCGCTCTAGCTCGCGCTGTAGAAATGCATCCGGGGCAATACGCCCAGCGGAGATGCCTTTTGCCTCAGAATTCAAAAGCGTGGCATAGGCAAGATCATCCGAGGAGGAAACAAAATTTTCGAGCAATGCGCGAAGTTCTGGAGCCCCTACGTGATCGCCCGTAATATCCCCGCCGCTTGTGACCTGTAAAGCAGACGAGAGATTGGCCTGCATCAGCCGGATGGAATCCTGATGCTGAGAAATATCGTCGGCGAGGGAGCGGGTTACCGTATTCTGCAAAAGACGCTCATTTGTGATGAGGCGATCGCGGTTAATAGACTCGACCTGAGTCGAATAGAAATACATGGGAACAACACTGATAAGCGCCAAAACGCTGAGGATCACATACAAAATCGGAATGCGCGACGGCATGGACAATTTCAGCGGCAAAGTGGCCCCATTGCGTCGTACTGGACGCGTGCAGTTGATTTCAACTCATAGCGATTTTACGGATTCACTGGGCGGGAATCGCGTTACCAAAGTGTCAAAATTCCGGAATCAGCGGAGCTATTGGTAACCCGAAACGAGTGACTTTAGCGCAGATAAGGCATTGACGATGATTCACTTTTGGCACTGCGTGTCATCAATTCGTGGATGGCTTCCCGGGGCGGCTTTCCTTCATGCAAGACGGCATTCATTTGCGCCGTAATGGGCATTTCTACGCTATGGGTATGTGCAAGGGACAGCGCGGCCTGAGTTGTAAAAACCCCCTCTGCGACCATGCCATGCATACTGGCGATAATCTCGGGCAATTTGCGACCGAGGCCGAGTTCCCTACCCACACTGCGATTGCGAGAGAGTCCTCCAGTACAGGTTAGTACCAGGTCCCCTAGTCCCGCGAGCCCGGACATGGTTTCAGCATAGCCACCGCAAGCCACCGCAAGGCGGGTCATTTCTGATAATCCACGAGTGATGAGTGCAGCAATGGAATTATGGCCAAAACCCAAACCATCACAAACTCCTGCGGCAATGGCAATGACGTTTTTTAGGGCGCCGCCGAGTTCGACGCCAATAACATCATTATTGCGATAAAGACGAAAGCGCGGATCGCTGAATTCTCGTTGCACCAGATCGGCAAGGTCTTGGTCCTGGGATGCAATTGTCAAGGCAGTCGGGTCTTCGCGAGCAACTTCAATCGCAAAAGATGGGCCACTCAAAGCACCAACACGGGGAGTAAATCCGCACTGCGAAAAAATAACTTGATGGATCACTTCCGTCATTCGCAACAGGCTGGATTCTTCCAGGCCCTTGGTTGCACTGACAAAAAGCATTTCGGCCTTTAAGTACGCCGACATCTCTTGAAACATGCGGCGGCAATGCTGTGAAGGCATAACGCCAACGACGATTTTGCAATTGTGGAGTGCCTCGTTCAGGCTCGTGGGAACCGAAACACTTTCAGGGACTGCTTGGGATGGAAAGAAAAGATCGTTCATCCGCCTCTTGCTGAGTGATTCGCGGACTTCAGCTTCGTGGGCCCACAGGCGAACTTGATGCTTGCCGGTGCGTCCTAAAACGATTGCCAGACTAGTGCCCCACGCACCCGCTCCGATAACGGCGATCTGGCTCAAGCTTTGCTCCTGCCAAAACGGCTTTCTGTTCCAGCCAACAAGCGACTTATGTTTTTGTGATGTTTGGCGATGATGAGAACTGAAGCTAATACCATAATCAGAATCTGCATTGGATCACTATATCCATCAAACCACCAGGCAAGCAGCGGGAAAAGTCCGACTGCAAGAATCGATCCAAGTGAGACATAGCGAAAAATCACGACCGCAATCACAAATAACCCGATCATTACCAGCATGGCCTTCGGGGTGAGCAGCACAAACGATCCCAGCCCCGTAGCGACGCCCTTTCCACCTTTGAATTTCAGCCATACAGGAAACAGATGCCCGATGATGGCAAACAATGCTGCGACAAATAAGAGTTTCATCTGACCGGGGAAGATTATTCGCGTGAGCAACACTGCGCCCAAGCCCTTAAGCGCGTCGAGAATTAGAGTCGCGACTCCGAGGATGGGCGATGAGCGCGCAACGTTCGTCGCCCCGATATTGCCGCTGCCCGTCTGGCGCACATCTTGTCCGCGGAATATGCGAACCAAAATGTAGCCAAACGGAACCGAACCGAACAAATATGCTAATCCGGCAATCCGTAAATAATTTGCAGTCATTGATTCCTAAATGCCCGCAAGGGAAACCCTGCCAATTTGCTGTACTTCGCCCCACCGCTGCCTAAATGACTCTGATAGAGGAAGAATTCATGGGCTGTCATTCGGCCAAACTCCAGCGCCGGCATGGCCGATAATCTTTTTTGCAGTTGCTGGAAAATTTTGTTTGGCATATCGCTTTTTTGCCGTTTCGGAGTGCCTGATCTTCCCGCACCTCGAGCTAGCGTCAAATGTGGATTGAATACATGCGCCTCCGGCTCAACCCCAAGTTGCGACAAAACAACATCCACCGACTCAGCTAATCCCGCCAGTGCCGGGCCAGCTTCAACACCAACCCAAAATACCCGCGCCGAATTCACGGTGGGAAAGAAACCGTATCCCCTGAAAGTTACTTCAAATGCCTCCAATTGAACAGCAGCCAGCGCTTGTTTCATCTTCTCAACAAATTCGGGCGATTTTTCACCGACAAACTTCAGGGTTACGTGCAACGATTCCGGTTTTACCCAGCGAGCATCAGGGGAAAATCCACGCACGCCATCCATGAAACACTCTATACGTTGGCGAATTTCCTCCTCGATATCCAGGGCAACGAATACACGCATGAGGCTACATTAATTTTCTTCGAACCATATCCAGCGCCTGCTGCGTGGCAAACCAGCGGACTCGTTTGCGATCGCCCGGGAATTTTCGCTCAATGACTTCGGTTCCCTGCTCGCTGGCAAGCGCGTGATAAACCAGACCAACAGGCTTCTCCGGCGAACCGCCGGTTGGACCAGCAACTCCAGTGATACCGATCCCGAGGGTCGCTTCACAGCGATAACGGATGCCTTCTGCCAGAGCTGCGGCCACTTCTTTGCTTACAGCTCCATGCTTTTCAAGCATGTGTGCGGGAACGTCGGCAAAATCAGTCTTGAGATGGTTGGAGTAAACTACCGCGCCGCCGACAAAATAACGCGAGCTTCCACTAAGAGACGTGAGTCGTTCGGCCAGCAAACCGCCTGTACAAGACTCCGCGGCGGCAAGCGTAATTCCCCGCATTTGCAGGTAGTAGCCGACAATCTGCTCCAAAGAATCACCGTTGTCCGAGAAAACCAAATCGCCCAACTCTTCTTCAATCAATTCAACCAATTGATCTACTCGTTGCTGCGCTTCGGCCGTCGTCGCTTTCTGCGATTTCATGTGGAGTTGTATCTCGCCGGCTCCAGCCAGTATCGTCGTATCAACATCAATAAATGTCTTGTAGATCGGCGCGACGCGAGCGTCGCATTGGGACTCACCCAACCCGGTAATTTTGAGCACTCGAGTGGCAATGGCCTTTCGGGGAAGTTTGCTGCGCAAACGCTCCAGACATTGTTGCTCGAACATCGCCTTCAACTCGGCCGGTGGGCCCGGTAAAAGGAGAATGATTTTCTCGCGGCCTTCGTATTTGCCACCCACCCAAAGCCCCACTGCCGACCCGTTCGGATTCGGCAGCACGGTAGCCCCTGCAATGACATCTGCTTGCTGTAGATTGTTGGGAGTAAGTTTATACCCCCGTTCTGCAAAGCGTCGCTCCAGCGCCGCCACGAGTTCCGGATCACGCTTTAGAGGAAGGCCGAGTGCATCTGCAACCGCCTCACGCGTAAGATCGTCCTCGGTCGGGCCAAGTCCACCTATGAAAATAATGACATCGGCACGTGCTAGGGCCGTGCTGGCAACATTTGTCAGGCGCTCGCGGCTGTCGCCAACGATGGTCTTGAAAATCACGTCCACACCAAGCTGATTCAGGTGTTCGGTGAGATAGAGCGAGTTCGTATCCTGCCGAAAGGGAGTCAGCAGTTCCGACCCGATAGCGATGATCTCTGCCTGCACAGAAGCAGTCTAAATGATTTGCGAAAGAGATTAGAGCGTTGCAGGACGCAATTCACAGCTCTCGCGTTAATGGCATACCAGGGATATCCCAATCGAGGTGAAAGATGGAACTAGTCGTGGCCAAAATCGCGGAACGCCCCGGCGCAAAGGCAAGACCAACCAAGCCAGAGCCGGCAACTTCCAGAGATGCCTTGCCCTCCGGAGTGATTTTCACAATGCCGCGTTGCCCGCCCAGTGAAGCAGCTACATAAAGGTTGCCTGCGGCATCCAACGCAAGCCCTTGGGGACGGCCCAGTCCACGGTAATGCACGCTAACCTTGCCTTGCGGATCGATCTTGTAAATTGCATCGAAACTCGATGTTGTTGGGCCGGAAACGAACAGATCGCCTTGCGGGCTAATGGCGAGATGATAAGCGGAAACACTCGGTTCCAAGGTGGCAAAAACAAAAATCTGGCGGTCTGGCGCGATCTTAAAAATAGTTCCACTACGGTCGCCGACAAAAAGATTTCCAAGACGATCAAATGCGATACCGGTAGCGGTGCCCATACCTTCCGCGTAAGTGGACATAGTGCCATTAGGGGCCACGCGATACACCGCCCCATCGAAGCGTGAAGAGACATACATTTGACCCTCGCGGTCAAAAGCAATGCCGGTGGGGTTCATCATGTCTGCCACAAAGGGTTTAACGTTGTAGTTGGTGTCAATCTTGTAGATGGCCACCGGCACTCTCTGTCCGCGGGACCCGGAGAAGGTGGCGTAAATATTGCCTTCCGCATCGAGCGCTGGATTGGTCACCGGATGTAAATTGTCAGCAATGGGAAGCGCGACTTTCACATCGAGAGGATTGCTGCGACTTCCGTTTGCAGAAACAACTACAGGGCCTGACGTGGCGCCGAAAGGAACGCGAACCACTAACAAATCGTCCGAGCTGACGACGATTCCACCCTCAAGATGGTCGAACTGAACATGCGGACGGCGTAAATCCGCAGGATGGAGCGAGTGGCCGTAGATGCGCAATTCCCCACCGGGCAAGGCCGCACTCGGCCGCACTCCATCAATGTGAGGATTGCCGTTCACGTTTTTCCTGCCCAGAAGAGAAATTGCCATCGCACCCTTCGCATATCCCTAACGCGCTAATAGGCCAAAATGCAGGGCGACTTGCATAAGAACCCATGCATAAAGGCCCGCGCCAAGATCGTCCACCACGATTCCCGTGCCTTCCGGAAGCTTCTCTAAAAGACGAATCGGCGGGGGTTTCACGATATCGAATCCTCTAAAAAGTATAAAGCCCAGCAACAGAGATTTCCACGTCACTGGGGCCCACGCAAGTGTAAGAAGTTGCCCAGCAACCTCGTCAATTACGACGAATTGCGGGTCTTTGATCCCGGTTGCTCGAACGATTCGTGTAGCGGCGGGGATGCCGATTGCCGTGGCTGCCAAAGCCAGCAGAGCCGGCATTATGCCCCGGAGATTTGCTGGAATACCCCGAGAAATGGCCCACCATAAAATCACAGCGGCCGCTGATCCCCAGGTGCCGGGGCCAGGACGCATCCTTCCCGCTCCAAAGAACGTTGCAACCAGTGTGGCCCATCGCGGAGCAGGTCGCGCGGTCATGAATTCTTTTCCTCATCGAGCGCATCGTCGCCGATGTCGGTGACCGGAGATGTGATTACGTAAGCTCCGCTGGCCCATTTTCCCAGATCAATCAGACGGCAGCGTTCGCTGCAAAAGGGGAAATCTGGCGCGCCCTTCTTCACTTCCACTTTGCACATGGGGCATTTGAGGCGAAGTGTTCGTTGGTGGGGCATCGGATGGATGCTACTCAATAATGCGAGCGACTAAATCGTAATCGTGGGCTTCAGTGATTTCCGCGCGATAAAACCTGCCAAATTGCGGTTCGATTTCTTCCGGGATGTCGTTTACAAAAACTTTGCCGTCAATTTCCGGTGCATGCATGGACGTGCGGGCTTCGAATAAAAGATCTGTTTCTTCAGAAGTGCCTTCCAGAAGCAAGTCCACTTCTTTGCCAACTAGAGCCTTCTTGTTCTTCTTGCTGATTTTGCGTTGAATCTGCATTAGATGTTTGCGGCGCCGTTCAATTTCCTTCTCCGACAATTTGTCCTCGGCAGCAAAGGCGCTCGCGCCTTCCTGATCGGAATAACCGAAAGCTCCCATCCAATCAAATTCAGCTTCCCGAACAAAATCGCACAGCTCCTCGAATTCTTTTTCGGTTTCGCCCGGAAAACCAACGATGAATGAGGTGCGCAGGGTCAGCTCCGGTATCGTGCGCCGCATCTTCTCTATAGATTTCAGAAAGATTTCGGCGCCTCCCCCCCGCTTCATGCGTTTCAGGACGGTCGGCGAAGCGTGCTGAAGCGGAACATCCATGTACGAACAGATTTTTTCGTGAGAAGCAATGGTTTCGAGAAGTTTGCCGGTGATCTTGTTTGGATACGCGTACAAAAACCGCACCCAGCGCAGATCTTCGATAGCCGCAAGTTTTTCCAGGAGCAGCGCCAAACCATCTTTCAGGCCGAAATCCTCGCCGTAGCATGTTGTGTCCTGCCCAATGAGGGTAATTTCGCGCACGCCCGCCAGAGCCAAGTTCTCGGCTTCCGCGACAACTGATTCGAATCTTCGGGAACGAAACTTGCCACGCAATTGAGGAATAATGCAGAAAGTGCAAGGATGATCGCAGCCTTCGGCAATTTTTATATATGCGGTATATTTTGCAGTCGCCAGAATTCGTGGTGTGGCTTCGTCGTAGAGATAGTTCGGCAGATCAGCAATCGCACCGTCCCAGCTTTCGCGTGAGAAACGGCCTTGTGCAGCACGATGATCGCCTTCAGCACGCGAACTAAGAATGTTGAAAGGAGAATTTGCTTGCTTCGGTGGCGCGCTCACACCTGCGGCGGCAAGAATTTTCTCCAGTTCACCGGTGCCAACAACTGAATCTACCTCAGGAATGTTTTTCTGGATTTCATCGCGAAAGCGCTCGACCAGACATCCGGCTACGACTAATTTTTGCGCGCGGCCATCGGTCTTGTGCTTTGCCATCTCCAGAATCGTATTGACTGATTCCTGCTGTGCGCTGGCTATAAAAGAGCACGTATTCACAACGATGACATCAGCATCTTCGGCTTTTTGGGTCAGCACGGCGCCGGCATGAGCCAACATGCCCATCATGACTTCGCTGTCCACGAGGTTTTTCGGGCAGCCGAGACTGACAAAACCCACTTTCGTGGGTTTTGCGGTCTCAATTTTCTGGTCTTGATCGGCTACAGCAGGCGTTGAATAAGGCATGGAATCTTCTTATTTTAGCATCTGCAGCGACCTATCTCGGTGGACAAAGGATTGGTATGGTTTCTCGCTTGTTGCGGCGATAGACGCGGAAATCAGATTCATCCACCGTAATTAGGGTGTGACGCGGATAGAGTTCGCTCATCCGGATCAGGCATAAATCGGCTAAATCAGGCTTGCGGTCTTGGTAGCGCTCGGCCAATTTTCTCAGTTGCTCGAGATTGCGATTACAATCGAACGCTACCCGTAGCAGGTCGTCTTCGATGAGT